>Ga0315273_10010966_pt1 | contig 11584 bp, 9 predicted proteins | sample YL17G02_0_MG_FD_205753 | JGI IMG/M metagenome (GOLD analysis project Ga0315273, IMG submission 205753) | Sediment microbial communities from Yellowstone Lake, YNP, Wyoming, USA - YL17G02_0 | ecosystem: Environmental > Aquatic > Freshwater > Lake > Sediment | place: USA: Wyoming | collected... | reverse complement strand
ATCGTCTTTTGAGGGGTGTAAAACCCGAATAGCGGTGGGATTTCATCATCCCCTTGCTCGATTATTGTTACAATTGGGCCCGGGAGGAATTCTGTCAGATGTCTGGCCACCCCAACCGGACCGCTGCCTGGTCCTCCACCCCCATGTGGAGTGGAAAATGTTTTGTGCAGGTTAAAATGCATTACGTCAAATCCAAGATCGCCGGGTCTGACAATTCCCAGTAATGCGTTTAAATTAGCCCCATCGCCATATACAAGCCCGCCTGCTTTGTGAACTGTATCAACGATTTCAATGACATTTTCGTCGAAAAGCCCAAGTGTGTTCGGGTTGGTCAGCATCAAGCCAGCCAAACGTTCATTGCACCCAGCTCTCAATGCTTGCAAGTCAACATTTCCTCGCCTGTCAGAAGGAATGGTAATCACTTCCATCCCGCTCATCGATGATGTGGCAGGGTTAGTGCCATGGGCAGAATCAGGGATCAGAATAACATTACGAAAGGATTCGCCTTTAGACTTGTGATAAGCTCGTATGAGCAAGACGCCAACGAATTCTCCTTGAGCTCCTGCTGCAGGTTGCAGACTCACCGAATCGAAACCACTGATCTCCATCAGCCATTCTTGCACCTGGTACATGATTGCCAGGTTTCCCTGTACTGTTTCGATGGGTTGAAGGGGGTGTGCAGAGATGAATCCGGGTAACCTTGCAGTTTCCTCGTTCACCCTTGGATTGTATTTCATCGTGCAAGAGCCCAAAGGATAAAAACCGCTGTCGATGCAGTAATTTAATTTTGATAAGTTCGTAAAATGACGAATGACATCTACTTCTGCAAGTTCTGGTAACGGTAAGTCCTTACGAATAAAATCATCCGGCAAAGGTGTGAGTGGTACATCTGCTTCTGGAAAGCGAACCCCTGGTCTTCCTGGAGAAGAAATTTCGTAAATGGTAGGCTCACTCATTGGCTACTTCCTCCAGCGCATGGCAGAACAAATCGATGTCATCTCTTGCGATCATTTCAGTCACGGCAATCAGCATATGATCTTTCAGAGTTGGATAATCAATTCCCAGGTCATAGCCGCCGATGATTCCATGTTCGAGTAAATGCGTGTTTATCGATTCAACTGGCTGTGGGCATTTCATAACGAACTCATGGAAAAATGGATCTTTTGATAGTAATTGAAAACCAGGGATGGTACTGATTGTTTTGGCGGCATAGTGAGCCTTCTGGTAGCACAAATCAGCTACTTGCCTCAAGCCTTGTTTCCCCAACAAACTGAGGTAGACAGCGGCAGCAAGTGCCATCAATCCCTGGTTAGTGCAGATATTTGAAGTCGCTTTGTCGCGGCGAATATGTTGTTCTCTGGCTGTAAGAGTTAACACATAACCTCTGCGTCCCTCTTTATCTACAGATTCACCAGCCAGCCGACCAGACATTCGTCTGACAAAATCCTTACGTGTTGTGAAAAATCCCAGATATGGTCCGCCGTAGGATAAAGGAATACCCAATGGTTGACCTTCACCCACCACCATATCTGCGCCAAATTCTCCGGGAGTTCTAAACAACCCCAGAGCGGTTGGATTGGCGACCACCGCTAACAATCCATCTGCTTCATGAACTATCTTTGCAAGAGTGGACAGATCGAATACTTGTCCAAAAAAATCAGGATATTGAACGATAACTAATGCAGTTTGTTTATCAATATATCGTTTCAGGGTTTCAGGGTGAGCCAAAGGATCAGATATATCCTCATCGCCTGTAACCAATACATTTTCATACCCTTCCAGGTAGGTTCTTAAAGTAGCCCTATACTGGGGATGAACTCCCGCGGAAACGATGAAACGTCCCTTTTTCTCACGAAAATGATGATATGCCAGCACGCCAGCTTCTGCAGTTGCGGTTGCTCCATCGTAATGAGACGCGTTACTCACGTCCATTCCGGTTAAATTTGCCATCAAACTTTGATATTCAAAGATTGCCTGGAGGGTTCCTTGGGAAAATTCTGGCTGGTATGGTGTATAAGCGGTGAAAAATTCTCCACGCCGCAAAATACTATCCACAGCCGCGGGGACGTAATGATTGTATGCCCCAGCTCCAAGGAAGCAAACCATGTCTCGTGCTGTCTCGTTTACAAGTGACAGATTTTGCAGTTCTTCCATCACTTCCATCTCGGTTAATGCTGGCGGAAGAGTTAATTTTGGGAACCGGTATTGAGATGGCACATCGACAAATAAATCTTCCACCTTTTCCACCCCTATGGTGTCAAGCATCCGCTTGCGTTCCAAGTCGGTATGAGGAATAAACATTAGTGACTCCGCTCCTGGCAGTACTTCTCATAGGTTTGAGCATCCATCAATTGGTTTACCTGGGCTTGATTATCGAGTTCAACTTTTATCATCCAGGCTTCACCGTAAGGGTCATTATTGACCAGTTCGGGAGATTTGGATAGATTCTCGTTCACTTCAATCACCTTCCCGGTTACTGGGATGTTCACATCAGCAGCAGCTTTTACTGATTCGATTGTGGCTCCAATCGCTTTTTTGTCGATGAGATCGCCGACACTAACGATAATTTCCACATAGACAATGTCAGATAACTGTTCCTGAGCATAATCCGAAATACCACAGGTAGCAATTCTCCCCTCCACCTTTATCCATTCGTCTGAATTTGTGTATAAAAGATCTTTTGGGATATTCACTCTTACCTCCTGGTCGATGTCAGTACTTATAGGGAAACATAAGACTAATATGGAATTACTGGTTTATGACACGTTGCACGTCCATTATAATTCAAATTAATATTTCCATTGTTGGTTATGGTTCAACCGGATAGCTGGCGTCGTACCAGGCCAAATAGCCACCTTTTAATGGCGTTACCTTAGAAAATCCATTTTCGAGAAGGACAAGGGCCGCACGGGCGCTGGATTCCTCATTTGGTCAGGTGCAATAAAGGATAATCCACTCATCTGGCTTCAATTCACCTATCCTGCTACTCAAACTTGCTTCTGGAATATTAATTGCTCCCTTTATATGACCAGAACGAAATGAATTTTCAGATCTGACATCAATTATTACAGCAATTCCTTGATCAAATGCAATCTTTGCTTCTTCTACCCCCACACGCGGGATATCGCTGGCGGTGATTTCAGTTAATTTAGATTTTAAGATTGCGGTTGATTCCGTGTTTGTTGTGGAATACCCCCCAATGAATTGAATCAATATAACCACAAATATAAGTAAAATACCACCCACCATCAGAATCCATGGGCCATATTGTCTAAACTTTTTTGAAACAGGCATTCAATATGTCCTAAGGGAAAATCTTATTGCAATTTTAGCGTAGATAACAGGAAAAGTAAATCACATCTAAGTGAATTATGATTTGTTGGATGACCAAGAACTGGACAAGTATTCCAGTTTCAGGTATTATTCAGTTCAATGATCATAGTAATTCTTAGGAGGGTAATATTTGCAAAAGGGTAATTGAATTTTGTTCTTTTTGAAAGGATTAAACATGGATGAGACGATCAAGTTATTAAAAGAGCTTACTGAAGCAAATGGTGTGCCTGGATACGAATCCCAGGTGAGAGAAATAGTGAAAAAACACTTCCAAAACCTGGGTGAAATTACCCAGGATAAATTAGGTAGCGTTATTTGCAAAAAAGACGGCACCACCCAAAATCCAAAGGTAATGCTGGCTGGCCATATGGACGAAATTGGCTTTATGGTCAAATTGATTACCGTTGAAGGTTTTATAAAATTCCTGCCGCTTGGCGGGTGGTTTGATCAGGTTTTATTAGGGCAAAGAGTAGTAATACAAACTCATAAGGGGGATGTGGTTGGTGTGATTGGGGTAAAACCCCCCCACTTGCTATCACCCGAGGAATCAAAAAAATTAGTCGAACGCAAAGACATGTACATTGATATTGGGGCAACCTCTAAAGCCGAGGTGGAAGACGCGGGAATTCGCCCAGGAGATCCAATCATCCCCCGAGCTGACTTTGTTATCCTGGCTAACGGGAATAGTTATCTGTCCAAAGCCTGGGATGATCGGGTTGGAGTTGCGATGATTATTTCTACTCTCCAAATTCTGAAAGAAACAAACCACCCGAATTGTGTTTACGGTGTCGCAACCGTACAAGAAGAGGTGGGGCTGCGTGGAGCAACAACGAGTGTTGAGGCTGTCAATCCTGATGTAGCCATCATTCTGGAATCGGATATCGCGGGTGATGTGCCCGGGGTAAAACCCGAAGAATCATCCATAAAACTTAGGGGAGGTCCTTCTATTCTGATTTACGATGCAGCCATGATTCCTAATCTTGCTTTGCGTGACCTTGTATATGAAGTGGCAAAAGAATTAAATATTCCTGTTCAATCCTCCTCGATCGAAGGAGGTGCGACTGATGGAGCTCGAATTCACCTTCATAAAATAGGTGTTCCGTCGGTCGTAATTGCTGTACCAGCCAGGCATATTCATTCACATAGCTCCATAATTCATAGATCTGACTTCGACCAATCTATTCAATTATTAACCGCTTTAATAAAACGTTTGGATAAAAATACGGTCGAAAAATTAACTGTCTAATTCTTAAGAATACTCTCATGACATCCTGGAGGCTCAATGTCTGATAATTTATTCCATCAGCTTACAACTGATTTACAACAGAGGATTGAAGAATTTACACCGCATTATGAAATTCGAGACATTGGTAATGTAACCGAAGCCGGCGATGGGATCGCTCGGGCGAAAGGGTTGGAACAAGTACGTTCCCAGGAACTGGTTGAATTTAAGAATGGGGTCATGGGAATTGCATTTAATCTTGAAGCGAAAAGTGTTGGCATTATTATTCTCGGAGATTATTCTGACATTTCTGAAGGTATGGAAGTTCGCGCTACAGGACGTATTGCTTCAATTCCAGTTGGAGATGGGTTAATTGGAAGAGTGGTTAACGCCATTGGTGAACCGGTGGATGGTAAGGGCGTCCTGGAATTCCAGAAATACAGACCTATCGAAAGAATTGCGACAGGTGTTGTTCAGCGACAGGATGTAGATACTCCAGTTCAGAGCGGTATTCGCGCTATCGATGCGATGATCCCAATCGGTCGGGGTCAAAGGGAATTAATCATCGGTGATCGCCAGACAGGTAAGTCTGCACTGGCGATTGACACAATCATTAACCAAAAGGGCAAAGACCTCATTTGTATTTATGTGGCTATCGGGCAGAAAAAAGCTGCCGTGGCCCGAACTGTGGCAACGCTTGAAAAATATGGTGCAATGGAACATACCGTAGTTGTTATGGCTGCAGCAGACGAATCTGCTACCATACAATACATTGCGCCGTATGCCGGGTGCGCAATTGGTGAAGAGTTTATGGAATCAGGGAGAGATGCCCTGGTTGTGTACGACGACCTGTCAAAACATGCGTGGGCTTACCGGCAAGTGTCTCTATTGTTACGCCGTCCACCAGGTCGTGAAGCATATCCTGGCGACCTTTTCTATCTACATTCTCGGTTGTTGGAACGTGCCGCCAGGCTGGCAGATAAATTTGTGATAGTGCTCAAAAACTATGAGCATCAATATGCGAAAACCGGTGATGCCGTGGGTGGGCAAGTTTATAGTGGGCCACGCTCACGTCACGATGCAGAGACTGTGCTAAAGTCGATGGAAAAAGCAAGCGATTATAAAATTGTAAAATTGGAAGGAAGTGGTGGTTCTTTAACTGCATTGCCAATTATCGAAACACTACTGAGTGATGTATCTGCCTACGTGCCAACCAATGTGATTTCGATCACGGATGGGCAAATATATCTAGAAAATAATCTCTTTAATGCCGGCATCCGGCCTGCCATTAATGTCGGTATATCCGTATCTCGCGTAGGTGGGTCTGCTCAAGTAAAGGCTATGAGACAGGTCGCTGGTAGGATGAAATTGGACATGGCTGCTTACCGGGATCTGGCAGCATTTGCCCAGATTGGATCCGACCTGGATAAATCCACCCAGGCACAATTGAATCGGGGTCAACGTTTACAGGAAATCCTCAAACAACCCCAGTATGAATTGATGGAGCTAGAATATCAGGTAATTCTCCTATTCGCGGGGACGAACGGATTTGCTGATGATGTTCCAGTTGAACGAATGAAAACCTGGGAACAAGCATTAATTCGTTACATGGAAACAACCCATTCGGAAATTGGGCAAGATATTGCTCAGAAGAAACAAATATCTACTGAAGCAGAAGCAAAACTGCGTGAAGCCTTAGGTGAATTCAAACAAGGTTGGCGTTAAAGTTCACCTGTATTCTAACTAGCCAGATATTGAGGTTGGAACATGCCATCAACCCGAGAAATGCGGCAGCGCATTCGAAGTGTGAAAAACATTGGTCAGATTACTCAAGCGCTCGCAACCGTAAGTGCGAGCCGAGTAAAAAAGGCTATGCAGGCCGAAATAGCGACAAGACCTTATACTGAAAAAGCCTGGCAGGTCCTGGTTCATTTAACACGCCAACCCGGTCATTCCAGCTTGCATCCTTTGCTCACAGAACGTCTTGAGGTTAATAACATCCTCATTTTGATGACAAGTAGTGATCGCGGTCTTGCTGGCGCTTACAATATCAATATCGTTCGTACTGCTCTCAATTTTATTAAGGATATTGACAAGCCCGTATTTTTTGTTACTGTTGGGCGTAAAGGGCGGGATTTGCTTTTACGCAGAGGGAAAAAAGTGGTTGGTGAATTCAGTGATTTGCCCTCACCTCCATCATTCATGGATGTCTCTGCTATTGGAAGATTAATAGTAGATGATTATTTAAACAAAAAATATGACCAGGTATACCTGGCGTATACCGAATTTGTTCACATGTTGAACCAGGAACCCATCATACGTAAGCTGCTTCCTCTGGATGTTGATTTTACTTTGGAACGGGTGAGAACTTTTGAAAAATCTCCATCCACTCACGGGGTTTATTCCTATGAACCTGATCAAAATGAAATACTCAATCAAATAGTGCCGCGTTTCACAGCACTTCAAATTTATCAATCCATACTATCTTCCCAGGCAAGTGAGCATGCCGCACGGATGGTGGCGATGAGAAATGCAACGGATAATTCTCATGCTCTGATATCTGAACTGCAGCTTGAATACAATAAAATTCGACAACAAGCAATTACAAATGATATGTTAGATATTGCGGGTGGTGCAGAAGCACTGACTGCTGCCCGTTCTTAATTTCACTGGAGGTAGATTCAATGAGCGATGCAAACGGACGAGTTGTACAAATCCAGGGAAGTGTTGTAGATGTTGAATTTCCTCAGGGAGACCTGCCGGAGATATACGAAGCAATTGAAGTTCTCACACCAGGACAACCAGTGCTGGTTTTGGAAGTTGAAAAACATCTCGGAGACAATTGGGTGCGCTGTGTTTCCATGGATACCACAGATGGCCTTTCCAGGGGAATACCTACCCGGCGGACCCATAAATCGATACAGGTACCGGTTGGCTTAACCACTTTGGGCAGGGTGTTTAATGTCCTGGGAGTTCCGATTGACCTGAAAGGTCCCGTATCTGCAAATCTATACTATCCAATTCACCGACCCGGTCCAACTTTTGATGAACAAGCTACACGGGTTGAAGTATTTGAGACTGGGCTTAAGGTGATAGACCTGATTGCACCGTTTACGAAAGGTGGTAAAACCGGCATTTTCGGAGGCGCGGGCGTCGGGAAGACGGTGATTATTCAAGAGTTGATCCGCTCCATTGCCACTGTGCATCATGGGAAATCAGTTTTTGCGGGTGTTGGAGAACGCACTCGTGAAGGAACGCAGCTTTATCGGGAGATGCTCGAATCCGGCGTAATGAAAGATACTGTGATGGTCTTTGGACAAATGAATGAACCTTCCGGTGTCCGGCTGCGTGTTGCCTTGACAGCTCTTTCAATGGCTGAATATTTCCGCGATCAGGGTATGGATGTGCTTTTATTTATAGATAACATATTCCGCTTTACCATGTCTGGGTCCGAAGTATCGGCTTTATTGGGCCGAATGCCATCTGCTGTTGGATATCAGCCGACGCTGGCTACTGAAATGGGTGAATTGCAGGAGAGAATTACCTCCACACGACATGGCTCAATTACATCCATGCAGGCTGTATATGTGCCTGCAGATGATTATTCAGACCCTGCACCCGTGGCAACCTTTACACATCTTGATGCAACGATCGCTTTGGAGCGTTCTATTTCGGAAAAAGGAATTTATCCCGCGGTTGATCCTCTGATCTCTACATCCCGAATCCTGGATCCACATATTGTAGGTGAAGACCATTATTCTACCGCGCGGGATGTCCAGCGCGTATTACAGCGGTATAAAGACTTGCAGGATATTATTGCTATCCTCGGAATTGACGAACTCAGTGAGGATGATAAACTCCTCGTCTCACGTGCCCGTAAAATCGAACGCTTTTTCTCACAACCAATGTTTGTTGCAGAACAATTTACTGGAAGAGCCGGAAAATATGTTCCTTTGCGCGAAACTGTGCGCGGGTTTAGAGAAATTCTGAACGGGAAATACGATGACCTTCCTGAACAGGCATTTTACATGATAGGTGGCATTGAAGAGGCAGTAATCCAGGCAGGAAAGTTGTGATAACTGGGAGGCTCCATGCCTATTCTCTGTGAGATAATTTCGCAAGACCGCATTGTATTCCAGGGTGATGCGGATATGGTTGTACTGCCGGGGGCTGATGGTGTTATGGGCATTCTACCGCACCATACTCCCGTTCTTACATCATTAAAGTATGGCGTGATAGAGGTGCGTCTTAACAATGAACAGCATTTTTTTGCGGTTGCAGGTGGTATCGCTGAAGTCCAACCTGAACAGGTAACTGTTCTCGCGGATGCTGCGGAAAATGTGTTGGAAATTGATCAACAAAGAGCCGAAAAAGCGAAACAACGCGCTGAAGAAATATTGAAAAAAGGGATAAAACAGGATACGGATGCATACCTTGCCATTCAAGCCGCATTGCGCCGATCCGACCTACGTTTAGATGCAGTAAAACGTTATAGAAAACGGAATAAAGATTATTTGGGGAATTAATTTCGGATATTCTTATGGCTCTTTTTACAAGAGAACTGGGCATTGATTTAGGAACGATGAATATTGTGGTTGCCGAAGGCAATCAGATTATGCTACAGGAACCCATGGTTGTGGCGATCGTGGTTGAAGAAATGAAGATGGTTGAGTGGGGACAGGCTGCTAAAGAAATGTCTGGACGAGTCCCCGAGAGCATCGAAGTAATTCGCCCCATGCAACATGGCGTAATCGCGGATTATGAAATCACAGAAAATTTATTAGGTTTGGTCATCAAAAAAGTCTGTGGACCAATGCTCATTTTCCGCCCAAGAGTAATGATCACTGTGCCCTATGGAATCACAAGTGTTGAAACACGGGCTGTTCACGAAGCAGTCCTCGGTGCAGGAAGTCGTGAAGTTTATCTGATCCAACAACCATTATCAGCAGCGCTTGGGGTAGACCTGCCTATCAGTACGCCTTCAGGAAATATGATCATATGTTTGGGCGGAGGGATTTCTCAGGCAGCAGTCTTGGCGATGAACGGGATTATCACAGCAGAGGGGAGTCGTATTGGGGGATTTGAACTTGATGAGGCAATTGTCCAATATATTCGCAAGAAATATGGAGTAATCATTGGACAACCCACAGCAGAGCAATTAAAAATTCATATTGGCGCAGCCGTTCCACAGGATCAACAGCAGTCAATGGAGGTTCAGGGGCAAGAGCAGGTTTCCGGATTACCAAAACCGGTTACCCTTTCAACCGATGATATCGTTGAAGCTTTGCAACCTCCATTGAACAACATAGTTAACACTGCAAAGCGCGTTCTTGAGAAGACTCCTCCTGAGTTAATCTCAGATATCATTGATCGGGGAGTAGCGTTATGTGGTGGAGGAGCCTTATTGCGGGGAATGGATAAATTCTTAACAAAATCGCTAGGAATCCCCGCTTACCTTGTTGATAATCCAACCACTTGCAATGCAGAAGGGGCAACCAAAGCTTTGACGAACCGGGAGCATCTGAAAAGAAGCTTGTTGGTAAGTTAGTAAATTGCTTCTCCTTGAAAAATACCATCGGGCAAATGGTGTAATTATTTCTATTGCTTGGTATATATCGTGAAAGGGTGAAATCCACAGAATTATTGGCTAACAACAATTTCAAGATCCAACCCTTCACCTGGACGGATATGCACTAAAGCAAGGGGAAAAGGTAAAAAGTGACCAGGGGGATAGTCAAGATTAGGATTTTCCGGCATTTCCATCCAAGAGGATGAATCTAAGAACGTATCGACAGTTAAGAGTGAGTTCATTGATTTTATTTGAATTCTCCCAAGTCCTGGAATGCTCCAGAAAATGGATTGTTTGTTTAATGGCTGCTCCAATTGATATAAATTCAGCCCTCCGGGTTGAAAGCGGGTGAGAGGCGCAAGAATGAGTGGGAGTGAATATGAATCTGGTTCAAGACCGTTAATTTGAACCTGAAGACCGCTTTCTGTGATCGCAAAAGATTTATTCGTCGCCTGATCCTGACTTGTCAGAATAATTTTTTCTGGTTGAAGTAAAGCGTTATATATTTTCCAAGGCGGTGGACCATCTGAAAACGCACCAGAGATCACATAGGAATTACCAGCCGGGCCAAAATTAACCCGCCATTCTGAAGGGTCACCAAGCATAAATGCCAGTTGAGAAGTAGGGGCAATCCATTGAATTGCACTCTCATCTCTCCGGTACATAGCGAACACAAGGCGCCCCCCATCAAGGTCATATATCGTATAGGTGGAAGGTGATGCAAGAACACATTCTGGGTTACCATCCCAGTCCAGATCTTCCTGGCAGTTCGAAATTGCCTGGGAAGTCTCAAACCATTTTGAGGCGGCGATCAGGTACCCGATTTCACCTGCATAATTTGTTGCCAATTGTCCAATTTCAACCCATGATGGCGTTCTGGTGAAATTATAAAACTCATCCCAGGCTTGATCTGTAATAGAATTCTTGGGAAGAACAGTTAATTCCTGGTAAATCTTATCTAAAAGTCGTTGAAGATTGATTCCTGAAACCACCCTCTCTCCCTGTCCGTTAAATGGGATATCAAGAGCTATCACCGGAGAACATAGCAGGTCAAAACAACCGGGAAGGGGGTCATTATCCGCTTGCTTTGCTGGCCACGTAAGCAGATCATACCCATTAAGGACGTGAATCCAGGGATGTGTGGCGAGATAATTGAAGGCAGCAGATGCAATCGATTGATCAGCCCAGTAGCTTGCAGATAAGTCACCACCTAAAGAGATGATGGTTGTTGGGTCAGGGGATAGGGCCGCAAGCAAGAGGGCTTTTTTTGTTTCCAGAGCCAGTCCCTGGGTGGTTGCCTGTTCAGATAAAAAGGTTGGAAGTATTTTTCTTTGAGAATAAACTGGATATGGAAGAGGAACCAGGCGGTTATCTTTCCAGGTGAGGATGTGGTTGGGGTCCGGTAGAGAAGAGAAGGCAGCCAGGTGGGAATGAGGCAGACGCGAGAATGTTCCATAAAG
>Ga0315273_10010965_pt1 | contig 11584 bp, 7 predicted proteins | sample YL17G02_0_MG_FD_205753 | JGI IMG/M metagenome (GOLD analysis project Ga0315273, IMG submission 205753) | Sediment microbial communities from Yellowstone Lake, YNP, Wyoming, USA - YL17G02_0 | ecosystem: Environmental > Aquatic > Freshwater > Lake > Sediment | place: USA: Wyoming | collected... | reverse complement strand
CCCAGGTGTTCGGGCAGTACACGCCCGCCGAGATCCTGCGCGTGAACGCGCGACTGGGCGGCGCCTACGTGGACTTCAGCAAGGACGTGGTCGGCGCGCTGGGCCAGTTGCGGTTGAGCTTCTATCCAAACGTGGACTTCGGATTCCAGGGCGGGCTCGCGCGGCTCGATCTGCAGACGACCACCAAGACCGCGCTGCGCCTGGGGGCCGACGTGCGCTTCGGGGCGGCGAAGGCGACCGCGGAGCGCCCGGTGGACATAGCGGTGGGCGCGGGGCTCGGAGTGGAGACAAGTGACAGGTACTCGGTATTCAGGATCGGCCCGTCGGTCGTGGCCAGCCACGCGTTCCCCTTCTCGAGCAGTTCTTCGGTCGCGCCCTACGCGGGGACGATGCTCTGCCTCACAAGCGCGGATGCGGACCCCGAGACCGGGACCGATTTCTCCGTGCCCGTTCGGTTGGGAGTGGAACTGCGCGCCATCTCCGGCATGCGCCTCACGGCCGAGTTCCACTTGCGCCTGGGTGACGACTTCGACGATCGCACGGGCCTTTCGGCGGGCATCAATTTCCCCTTCTGAACCGGTGACGCGGCGGGACCTGGAGCAAGGCCACTGCACGGATGTTTCGTTGTCCGCAACCGGCTCGATTACAGCATGTTGCGAAGGCGTGCCTGACTCCAAAATGGGCCTTGTCGGGCTCTGGCGGCAGTGCTAGCCTCCCGGCCCCTGAGCGGAGACCTTTCTTGGCCGTCGCTCGCGGGAATCGGCAATCCCTTCCAAACCAGAGCAACCAATAGCTTTCGGCATGCGGGGTCGAAGCGCCACGCGGTCAGCTTAGCCGTCCAGCGATAGCCGACTGGCGAGATGTGGAAAACGTGTGGACGAAAGGAGGTGCGACAGAACCCAACGCCATTCCACAAAACGAGATAGAACCACTGCCTTCTGTGTTGATAAGTCCTTTCCACATTCTCCACAAATCGTCGCACCTCAGGGCTCCAGGCCCCGGCTGGCTGAGGCCACCTCAACCCGGCCCCCTGTGGACAACTCTCGCGACCTTTCAGCAAGGACCGTTGAAATGGCCGTCCAGTCGTTGCATTCGGAGGAGACGAGCCGGGTCTGGGCTCAAGTCCTCGGCTCCGTGCGCGGCAGGATCGGCAGCCCCCAGGCGTTGGACACCTGGTTCAAGCCGATCATCCCCCGTGCCATCAGTACCCAACTCGTCGAATTGGAAGTTCCCAACGCTTTCTTCGTGGACTGGATCCACGAGCATCACCTGACCGCGCTTCGCCAGAGCCTCGCGGAGGTGCTGGGCGCTGCGCCCGAGGTCCGCTTCTCGGCCCTCGAGCCCGTGGCCCCCGCACTGCCCGCCGAGCCCCGGCCCGGTCTCGGTCCTGCGGTCGCCGCGACCGTCGAGCCGTGCGCCGCGCGCCTGTGGCTCAACAGCCAACTGAGCCCCCGGCACTCGTTCGAGAGCTTCGTCGTCGGCAGCAGCAATCGCTTCACACACGCCGCCTGCATGGCCGTCGCACAGAACCCGGGGCACTCCTACAATCCGCTCTTCATCTTCGGCGGCTCGGGCCTGGGCAAGACTCACCTGTTGCACGCCATTGGACACCAGGTGATGTGCAGCAGGCCCGGCTTGCGCGTCTACTACGTGCCGGCCGAGCGCTTCACCAACGAGATGATCTACGCGATCCAGCACGCCCAGACACTGGCGTTCCGCAACAAGTACCGGAACGTGGACCTGCTCCTGATCGACGACATCCAGTTCCTGGCGGGGAAGGAGAGCACGCAGGAGGAGTTCTTCTACACTTTCAACGCGCTGCGCGATGCGCACAAGCAGATCGTGGTGACCGCGGACAAGCCGCCCAAGGACATCCCGATGCTCGAGGCGCGTCTCACCTCACGCTTCAACCAGGGCCTGGTTACCGACATCAAGCAGCCCGACCTCGAGACCCGCATCGCCATCCTGCGCAATCGCTGCGACCAGGAAGGCTCTGATGTGCGCCTCTCGGAGGATCTGCTGCTCCTCATCGCGGATCGTGTCCGCACGAACATCCGCGACCTCGAGGGCTGTCTGGTGCGATTGATGGCGGTGGCGGCGCTCACGGGCCACGAAATCACGCTCGAACTGGCCGAGGAGGTGCTCCAGCACTACGTCCATCCGGAGACCGACCAGCTCACCCCCGAGCGCATCGTGGCGCTGGTGTCCGAGCAGTTCAGCATCAAACCCGAGGTTCTGTTCGGCCAGCGGCGGATGCGCTCGGTAGCGCTACCCCGGCAGGTGGCGATGTACCTGATGCGGCAGCTCACGGAGCTCTCGCTGGTGGACATCGGCCGTGTCTTCGGCGGCCGGGATCACTCCACCGTCATTTATGCGTGCGAGAAGGTGGGCGCGATGGTGGCGACGGATAACGAGTTCGCGGAGCGCATCAACGGCCTCATCTCCACCCTGGCCGCTGGATGACCCATGGATAACTTGTGGAGGGCTGGGGATACTTGCCCTTCGTCGGCAAGGACCTTGCAAATGCGTGTACAAGTGCCGGGTCTTCCCACACCCGTCGGTTCTCCTCCCGGTTCTTGTTGGGACGGCTCTTGCGAGTATCGGGAAGCGGTCCTCCACAGGCTCCACAGCCTCTACGGTTACTAATCTTTTTCTTATTAGGTGACAAGCAGTTAGAGTCATAGTCAGCAACCCAAAATCACTTGCGGACCACCCTCGTGCCGCCTATGATGCTTTGGTTTCGGACATGAGCCTCCGGCGATCGTCGTCCCGCCTCGCGGAACCCGTGGCCGGACTTGGGCTTCCCCTAGTAATGGAGTGACCTTTATGGAGCTGACCATCCAGCAGGGCGACCTGGCGTTCGCCGTCGCGCGCGCCTTGGGATCGGTGGCGAGCAAGAGTCCTCTGCCGCTCCTGAGTTGTGTCCTGATCGAGGCCGAGAAGGGTGGTCTGCACGTGACAGGCACCGACCTCGACGTGACCACCTCGGTGCGGGTTCCTTGCGTTATCTCGAGCCCCGGCAAGGTGGCGATCTCGGCGCGGCATTTTCACGAGGTCGTACGGAAGATGCCTAAGGGCACGTTGACCCTGACGGTGCGCAACGGACAGTGTCAGGTGGACTACGGCGACGGCAAGGGTTGGTCGCGCTTTCCCGTGCAGGATCCCGCGGAGTTTCCGCGCATCCCCGAGTTGAAGGGTGAGTCGCGAATCACGCTCGATGGGGCCACGCTCTCCCGGCTGGCGGCGCGGACCACGTATTCCTCCTCGACCGAGGAGACGCGTCCACAACTGAACGGCGTGTTGCTCGTGGGGACCGAGAAGGGATTGACTTTCGTCGCCACCGATGGCCATCGGCTCTCGCGGGCCTCATGCAAGGGCTCCTACGCGGGCCTCACCGCGCAGGGCATCATCGTGCCCACGCGCGCGCTCCAGACCGTGAGCCGCACGGCCGAGGAGGCCACGAGCCCGGTCGAGATCGAGGTCGCCGCGGGCCACAACCAGGCGGGCTTCAGCACCCAGGTGGGGGAGTACCGCGTGCAGATCATCACGCGGCTCCTCGAGGGGGTCTACCCGAACTACGAGCAGGTCATCCCGAAGGACAACCCGCACGGGCTCACGGCGCGCCGCGACGACCTGATTCAAGCCATCGATATCGTCGCCTCGCACGCCGACAACGTGACAAGGCAGGTGCGCTTCTCGGTGCGCAAGGAAGCATTGGGCGTCTCGTCGACCACGCAGGAGTTGGGGGCCGGCGAACAAAAGCTGATCGCCGCATACGACGGGGAGCCCCTGGAGATCGGCTACAACGCGGGCTACCTGCTGGAGATCCTGCGCTGCATCCCCACGGAACAGGTCCTGTTCCGGTTGAAGACGTCGCTCTCGGCCGGGGTCATCGAGCCCGTGGGGGCCTTGCCGCAGAGCGAAGAGGATCTGCTCTGCCTGATCATGCCGCTGCGCCTGCCCGACGCGGGGACGTAGCGCGTGGAGTCGCTGTCCAGCGTGATCCCGCGGGTATTCAAGCAACTCGGGCTGGAAGAGGGACTGCTGGGCTGGCGGGCGGTCCACGAATGGGAACAGGCCGTCGGGCCGCGCATCGCGCGGCATACCCGGGCGGTGGCCTTCCGAGAGGGCGTCCTCCAGGTCGAGGTCGAAGGTTCGGCCTGGATGCACGAGCTGGGGTTCCTCAAGACGGACCTCATGCGAAGAGTCAACCGGCACCTCGGCGGCCGGCTGGTGAAGAACGTACGTTTCGTCCCGCCCCGGGGAGGGATCCTCAGGTGAGTGTTGAGAAGGGGGAGAGGGGATTGGCTGAAGAAGCGAAGGCCAGGGGTCACCATTACGACGCCACCAGCATCCAGGTTCTCGAGGGCCTGGAGGCGGTGCGCAAGCGCCCGGCCATGTACATCGGCGATGTCGGTATGCGCGGATTGCACCACCTCGTCTACGAAGTCGTGGACAACTCCGTGGACGAGGCCCTGGGAGGCTTCTGCGACGAGATCTCGGTGACGATCGAGCGGGACGGCAGCGTCACCGTCGTGGACAACGGACGCGGCATCCCGGTGGATCTGCACGCCACCACGAAGAAGCCGGCGCTCGAGGTGGTCATGACCACGCTGCACGCCGGCGGCAAGTTCGACAGCGAGAGCTACCACGTCTCCGGCGGGCTGCACGGCGTGGGCGTCTCGGTGGTGAACGCGCTGGCGGAGTGGTGCGAGGTCGAGGTCCTCAAGAACGGCACGCTCTACACCCAGCGCTACGAGTGCGGGAAGCCGACCGGCCCGATGAAGTCGCACCCCGCCGCGAAGGGGCGCAACGGCTCCGGCACGACCACGCGCTTCATGCCGGACGGGAAGACCTTCACCGACACGACCTTCCACTACGACACCCTGGCCGGCCGGCTGCGCGAGCTCGCGTTCCTGAACAGCGGGCTCAAGATCCGCCTCACGGACGCGCGCGTCGGCAAGACCCACGAGTTCGTGTACAAGGGCGGCATCCTCGAGTTCGTGAAGTATCTGAACCAGAACAAGGAGGCCCTCCACCCGAAGCCGGTGACGTTCAGCCGCGAGCGCGACAATGTGGTCGTGGACGTGTCGCTTCAGTACAACGACAGCTACGTGGAGTCGGTGCACTCCTTCGTCAACAACATCAATACGATCGAGGGCGGCACCCACCTGATCGGCTTCCGCACGGCGCTCACCCGCTCGCTGGTGAACTACGCCGAGCGCGAGGGGATGACCAAGAACAGCAAGGCGGCGGTGAGCGGCGAGGACGTGCGGGAAGGCCTCACCGCGGTGATCTCGGTCAAGATGCAGAACCCCCAGTTCGAGGGGCAGACCAAGACCAAGCTGGGCAACAGCGAGGTCAAAGGCATCGTCGAGAGCGCGGTGGGCGAGGGGCTGCGCGAGTATTTCGACGAGAACCCCGCGGTGGTGCGGCGGATCGTCGAGAAGATGCTGGCGGCTTCACGGGCCCGCGAGGCGGCCCGCAAGGCACGCGAGCTCGCGCGGCGCAAGACCCTCCTCGACGGCGGCGCGCTCCCCGGGAAGCTCGCGGACTGTTCGCTCGATGACCCGATGACGTGCGAGATCTTCATCGTCGAGGGCGACTCGGCGGGCGGCACCGCGAAGCAGGGGCGGGACCGGCGTTTTCAGGCCATCCTGCCCATCCGCGGCAAGATCCTCAACGTCGAGAAGGCGCGCATCGACCGGGTGCTGGCCAACGAGGAGATCCGCAGCATAATCACGGCGATGGGGGCGGGGGTGAAGGAAGAGTTCGACGCCACGAAGCTGCGCTACCACAAGATCATCTTGATGACCGACGCCGACGTGGACGGCGCGCACATCCGCACGCTGCTCCTGACATTCCTCTACCGCGAGTTCAAGGACCTCGTGGACAACGGCTATGTCTATATTGCGCAGCCACCGCTGTTCCTGGTGAAGAGCGGCAAGGAAGAAACATATTGCTTTGACGAAAAGGAGCGCGAGGCGGCCATCGCGCGGGTCGGGCGCAAGAATCTCCAGGTCCAGCGCTACAAGGGCCTCGGCGAGATGAATCCGATCCAGTTGTGGCGCACCACCATGAACCCGGAGACGCGCACTCTGCTGCGGGTCACCAGCGACGATGCGGTGGAGGCCGACCGCATCTTCACCATCCTAATGGGGGAGCAGGTCGAGCCCCGCCGCCAGTTCATCGAAGAGAACGCGTTGGCGGTGCGGAACCTGGACGTATGATGCCAAGACAGACGACGCCCGCGCAGGCGGGCCAGACGAGGTGGATGTGGTTCGCGCTGGCGGCCGTGCTGTTGGCGCCGGAAGCGGTGTGGGCCGGGGTGTGGCGCCCCGAGTTGACCGGCTCGCTGGGCGGTTCGTTCGCGGTGCTCGGCCTGCCGTCCGGTGGCGGCACTTCGGCGTCGCTGGCCGCGATGTGGCCGGTGGCCCCGCGGCTCTCCTTCGGGGTGATGCTCCACGGCGACGACGCGGGCTCGATCGTGGACAGCCTGCGGGACGAGCAGGGACACGGGTTGGTCTATGGGAGGATCGAGCAGATCCACCGCGCCGCCTGGGGTGCCTCCTGGCGGCTCGACGCTGCGGCGCCGGCCCGGCTCGGGACGACGCCCTTCGCCAGCGCTACCTGGGGCTACTACCGGGTTGCCGACGACCTGCGCGGCGACAGGCTCAGCAGCGCCGGCTCGACCGGCTTCAGCCTTGCGGCGGGGGCGCGCTGGCCGTTAAGCGGCCATTTCGACCTGGGGGCGGTAGTTCGTTATCACCGGCTGTTCAACGACCGCGAAGGCCGCTTCATGAGCGCAGGCCTGGACTGCGCCTGGCGCTGAGACGACAAGGCCATCGCCCGGGCGGGATCTCCGCCGGGCGTGAGGCAGGGACGAGCGCATGGCATTGAACGACCGTACCAGAATCATCGACGTGCCGATCGAAGACGAGATGAAGACCAGCTACATCGATTATTCGATGTCGGTCATCGTCGCGCGCGCGCTCCCCGATGTCCGCGACGGACTCAAGCCCTCGCAGCGCCGCATTCTGGTCGCGATGAACGACCTGAATCTCGCGCCGGGGCGGGGCTACCGGAAGTGCGCCAAGATCGCCGGCGACACCTCGGGCAACTACCACCCGCACGGCGAGGGCGTGGTCTACCCGACACTCGTGCGCCTGGCCCAGGACTGGGTCATGCGCTATCCGCTGGTGGACGGCCAGGGCAACTTCGGCTCCATCGACGGCGACGCCCCGGCGGCCATGCGCTACACCGAGGCCCGCCTCACCCACCTCGCGGTCGAGATGCTTGCGGACCTCGAGAAGAACACGGTCAGCCTGCGGCCCAACTACGACGAGACCATCGAGGAACCGACCGTGCTGCCGGGCGTGTTGCCGAACCTGCTCGTCAACGGCTGCTCTGGTATCGCCGTGGGCATGGCGACCGAGGTGCCGCCGCACAACCTCCGCGAGGTGTGCGACGCCATCGTGTACGTCATCGAGCACCCGGACGCCACGCCCGAGGCGCTCGCCCAGATCGTCAAGGGACCGGATTTCCCCACGGGCGGCATCATCTACGGAGTCCAGGGCATCCGGGACTGCTACGCGACCGGGCGCGGCCTCATCAAGGTGCGGGCGCGGGTCCAGGTCGAGGAAGGCCGTGCCGGGCGCATGAGCCTGGTGGCGACCGAGATCCCGTTCCAGGTCAGCAAGGCGAGCCTGCTCGAGAAGACCGCCGGCCTGGTGCGCCAGGGACGGATCACGGGCATCAGCGATCTGCGCGACGAGTCCGACCGCGACGGCATGCGCGTCGTGATCGAGCTCAAGAAGGACGCCAACCCAAAGGTCGTGCTCAACCAGCTCTTTGTCCACACCCCGCTGCAGGTGACCTTCGGCTCGATCATGCTGGCCCTGGTGGACAACCGGCCGCAGGTGATGAACCTGCGCCACCTGGTGGACCAGTACGTGCGCCACCGGCAGGAGGTTGTGAGGCGCCGGACGGAGTTCGACCTCGCCGAGGCCGAGAAGCGCGCCCACATCCTCGAGGGCCTCAAGATCGCCCTCGACCATCTTGACGCCGTCATCACCCTGATCCGCGGCTCGAAGGACGTAGACGCAGCGCGCCAGGGTCTCGTGAGCCAGTTCAAGCTGAGCGAGATCCAGGCGAACGCCATCCTCGAGATGCGGCTGTCGCGCCTGACGGGGCTCGAGCGCGCGAAGGTCGAGCAGGAGTACCTCGACATCATCCAGTTGATCGAGCGGCTACGGTCGATTCTCGCCAGCCCGAAGAAGATGCTCGCCATCATCCAGGACGAGGTCCGGCGCCTGAAGGAGAAGTACGGCGACGACCGGCGCACCGAGATCGTGGGCGAGGAGGGCGAGATCGGCTACGAGGACACCATCGAGCAGAAGGACATGGTGATCACGATCTCGCACGCCGGCTACATCAAGCGCCAGGAGATCGGCGCCTACCGCTCGCAGCGGCGCGGCGGCAAGGGCGTGATCGGCGCGCGGACCAAGGAAGAGGATTTCATCGAGCACCTGTTTGTCGCCAGCACGCACGCCTACCTGCTGATCCTCACCGACCGCGGCCGCTGCTACTGGCTCAAGGTGCACGAGATCGACCAGGCCGGGCGCATGGCGAAGGGCCGGCCGCTCGTGAATCACCTCGACGGCATGGGCCGCGAGGAACGGGTGCAGGCGGTTGTCGCGGTCAAGGAGTTCGACGACCAGCACTACCTGGTGTGCGCCACGAAGAACGGCCTCATCAAGAAGACCGTGCTCTCGGCCTACAGCCACCCGCGCAAGATCGGCATCAACGCCATCCTGCTCGAGGAAGGCGACGGCCTGATCGAGGCCATCCTCACCGACGGCACGCAGGACATCATCCTGGCCAAGAAGAAGGGCCTCGCCATCCGCTTCCACGAGAAGGAGGTGCGGGCCGTTGGCCGCACTTCCTACGGGGTCAAGGCGGTGGCGCTCGACGAAGACGGGGATGAAGTCGTAAGCATGGTCGGGGTCAAGCGCCAGTCGACGCTCCTGGCCGTCACCGAGCACGGCTTCGGCAAGCGCAGCGAGATCTCCGAGTACCGGGTCTCCCACCGTGGCGGCAAGGGTATCATCACCATCAAGACCACCGAGCGGAACGGCTGCGTCGTGGCCGTGAAGGAGGTCGTGGACGGTGATGAGTTGATGATCATGACCCGCTCCGGCCAGCTGATCCGCATGCCCGTGAAGGGCATCGGCGTGATGGGACGCAACACCCAGGGCGTCACGCTGGTGAACCTGACGCCCGCCGAGGGCGAACTGCTCCCGGACGTGGTGGCGGGAGTCACGCGGGTTGTGGGTGATGACGACGAGGACGGCACCGGGGGCGGAGGAGAAGCCGAGGAGACCGGGCTCGCCGGGGAGGCCGGCGAGTAGCGTGGCGCGCGCGCCACGGACCCAGCTGCGCGGTCTGGGCGCGATGGTGCTGGCCACGCTGCTGTGGGGCGCCACCTTCGTCGTGATCCGCGACAGCCTGCACGCGATCCGTCCGGTGGCGCTCGTCTTCGGCCGTTTCGCCGCCGCGAGCGTCGTGCTGGTCGTGCTCGCGGCCCCGCGCTGGCGCCGGCTCTCTCGCTCCACGCTCCTGGGCGGGACGATCGCCGGGGTGTGCTTCGCCGCCGGCTATCTGTCGCAGGCCATCGGGCTCACGCTCACGAGCGCGGGCAGTTCGGCCTTCCTGACCTGCGCCGGCACGCTGTTCGCGGCCTTCTACGCGTGGCCGCTCCTCGGCCAGCGGCCATCGGGCGTGCTGTTGCAGGGCGTGCTCCTCGCGCTGCTGGGATCGGCGCTGCTCTCGCTTGGGGCGCTGGGGCCGCACGGCCTGCGCCCGGGCGCGGGTGAGTTGTGGACGCTGTGCGGCGCGGCGATCTTCGGCCTGCAGATCGTGACGCTCGCGCGCTTCGCCCCACGGGCGGACGGGCTCTGGCTGGGCGCGCTCCAGGCGCTCACCGCGACGGTCGTCCTGTCGCCGTTCGCGGGTGGCGCGGCGCCGCCGTTCGTCGGCCTGGCCGCGGCGGACTGGTGGCGATTCGCCTACCTCGTCGCGGCGGGGAGCATCGTGGCCCCGCTGCTGCAGATCTCCGCGCAACGCCTGCTGCCGGCCGGCCGGGTGGCGCTGCTCTTCGCGCTCGAGCCGGTCTTCGCGGCCGGTGTTGCCCTCACCCTGGGACGCGAAAGCTTCTCGACGCGGTGGTGGTTGGGTGCGGCGCTCATCCTCACCGGCGTGGTGCGGGTGGAGTGGGACGCGGCGTGGCGGCCCGCGCGGGCGGGGCCGCCGCCGGCCGCAGCGTAGCGTCGAGCCAGCTGAGGAAGCGCGCGGCCAGGGCCGGGGCGTTGCGAAACTGGGCGAGGCCCTGCGCGCCCACCATGTCCTTCGCCACCCGCGAGGCGGCCTGGTCGCCGGCCTTGTAGAGGGCGTCGGTGATCGCGAAGGTCGCGTCGAAGTCGTCGGGCGCGATCTGGAAGTAGACCGGCAGCCGCCGCCGCGCCAGGCGCGCGCGGGTGAGCCCGCGGTCCACCGGCGCGGGCGCGGGGCTCACGAGCAGGAGCGCTATCACGCACGGATCCAGGGCCGCGGCCTCGACCGCCATGGTGGTGCTGGCACCCACGCCCACGACCAGGTAGCGCGTGCTGTCCACGGGGGTTGCGCGCCAGGCCCAGCGTGCGGCGTCGTGCACATCGCGCGCGATGCGCGCCTGCAGGGCCGCCTCGCGATCGAACCAGGCGTCGGGTGAGGGGCAGGAGGGGTTCACCGACGCGCCGTGGCCGCGCGGGTAGAGCATCAGGGTCGTGATGCCATGCCGGCGCAGGGCAAGCGCGAGGCTGTCGCCGGATGCGATGGTGTCTCCCGGGGCCAACAGCAGGACCGCCAGGAGCGCGGGTCCGTGGCGGACGGATGCCTCGGTGGCGGTCCCGCGACGCGACGTCCGGACGTGCGGGGGAGGCGCCGCGGGCACGAGGAGGCCGCCGAGCGGAAACCCATCCGAGGCCGTGAGCGAGAGCAGCCGCCCGCCCAGCGCGGACGCCAGCGCGAGCTCGATCCGGTCGTGGTCCTCCACTCCGCGGAGCACCTCGGTCCGAAGGCGGGGCACGATCCCATCCTTCTTGCCGGCCTGCTCGAGCATCTCGATCACTTCATCGTCGGTGCCGCGCGTGCGGATCGCGACGGGCAGCAGCAGGTCCACAGTCCGGCGGTAGTCCTTGAGCGCGAGCGCCACTCGCGCCATGCGGAAGCGCCACTCGTGGCGCGGAAGCAACCGGTCTTCGATAGTGGCGAAGAGTCCCGCCGCGGTGTCGGCCCTTCCCTGGAGGAAGTGCGCCCACGCGATCCGGCTGACAAGAGCGGGCGGCGCGGCCCACTCGGACGCCTCCCGCGCGGCCGTGAGGAGCTTGATCGCCTCGGCGGCGTCTCCCGCGCCGCGGCGCAGCAGCAGTTGGTCCACGAGGGCGAGCAGGGGAGCTTCGCTGCCGAGCAACTCGAAGGCGCGCCGGTGGCAGACGATGGCGCTGTCCACGCGGCCCTCGCGCTGGAAGCTCGTGCCGGCGTAGCT
>Ga0315273_10010963_pt1 | contig 11585 bp, 7 predicted proteins | sample YL17G02_0_MG_FD_205753 | JGI IMG/M metagenome (GOLD analysis project Ga0315273, IMG submission 205753) | Sediment microbial communities from Yellowstone Lake, YNP, Wyoming, USA - YL17G02_0 | ecosystem: Environmental > Aquatic > Freshwater > Lake > Sediment | place: USA: Wyoming | collected... | reverse complement strand
GGACGCGGCGCGGCACGTCCGACCGAGCTCCTCGGGATCTGGCCCACGCTCGTCGAGAAGTCGCTCGTCGACGACCACGTCGTCGTCGCCCTGGAGACGTCATGACGCGGCTGCGGCTCCACGAGCTCTGCGGGTACCGCGCCGGCGACAAGGGCGACATCTCCAACGTCGCGCTGTTCGCCGACGACGCCGAGGTCTACGACGTGATCGTGCGCGAGGTGACCGCCGAGCGCGTGAAGCAGCACTTCGGCACCTTTGTGACCGGGACCGTCGTGCGCTACGAGGCCGCCAACGTCCTGGCGCTCAACTTCGTGATGCAGGGGGCACTGGGGGGCGGCGGACCTCGCACGCTGCGCAGCGACAGCCTCGGCAAGGCCCTGGGTGGTGCGCTCGTCCGACTCGAGATCGAGGTGCCCGACGCGCTCGCCGACCGCAGAGCACCTCGACCCGACGTCAGCTGGGCGGAGACGATCATCGACCAGCTCCCCTGACCGGGGAAGCGTGCCGAGGCAGAATGCGTCAGATGAGAACTCCCACCGACCTCCATGTCGGCGACGTCGTACCCACGGTCGAGCTCGAGACGGCGACCGGGAGTCCGGTAGAGCTGGGCGCGTTCCTGGAGCAGACGCTGCTCGTGGTCGCGATCCGGTACTACGGCTGAATCCCCTGTCAGGACTACCTCGCGCAGTTGCGCGAGGCGTACCCACGGATACACGACCTCGGGGCCGCCGTGCTCACCGTCGGGACCGCGGCGGGCTGGCAGGCGGCTGCGCTCATGGACGCTTCGCGTGGACGAGCCGCACTGCCGTTCCCGTGTGTCGTCGACCCAGACCACAACGTGTACCGCACGTTCGGGTTCGGTCGGGTGCGGTGGTGGCAGTGGCTGACCCCCAGGCTGTGGCGGAACTACCTGCGTGCCTTCGGGCGGGGCAGCCGACAGGGCAAGGTCACCGGCGATGTGGGACAGCTCCCCGGAGTGGCGATCGTCGGGCGGGACCGGCGCGTGCGATATCTCTACCGCGCGCGCACGGTCGGCGACTACCCGCCAGTCGAGGCACTGCTGGAGGCCCTCGACGAAGGGCGCCCGTGACCGACCGTCACACGACACGCGCTCGCGCGGCCCGGATGCGGGCTTCGTAGAACTTCCCCAGGATGAGGAGCGCGCCGATCGTCTGGGAGATCGGCAGCGCGACGGTCGGATCGGGACCCCAGAGGTTCGGCCACTCGGCGAGCCACCACACAACTGAGGCAATGATCCAGACGGTGCACGCGACTTGGATCGCACGCTCGGCGTTCTTCGAGCCGATCGCGCCGAGGGCTGCGGTCGCGCCGTCGATCGGGAAGAAGGCCGGGAACACGGCCGCGACGGCGCCGGCCGATGTCGCGACACCCTTGCCGCCGCGGAAGCGACTCCACACCGGGAAGATGTGCCCGGCGATGGCGGCCGTCGCGCCGGCGTAGGCGCCGTCGGGGCCGCCGATCGCCCACCCGATCAAGCCGGCGACGAACCCCTTCGCGGCGTCGATGATCATCACCGCGGCGCCCCAGCCCTTGCCCACGACCTGCGCCGTGTTGAGCCCGCCGGGGTTGCCGCTCCCGGCCGAGCGGATGTCGACCTTGCCGTGGGTCACGAGTCGGGTGACGAGCACCGCGGTCGGGAACGTGCCGATCAGGTATCCAACGGCCGCGGCCGCGACGACGAGCACCGGTTCGTCCATCGGGCCGCACGCTAGGCGTCAGGCCGAGCGCATGGCTCCCCGGCGGCGTCGCGCGATCCCGACGCCGACGACACCGGCGACGGCCATGGCGAGCCCGAGCGCCGCGAGCCCAAGCAGGTTCCGACCCGTGAAGGCCAGGGCACCCTGGCTCGGGCTGGTCACCGTGGCGCCCGCGACCGCCTTACCGCTCTCGCCGCCGGCGGGATACCCGGTACCGCTCGCGGTGACCGAGTTCTCGACGTTCGTGCCGGGCGCGGCGGTGACGTGTGCCTCGAGCTTCACGGTCGTCGAGGCATCGACGTCGATCGGATCACCATGGGTGCACTCGACGACCTGCCCGGTGATGGCGCAGGTCCAGCCCTGACCGGTCGCGGAGACCGGCTCGAGCCCGGCCGGCATGGTGTCGACGATCTTCGCGTCGCGCGAGACCGAGGGGCCGAGGTTCTTGACGACGACTTCGTAGGTCGCCGTCCCACCGGCCACGACGGCCCCGACGACGCGCTTGGTCACGGTGAGTTCGGCCTCCGGTACCAGCTCGTCGATGTCCTGCGCCGAGTCGTTGTCGGGGGTGGGGTCGGTGAACCCTCCAGGGAGCGCGACCCGCACGGCGTTCACGAGGGGACCGCTGGCCGCCGGATCGACCGTGCCGCTGACGGTGAGCGTCACCGAGTCGCCGGGACCGAGGTCGAGCCCGCTCCAGGCACGGCTCGACGACTCGAACGAACCCGCCGACGCCGCAAAGGTCGCACCGGTGAGTTCCGACGGGAGCGTCTCGGTCAGGGTGAAGTCGGTGACCCGACTCGGGCCGCCGTTGGTCACGACCACGGTGTACGTGACGGCTTTGCCGGGCGTCGCCGTGTCGCTGCCGTCGGTCTTGGTGACCGAGAGGTCGGCACCGTAGGTGTCGACGTCGGTTGCGGTGGTGTCCTTGGGGGTCGGGTCCGGCTCGGGGTCGGTGTCGGTGACCGTGACCACGTTGACGAACTCGGTGGTTCCGTCGAGCACCGGATCGGTGACCGTGACCTTCACCCGCAGGTCACGGGCGTCGCCGGCCCCGAGGGTACCGAGGTGCCACGTGACGACGGGCAGGGCGCTGCTGTCGCAACCGTTCGTACAGCTGTCGAAGGTGACGCCGGTCGGGAGCGTGTCGGTGACGACGACGCCACCGGCGTCCTCGGTGCCGACGTTGCCGACGGTGATGACGTAGGTCGTGCTGTCGCCCCCCTCGAGTCGCTCGAAGCCGTCGGTCTTCGCGATGACGAGGTCGGGGGCCGCGTCCAGGGTGTCGGTGTCGGTCGCCTCGTTGTCCGAGAGGTCCGGGTCCGGCCCGTTGGCACCGTCGTCGACGACCGTCGCTCCGTTGACGATCTCCTCGAGGTCGGCGGCGGCCGGAGTGTCGACCGTGACCGTCACGGACCGGGTGACCGACGCACCACCACCGGCGAGGCCGAAGGTGGGCCAGGTGACAACGGGTAGGGCGCTGCTGACACAGTCATTCGAGCAGCCGGTGAAGGTGACGCCGCTCGGCAGGGTGTCCCTGACGAGCACCCCGGTGGCACCCTGATCACCGTTGTTGGTGATCGTCAGCTCGTAGGTGAGCGGCTGGCCGGGCACGACGGTCGCCTGACCGTCGGTCTTGGTGATGGCGAGGTCCGGCGCGGCAGTGACCGAGTCGGTGTCGGTCGCGGTGTTGTTGTCGGGCGATGGATCGGGGCCGTTGGCACCGGTGTCGGAGGCCGACGCGGTGTTGGAGACCGTCGTCACCCCGGAGGGGAGCGGGTCCTCGACCCGGAGCGTGATCGTCCGGACCAGCGAGGGAGCGCCTGCCGGCACGTCGCCGAGACCCCAGGTCATGGTGCCCGCTGGCGACTCCACACAGCCGTCCGAGCAGGAGACGAAGGTCATGTTTGCGGGGATCGGGTCGGTGAGCGTGGCCTTCGGAGCGGTGGCCCCACCGACGTTGGCGACCGTGATCGTGTAGATCACGTCCTTGCCCGGCGTGGTCACCGTCAGTCCGTCGCTCTTGGTCACGACCAGATCGGGGGTCACGACGTTGAGGCTCGCCGAGCCCGACACGTCCGGCTCGTCCCGCTCGCCGTTGACGGTGCCCGGCAACGTCGTGGCCTTGGTGACGGTCGCGGTGTTGGGGACCACGGTTCCCGCCACCAATCCGCCGTCGACGTCGGCGGTGAACACGAGCGTGCAACTCTGACCGACCGAGACCGTGCCACCCGTGTAGCTGATGGTCGAGCCGGCGCGGCCGAACGCGAAGCCGCACGCTGTCGATGATCCGGCCGCGGTCGTCTCGGAGTACGAGCCGTCGAGCACGTCCTCGACGTTGGCGTCGAAGGCGCGCGAGGTCCCGTTGTTGGTGACCGTGAGCGTGACGGTGACTTGCTGTCCGCCGAGGACCGGGTTCGGCGCGACGGTCTTCGCGATGGCCATGGCCGGCTCCGCCACGAGCGACGAGACCTGGTTCGACGCGACCAGCGTCCCGCCGATGATCTGCACCGTCGCGTCGTTCACGAGCGTTGTGCGCCCGGGCGCCACACCGTCGTTGCCGGCGACGTCGAGGACCCGGAGGGTCAAACGCACTACGAAGGCGTCGTCGGTGGTGTCGTTGTTCGCGGTGACGGCAACCGTCGCGGGGAATCCGACGGTCAGATCGGTCCCGTCGCCGGTTCCTCCCGTGACAGTCGGAGAGGTGAGCGTGCCCGCGAAGTCGGCCGTGAGGCTCGGCGACTGGTTGGCCCCGCTTCCCGCGGCGGTGATCACGGTGGCCGAGTTGGCGACAACCTGCATGCCGGCGGGGACCCGGTCGACCACGTTCACGCCCGGCACCTGACCCTCCGGAAGTGCAACGACCAGGTCGTAGGTCGCGGTCTCGCCGATCGTCAGGTCCTGGCCGGTGGTGGACGGCTCCGAGCTCTCGACGAAGGCCTTCTGGATCTTCGGGTTCGCGATCCGCACCGTCGCCTGGCCGTTCACGCCGTAGTCGTTCAGCGCACCACCGGGCCCGTCGACACCGGTCCGCTCGAGGTCGTCGTCCACGTAGGGCGACTGGGACGTCGGGGAACCGGGGAGGCTGGTCCAGCGGACCTTCGCGGTGTTCTGGTAGCTGTCGGTGGCCCCGGCGCCGCCCGCGACCACGACCTGGTACGTGAAGGTCGAGGTCGACAACCTGGGGAAGCTGTCCCAGCTCGCAGTGAGCGTGGGGGCACCGCCGGCATCCGGCCCCGTGGTCGGCGCGAGGCCGGAGGTGTGAACGAGCGTCCCGTTCTTGTACGTCAGGCCCGCGGGCACGACATCGTCGAGCGTCACGTTGAACGCGTCCACCGGGCTCGAGCTCGGGTTGGCCACCGTGATCGTGTAGGTGACCGTGTCGCCGGCGTCGGCAGTCGCCGGGTTCGCGACCTTGGTGACGGTGAGCGCGGGCTCCCGGATCGTGACGTTCGGGGCGCTTCCGGTGGCGGTCCCGACGGGCGCGCCCCCGGCATCGTCCCACGACCAGGTCGCCGCGTTGTTGCGCTGGTTCCCGTTCTGGTTCGCGATCGCGTTCCGGACCGCGACGGTATAGCGGAGCGTGATGCTTTCGGGGTCACCGTCGTCGGCGGCGTTCTCCACGTCACCGAAGTCGAAGGTCGCGTCACGCCCGCCGTTCGACACCGCGACACGGGCCTTCACCCCGTCGAAGCCGCCGGTGGCGGTGGTGCTGAGGCCCCCGGACGCGCTGATCGAGTCGAAGCTCACGAAGGCGAGGCCGTTGTCCAGCTTGTCGACGAGCGTCACGGCAGGCGAGCTGCCCTGCGGGACGGTCACGATCACCTCGTAGGTGACCTGCTCCCCGATCACGACGTCGTTGCCGACCGTGTGGGCCGCGCTCGTGCCGACCACCGTCTTGCCGACGGTGGTCTTGCGGCCGGTCACCAGGGCGTTGTCGCTGCGGTCCGCGATCGTGAAGTCGGTGCCGTCCTCCTGCGCCGCGAAGTTGAAGAGGGTCACCGTGTTCGTGAGCACCTGCCCCGGGCGGAGCGCGTCGGCCGCGGGGGCTTCGACGGCCACGAGGTCGTAGGTGAGGACGACGAGATTCTTCCCTGACGTCGTGTTGACCGGCGGAGTTGCTTGCGCGTCGTAGGGCCCGAGCGAGCCCGTGGACGCGGACGGGTCGTCGAGCTCGATGCCGTGGCCGAAGAGCGGCTCGGCGTCGCCCCCGTTCACGGCGGAGGTGAGGAGCACTCCCCCGGTGCCGTCGGTGACGCTCAGGTTGAGGCCGCCCGACGGGATGGCGAACCCGGTCGGGAGCGTGTCGCGAAGCCGGACGTCGAACGCGCCGTCGGGTGCCGAGCCACGGTTCTGGGCCACGATCGCGAATGTCACGCGGTCACCGGCCTCGATGCCGGCGAGGTTGCTGTTGATCGGCGTGGTGTCGAGCGCGGCGGAGGAGATCTTCCCCGTGAAGCGCGTCCCGGAGCCCCCCGGTGAGGTGAAGGGAACGGGCCCGACCGTGCCCGGGGTGAAGGTTGCGCCGGTCGCGTCGGTGGCCACCACACCCTTGTCGATGCGGACATTCGGTGCGCCGAGGGTGAGCTGACGGAGCGCATCGACGACCGTCGGGGCCCCGAAGCTGTTCTCCGAGCGCTCTCGAAGCTGGTTGGTGAGCTGGAGCTTGTCGGCGAAGGGCTCGTCGTCGATGGTCAACGTGAAGAGCAGGTCGATCTGCCTCTTCTGGTCGGGATCGGTGTCGAAGGTGCCGTAGTCGAACGAGACGGTGTTGTCGATCGCGTCGGTCGTGACCGTCGGTGGTGGCGCGCCGCCCAGAGCGTGGAACGTGTCACCAGATCCGTACTTCGCCTTGCCCGTAGCCGGAGGCGTCGCGTCCACGGGCGTCGCGTCGAGGGTCAGACTGCCGGGCACGGGGAGCACCGGAAGTGGGAGAAAGTCGACGAGGGTCAAGTCCTCGAAGTCGCTGGTCGGCAGCGAGCGCTCGAGGCGCCACGTGATGTCGTCGCCGACCTGGAACGTCGCGCACGTCGATGGACTGGTACTGCACAGGGTGCCGTTGCGGGCGTAGAGCGTCTTGGCGATCCCCCCCTCGGCGATGGCCGCGCTCGCGCCACTGCCGTCTTCCTCGCGGGAGCCGGTCGGAATCCGCGACTCGTTGTCGAGGATCCGACCGTCGATGGTGACGTCGTTGGCGACGAAGTCACGCTCGTCGACGCTCTTGTCGGCCGGCGGCGCACACGCGTAGTCCTGGGAGATCACCGACTCGAACGTGATCGTCCCGGTCGCGGCACCGCTGTTCCCTGCGGGGTTCAGGGCGTAGCCACCCGCGATCACCCCGTCGTCGGTGGGGGGATCGCCGCTGAGCGTGCCCATCGCACCGGAGACATCGAAGGTGATGGCGGTCTTCCCGTCTCCACACTTGGTGCGGGCCGAGGTGTCGACCGTGTGGTTCGCCGGCTCGAAGGTCCCAGCCCGGGTAGTCCTCTCGTCGGTGACCGTGAGCGCCGCGGAACCACCGACGTAGGTCTGCCCGTCGCCGAGCAGGTCGTTGACCACCACCTGGTCGAAGGTGAAGAAGTCGGAGACCTGGAACTGCACGGTCCAGGTGAGCGTGTCCCCTGGGCTGGTGCCGTTGCCACCCGGGTCCTTGGTCAGCGCGACCGACTTCTGGGTGGCGATCGACTTGGGCGTGAGGACGTGCTCCGGCCCTGGCGCGTCGTCGACGATTGCCACCGGACCGCCGGCCCGGTCGCGGGGATCGAGGGGGAGCCAGGACCCGGTCGCCCGCGCCTGGTTCTCCGCCGTCACGTCGTCGCCGGTCGCCGCGTCGATCACCGGTTTGCCGTCGGCGTCGAGGCGCGGGACGAACCACGAGAAGAGCATGCTGGCGTCGTCGTAGGCGCCGACGCCCCCGGCCTCGGTGACCGACGTCCAGGACGTCCGGAGCACGTTGTCCGGTGGGTTGGCCGCGACGCCGACGGCCGGCTCATCGACGAGGGTCGCGCCCCCGGGGCTCGTCGCGTCGGTCTGGAGGTACGCGAGGTTCTTCGCGAGGTCGTCGGTGATCACCAGCTCGGTGATCGTCTGGCCGTCCGCGATGCGCGTCTCGAGCCGGTACTGGCGGGGGAAGTTGGGGCCGGTGGCGGTCTCGTCCTCGGGGCCCAGGTAGACCTTGCGCACGTCCATCACCCGGTCGGGCGTGTACGTGTGTGCGGTCGGCGGGCTCTGCACGATCGGCGGATCGGTGGCCGCGTCGTCCACCGGCGTCGCGCCGAACCGGAACCCGGCGGTGGCCTGGATGCCGAGCCCGACCCCCAGATCGGCGAACGAGCTCACCGAGATCGGGATCGTCACTGCGGCCGGCGGCTGTCCTGGGGTGAAGCTGCCGAACGGCAGCTCCACGACGAGTAGGGACGTTCCCGCGGGGCACGGCACCGACAGACCGGTGAGGGGGTGGGTGACCGCGGCACCGGTGCAGACGATGGTCGTCGTCGGGACCGGGGACCCGAGATAGGTCGGTGGCCCCGAGGTGAGGCCGTCGTCGAGCGCCGCGCCCGCGCCGTCGGCGCCGGCGTTCGGGATCACGACATCGAGATAGGGCCCGTAGCCGGGGTCGGTGACGTCGGTGTTGTCGAAGGCGACGACGAGGTCGAAGCCCTCGCCGAGGAACCCGTTGGTGGGTGCCGTGATCGTGGCGACCGGCGTTGCCGGTGCGGCCTGGGCATCGTCACCGGTCGCGAGGACCAGTCCCGACGCGAGGAGCGCAACCACCGCCAGCACGGCCGAACCACGCTGGACCGGGCCCACGGACCGACCGGCTGACCCAGCTTTCGGTTGCTTGCCCCCCATGTTCTTGGCTGTCGGCAGTCCACCGCAGGCCCTGAAGGCAAAATGGCTGCTGTTGAGGGATAGCTACAGAGTGGTGGTCGTGAATCGTGTCTCCGACCGCGTTCCGTGGTCGATCGCGCCCACGCTGGCGACGACCCGGCCCTTGCTTCCCGGGCGGAGGGGCCAGAGCCTCAGCCCCCGGAGACGTCCTGGGGCCGGGCCTTGCCGGCGCCGATCCACGGCATCATCGAGCGGAGCCGGTCACCGACCTCTTCGATCGGGTGCTCGGCCGCCTTGCGGCGGAGCGCGTTGAACACCGGTCGACCGGCCTGGTTCTCGAGGATCCACTCCTGGGCGAACTTGCCGCTTTGGATCTCGTCGAGGATGCGGCGCATCTCGGCCCGCGTCTCGTCGGTGATGATGCGCGGACCGCGGGTCATGTCGCCGTACTCCGCGGTGTCGGAGATCGAGTACCGCATGTTTGTGATGCCTCCCTCGTAGATGAGGTCGACGATCAGCTTCACCTCGTGCAGCGTCTCGAAGTACGCCGACTCGGGCTGGTAGCCCGCGTCGACGAGCGTGTCGTAGCCCGCCTTGATGAGCTCGACCACGCCGCCGCACAGGACGGTCTGCTCGCCGAAGAGATCGGTCTCGGTCTCTTCCTCGAACGTCGTGTCGAGCACACCGGCACGCGTCGCGCCGACGGCCTTCGCGTACGCCAGGGCGGTGCCCTTGGCCTTGCCCGTCTCGTCGGCGGAGACCGCGACGAGGGCCGGTACACCGCCGCCCTCTTCGAAGGTACGCCGCACGAGGTGCCCCGGTCCCTTGGGCGCGATCATCCACACGTCGACGCCCCTGGGCGGCGTGATCTGGCCGAAGTGGATGTTGAAGCCATGGGCGAACGCGAGCGAGTCGCGCTCCTCGAGGTTCGGCTCGATGTCGGACTTGTAGACGCGAGCCTGCTCGGTGTCGGGGAGCAGCACCATGATCACGTCGGCCTCCTTGCACGCTTCCGCGGTGGTGAGCACGCGCAGCCCCGCACCTTCGGCCTTGCTCCACGAGCTCGAGCCCTCGCGGAGGCCGACGCGCACGTCGACGCCCGACTCCTTGAGGTTCAGCGCATGCGCGTGGCCCTGGGATCCGTAGCCGAGGACGGCGACCTTGCGCCCCTCGAGCAGGTCGGGGTCGGCGTCGGCGTCGTAGTAGATGGTCGCGGGCATGTGGGTGGTCCTCTCGAAACGTGCAGTTCAGGCCGTGCGGGTGCCCATCAGAGGCAGGGTGAAACGGTAGTCAGCCGGCAGGAGTCTTGACCGATCGAAGTCGGGCGGGGCGGCGGGTGAGCTTGGGCAGTGCGATGCGGCCGGTCCGCTGCAGCTCCAGGATGCCGAACGGTGCAAGCAGATCGGTCATCGCGTCGAGCTTGTCGGGCCGGCCGGCCACCATGATCGTGATCGACTCGTAGCCGACGTCCTCGATGCGCGCCTCGAAGATCGCGGCCAGCTCGGTGATCTGCGAACGCGCCTCGGCCGCCGCCTTCACCGTCACGAGCATCAGCTCGCGTTCCACGGCCTGCTCCGTCGAGAGCTCGACGATCTTGATCACCGGGATCAGCTTGTTGAGCTGCTTGGTGACCTGCTCGAGCGGTGCCGAGTCGGCGTCGACGACGATCGTCATCCGGCTGTAGCGCTCGTCCTCGGTCGGGCTGACCGCGAGCGACACGATGTTGAAGCCGCGCCGCGCGAACAAGCCGGCCACCCGCGTCAACACTCCGAACTTGTTCTCCACCAGCACCGAGAGGATGTGAAGCTGTCCGGTCGTTCCATCTGCATTCATGGCCATGGCTATCGACCTCCCCGCGTGTCGTGCGCGGGATCGAGGATGATCTCGTCGTTGTTCGTACCCGGCGCCACCATCGGGTACACCTTCTCCCGATAGTCGGTGCGAAAGTCGATCACCACCGGACGGTCGTCGATCGAGTTCGCCTTCTCGATCGTGGGCACGACGTCTTCGGGCGTGTCGACCCGGAACGCGACGCACCCCATCGCCTCGGCCCACTTCACGTAGTCGGGCAGATCCGGCGACAGGTACACCTCGCTGTAGCGCTCCTCGTAGAACAGCTCCTGCCACTGGCGGACCATGCCGAGGTACGCGTTGTTGAGGATCGCGATCTTGACCGGGATGCGCTCCGCGCTCGCCGTGACGAGCTCCTGAGCCGTCATCTGGAAGCAGCCGTCGCCGTCGATCGCCCACACCATGCGCTCGGGCTTGCCGACCTTGGCGCCGATCGCGGCCGGCACGGCGAAGCCCATCGTGCCGAGGCCGCCGGAGTTCACCCACGTGTAGGGGTGGTTGAACTTCCAATGCTGCGACGTCCACATCTGGTGCTGGCCCACACCGGACGCGACGATCGTGTCGTCGGGCGTGTTGTCGCGCAGCATGTCGATGCAGAACTGCGGCTTCAGCGGGCCGTCGTCGGTCTGCTCGTAGACGAGCGGGAAGTCCTGCTGCCACCCGCGCACGCGCGCCATCCACTCCTCGAGGGTCGGCCACCGGCCACTGGTGCGATGCGCTGAAGGCGTGGTCTTGGCGCGGTCGGCCTTCGTCGCCTTCACCATCTCTTCGATCACGTACTTGCAGTCACCCACGATCGGCACGTCCGGGCGTCGCACCTTGCCCAGCTCGGCCGGGTCGATGTCGACGTGGATCACCTTTGCCTCGGGGGCGAAGCCGTCGAGCTTGCCGGTGACGCGGTCGTCGAAGCGCGAACCGAGCGCGACGAGCAGGTCAGCCTGCTGCATCGCGGTGACCGCGGTGTAGTTGCCGTGCATCCCGGGCATGCCCAGACACAGCTCGTGGTCGTCGGGGAACGCGCCGCGCGCCATGAGCGTCGTCACCACGGGGAAGCCCGTGATCTCGGCGAGCTGGCGCAGCGCGTCGGCGGCGCGGGCCTTGAGGATGCCGCCGCCCGCGTAGATCACCGGGCGGTGCGATTCGCCCATGAGCCGCACCGCGTCCTTGATCTGCTTGGCGTGACCC
>Ga0315273_10010958_pt1 | contig 11588 bp, 9 predicted proteins | sample YL17G02_0_MG_FD_205753 | JGI IMG/M metagenome (GOLD analysis project Ga0315273, IMG submission 205753) | Sediment microbial communities from Yellowstone Lake, YNP, Wyoming, USA - YL17G02_0 | ecosystem: Environmental > Aquatic > Freshwater > Lake > Sediment | place: USA: Wyoming | collected... | reverse complement strand
GCCTTTGGCGCGGACCGCGCGGACCCCGTTGACGTAGAGCTGGCGGAAGTTCGCGATGTCCGCCGGGGCCTTCCAGCGGCTGCCCGTGTCGGGTGTCCAGCCGATGATGCGTTTGCCGCCACTGAGGATCGGCGTCTCGCCCGGCTGGCTCTTGTAGATGACGTGGTGGCCGTTGGTTCCCGAGTCCTTCGGCTCGAAGACGAGGGTTTGCGCGAGAGCGTGCGTCCCGCCGCGGAGAATGACCAGGACGTCGCCGGTCATGCTCGCGTTGACCGCTCGGACCGCGGTGCGGGCCTTCTCGAGGGCATTGAAGGGCTGGGCCTCGGTGCCTGGGTTCTCGTCGCTGCCCGAGGGGGAGACCCAGAAGGTCTGCGTGGTGGGCGCGGCGGCCGGCTGGCCGGACGCCGCCAACAGGAGCGTGATCGCGGCTAGCGGAGAGATCCAGCGCACCGTGGCGACTCCGATGGGACCGGTGGGGCCGGTGGGACCGGTGAGACCTGTGAGGCCTGTGGGACCTGGGCGACGCGGGGGAGCGGGTTGTCCCATGTGTTCCACAGGTCCCACACGTCCCACCGGTCCCACGGAGGTGGCCCGCCGCCCGAGATGGCCTCACGCGCCCGAGATCACTTCGCCTGGATGTCGAAGGCGAAGAGCACATCGCCGTGGCGAAGGTAGAGTCGGCCGCCGCAGATGACGGGGTGCGCCCAGGCCTCGCCGCTGCCGCCGGGCGGAATGTGGAACCGGCTGACGACCTTGTGGCCCTCGGGCGAGGCGACGACGAGGCCCACGTTGCCCGTCTCGCTCATCGTGTAGAGCATCCCGTCGGCGTACGTGACCGAGCCCTTGCCGACGCCGGCAGTCTGGTACTTCACGTCGCCCGTCTTGAAGTCGAGGCAGACCCAGGCGCGCGGCGGCGAGGAGCCGCCCATGGCCGCCCCGTAGAGATAGCCATCGACGAAGACGACGCCGCCGTGGTGGTTGTCGAGCACCTTGGTCCGCCAGACCTCCTTCGCGGAGCACTTCTCGCCGTCGACGGTGAGCTGGAGGAGTTCACCGCCGCTGCGATAGCCGCTGTCGATGAACACGAAGCCGTCGTGGTAGACCGGCGTCGTGCAGTTCGCGTCGTACTCGGTCTTGTGGGGGAGCCGCCAGAGCAACTCGCCCGTCTTGGCGTGGATGCCGAGGGCGGCCTGCGAGTTCATCGTGACGATCTGGCGGAGTCCCTTGTACTCGACGAGGATGGGCGAGGCGTAGCTGGGCTGGCTGTCCGTGCCCTTGCAGGTCCAGACGGTTTTGCCCGTGTTCTTGTCGAGGGCGACGACCCCGATCTTTGGGCCTCCGGGGCTGGCGATCACGTTGTCGCCGTCCACCAGCAGGGACTCCGAGAGCGCCCACTCGATGTTCCGGCCCTTGAACTCCTTGAGGATGTTGAGCGCCCAGACCTTCTCGCCCGTCTTGGCGTCGAGGCAGACGACGTTACCGTTCGCATCCTCATAGTAGACCTTGCCGCCATCGATGGTTGGGGTGCCGCGGGAGCCGGGCGAACCGGCCTTGCAGGCGGGGCCGACCTTGACCTGCCACTTCGTCTGGCCGTCGAGGTCGATCGCGATGAGCTTCATTTCGGCCCCGACGTTGCCCGCGGTATAGATCAAGCCGTTGGCGACGGCGACCGAGGCGTAGCCGAGCCCGAGGCCCTTGGCGGTCCAGAGCAGCTTCGGCCCCTTCTCGGGCCACTGCTTGAGCAGGCCGGTTTCCGCGGAAATACCGTCTCGATTGGGTCCCCGCCACTGCGGCCACTCCGCGGCCCCCGCCCTATTCGCGAATAGCGGCAGTGCCCAGCACGCCGCGAGGGCCAGAAGGCCGAGGAACAAACCCGTGCCCGCACGTCCCGTCCGCTTCAACAGGTCGCTCACGGCCACAGCTCTCTCTCCTACTTACTCTGGCTTGGGTGTTCCGCTAACGCCGCCATCATATTCGATTCTTGAGGAGAGTTCAAACTCCTTGAAATGCGCCCCCCGACATGCTACCATCGGACGGCTTCGGAAGAGGGAAGACTGGATGATTGGATGGTTGGATGACTGTCTACCATCCACCCATCCATTCATCCATTCTTCCAGTTCCGACTCTTGAGGAACCCGTTTGATGCTGGCAGGCGCAAGCCGAATCGACATCACCCCGCCCAAGGGCGTGCCCATGGGCGGCTACCTGGCCCGCACGCAGCCGGCCGAGGACATCCACGATCCGATCTACGGGCGCGCCCTCGTCCTCGACGACGGCCAGCAGCGCGTGGCGATCGTCAGCGCCGACCTCCCCACGATGGACCGCGCGGCAGCGTTGGAGATCCGCCAACGCATCGAGCGCGAGGTCGGGATCCCTGCGTCGAACACCATGCTCGCGCTGGCCCACACCCACTCGGGGCCGCTCGTGTCGCCCTGCCGGATCGCTCAGCCGGCGGCCTCCTACCTCGAGAGCCTGCGCGACAAGCTGGTGGCGGTCGTGCGGGCGGCGGCCTCGCGCCCGAAGCCGGCCCGCCTGGGCGCGGGGCGAGCCAAGGTCTATCTCGGCATCAACCGCCGGGTGCCCGGCGCCGACAACCTGAGCATCACGGGCAAGAACCCCACAGGCTACACCTCCCCGTTCGCCCACATCCTCGTCGCCGCCGAGAAGACCGGCGGCCCGCTCGGCATCCTCTTCACCTACGGGGCGCATCCCGTCGTTCTAGGTCCCGAGAACCTCAAGATATCGGGCGACTATGCGGGCTGCGCGGAGCGGGTTGTCGAGGAGGACTTCGGGGACACGGCGGTGGCCCTTTTCGGGCTCGGCTTCGCGGGCAACGTCAACGCCAATTTCGCGAAGCAGACCTTCGACGAGGTGGAGACCATTGGCTCGGCGCTGGGCCGCACGGTCATCGAGACGATGAAGTCCATCCCGCTCGTCTCCGACCTCGGTCTGCGGGTCCGCTCGGTCCACGTCCCTTTGCCGCTCGTGGCCCCGCCCTCGGCGGGGGAGGCAGAGCGAGTCCTCTACGAGGAACGGGAACGGCTCACCAAGCTCCTCGGCCGCGGCGAGCAGGAAACCGCCATCAACGAGCGGAGGATGATGGTCGAGTGGGCCTCCGACCTCGTCCGCGTGGCGGGCGAGAACCGGTCCGAGCGCTCGGCCGACCTCGAGATCCAGGTCATTGCGATGGGGCCGATCGCCCTCGTCGCTCTGTCTGCCGAGCCGTTTGCCGAGTTCGCCAAGCCGCTGGAGAGCGCCTCGCCGTTCCCCCACACGTTCCCGATCGGCAACGCGAACGGCAACATCGGCTACATTCCGACCGCCCCGGCCTTCCAGGAAGGCGGCTACGAAGTCGAGATGGCGCCCCGTGTCTTCGGCGCCCTCGCCTTCCGGCCGGAGGTCGACGCGATCCTCCGCGAGGCCCTCGCCAAGATCCTGGCGGAGATGGCTGCACCGGCCTGATTGCTGTTCCCTCGGGCATTGGGCATTGGGTGTTTGGAATTGAAAATTGAAAATTGAAAATTTGCCATTCACTGCCTTCGCGCTGGCCCTGCTCCTCGCGCCCCTCGCGGCGGCGGGAACCACCGATCTGAAGAAGGAGACCGGGCTGCTGCGCATGAACACCGAGGGGCGCGACGACCGCAGCACCTGGCTCTACGTGCCCAAGTCCTACGACCCGACCCGGCGCTATCCCCTCATCGTCGTCCTCCACCCGGCCGGGCTGCGCGGCGAGCCGTTCGCCAGCGCGTGGGGCGAGACCGCTGGGCGCGCCGGCGCCTTCGTCGTCCTCGCGCCGGAGTGCAGAGACACCAAGAAGCGCATCTGGACACTGGCCGACGAAGCCGATGTGGCCGCCACCACCAAACGCATCATCGTGGCCTACGACATCGACCCGGCCCGTGTCCTCCTGACCGGGTTCTCCCAGGGAGCGAACTTCACCTACATCTTCGGCTTGCGGAACCCGACGCTCTTCCGCGCGATCGCGCCCGTCAGCGGGGTGCTCGCCGCGCGGCCCAGCCCGGAGTCGGAGAAGATCCTTCAGGCGGCTCGTGGCGTACCCACCTACATCTGCCACGGCGCCCAGGACGATCGCTTTCCCGTCGCCCGGGCGCGCGAGGCCCGCGACCGCCTCGAAAAGCTCGGCTACAACGTCACCTACCGCGAAGACCCCCTGACGGGCCACGCCTTCCCGCCGGGCGAGTACGACCGCATCTGGCGCTGGTTCAATGCCCTCTTCGAGGCGCCGGCCAGAGAGAAAGAGCCCGCGAAGAAGGCGGAGTGAGCATGATTACGAGCACGAGCAAGAGCAGGGCAGATCCCGCGGGACCGTGGTCTGACAGACCGGGAGCACTTCCCTGGAAGCCTACGACCCCCTGAGCTATGTGAACCTGGCGCGGAGCGTCGTCGGTGCTCTGCTCGAGCGCACGCCCGAGCCGCTCCCTCCCGCGCAACCCTTCGCCGGGCCGGGCGTCTACGCGCTCTACTACCACGGCCCGTTCGAGCCTTACCAGCCCGTCTCATCGCCCGAGTGCCGGACGCCCATCTACGTCGGCAAAGCGATCGCCCCGGGGGGCCGTAAGGGACGCGGCGCGGACGCGGCGGGGGAGGGCATGCCGCTCTTCCAGTGGCTCCCCGAGCAGCCCAAGTCGGCGGAAGCCATGCCGCTCTTCCAGCGCCTCTGCGAGCACGCCAAATCGCTGGAACAGGCCGAGAACCTCGCGCTGGCCGACTTCCGCTGCCGCTACCTCGTCGTGATGCCCGTCTGGGTCACCCTGGCCGAGCAATTCCTGCTCTCCCACTACCGCCCCATCTGGAACTCGCTCGTGGACGGCTTCGGGAACCACGACCCCGGCAGCGGCCGCAGCGCCATGCGGCGCCCGCGCTGGGATATTCTCCATCCCGGCCGCCCCTGGGCGGCCCGGCTCACCGCAGCCGAGTCCCCGACGGAGGTTCTCACCGCGGTCGCCGAGTTTTTCGAGAGCGGCGGGTAAGAGTGGATGACTGGATGATTGGATGAATGGAAGAGTGGAAGGGAGGAAAACAAGGGCCTCAGCCGGGTGGTCTCTTTTCTCTCGCCTTCTCCTGGTCCCAGTCCATTCCCCATTTCATCCACCCATCCATTCATCCATTCCTACACGGCCTTCAACTCGATGGCGGTCTCATACAGCTCGACCGGCTCCGCCGGCGCGCCTCTGCGAACGGAGGACCTGACGATGCTCGAGCCCATCCGCTTCTTCCGCACGCGGTGAAGCTCGACGAGTTCGAACCCGCAACCCTCCGCAATCTTCCCGAAGTACTCGTCGGTCTTGAACTCGATCCCCTGGAGAATGTTGTTCCCGATGACCACGACGGCGATGCCGCCAGGCTTCATCACGCGCCGCGCGGCCCGGCAGAAGGCCAGGCAATCGTTGAAGTACGCCGCCGCGTAGTTCGCCCAGCCGCTGCCGCCGTAGACGCCTCGCTCGGGATTGCAGGAGCGCAGCCGATCGATCCGGCTCGCCAACTCGGGGGGGCCTGCCGCCAGCTCGATGCGGGGGCCGGCACGGACCGTCTGCCAGAACTTCCCGAAGCTCTCCTGCTCCATCTCCGCCAGCCGCGCCCGGCTCTCGATCAGCCCCAGCCAGAACAGGTGCGGCCGCGTGTTCCGAACGTAATGGTAGTTGTTCAGGTAAGGCGGCGACGTGATCAGGAAATCCACGCTGTGGCTTCGCACGCGGGATGACCCGGTGAGGAACGACTCCGAGAAGACCTCGGCGCGCGGTTTTTCGCGAATAGCGCGAAGCGACCGGGCCTCCGCCTGAACGCGGGCGATGTCCTCGGCGATCTCGGTCAGCTTCGCGGCGAGGATTCCTCCCACGTCGGCGTCGAGGATGTCCTGCTTCCCCGCAGACGACCGCCGTCCCAGGCTCGGCTCGTAAGAGTAGTTCGAGAAGCCCACCAGCACCGCGCCCAACGCCACCCGGAGCAGGTCGCGGACCCAGGCCATCCGCTGCTCTGCGATGAAGTCCAGCGCGCGGAGCACCTTCCGCTCCACCGCCGGGCTGAAGAACGGCACCCGGCTCCTGAACTCCTTCGGGCGCTGCGTGCGGGGGGTCGACTCCATCCGCTCCGCGAGGAACTGCCGCAGCGACCTGATGGTTGCCCCCAGTTCAGCAAGGTCGTAACCCAGACACATGACCTTCGCCTGGCAGACCAGCGCGGCGAACGGGTTGATCTCGAACCCGATCGTGTTGTGGCCCCGCTTCATCGCCTCGACCAGCGTCGTGCCCACCCCGGCGAACGGGTCGAGGACGGTGATCTCCTCGGGCGGCCTTTCGCCCGCTTTGGCCAGCACCTCACCCACGAACGATGCCGAGAAGCCGGCGATCCACGGAACCCACCGATGGAGTGGCTCCGAGCGGTTCTTGGTGAATGCGGTGTCGCCGAAGCCGGCTACAGGGAGCTTCTGGACCTTTGGGGCTCTTCGCTTAGTCACACAGATTCTTTCAGTTGGCGAGCCAGCGCTCACGAGGCAGCGATGCGGGAGAGAGCCAGCCATTCCGGGAACAGCCCCAACGCACGTTCTGGGTTGCTCCTGACCCAATCGCGCACTTGCGCAACGAAGCTGGCCGCGGACCTCGCGCCATGATCGACCAGCCACGGATCGAGCGCCGCCAGGAGATCCTTGCCAGAACACCACAGAAGAGCGTCCGCCGGGCGTGCGAGAAGCTCTTCCGTCACCGCGCGCCGGCGGCTTTCGAGTTCGATCTGGACGGCTCGGGCGCTGAGTCCCTCCTCAACGTGCTGCCGGAAGCGCATGGCGTGCTCGCACGCCCAGGTCGCCGTGGCTTCCTGGGACAAGTCGCCCGGAAGGCGGTAGGGCACATTTCCACATTCGTCGGGACGGGTCCGGAGGTGGTGAGGCGGGAGAAGCTGACGCCTGACCGTCCCGATGGCCCAGCGTGCGACCTGGTAGTGACGGAGTCGAACTGCCGCGCTCGTCAATGCCCTGGCGTACTCGTCACGATCCCACCCTGTTGCGTTGGCCACCGGGTCGGGGTCGATCAGGTAGCTCTCGATCTCGTGCCGGCACCAACGCCAGCCCAGAACGCTTCCGTCGTCGTCCGTGCGGTCAACCTGCGGGCGGGAGGGCTCCGTAGGCGGATCGTGGTCGAAATCCCGGTCCCGCAGGTAGCAGACGTCGCAGGTGCGCCTTTCCCTGCGTTCGACGCGGGTTCGGGGAGCCAGGGAGTTCTTCGGACCCGCCTCTTTGACGACAGGGCGGCCTGCGAGAATCGCGCCCAGCACCTCTGCGTCCAGCTTCACTTCCACCAGGAGAACGTTCACAGACATCCCCGGCCTCCCAGCAGGCGCACCTCTTCCTCGCGCGGGATGACATCTTCCAGGAACGGCGAGTGGGTGGTGATGATGAACTGGCAATCCTCGCCGAGCTTCCTCAAGGCGCCCAACAGCGCCTGCTGCTGAGGCGGGTGGAGGTGAAGCTCCAGCTCATCGATCAGCACAACCGACTTGGCGATGTCCAAGCGCACGAATTCGTAGGCGAGAGAGAAAACGGCTTGCTCACCAGAGGACATCTCCGCAATATCGTAGACCTTGCCGTCCCGTTCCAAGAAGACGTAAGAGCCTCCCAATGTGCTCGCGCAAGTGCCGCCGCGAGGGGCGACACCACTGAACCTGGTCCCCGGAAAGACTCTGGCGAACTGCTCCTCCAGAAGTACAATGTAGTCCCTGCCGTAGGACTGGTTGCTGCTTGTGTGGTAGGCCCACAACTCAACGAGCGATTTGCGGAGGTGCTCCACCCCCGCGAGCCAGCCCTCGTACTCCCATGGGCGCTCGTTGGCCTCGCCCCCGCGGTCCGCAACCGCCGAACTCAGATTCCGCTCCTGCTGAAACCAGAACACGTCGCCCAGCTTGGGGAGCAGCTCCCTTCTTGCCGGTTGCGTCCGGCTCAGATACTCGACATAGTAGCGGCCCCGGAACTGGTTGATGCTCTCATCGCCCTGCGGTGAACTCAGCCGGCCGCCGTCGTACAACAGCTTGACTCGTTCGTTTCGTGCGGGAGTCACGACTCGGAAAAGGGACCGGGGAGATTCCCGCCAGTCCAGAGGATGGGCCGCATACCAGTCAGGGAACAAAGCCTCAACCAAGGCGATCTCGTTGGCGTCGAAGCGCACGTCCAACTCGACGTGGGTGTCCCCAAGTGTGGACAGGCGCTCGGCATTGAAACCCATCCAATTGAACTCATCCGGCATTCGTGTGCGGCCGGTTGCCATTGAGAGCGTCAATGCGATCGCCTGAAGGACCGTGGTCTTCCCCGAGCCGTTGTCACCGAGCAAGGCCGTCAGTTGGCGCGGCGCGGCCCCAGACGAAGATGAGAAATCGATCTCGATTTCTCTCACACCTTTGAAGTTGCGCACCAGAGCACGTTCGAGCTTCACGTCCCCTTCCTTCCTCGCGCGGTTACCTGGTTCCTATCGGGTGCCTTGTCCGTGCAGGCATTCTACACCATCCGTGCGGCTCCTTCAACCGTGCGGATGCGATCCCTCCACTACCCGCCCTTTCGTCGGCCCGTCGTCCAGGCGAGGAACTCGTTCAGCGGGAGGGTGTTCAGGACGTCTTCTTTCCGGACCCAGCCGCGGCGGGCGGTGAAGACGCCGTAGCGCATGAAATGGAGTTGGTCGGGGGCGTGGGCGTCCGTGTCGATGAGGAGCTTGATGCCGGCGTCGCGCGCGGCGCGGGCGTGGACGTCGTTCAGGTCGAGCCGCTCGGGGTAGGCGTTGATCTCCAGAGCGGTTCCGGTCTCCTTGGCGACGCGGACCATCTCCTCGAAATCGACGGCATATGGCTCACGCTGGCCGATGACGCGGCCCGTCGGGTGCGCGATCCCGTGGACGTGCGGGTTCCGCATCGCGGTCGTGATCCGCTTGGTGATGGTGGCGGCGTCCTGCGTCATGCCCGTGTGGATCGAGGCGATGACGAAATCCAGCTCGGCCAGCGCCTCGTCCGGCAGGTCGAGCTTGCCTTCGCCCAGGATGTCGACTTCGACGCCGGCCAGGATGCGGAAGTTTTCTCCACCTAGCTTCGCGTTGAGGGCGTCGATCTCCTTCCGCTGCTCGCCCAGCCGCTCGGGCGTGAGGCCGTGGGCGATCTTGAGCGACTGCGAATGGTCGGTGATCGCCATGTAGGAATAGCCCAACTCCTGGCAAGTCTTCGCCATCTCCTCGATGGACGCGCCGCCGTCGCTCGCGGTCGAGTGCATCTGGAGGTCGCACCGGATGTCGCCGACGTCGACTAGCTCGGGGATCTGGCCCGCGAGCGCGGCGTCGACTTCGCCTCGGTCCTCGCGGATCTCGGGCGGCATCCAGGCGAGGCCGAGGACGTCGTAGACCTCCTGCTCGGTCTTGCCGGCGACCGGTTTTTCGCCGCGGAACAGGCCGTACTCGTTGAGCTTGAGCTTCTTGGCGATGGCCAGCTCGCGGACACGGATGTTGTGCGCCTTCGAGCCAGTGAAGTAGAGCAGGGCGGCGCCGAATGATTCCGGGGGCACAACGCGGACGTCGATCTGGAATCCGCCTTCGACGCGGGCGCTGCCTTTCGTCTCGCCGGCAGCCAGCACCTCGCGCACCATGGGCAGGGCGACGAAGGCGTCGACGATCTCCTTGCCGCGGGTCGAGCTGACGAGGATATCGATGTCGCCGATGGTCTCGCGGCGGCGGCGGAGCGACCCGGCTGCGATCGCCTCGTGGACGCCTTTGAGCTTGCCCAGGAGCACGGCGATCTCTTCGGCGATGGGCAGAGCCTTTCCGAGCAGGATGCGACTCTGGCCAGCGAGGTAAGTCGCGAGCCCTTTCTTGATATTCTCGACCTTCTTCTCGCCTATCCCCGGGAGGCCAACAAGCCGGCCCTCCTCGATGGCCGTCTGGAGGTCCGCGATACTCTTGACTTCGGCCTTCTTCCAGAAGAGTCCCGCCGTCTTCGGCCCGAGGCCGGGCACGTGCATCATCTCGACGACCCCGCCCGGCACCTCAGCGGCCAACTCCTGGTAGCGGGCCATCGTGCCTGTCTTGAGGTACTCCTCGATCTTGCTCGCAATGGACTCTCCGATGCCAGGCAGGTCGCGGAGTTTGCCCTCCTGGCTGAGAGCGGCGACATCTTCTGTCAGGTCGCCAACGACGCGGCTTGCCTTGTGGTACGAGGCGACCTTGAAGGTGTTCTCGCCGAGCAGTTCCAGAATATCGGCGATCTGGTCGAAGAGGTCCGCAATCTCGCGGTTCTTCATCAGGAACCCTCCAATATGCCGCTACACTGTTCCACGTGGAACATTCCTGTGTGACGCACACAGTGGCTCAACGGTCCCACAGTGGCTCACCTCTCTTTGTTGAGCCACTGTGGCGTAGGTGAGCCACTGTGGGGCTCCGCGAGGCCCACGGGCCGGGCCGAGCGAAGAGAACCACAGCCTCGAGTCCAAGATCAATCTACCTTGCCAGCCGTAAGCCTAAGCCAGCTGCGTAGTTATATGCTTCCTCGAACTCCTTCCGGGTCGGCGGGCGGTTGATCTTGGCTATCTCGCTGGCGCCGTAGCAAGGGCGGTACTGCGCCATAACGTTGACGTAAGTCCTTGGTGAAAGCTCGCTTGCGACGAAATCGAGCACCTTCCGGCTTCCCGCCAGCCCATTGGGCAAGACCAGGTGGCGGACGATCAGGCCGCGCGTCGCGATTCCGCCTTCGATCTGGAGATCGCCGACCTGGCGGTGCATCTCGCGGAGCGCCGCGAACATAACTTCTGGGTAATCAGGCGCTTCCGAAAGCTCTCGGGCCGCCTCCGAGTCGGCGTACTTGGCATCGGGCATGTAGATCTCGACGAACCCTTCCAGCGCCTTCACCGTGTCGAGCAACTCATAGCCGCCGCAGTTGTAGACAATGGGGACGCGGAGCCCTTCCTTGCGGGCGGCGAGGACGGCTTTCATCACCTGAGGCGTCACGTGGGTGGGGGAGACGAAGTTGATGTTGTGGCAGCCCATGCCTTCGAGGCGGAGCATGGCACGAGCGATCTCGCCGTGGGAGGCGGTGCGTCCTGCTCGGCCGTGGCTTAAGTCATGATTCTGACAGAAGATACAGCGCAGGTTGCAGCCCGCGAAGAAGATCGTCCCGGACCCGGCTTGGCCGACCAGCACATCTTCCTCGCCGAAGTGTGGCCCCGAGGAGGCAAGCAGTGCCTCCTCCGCGACGCCGCAGAAGCCCATCTCGCCCTCAAGCCGGTTCACCCTGCAATGCCGCGGGCAGACTTCGCAACAGGACATCGAGGCATATAGGCGGTCAGCACGTTGCTGAAGGTCGTCAGGGACCATCGGGGCCTCGGGTTTCGAGGAGAGGATGCGTACCTCATTCCGATAGCGCTTCGAGCAACTCGCGCCGGGCTTGGCGGAACTTGGCGACGTCTTTCTCGGGCTCCTTCATTTTGGGGACCATGCGCTCAGCCAAGGACTGGGCCTTGTCGGGCGCTTTCCGGGCGAGGAGTCGCAGGAGTTCGTAGTCCTCGATGCCGTCGCGCATGGCCTCGTAGCGGATCGAACTCAGGGCGACATGTT
>Ga0315273_10010956_pt1 | contig 11588 bp, 12 predicted proteins | sample YL17G02_0_MG_FD_205753 | JGI IMG/M metagenome (GOLD analysis project Ga0315273, IMG submission 205753) | Sediment microbial communities from Yellowstone Lake, YNP, Wyoming, USA - YL17G02_0 | ecosystem: Environmental > Aquatic > Freshwater > Lake > Sediment | place: USA: Wyoming | collected... | reverse complement strand
CGGAAGCACTTCAGGGCCGATCTTCCGTTTCCTATCGCTGCGCCGCCAGCCGCGCCGCGGCGTCACGGGGCGGGAGCACAAGCGCACGGTCTCTGCCGCCCGCGCCGATCAGCCCCAGTCCGGCTTCGGGATGGCCTGATAGGCCTCTCGCAGGGCGTTGCCCCAACGCTCGCGGATCACGCGGAAGTACGCGTCCTCGTCGGTGATGCGGCGCTGGAGCCCGACGCGCAGGTCGTCTCGGCGGAGAACGAGCAGATCGATCGGCAGGCCGACGGCGAGGTTGCTGCGCAGGGTCGAGTCCATCGAGATCAGCACCAGCTTGACGCCGTCGTCGAGCGGGGTGGCGTGCGTGAGCGCACGGTCGAGGATGGGTTTGCCGTACTTGTGCTCGCCGATCTGGAGGAAGGGAGTGTCGGGGGATGCCTCGATGAAGTTGCCGGCCGCGTAGAGCTGGTAGAGGTGCATGTCATTGCCGACGATCTGTCCGCCGAGAAGCAACGACACGTCGAAGGGTATCTTCTGCGCCTCGAGCGAAGGCCCGTCCGCCCGGAACACCTGCCGGATTGCGCTTCCCACGAGCTGGGCGGCGCGTTGCATGGTTGGAACACTGCGCAGCGTCTCCCGGCCGTGCGGTGTCTCGACGCCTTCCTGGAGCGCGCCCAAGATGGCCTGCGAGAGAGACAGGTTGCCGGCCGTCATCAGGGCGAGAGCGCGGTCTCCGGGCTGTTCGATGATGTGCATCTTGCGAAAGTTGAGGATGTTGTCGGGGCCGGCGTTGGTGCGCGTATCGGAGAGCATCACCAGGCCATCGCGCAGGAACAGGGAAACGCAGTAGGTCACGCGAAGCGCTCCCCGGTCGGACGGTGCCAGGCGCTCACTGGACCGCGATTTCTTCGACGTGCACGCGGACGCGCAGGCTGTGGCCCGGTGCGCCGCGCCGGACGCCGCGCACCGGGGCGGCGTCTGCGTAATCGAGCCCGACACCGGTTCGGACGTAGCGCTCTGTCGGTGCGATGCCGTTCGAAGGATCGAACCCCACCCAGCCGAGCTCCGGGACCCAGGCCTCCGCCCAGGCGTGGCTCGCCAGCGCATCCTTCGCGTCGCTCACCGCGTGCAGGTAGCCGGAGACGTAGCGCGCGGGATGCCCGAGGCAGCGCGCGGCGGCCACGAAGACGTGAGCGTGGTCCTGGCAGACTCCGGCGCCTGCGAGCAACGCCTCCCCGGCGGTCGTCTCGGCGCTCGTCACGCCGGGCACGTACGCGACGTCTTCTCGCGCGCACTCCATCAGGCGGTGTAGCCGTGCGAGGCCGTCCGCTTCTCCGGCGGCCTTCGCTGCGAGCTCCAGGACGAGCGCGTTCGGTGCGGTGAGCGATGTCGAGCGCGCAAAGAAGCCCGGCGGCAGCTGCTCCGGGATCATCCCGAGCACGCCCGCGGTGTCCCACGTCTCGACGATCCCCTCCACCGAGATCGACACCTCGTCGTGCCAGTCGTGAAGGGTGTGCAGGTGCGTCACGTTGCCGAACCCGTCGACATAGTGGGGCAGGCGCCGCCCGCCATCGGCCTCGACCGACCAGCTCAGCACCTTCTGCCCGGGACCGTCGAGCGGTGTCATGCGCAGGATCTGCGCCAGATAGCGCGCGCGCGACGTGTAGTGGTAGGTGGTGCGATGGCGCACGGCGAGGCGCATCGCGAATCACTCTAGCAGATAGAAGTCGCTGACATCGCGACCGAGCGCGATGCCAGCGTCGACCATGTGGCTGATGAACTCGTGCAGCCCCGATGAGACGATCGAATCGATGCGTCCGTAGCGCAGGCGCGCGTGGATCTCGCCCGCGCGCCGGTGACACTCGCCGCGCTTGCCCCCATAGACCTCCGCGAGCAGATCGAGATGGCGGGTGATCTGCGCATAACAGGCCAAGAGGGACCTCGGCATTTCGGGACGCAGGATCAGCAGATCGGCGATCATCCACGGCGCCAGGCGCTCGTGATACACCCAGTGGTAGGCGCGCAACGCGGAGACCGCGCGCAGGATCGATTCCCAGTGACAGTAGTCGAGCGGACCGCCGACGCTCTCATCGCGCGGCAGGAGGACGTGGTACTTCACGTCGAGGATGCGCGCCGTGTTGTCGGCGCGCTCGAGGAAGGTGCCGAGCTGTGTGAAATAGAAGGCGTCGTTGCGGAGCATCGTGTTCGCGTAGGCGCCGTAGAAGAGCAGCGAGCGGTGCTTGACCCAGTCGAGGAGCCGCAAGCTGCTCTCACCGATGCCCCCGGAGGCCTCGAGCGTGCGCAGCTCCAGCCAGGTGTCGTTGAGCACCTCCCACATGTCGGCGGTCAGCGCAGTCCGCACGGCACGTGCGTTGCGCCGCGCGGTTTCGAAGCACGAGAGCACGCTCGACGGGTTGTCGGGGTCACGGACCAGGAAGTCGACGACGCCTTCGGGCGTGATCTCCGCGTGCTTCTCGAGATACGCAGCCGTGCAGCCCGCCGCAGCGAGCGTCGAGCCCCATTCGTTGCTTTCGCTGCCGACCGTGTGGGTCAGGCTCGCCATGCGCTGGCCCGCGGTCAGGATGCGGGCGACGTTCTCGGCGCGCTCCATGTAACGGGCGAGCCAGAACAGGCCGTCGGCGGTTCGACTGAGCAACCGGTCAGCCCTCGAGGACCCAGGTGTCCTTGGTCCCGCCTCCCTGACTCGAGTTGACGACGAGCGAGCCCCTGCGCAGCGCCACGCGCGTCAACCCCCCAGGCACGAGCCGGATCTCGCGCCCGTGCAGCACGAACGGGCGCAGGTCGACGTGGCGGGGCGCGATCCCGTCCTCGACAAAGGTCGGGCAGGTGGAGAGCGCGAGCGTCGGCTGCGCAATGTAGTCCTCGGGCCGCGCGCGCAAGCGGGCTGCGAAAGCCTCGATCTCCGCGCGCGTCGCCGCCGGCCCGATCAGCATCCCATAGCCGCCCGAGCCGCGGGTCTCCTTCACGACGAGCTCGGGAAGATGCTCGAGGACGTAGGCGAGCTCGTCCGGATCCGCACAACGCCAGGTCGTCACGTTCTGGAGCGCAGGCTCCTCTCCCAGATAGAACCGGATCATCGCCGGCACATAGGGGTAGATGCCCTTGTCGTCGGCGATGCCGGTGCCGGGAGCGTTCGCGAGCGCCACATTGCCCGCGCGATACGCAGCGAAGAGACCGGGCACGCCGAGCAGCGAGTCCGGGCGGAAGATCAGCGGATCGAGGAACTCGTCGTCGATCCTGCGGTAGAGCACGTCGACACGCTTTGGGCCCTCCGTGGTGCGCATGTAGACGATCGCGTCGTCGACGATCAGGTCCGCGCCCTCGACGAGCTCGACCCCCATCTCGTCGGCGAGGAACGAGTGCTCGTAGTAGGCGCTGTTGAAGGCGCCCGGGGTCAGCAGCGCAACCGTCGGCTCGCCGCGACAGCCCGGCGGCGCGACCGAGCGCAGCGTCTCGAAGAGCTCCTCCGGATAATGCGAGATAGGCGCGATGCGATGGCTCGACACCAGCTCCGGCATCAGCCGCAGCATCGCCTCGCGATTTTCGAGCATGTACGAGACGCCCGACGGTGTGCGGCAGTTGTCTTCGAGCACGCGGAAGTCGTCCGGCCCCACGCGCACGACGTCGATGCCCGACACGTGGTTGTAGACGCCGCCCGGCGGATCGAACCCGCACATCTCGGGTCGGAACGCCGGGTTCCGTAGCACGACGTCCTCGGGCAGGTGGCCCGCCCGCAGGATCTCGCGGGCGTGGTAGACGTCGTGCAGGAAGGCGTTCAGCGCGCGCACCCGCTGCTCGAGGCCCTGCGCGAGAGCGTCCCACTCGCCGCGGCAGAGCACGCGCGGGACGACGTCGAAGGGGATCAGCCGTTCCGGATCACCTCCCTCCGAATAGACCGCGAAGGTGATGCCGATGCGGCGGAAGAGCAGCTCGGCTTCGCGCCGCCGCAGCTCGAGCTCGCGCTGCGGCGCCTTCGCAAGCCATTCGTTCACGATCCGGTACGGCGGACGGACGCCATCCGGCTCGATCATCTCGTCGAATGGAGGCCGCCGCGCCGGTGTGAGCGGAGATTCCATGCCGGTCCGCAATCCCGCCACCTCCTCTTCGATTCACCCGGACGGAGCAAGTTCCGTGCCGCGGGCTGCCCGACCGTGCGTGCGCGCTGCACCTCCGTCCGCGCCAGGGCTGATCGTGAAGACGGCAAGGCGCGCCCGCGCGCTAGGCAACGGACCCGCTACCGTGTGAGGGTCCCAGTCCAGAACGGCGAGTCGCGGCCGACGGGTCGCGCCTCCCTTCGAGGTCGACGCCGCCCCAGTGGGTTGGACGGACCTGCGACCCGGTCGATGGATCACCTTCCATTTGACACCCTCGCCGCCTCCTGGCTGAGCGGGAGAGCCAACGGCGAACTCCCGGGTCAGGAGGAGCGATGCGCAGCCAGGGACCGTTTTCGAGCGAACAGATCGACACCTATCTCCTAGAGACCGTCGTGCCGCTGCGACTGGCGTGTGCGGATCCCGACGGCCACCCACTCGTGCTGTCGCTCTGGTTCCTCTGGCGCGAGGGAGCGCTCTGGTGCGCGACCGCGCCGGACGCGCGCGTGGTCGCGCTGCTGCGCGCCGATCCGCGCTGCGGATTCGAAGTCGCGCGCGACGCCCCGCCGTATCGCGGCGTGCGCGGCCAGGGCCGCGCCGAGCTCGTGCCGGCGCGGGGATTCGAGATCCTGGAGGCGCTCGTGGATCGGTATCTGGGCACGCATGAGTCGCGCTTCGCGCGTTGGCTGCTCGGGCGCGGCAAGGACGAGATGGCGATCCGTCTCGTCCCTTCACGTCTCTCGAGCTGGGACTTCTCGAGGCGGATGTCTTGATCCTGCTGACCGGGGCGACGGGCTACGTCGGAGGCCGACTCCTGCACCGCCTCGAGGCCGAGGGTCGTGCGGTGCGCTGCCTGGTGCGCCGCCCGGCGCAGCTGCGCGCGAGCGTCGCGCCCACGACCGAGATCGTGGGCGGCGACGTCACCGATCGAGACTCGCTCGGGCGCGCGCTCGCGGGCGTCTCGGCGGCCTACTACCTGGTGCATTCGATGGGCGCACGCGAGGACTTCGAGCAGCGTGACCGACTCGCCGCCGAGATTTTTGCGAACGCAGCCGCAGCCGCGGGCGTGCGGCGCATCGTCTATCTCGGCGGCCTGGGAGACGCGCGCGCAGACCTCTCCGCCCACCTGCGAAGCCGTCACGAGGTCGGGCGAATCCTCGCGCGCTCCGGCGTCCCGACCGTCGAGCTTCGCGCCTCGATCGTGCTCGGCTCGGGCAGCCTCTCCTTCGAGCTGATTCGCGCGCTCGTGGAGCGACTGCCGGCGATGATCACCCCTCGCTGGGTCGAGGTGCTCGCACAACCGATCGCAATCGAGGACGTGCTCGCCTACCTGCTCGCTTCGCTCGAGATCCCCCTGTCCGAGAGCCGCGTGTACGAGATCGGCGGACCCGATCGCGTTTCGTACGGCGAGCTCATGCGCGAGTACGCGCGCCAGCGCGGGCTGCGCCGCTTCACGATTTCGGTGCCGGTGCTCACGCCGCGGCTCTCGAGCCTCTGGCTCCGACTCGTGACTCCGCTCTACGCCGAGGTCGGCCGCAAGCTGATCGACAGCATCCGGCATCCCACGGTGGTGCACGACGAGTCCGCGCTGCGGGACTTCGCGATTCGTCCGCTCGGCGTGCGCGAGGCAATCGCGCGCGCGCTCGCCAACGAGGACCAGGCGCTGACGGAGACGCGTTGGTCGGACGCGTTCTCGGCGGCGGCCGACCCGCCGGCCTGGGGCGGGAGGCGCTTCGGGAATCGCCTGATCGACTCGCGCAGCGTGCACGTGACGGCGCCCGTCGAGCAGGCGTTCGCACCGATCCGGCGAATCGGAGGCGAGACCGGCTGGTACTACGGCAACCTGCTCTGGCGTCTGCGCGGCGCGCTCGATCTGCTCTTCGGAGGCGTCGGTCTGCGCCGCGGCCGCCGTGATCCCGACCAGCTACGCGTCGGAGACACGCTCGACTTCTGGCGCGTCGCGGCGATCGAGCCGAATCGGCGCCTTCAGCTCGCGGCCGAGATGAGGTTGCCCGGGCGCGCGTGGCTCGAGTTCGAGGTCGAGCCCGAAGCCGGCGGCGCACGCATCCGCCAGACCGCGATCTTCGACCCGGTCGGGCTCCGGGGACTCGCCTACTGGTACGGAGTCTTCCCGCTGCACGAGCTGGTCTTTCGGGGCATGCTGCGCGGCATCGCACGCGCAGCCGAGCGCGGCGAGTGACTCCGCCTAACCGCCTACGCCTTCCGAGGCCGCGCTCGTTCTCCGCGGGAGTCGAGTCGAACATCCCTGCTCGGACGTAGGGTGCCCGCTTGAAACGCCGATCCGCTCGTGAGTAGCAGCATCGCGTACGCACTGGGCGCATTGCTGCTCTATGGGCTGGCAGACTTCGTCTACAAGCGCGGCGCGGCGGCCGGCGCGCTGCCGCACCGGTTTCTCATGGTGCAGACGTGGTGCTTCAGCTCACTCGCGCTCCTCTACGGCGTTTTCTCCGGCACGCTCGCGTTCAACGCCGGTGCGCTGTGGGGCGCCGCTGCCGGCGTGCTGGTCGTGATCGGGTACTACAACTTCGCCTGGAGCCTCCGGCACGGCGCGGTCAGCACGCACGCGACGATCTTCCGGCTGAGCTTCGCCGTCACCGTGGCGCTCGCCGTGCTCGTGCTGGGCGAAGCGCTCACCGCGCCCAAGATCGCCGGCCTTGCGTGGGCGTTCGTCGCGGTGTGGCTGCTGCTCGCTGCGCCGGCTGCCGGGACCGATGCCGCGGAGCGCGAGCGCCGCGCCTCGCTCGTGCGAGTGCTCGTCGCGACCGTCGCGGTGGGATTCGCGAGCTTCACCTACAAGCTCGGCCTGCGCCAGGGCGCGGTGCCGATCGCGCTCGTCGTTGCGCAAGGCGCGGTCGCGGTGACGCTTGCCACCGCGTTCTCGGCTCATGTCGACCGCGGCATACGCCCGTCGCGCGCTGCGCTGGCCCATGCGCCGGTCAGCGCCGTGCTGCTCGTTGCCGCCTTCACGCTGCTTGCGAAAGGGCTCGAGCGGGGCGAGGCGAGCGTGGTCGTTCCGATCGCGCAGATGGGATTCGTCGTCACCGCGCTCCTCGGGTTCGTCTTCCTGCGCGAGCCTTTGACCGCGCGCAAGGGCGCGGGACTCGTCGCGGCGCTCGCAGCGCTGGCGAGTCTTGCCTCGGGCTAGGGTTCGAGACGCCTAGGAAGAGCCACGGGCTCGCTTCGGTGAGGGACGACCGCGACACCTCGTGCTCCCCGCTTCGGCGAGGGGCCGCCTGGGGGCGCCACCGAACTCCGCGACGGTGCTTTCGATTCCGCGCGCACCCCGCGCGGGCCCCACGCCAGCGGCCTCCGACTTCGCCCCTCGGCGTCGAGCGCGGCGCCGCCCCCTTGTATCCGGCCGCAGCCGGCCGGCATCCGAGAGCGCATTGGATCGATCCACGCGCTCCCGCAACGGGCTCGGCGCAAGGAGAACGAAGATGAACCGCAAGTCTCGCAGGATCGGCTCGACTGTATCGACCGGCCTGCTGGTTCTGTTCGCCACGCACGCGGCGGCCGCGGCGCCTGCCGTCCGATACCAGGCCACCTTCGAGCGCACCTGGAGCGCCGAGACGCATCCGAAGGACTTCCCGCTGCTCGCGCACTTCTCGCCGGTCATCGGCGTGACCCACGGCGCGAAGTACGAGCCCTTCAAGATCGGCGCCACCGCGACGTCCGGCCTCGAACATCTGTGCGAGGAGGGCAAGCACCAGCCCCTCGACAGCGAGATCAAGGCGGCCATCGCGAGCGGCGCCGCCGGCGCGCTGATCGAGACGCCGGATCCGCTGCGCAGCGTTCCCGGCCAGGCCGTGACCAGCTTCGAGATCGACGAGGCACACCCGATGGTGTCGATCGCAGCAATGATCGCTCCGAGCCCGGACTGGTGCGCGGTGGCCAACGACGTAGCGCTCTTCGAGGGCGGCGAGTGGGTCGCGAAGAAGACCGTCACGCTCTACGCCTGGGACATGGGCACGGACTCCGCCGCGAGCTATCGCGCCCTCGACGACGACACGCAGCCGCGCGGAACCATCCAGATGAACGATGCCGAGTACTTCCTGAAGGACGGCAAGCGCATCGCCGTCGGCACGGTGACCTTCGTCCGCCAGTAGGCGCTCTCGCGCGCTCGACCAGGCCCGCCTCCTCCGTCGACCAACACCGGAGCAGGCGGGCCTCGGAGGAAGACATGACCCTGCGAAACATCCACCGTCTCGCACTCCCGCTGGTGAAAGACGTGAACGTGAAAGACGGAGGGCTTGGCCGGGGAGCGGGTGCGATGAAGCGCAGCCTGTTCTCGATCGGCGGCCTCACGCTGCTGCTCTTCGCGCTCGACCGCCTGTATCGGGTCCTCCACCCGGACGTCAACCTGGTGCGGGCCAGCCTGGTGGGGCTGACGGCGCTCGTGGCCCTCGCCCCGCTCCGGTGGCTCCCGCGCCCTCCGATCCAGCCGTGGGTCGGTGCGCTCGCGATCTTCGCGGCGGCGTTTCTGAGTGTGCTGGCAATCGAAGCCGGAGTGCTGGTCTCTCGATCGACGACGTCGGGACTCGTCCACGTGTTGATCCTGGCAGCGGCCTTCCCGGTGCTGGATCGCTTCGGCGGGCGATACGCGTCCTGAGGCTCACCCAGCATCCGCCGCGCACCCGTTCCGGAGCGCTGGCGCGTCGTCTCCTACGGGAGTCGGAGATCCAGCACCGGCCGGATCTCGACGCCCCCCCTGGCTGCGAACGGGATGCGGCTCGCGATCTCGATGGCGTCGTCCAGGCTCGTGGCTTCGATCACGTAGTAGCCGCCGAACTGCTCCTTGGTTTCGGCGTACGGCCCGTCGCTGATCAGTCGTTTCCCATTCTTGAATCTGACGGTCGTGGCGGCCGCTGTCGGCGCGAGCCCACCACAGCCGCGGTAGTCCCCGGCCTTGCGCAGGTCGCGTTCGAGCTGCTCGTGCTGCTCCATGATCGGGGCCATCTCGGCCTCGGTCTTCCGGGTCCACTCCGACTCGTCGGCATAGATCAACAGGATGTAGTTCACGGGGTTCTCCTCGAAGGCACCCGCTGCCCTCTCCTACACCCATCGAACGAAGGCTGGCAAGATCGACTTGGACGCGGAGGATCGGAAGGGGAAGCGCATGGACCGTGGAACCCGTCGCCGCGGGGGCGGCTGGGCCGCGAGCCCGCGCTAGGCCGGCTGCGTCTCACCGCCTGCCACCGCTCTTCCCGGGCTTCGCGCGTGCGCGCTCGCGCGAACGCCGTCCCCGAGATCCGGCCGCCAGCCCGGCGGCGCGAGCAGATGACCGAGCCGCGCGCTCCAGGAGCGTGCGCGCCAGACGTCGCGCGCAATCGCTGCGAACTCGTGGAAGGCGAGCCGCACCGGGTGATGCGTGGCGACGTTCTTGGTGAGCCCGAACCGCACCGGCTCGGTTTCGGCCTCGAAGGTGCCGAAGAGGCGGTCCCACAGGATCAGGATGCCGGCGTAGTTGCGGTCGAGGTAGCGCGGGTTCGCGCCGTGGTGCACGCGATGGTGTGACGGGGTGTTGAAGACGGCCTCGAGCCAGGCGGGGCAGCGGCCTATGAGCTCGGTGTGGATCCAGAACTGGTAGAGCAGGTTGATCGAGTGCACGGTGATCAGGAGGGCCGGATCGATCCCGAGCCACGCGAGCGGCGCGAAGAACGGCAGCGCGGTCATCGGGGTCCACGACTGACGCAGCGCCGTCGACAGGTTGTAGCGCTGGCTCGAGTGGTGCGTCACGTGCGCGGCCCAGAAGAGCCGGACTTCATGGTGCAGGCGGTGGAACCAGTAGTAGGCGAAGTCGTCCGCAACGAGCGCCAGCGCGAAGACGGACCAGGTGCTCGAGAGCACGAAGACGCGGTGCGTGTACAGCGCGGTGTAGGCCGCGAAGGCGACGCCGCCCCACGCGAGACCGACGAGCACGCTGCCGACTCCGAGCGCGAGGCTCGACGCAGTGTCGCGCGCGTCGGCGATCTCGCGCTCGCGGCGCGCGGCGACGAACGCCTCGAGCGCGATCAATACAAAGAAGACGGGGATGGCGAGTTGGATCAGGCTGGACACGGTCACGCTCCTCCTGGATCGGGTGAGAACGCGACACGGGCGAGTCGCGTGAGCAGGGCGACGAGCCGCTCGTCACGTGCTTCGTCGCGCACGGCCGCGCCGCCCAGGGCGGCGCCCTGGAACGCCGAGACGGCGAGATCGATCACAGCTTCGAACTCGGGGTTCCTTGCGGCCGCTTCCGGAAAGAGCGTGCGTGCCTCCGCGCGGAGGTTCGCGCCGTGCCGGTCGGCCACCGGGGCAAGGCGCGCGGCCAGCTCGACGTCGGTGCGCGCGGCAAGGGTGAGCTCGAAGGCGGCCTGGAGGCGCGGCTCGCGGAAGGTCGACCAGAGGAGATGCGTCGCGGCGGCAACCCGGTCGCCGTCGGCGGCCGCGGCCGCGAAGCCGCGCCGGTAGTCGGCGATCAGCGCCGCGAAGAGGTGCTCCGCAGCGGCGCTCACGAGCTCGGCCTTGGTGGCGAAATGATTGAAGAGCGCGCCCTGCGACACACCGGCACGTCGGCACACCTCGGTCGTGGTGGTGCGGCCGTAGCCGAGCTCGGACAACGCTTCGATCGTGGCTTCGAAGAGGCGCTCGCGAGTCGACGCACGGCGCTCCGCCTGGGTGCGGCGGAGGCGCGGCGGGGCGCTCGGGACGGGGGCGGATCGGCTCGGCACACCCGGATCCTATCGGCAAAAATACAAACTGACAAGTCACTTTGTTTATACCCCCGCGGGCGATCGGGAGTCGTTCTAGTGAGTGGGATCACCGCGCGGAGGGACGCCGAGGCCGATTCGCTGGACAGGGGGAGGGATCCATTGGCCCAACTCAGGGACGTGCTGCTCCTGGGCTCGTCCGCACCGCCGCTCGAGCTGCTCCGCGCGCGGCTCGCACGCCTCGGCTACCGCACGATTCCCGCGAAGACCCCGGAGCAGGCCCAGATGCTGCTCCGGATCTCGCGCGGTGCGATTGGCGCGGTCGTGATCCCGCCCGATCTCCCCGTCGTCGACCTGCGCCGCACCGTCCGCTTCCTCTCCGATGTTTCGCCGGGGGGCGACCTCTGGTTCCTCGCCGCGGGCCCCACACCGCCTCCGGACGAGCGAGCGCGACTGCGTTCCGCCGGTGTGTCGTACTCGCTGTTCGAGCCCCTCCACGACCACGTGCTCCGGTTCCAGATCAATCGCGCGCTTGCGGGCTCGGGGGTGGTGCGGGGCGATCGCCGCAGCGTGCGCGCGCCCACGAACTGGGAAGCCCCCGTGTGGGTCGAGGGCCGGCGAAAGACTGCGCACGTCTACAGCGTGTCCGCGAGCGGGGCGTACCTTGCGACACCCACGCCGTCACCCCGCGGCGCGCGGATCGAGCTCGAGCTCCCGAACCTGGGCCCGCGCGGGCGTCTCACCTCGCGCGTCGTCACGACGAACGTGCCGGGGAACCTGG
>Ga0315273_10010953_pt1 | contig 11591 bp, 14 predicted proteins | sample YL17G02_0_MG_FD_205753 | JGI IMG/M metagenome (GOLD analysis project Ga0315273, IMG submission 205753) | Sediment microbial communities from Yellowstone Lake, YNP, Wyoming, USA - YL17G02_0 | ecosystem: Environmental > Aquatic > Freshwater > Lake > Sediment | place: USA: Wyoming | collected... | reverse complement strand
GATACACTGGAGGAGTGCCTGACAATCCTCCAGCGCGACAGGTGAGGGTTTTGGACGTCGGCTGCGGCGTCAACAAGTTCCCCGGCGCCATCGGCGTCGATCGCAACCCCGCCAGCCGCGCCGACGTGCGACTATGCGCGCCGCGCCGGCATCGATTGGAGCCGGGTGCGCTTCGACATCGTCAATGTGCTCGACGGGGAACCGCCGGCCGTCACGCACCTGCGCGGCGCCTTCCGGCCGCCAACCGATCGGTTCGAGTCCTGGCTGAATTGCCAATCTGTTCAATCACTTGCAGGTCTCGAATCCCCCGAAAAACCAGTTCACCCGGTCCACTGTGGGGACTTTTTGTGGGGAACTGCCCTCGAAACCCGACGTTGGTCACCGCTGATAAGCACAGTCTGGCAGTCCTGCAAACACGCGCCCCGCTACACTTTCTCTTCAGGCGCCTAAACGCAAAGCGACAAGGAGGCATAAATGATACTGAGCATCGAATTGGGTAATGTCCGGATCTTCGAAGGTGAGAACTGGCGATTCGATCTAAAGCCCTTGACAGTTTTCTGTGGTGCGAATAGCGCCGGCAAATCCACCTTGCTGAAGACTCTCCTGGTGCTCTCCCAGAGCCAGAATCAGAAGTTCGCTGGCCGCTTGTGCCTTGCCGGACCTCGTGTGGACTTCGGCGAATACCGGTCTTTCGTGTCACACCAGGACGTGAGCAAAACAGTGTCCATGGCGGCGACCGTGGACCTCATGGTTGGTTCTTCGACCATTGAGTTCATCCGATCACGGACGCGCTCAGGCGTACGCTCTAAGTCGGCGGCCAACGACGTGGCAAAACCCGCCGAACTCCGAGCCGCATTCACGTTTTCTCTGCCATCTACACCAGAGTGCACGTCCGCGAAGAGGCGAGGTCCTCTCAGGGATACCGATGGTCGAAGCGCTCAGGCGGTTACCGTCAGCGCTTCTCTTGAGAGCGCTACATTTCAGGTTTTTCTTCAAAAGGAGCGGTTGCTCGAATGGAAGGTCCTTCGATCTGAACAGGAGGACAGAGCATACGGGCACTACCAGATACTTTTGCCGACGGCTTACTTCAAACAGGCGGGCGGATTCAACATGATGTCCATCACCAGCGCTGGCGATTGGGTTCGCGGGATCGCGACGCTCAACGGGCTTCTGCCACAGTCTATAATCGCGAAATCCAAGTTGCGAAACGAGGCCAAGTCCGGCGCGGGCGCTGAGGTCGATGCTGAAGAGTTCGGCGCTTTTCCAATGCCGCCGTTTGTTCAGCAGGCTTTGTGGGCATTTGATGAGGCGCTCGAAAAAGTTCACTACCTTGGCCCCCTTCGCGCCCCCGCCAAGCGGTACTACGTTGCGAATCTGGGGACGGATCCGGGCATGGATGCCAGTGGCGAATTCCTGCCCTATGTGCTACGCGACCGTTCGGACCAGCGCGTCCTGAACGTTCCGCCCGGCTCACGCGGCAAGCCTGTCCGACAGACACTAGCCGAGGCATTGGGTGGATGGGTGGCATTTCTGCGTACCGGAGAAGCTCACTCACGGAAACAGACAACGGATGAAGTGGTCTTGAATACAACAAAGCAGGTGCTCGTTCAGATAAACGTCAAGAGCATCTCTGGCACCGAGAGTCATGCCCTCGCGGATTCCGGTTTCGGGTATTCGCAGGTGTTGCCGATCCTGGTGCGAGGGCTGTTGGCCGACCAAGATAGTACGTTCATCGTTGAGCAACCGGAACTGCATCTCAATCCTGCGCTGCAAGTCCGTCTGGCAGAGTTCTTCATTTCAATGGTGCGCGCGGGCAAGCAGGTGTTGATTGAAACGCATAGCGAGCATATCGTTAACGCGATAAGGGTGCTCACGGCTGAGGACGAGTCGGGGTTCATGTCGGAGCGCTCACGGATCTATTTCATTGATACATCTGGCACCACACCAGCCTTGCACGAACTTTCGGTACAGAAGGACGGCACCGTGCCGGATTGGCCCCGATACTTTTTCGGTGAAGCTGTGGAACTCACCGGTCGATTATTGCGAGCTCAGAAGCGGTTTCGCTCCGTGGGGGAGAAATAAGACCGTGCCGCCTCTTCTTTGCCCCTCCCCATTGATCCTGGATCAAAGCCGGCAACGAGAGATCGGTGAACTCAGGTGTATCGCAAGTGCCCTTGGAACGATCGCCAAGATGGTATCGGAGCATAGCGTGGCTGTCGTGCTCACGCCGGTGCTGCGGGAAGTAGTGGGGGACTTCGCCGGGCAGCCATGGAAATACCATGCCCTCATGCAGGACATTTTTCGGCTGTTGTCGCAATGGTTCCTACAGAAGCACGGCGGCCTTGTTGAGTTGGACCTAGCATCCATTACCGGCCATGTACCTCATCCTGTTCCCTCTGGATGCGCCGCGGACGGGCTCGTGATGTTCTGGGCCGAGGAAATGGGAAAGCTCCTGATTGTTCACGATGAGTGTGGCCCACAAGGCGGCTTTTCAATTGGTATTGCCTGCGACAAGGGCTTTGCAGGGGAGCCGGTTGGGGAATACGGCGCAGAGTCGGCCGGCCAACCGAGGTTCCCCCTGGTTGACCCAGAAGCTGCGCGCTCTCTTCTCGACGCGTACGAGTGGGAATACGATTCCAACGTCCAGAAGAGGAAGGTCACGATTGAGGCAGCCAAATCGAACTGTTTCGCGCTCGGATGCACCCGGGTCCTTCCACCCAGGCGCGATAGCCACTGCAAGTTCATATTCCCCGGCAAACGAAGTTGGACACTCAGCCTTAACGATGATCCGGTACCGGTGGCGTACCTTCAGGAACTTCGCGGCATTACGGGCTATCCCCTGAAGGTCGTCCGGCACGCTCTGTTGACAGGATCTCTCCCGCGAAGAAAGCTGAGGTTCTGCCGATATGTATGCTAGTGTAGATTTGTGGATACGGGCACACGGTGCCAGTTCTGATGAATCGTCCCCGTCAAGTTTCGCGTCCAACAGAAGCGGGATGAGCTTGAGGGCGATCCGACTCGGGACAAAAGGTGCTATGATCCATGCCTAGCGTGAGAATGCGCCGTCGTGATATGCCAATGAATGCAAAAGACTTAGAGTCCGAGTGGCAGGCGCGGGTATTGACTGCGTTGGCGTCGGTGCCACTCGATCAGGCCCGGCTCTTCGAGTCGGTGTGCAGGTCAGGCCTACGCAACCGAATCCACGGTCATGCCACGAACGAAGAGCACGCTGCGAGGTTCTTCGACGCCCTCTCGCTACTGCGGGCGGACGGCTTGGTCTATGAGAAGCCGCACCCTCTCCGAGAGTTGAGGACGTATTGTCTGACCGAAAAAGGGCTTGAGATTGCAAAGGGCTTAGACTTGACAACTTGCAAACGTGTGCGCGCCAATCAACCCCAATGCCGTCAACTGGCGCCAGCGCGAGTCCCAACTTCTACGTAATCTGCCTGACGATCGTTCGCCCTCAGTTCACGTCCTGAGCCACAAAGATCGGTTCTCCAGTTTCGACCGTCCAAGGCGGTTCAGCGCAAGGGCTTCGGGCCGCTGGTTCCGGGCGTGGTCCACGCCCCGTACGCCTACTGCTACCGTTGCGCTTACGGCAGGAAGCCGGAGACCTGCGCGGTCGAATGTGTCAAACACATCGACCAGACCCTGCTGGCCTCGATCGTCCCGGCCGAGGAACTGGCGGCGATCGTGCTCGAGCCGGTGCAGGGCGAAGGGGGCTGCATCGTGCCGCCGCGCAAGTTCTTCGACGAACTGCGGGGGCTGGCGGCCAAACACGGCATCCTGCTGGTGGCCGACGAGGTGCAGTCCGGCATGGGCCGCACGGGCAGGATGTGGGCCTCCGATCACTTCGATTTCGTGCCCGACATTCTGGCCCTGGCCAAGGGAATCGCCGGCGGCATGCCGCTTTCGGCCACCATCGCGCGCGCCGAACTGATGCGCTGGGGGCCCGGCGCGCACGCCTCGACCTTCGGCGGAAACCCGGTGTCGGTGTCGGCGGCTCTGGCCACCATCGAGTTGCTGGAACAGGAACTGGTGGACAACGCCGCGCGCATCGGCGCCGGGATGCTGGAACGGCTGCGCGAGTGGCCCCGGCGGTTCGCCTTTGTCGGCGATGTGCGCGGTCTCGGGCTGATGATCGGCGTCGAGTTCGTGCGCGACCGCGATACGCGCGAGCGGGATCCACAACTGCGGGACCGCCTGGTGCAACTGGCCTTCGAGCGGGGCCTGCTCACGCTCGGCGCCGGGCGCAATACGCTGCGCCTGTCGCCGCCGCTGGTCATCACCCGCGACCAGGCCGGCTTCGCCGTGGATACACTGGAGGAGTGCCTGACAATCCTCCAGCGCGACAGGTGAGGGTTTTGGACGTCGGCTGCGGCGTCAACAAGTTCCCCGGCGCCATCGGCGTCGATCGCAACCCCGCCAGCCGCGCCGACGTCCTCTGCGATCTGGACCGGTTTCCCTACCCGTTCCGCGATCACGCCTTCGACCGGCTTCGCGCGGTCCACGTCATCGAGCATCTCAGGGACGTGATCCGCGCCATGGAAGAGTTCCACCGCCTGGTGCGCCCGGGCGGGCGCATTACCATCGTCACGCCCCACTACACCGACTTCAGCAGCTTCTGCGACCCCACCCACCGCTGGCACCTGAACAGTTTTTCGTTCCGCTGCTTCGGCCCGGACCACGGCGGCTTCGGCTACTACTCGACGCGCCGTTTGCGGGAGATTTCCGTCCGCGTGCGGCTACTTGCTTTGTGGAGGTGGCTGGGCTTCGAGCTGCTGGTGAACCGGTTCCCGCGCTTCCGCCGGTTCTGGGAGCACTACCTGTGCTTCCTGGTGCGCGGCAAGGTCATCGAGTTCGAGTTCGAGACGGCCTGAAAAACCAACCCCCAGTAGCGCAGCCTTCAGGCTGTGTCAGGGTGGCTCCTGGATCACAAGTGTTCGGCTGGTTGCTCGAGATGGTCGACGGTGTGCGCGACCGCGCGCGGCGGAGAAGGTGGACTCCGGATCGGGCCCAAGGGCGGCAAGGCGAGGACATCGCCCACCGCCATCTTCGCCGGCTGGGCTACACCATCGTCGCCCGGAACTGGCGCACGCGCTCCGGCTCCGGCGAGGTGGATCTGGTCGCCTGCGACGGGCCGGCCCTGGTGTTCGTCGAGGTGAAGTCCAGAGCCACGGACCAATACGGCGCGCCGGACCGCGCCATCGACCGCGAAAAGCGAATTCACATCGCCCGCGCCGCGCGCGATTATGCGCGCCGCGCCGGCGTCGATTGGAGCCGGGTGCGCTTCGACGTCGTCAATGTGCTCGACGGGAAACCACCGGCCGTCACGCACCTGCGCGACGCCTTTCGGCCGCCAACCGAGGGGTTGTAGGTTCAAGTGCTGCCTGGGAACGTGTAGCCACTCGCTCTCGACGCGGGTTCCACCGCATCCCGATGTCAACGCAGCCCCTCATTGCCTGGGCCGTTTTGCCCCGCCTCCCGTTCGAGCGCGAGTCCGGCAACCGGCGGCTATTCAAGCTCATGCTCCGCGAGTTTCAGAGTTTCTGCCACGGATTGCGGCTTGCGAGTCCCGATATGTTATGCATCGAACGTCCCTAAAGAAGATTATCCAGTACACCAGTGTGTCCCTTGTGGACACACCAGTACAACATTGGGGAGTTCCTGGAACTCGGTGTCACCAGAACCCCCGCGGTGATCGTGAATGGTGAGATCATTCTGTCCGGCAAGGTTCCCACGGTCGCCGAACTGAAGATCTTGCTGGCGAAGAAGCAAGGTTGAGAGACCACGTTCGGCCAGAGATTGACACGATCCGGCTGGCGTGATATCGTTAATCGACGATCAGCGATGAAACCGGAAGCCGAAGTTGATGCCGCATGTTGCCCGCCCTCGGGGACCGAACCCGAAGCGGACCCGAGGCCCATTGAAGGTCCCAAGGCGGACGAAGAGCTGGCGGTGCTGGCCAAGGCGATCGGCCATCCGGCGCGCGTGCGGATACTGCGCATTCTGTCTCGCAAGGAAGCGCGGGTTTGCAGCCAGATTGTGGACGAGTTGCCGCTGGCGCAATCGACCGTCTCCGAGCACCTTCGGATTCTGAAGGACGCCGGCCTGATCCGTAGCCGGGAAGAGGGCTCGCGCGTGGGCTACTGTATCAACTACGAGGTGCTGCGGCGGCTGAAGGCGCTGGTGGCGATCATTTGAGTTTATTGGCTGGCGCATCGTCGTTCGACGAAGAGCGAAGAGGAGACCGGATTTATGAAGAAATTGGAAGTGTTCGATCCTCCGATGTGCTGTTCCACCGGAATCTGCGGCCCGGGCGTGGATCCCACCCTGGTCCGCTTCGCGGCGGATTTCCATTGGCTGGCGGGGCAGGGGTTGGTTGTCGAGCGATACAATCTGGCCCAGCAGCCGCAGGCCTACGTCGCCAACCCGACCGTGAAGGCGGCGCTGGCTCAGTACGGAAACCGCTGCCTTCCTTTGATCCTTCTGAACGGCGCCATCGTCGGCAAGGGGTGCTATCCCACCCGCGAGGAACTGGCCCACATGGCCGGGGTCGAATGACTTACACCGACTTACTGGACCGCGCGACGCGAATCCTGTTCTTCACCGGCAAAGGCGGCGTCGGCAAGACATCGCTGGCCTGCGCGACGGCGCTGGCCCTGGCCGAGTCCGGGAAGCGGATTCTGCTGGTCAGCACCGATCCGGCTTCTAACCTCGACGAAGTTCTGGGGGTCGAGTTATCGGGCGAGCCAATGGCTGTTCCAGACGCGGCCGGGTTGTACGCGCTGAACATCGACCCCGAAGCTTCCGCGAAGGCATATCGCGAACGAGTGGTGGGGCCGTACCGCGGCGTGCTGCCGGACGCCGCGGTGAACAGCATCGAGGAGCAGCTCTCGGGCGCCTGCACCGTCGAGATCGCGGCTTTCGACGAGTTCACGAAGTTGCTGGGAGACGCTGACGCCACTGCCGGGTTCGATCACATCATCTTTGACACCGCGCCCACGGGACACACCCTGCGCCTGCTCAAGCTGCCGGGGGCGTGGACCGGTTTCATCGCCGCCAACACCACCGGCACATCCTGTCTCGGGCCGCTCGCCGGTCTTCAGGCGCAGCGGTCGCTCTACGAATCGAGCTTGCGCGCCCTGGCCGACGGTTCCACGTCCACCGTCGTTCTGGTCAGCCGCCCCGAGCCTTCCGCGCTCACCGAAGCCGACCGCACGCGGGCGGAGTTGTCCCAGCTCGGGGTGGCGAATCAATGCCTCATTCTCAATGGACTCTTCGTCGCCCAGGACCAGAGCGACCCCGCCGCCCGTGCCCTTGAAGCGCGCGGCCGGCAGGCCGTCGAGGGCATACCCGCGGGCATTGCAGCGTTGCCGCGCCTCGAGATTCCGTTGCTTGCGTTCGCACCGATGGGCATCGCCCAACTCCGCGGAATGCTGAAACCCGGGACTCATCCCCCAGTGGCACGGCCTTCAGGCCGTGGAAACAAATCCTCCGCGACCGTTCCGCTGTCCGCGTTGATTGACGCAATCGAAGAGGCCGGCCATGGCGTGGTCATGACCATGGGCAAGGGAGGTGTCGGCAAAACCACGGTGGCCTCGGCCATCGCCATCGAACTGGCGCACCGCGGCCGCCGCGTGCACCTGAGCACCACCGATCCGGCGGCCCACCTCGCGGTGACAGTTGAGAAACCCGTCCACGGGCTTCAGGTCAGCCGTATCGACCCGGCCGTCGAAACGGCGCGATACACCGCCGAGGTCATGGCTAGGTCCTCACCGCATCTGGACGCCGAAGGCATCGCGCTGCTCGAAGAGGATCTGCGGTCGCCCTGCACCGAAGAGATCGCCGTGTTCAGCGCCTTCGCCCGCACTGTCGCCAAGGGCGAAGAGTGCTTCGTGGTGCTTGACACGGCTCCCACCGGGCACACCCTGCTGCTGCTGGATGCGGCCGAAGCCTATCACCGCGACGTCGCGCGCACCGCCAGCGACGTGCCCGAAGCGGTGCGCCAACTGCTGCCGCGCCTGCGCGACCCGCGCTTCACGCGCGTGCTTCTGGTCACGCTGCCCGAGGCGACTCCGGTGCATGAGGCGGCCCGCCTGCGGGAAGATCTGCTGCGCGCCGGAATCCAGCCGTTCGCCTGGGTGGTGAACCAAAGTTTCGCCGGCGACGGGTTCCGCGATCCGGTGCTGGTCGAGCGGGGAGCGCGCGAGTGGCCCTTCATCGCCGAGGTGCGCGACCGGTCTTCCTCTCGCCTCGCGCTGATCCCCTGGAGCGCCGAAGCGCCGGTGGGGCCGGAGCGGCTGCGGCGGTTGGCGAACAGCAGAGCGGGAGAAGAGGCCCGATGACGGAACTCAAGCGCTGGTCCATTCAGAGCTTCGAGCGGCAATGCCCCGAGGTCTGGAAGACCTTCGCGGAACCTGGCGAAGAGCGCCGCGGGAAAGGCGGGCCGCTGGACGAGACGCCCCGCCGCCCGGTCAGTCTTAGCGCCGCGAGTGACTCACGGCAGGTGAGGTGAGCGCGTGGCCTCCGGTAGAGCGGGGTTCTGCGTCCTGTTGGCGGCTCTGTTCGGCGGAGCCGGCAGCGCCACCGTTTCCGCGCAGGTTCTGCCTCCGCCGCTTCGCAATTCCACCGCGAAATTTCGCTGGTCCAGCTACGTTCAACTTCGCTACACCAACGTCGAAGGCGCGGAGGATCTGTACGGGCTTCGGCGTCTCAAGCTCATGCTGGGCGGAAACCTGACGCCGAAGATTCAGTGGTATGCGCAGGGGCTGTTCAAGGATGGGAACGACAGTCCGACCGACGGCAAAGTTTACTTCCAGGAGGCCTGGCTTCGCTTCGCGTTCCGAAAGGAGATTCAACTTGTTATCGGCCAGTTCAAGCCACCCTTTGGCCGGGAGCGGTTCACGCCGGACTTCCTGATCCTGACCATCGACAGGTCCTTGGTGACGGATGCGTTGACGCCGGATGGGCCTTACATAGATTCCTTCTACCGGGATCGAGGCTTCCAACTGGATGGCGAACTTCGGCGGAATTTCCGCTACGCAGCCTCGGTGTTCGATGGTCGCGGCGCCAACCACCAGTTCCATGGAATTGGCCCCCTGATCGTCGGCCAGGTGGTCGACGAACTGGTCAGAGAAAGGCTCTTCCTGGGTCAGCCACTGACTGTGCAACTGGGAGCGGCCACGGCCTTCCGTTGGGGCCGCGATTTGCCCTTCCGGCCCTGCTGCCCGGGTAGTGCGTGGAGCGGCATGGAGCACTTCCGTGGCGCGGATCGCCGCTGGGGCCTCGAGTTCTCCGCCGACTGGGGTAAGTCGTCTTTGCGCGCCGAGTACCTCCGCGCGCGTCTTCGCTCCACATCGGATTCCAGGCTCAACTTTGCGGCCAGCGGTTGGTACGCGCAGGCTGCCCGGTTTCTCGCTCCTAAGTGGCAGGTTGTCGCCAAGTTCGAGGGGATCGATCCGAATGAGCGAATAGACAACAACAAGGATGTCCGCCAAACTACTCTCGGATTGAACTACTACCTTCGGCAGAACCGGTTGAAGCTGATGGCCGGTTACGTGTTCCGGCAGGAGGCGGCTCAACCGGTGGCCAATAATCTCTTCCAGGTGCAGTTACAGTACTTCCTGCATTCGGAGCGTTGGGGGAATTGAAGCAGCGATGGGGTATTTGGCGCAATCGCCAAGCACTTTTACGCTACTCCGGGGCCTTGGGAGGCTCCGGATATTGCGGAAAATGAGGACTGGTTGCCTGTTTGGCACTTTGGCCAAGCAGTTGCTTAGGGGAAGGGGAATGGACACCAAGACGCAAGCCCGGTTTGACGCTCGAGCCAGAATTCTGAAGGCCCTGGCACACCCGTCTCGCCTCTTCATGGTCGAGGAACTCTCTCGCGGAGAGCGTTGTGTCTGCGAGTTGACCGAGATGGTCGGATCGGACATGTCCACGGTGAGCAAGCACCTCTCGGTGCTGAAGTCGGCCGGCATCGTTGCCGACGACAAGCGTGGAATGCAGGTTTACTACCGGCTGAAGATGCCCTGCGTTCTGCGCTTCTTCGACTGCATCGGGGAGGTTCTGCAGCAATCGGCCCGGGAACAGATGGACTTGGCCTGCAAACGCTGAAGGAGCGGACACATGAAGATACAGATACTCGGTACCGGCTGCGCCAAATGCAAGCAACTCACGGAGAACGCCGAAACCGCCGCGCGTGAGATGGGGCTGGACTACCAACTCGAGAAAGTCACTGACATCACAGACATCGTTCAGTTCGGCGTGATGATGACGCCGGCGCTCGCCGTGGACGGCAAAGTGAAACTGGCAGGTAGAGTGGCGACTCCGGCCGAGATCCGCGAGTTACTCCGTTAGATCGCCCAACATTCGTATATATGCGAGGAGAACTAATTCTTATGAAAACCACCCCCAAGTGCTTCTGTTCGCACCAAGGGGAAACGCGCGCGGGGCGTTGCTGATGGACATGGTCGTCGCCTTTCCAAGGAGCAGCGAGTTCGAAAAAGCGAAATCACGCATGGACTTCGCGCGGCTGTCATACGGGGTGTTGTCTCCCGATCCGGGCTATTCCCTTGTGGGAGCGCCGGCTCTTATCTGCGATCCGTACGGACTCGCGACAATCCAAAGCCGCGACGAAGAGTTGATTGCCATGGCCGGGTGGGTAGATCGCAAGCTTGCGACGGTAGCGGTTCCCCAGCGCCCCCCGCTGGAGTTCCGGGAAGACATCTTCGGGCAAGCTGTCATTATGTTCCTGGGGCCGTGCATGGCGGATGTGACCAAGATCCGTCTCATCGCGCACCTCTCAGGCGATCTGACCGCGGTTCTTCCGTATCTGAATACCGAGCTTCGAAGCGCGTGTTTTAACGCAAAGTCGGTCTTCCTGACGTTCATGGACAAGCACCGGCTCATCACACTCTATCCTCGCCGCGTGACCATCGGAAAGGCGGACGACCTGGTGGATGGCTGGCGCACGCTCGAGTTTCTCCGGGTGCTTGCGAATTCGGTCTGGGCACGACGCGCGGCCATCCCGCCGTCGTACGACATGAAGTCCAAGCCGCCCGCTCTGGAGATCTACAAACGGCTGCCCCGCACGAACTGCAAGGCCTGCGGAGAGCGAACTTGCATGGCGTTCGCCATCCGGTTGTGGCGGGGAGAGGCAACGCCCTCCCAATGTGAGCCTGTTTTCTCTCCGGAATACGCCGGCATGCGTGGCGCTTTAATCGAAATCTGCAGGGGCCTTGGTGTCGTTGGGGCTGAGGTGGACGCAGTAGATGTCTGAATAAGACCAAGAAGGGAGATGCAACGTGACCATTCGTGCAAAGTGCGGGTGCGACGCAGCGCCGGATCTGATGTTCTGTTGTTCGGGCGCCGCCGATACGGCGGAGATCGCCGACCTGGCGGTCCGCGCGCTTCACAAAGCGAAAGAAGCGAAGATGTTCTGCCTGGCTGGAATCGCCGGGGATGTGGAACTCATCGTGGTCAACACGAAGACCGCGAACCGCATGTTAGTCGTCGACGGCTGCGATAGCGACTGCGCGCGGAAGACCATGGAGAAGGGCGGATTCAACGACTTCATCCACTTTCGC
>Ga0315273_10010952_pt1 | contig 11591 bp, 9 predicted proteins | sample YL17G02_0_MG_FD_205753 | JGI IMG/M metagenome (GOLD analysis project Ga0315273, IMG submission 205753) | Sediment microbial communities from Yellowstone Lake, YNP, Wyoming, USA - YL17G02_0 | ecosystem: Environmental > Aquatic > Freshwater > Lake > Sediment | place: USA: Wyoming | collected... | reverse complement strand
AGTCGATGGCGACGATGTCGAGGGCCCCGCTGCGGACCAGCATCTCGGCGATCTCGAGCGCCTGCTCGCCGTAGTCGGGCTGCGACACGAGGAGACTGTCGACGTCGACGCCGATCGCCTTGGCGTACGACGGGTCCATGGAGTGTTCGGCGTCGATGAAGGCCGCCTGGCCCCCAAGCCGTTGCGCCTGCGCGATGAGGTGGTAGACGAGCGTGGTCTTACCCGACGCCTCGGGCCCGTAGATCTCGACGATACGCCCACGCGGGATGCCGCCGACCCCCAGGGCGATGTCGAGCGCGAGGGAGCCCGTGGGCACGCACTCCACGTCGGCCATGGCGCGGTCGCCCATGCGCATGATGCTGCCCTTACCGTACTGGCGCTCGATCTGCGTGACGGCTGCGTCGAGGGCTTTGTCCTTGTCCAAGGCGGGGGCTCCTCTCTCAGGATGCGGTGAAGACTGTCACGGGAGTGTGCACGGCGCCGGCCCTCTCCAGGAGGCTACTATACAGGACCATCTGGTCCACACCAAACCGCGAAACGTTGACGTTTTGCAGGGGAAAAGGTGGACCGGGGCGGCGGTAGCGCGCGACCGTCAGGTGGGGCAGGAAGGGACGCTTCTCGGGCTTGTAGAGGCCTCTCTCGACCAGCGCTCGCGACACGTCGGCTTGCAGGGCCGCCACAGCGCCCCGGTCGTCGACGATCTCGAGCGCCACCACCCTCTTGGCGCCGCGCTGCGGGAGGAACAGCGCGTCCCCGACGTCCAGCTCGAAACGCGAGAAGGGAACCGCCCCGAGCGCATCGACGACCTGGGGCAGGCGCGCCGCCAGGACATCGCCGAGAAAGCAGAGGGTGAGATGGACGGTCGCCGCCACCCGCAGCCCGTCGCGACTCGAGAGCTCGCTGTCCTGCCAGTGCCCGATCGCCAACGCGGCCTCGTGCGGCAGATCGCAGGCCACGAACAGGCGTCGGGTGTCGTCGGTCCACGAGCGGCTCATCGTGTCCTCCTCAGCGGTCCAGCGTCTCGCGCAACAGGTGGAGCGCCCGGACGACAGCCCAGGCGCGGACGTCGTGGCGGTCGCCGGGGAAGCACTCCCGGGCGGTACGGTAGCCCTCGGGCGACGCGCAGGCCAGGTGGACGCGACCCACAGGCTTGTCGGCGGTACCGCCGTCCGGGCCTGCGACGCCCGTGGTGGAGAGGCCGTACGTCGCGCCGCCGACCCGGCGCGCACCCTCGGCCATCGCCTCGGCCACCTCGTCCGAGACGGCCCCGTGGAGCTCAAGCAGGGCCGGGTCCACGCCCAGCGCCGACACCTTGACCGAGTCCGCGTAGGCGGTCACGCCGCCGAGGAAGTAGTCGGAGCTGCCGGGCAGCGCCGTCAGGCGCCCGCCGAGCAGCCCCCCGGTGCAGGACTCGGCGACGGCGACGGTAGCGCGGCGCGACCGCAGCCCTTGGGCGACGATCTGGTCGACCGTGCGTCCGTCGCGAGAGAAGACCGAGAGGGCGCCCTCCAGGGCGGCGACGAGGGCGTCGGCCTGCGCCTGTGCCGACGGTGTGCGCTCGTGGCGCAACCGGACGGCCACCTCTCCCCCGCCGACGTTGATCGCGACGTCGACCAGTGCCCGAGGGACGGCGTCGACCACGGCGCCCACCTGCAGCTCGCCGACGCCGTAGACGCGCAGCACGCGGCTGACGACGCCGCCGAACACGTCGGCCGCCGACAGGTCGTCGCGGACCCACGCCCACATAGTGCGCAGTTCCGACGGCACGCCGGGCAGCGCGTAGAAGCGTATCTGACCGTACTGGAGCGCGATACCGGGCGCGACCCCGGCCGGAGGCACGGGTCGCGCGCCCCGCGGCAGGAGCGCCTGGCGGCGCGTCTGGGCGAACACCGCGTCCACGTCGAGGTGTCGCCGCTCGGCGACGTCGCGGGTGCGCCGCGCGACCATCTCCAGCGCCTCGGGGTGCTCGTCCAGGGGACAGCCGGTCGCCTCGGCGAGCGCCGCCGCCGTGAGGTCGTCGTGAGTGGTACCGAGGCCGCCGCTGATCACGACCACGGCCGGCTCGAGAGCGCATGCTTCCCGTAGCGCGCCGACGAGCAGGGCCTGGTCGTCGGGCACGGCGACCAGGCGCACGACCTGCACCCCCTCGCGCGAGAGCTCGGCGCTGACGAAGGCGCCGTTCGTGTCGCGCGTACGACCGTCGAGCAGCTCGTCGCCGCTCAGCAGGACGACGCCGCGCGGCAAGCCGCTCAGCATCGCGGCGCCGTCCCGGGGATGCGCAGCACGTCGCGCGCCTTCCAGAAGTAATTGACTCCCGAGGCCACCGTGAGCAGCACGGCGATCGTCACCAGCGCCACCTCGACGATGGTGTCGCCGGTCGCCGTCCACCCGGGGAACAAGCTGTGCGGCAGCATCAGCGACACGACGGCGGCGATCTGGAAGAAGGTCTTGATCTTGCCGTACCGGTCGGCCGGGATCGACACGCCCTGGGCGAGCCCGACGATGCGCAGGGCGCTGACCGCGAACTCGCGCGCGATGATCACCATCGCCACCCAGGCCGGCAGGCGGTCCATGCTGACGAGCGCGATGAGCGGCGCCGCGATGAGGAGCTTGTCGGCCAGCGGGTCCATGAACTGACCGAAGGTCGTGACGCTGCCGCGCGAGCGCGCCAGGTACCCGTCGAGCTTGTCCGTGCTCGCCGCGACGATGAAGAGAGCCACGGCCACGACGTAGCCGTAGGGGATCTCGACGACGAGGAAGACGACGACGACCGGGATGAGCAGCATGCGCAGGATCGTCACGAGGTTGGCGGCGTTCACATTGCGCAGCAGCCGTTCCATGGAGGTCTCCAGCCCGGGTGCCGCCGTCGGCGGCAGCGCCGGTTCAGTCACCGGTCGTCGCCATCACATCATAGCCGAGCGTGCCGACGACACGGGCGCTGACCAGCTGCCCCCGCCGCACCGGCCGGCCGCTCAGGAGCGTGCGTCCGTCGATGTCGGGCGCCTGCACGGCGAGGCGGCCCACGGCCTCGCCGTCGGGGCGCCCCGAACCGCGTTCGACGAGCACGTCCAGCTCGCGGCCGATGAAGCCCGACCAGTGACCCGCCGCCGCCTCGTCGATCGCCTCGCCCACGCGGGCGGCACGCTCCAGCCGAAGCTGCATCGGCACCTGGCCGGGCATCGCCGCGGCGCGCGTGCCCTCCTGGGCGTCGAAGACGAAGACCCCGGCCACGGCGAGCTGCGCGCCGGCGACGAAAGCGAGCAGCGTGTCCACGTCGGCCTCGGTCTCACCGGGGAAGCCGGCGATGAACGTCGAGCGGACGGCGACGCCCGGCAGCGCGCGGCGCACGCGGTCCAGCAGCGCCAGGTAGGTGTCGCCGTCGCCGGTGCGCCCCATGCGGCGCAGGACGCCCTCCGCGGCGTGCTGCAGGGGGAGGTCGGCGTACGGGACGGCATGGGCGGCGAGCGCTTCGAGCAGACAGTCGTCCACGCCGTCGGGCTGCAGGTACAGCAATCGCAGCCAGGCGGGCCCGAGCGCCTTCAGCTCCGCGAGCAGGCGCTCCAGCCCGCCCCACTCTGGCCACGACCACCGTGACGTGTCCTGCCCGACGAGGACGAGCTCCCGAGCGCCGGCCGCGAGGGCCGCCGCGGCGTCGGCGAGGATGGCCGCCGGCGGGACCGTCTCGTAGTCGCCCTTGATCAGCGGGACGGCGCAGTAGGCGCAGCGCCGGTCACAACCGTCCGATACCTTGACGTAGGCGTGCACGGGGCGCGGCCGTCGCGGCTCGCGACGGGCGGGGAGCCGCTCGGCTCCGCCTCGCGCCGCTCCTCCTCGTACGCCGTCAGCCGCCTCACGGTCCGCCCTGGTCGCCAGGGCGGCTATCAGCGGCCCCCAGTCCAGGCCGCACCAGAGGTCCACCTCGGGCAGCTCGGCCTCGAGCTCGGGGCGATAGCGCTCGACGAGGCAGCCGACGGCCGCGATCCGGGCGCCACGCGCGTGCGCGGCCGCCGCGGCGTCGAGGAGCGCGTCGATCGACTCCTCCTTGGCGGCGTCGATGAAGCCGCAGGTGTTGACGACGACCACGTCGGCGTCCCCCGGCCGGCCGCGCAGCAGCCCAGCGGCACGCAGCGCGCGATCCAGCCTGTCCGAATCGGCTTCGTTCTTGGGGCAGCCGAGGGTCTGGATGAAGAACCGCGTGGGGCTCACGATCGGGTCAGCAGCTCCGGCGTCAGGCCCGCGCCGCGGCCGGACGCTTCAGCGGTAGTTCACGAACTGGAGTGGCACGCCCCAGTCCTCGTCCTTGAGCGCCTGGATCGCCCCCTGGAGCTCGTCCTTGCTCGGCGAGAAGACGCGCACCGTGTCGCCCTGGATCTGCACCTTCACCTTCTTGAAGCTCTGGCGCAGCAGCTTGTTCATCGCCTTCGCCTTGTCCTCGGGGATGCCCTGCGCGACGTCGACCTGCTGTCGCACCGTGCCCCCAAGCGCGTCCTCGACCTTGCCGTACTGCATCGCCTTGAGCGACACCTTGCGCCGCACCAGCTTTTCCTCGAGGAGGTTGACGACCTGCTTCAGCTTGCCCTGGTCGTCCGACACAAGCAGGAGGTGGTCGCCCTCGAGCGTGACGCGACTGACGCTCTTCTTGAAGTCGTAGCGCGTGGCGATCTCTTTCTGCGCCATGTTGACGGCGTTGCGGACCTCGTTCATATCCGCGCGCGACACGACGTCGAACGAAACTTCCTTGGCCATGGTCACCCCTGGGTCTCGGGACCCTGCAGCAGTTTGCCGTCAGTGATCGTGACGATCAGCGGTCCGACGCCTTCGAGCTTGGGCAGCACCGTGCCACCGGCCCGGATCGAGATCGCCGTCGGATCGCCGATCCTTATCCACAGGGGGTCGCCGCTGAAGACCTTTGTGCGGCCCTGAGGCACCGTCCCCGAGAAGAGGACCGGGCCGCCGGAGCCGTCGCGCCGGACCTCGAGCCAGCAGTCCCCGTCGACCGTGCTGACACGCACGATGTCCTTCGGCGTGGGGCTGGTCGAGGGCTTCGCCGTCGGCGACTTGCTCGGTGTGGCTGACGGCGAGGGCGACAGAAGTCCGGGGTCGATGCCCGTTCCGCCGATCGGCGTCGCATCCTCGCTGTTGAGCCCGAGCACGTAGATGACGGCCAGGACGAGCAGACACGCGACGGCGATGAAGGCGAGCGTGTTGCGCCGCCGATGGACGTGCGGCTTGCCGATGACCGAGGAGCCGCCGAAGGGCTGGTGCTCCTCGCGGGACGTCCCCCGCGAACGATACTCATCGAGGATGATCGACGGATCGAGGCCGAGATAGACGGCGTACGTCTGCAGGAACCCCTTGACGTACGCCGGCCCGGGCATGAGGTCGAAGTCCTCGTTCTCCATCGCCTGGAGGTACTTGACGCGGATCTTCGTGTCTTCTTCGACCTGCTGCAGCGTGAGCTTGCGGCGCACGCGCGCCTCGCGCAGTGTGCTGCCGATCTCGAACACGACGGGTGAGCCCTCTCTTTGCGATCAGTGCCGGCGCTTGGCCTGAGACGGCGCCGGCGCCCGAACGTACAGTCTAGTCAGGGCCGAAAGTGAAGACAATCGAGTCGCCGGGGCGGGCGACGCCTGGTCGGCCTCGATCAGTCCCCTCCCTCACCCCCTTCATCTCCGGCCTGCTCGCCGGGTTCCACGGCCGGCGGCGCCTCCCCGGCGAGCTGCCCGAGCACGCCGGGGAGGTCGCCCTCGCCGATGAGCACGCTCCGCGCCTTGCTGCCGTCGTAGCCCGAGATGATGCCCATCTGTTCCATGATGTCGACGAGGCGTCCGGCGCGGGCATAGCCGACGCGCAGGCGACGCTGGAGCAGCGCGACGGAGGCGGCGCCGGTCGACAAGACGGTGCGGATCGCATCAGCGAGGTACTCGTCCCCGCCGGCGCCCTGGCTGGCGTTCGTCTCGGCGCCGGAAGGGTTCTCGAGGAGGTCCTCGCGGAACTCGGGCTTCGCCTGCTGGCGCCAGTGCTCGGTGATGAGCTTCATCTCGCGCGGCGTCACCAGAGCGCCCTGGACGCGCAGCATCCGCGTGCTGCCCAACGGGTGGAAGAGCATGTCCCCCATGCCCAGCAGGCTCTCGGCACCGCCCTGGTCGAGGATCACGCGCGAGTCGGTCTGCGACGAGACGGCGAAGGCGATGCGCGAGGGGATGTTGGTCTTGATCATGCCGGTGACGACGTCGACCGACGGGCGCTGCGTGGCGACCACGAGATGGACGCCGGCGCCGCGGCCCAACTGCCCGAGGCGGATCACGGCGTCCTCCACCTCCGAGGGCGCCACCATCATGAGGTCCGCCAACTCGTCGACCACCACCATGATGTAGGGCAGCGGCTCCTCGCCCAGCTTCACGAGCTTCTTGTTGAGGTCGCGGATGTTCTGCGCGCTGCCGTGGCGCGCCATCACCTCGTAGCGCCGGTCCATCTCCCGGCAGATGTTGTCGAGCACGTAGCTCGCCTGCTTCATGTTGGTGACCACCGGGGCGAGCAGGTGCGGGATGCCGTCGAAGTTCGAAAGCTCGACCTTCTTGGGGTCGATCATGATCATGCGCACCTGGTCCGGAGTGGCGCGCAGCAGGATCGAGCTGATGAGCGCGTTGATGCAGCCGCTCTTGCCCGAGCCGGTGGTGCCGGCGATGAGCAGGTGGACCATCTTGATCAGGTCGGCGACGACCGCCTTGCCCGACACGTCCTTGCCGAGCCAGAAGGCGAGCGGAGAGGCGTGCGCGGGGAAGGTGCCGTAGATGTCGCCCAGCGAGACGTAGTTGGCCTCGAGGTTCGGGACCTCGACGCCGACGGCCGTCTTTCCCGGGATCGGCGCCTGCACGCGTACCTCGGTCGCCGCCAGCGCGTAGGAGAGGTCGTCCTTGAGCGAGGCCACGCGACTCACCTTGATGCCGGGGGCGAGTTGAAGCTCGTAGCGCGTCACGCGCGGCCCCGACACGGTCCCGATGACGAGCGCCTCGATGCCGAAATGGCCCAGGGTCTCGACGAGGCGCTGCGACACGGCTTCGATCGTCTGGGGGGTCTCTCCCTTCCCTTCGCCGAGGCGCTGCAGCAGCAGCGGGTCGGGCGTCTGCCACTGGCGGCGGTCCGGGGCGGCGAAGGCGAGGGCCGCCTCGTGCCCGTCGGCGTCGTCAGGCGCGGCCTCCGCGAGGCTCATCTGCTCGTCGCCGTCGGTCTCGACGACGGACTCGGGCGGCGCCGGCACGTACGACGTGCGCGACGGCTCGCCGAAGATCTCGGGCGCGTCGTGCTCGCCGTCGATGAGGCGCGGCGTCTGGGTCCCGACGGCGGAACCGGACTCGAGCCCGGCGTGCGAAGCCCAGGCGGGCGCGACGACCGTCGCCGCGAGAGCGGCGTCGAGCGTCGCGGTGACGTCGCCGCCGGCGCCGATCACACGGGTCGCGGCATCGCGGCGGCGCTCGCCCAGGCCCTGGGCCTGGGCCCTCGCCGCCCGTCCGGCTTGGGCGACGCCGGCGCGCGAGCGCTGCGCCCAGAGGCCCAGCGACGACCCGGTCACCAGCAGGACTCCGCCGGCGCAGAGCGCCACGACGAGCACGTCGACCCCGATGCCGCCCACGAACGGGTGCAGGAGCGCCCAAAGCGCTTCTCCCACCGCCCCGCCGTGCGCCTCCATGTAGGTGTCGGTGAACAGCCGGTCGGGACGCGACCCGCCGAAGATGCCGAACGTGTCGGCCGCGGCGGCGAGCACGAAGCCCGCCACGAGCAGCCCGAGGCCGACCGAGAACGAGCGCCGCGGCCGGTGCTCTTCTCCGGCCGCCAGGCCATAGGCGACGTAGCAGAGCAGCAGCGGGGCGACGAAGGCGAGCAGCCCGGCGAGCCAGACGAGGGCGCCGCCGAGCCAGCGTCCGAGCGTGCCGCCGTCCCAGCCGAGGTACGAGACGAAGGCGAGAAAGACGGCCACCGCGACGCAGGCGATCGCCGCCAGCTCGCGGCGGTGCCGCGCTGGAGCTCTCTCGGGTTCGATCGCGCGCTGGACGGCGTGCGGCCTGGCCGGCTTCGCCGGCCGCGCCGCGCGCCCGCCTGCGCGCGTGGAGGTGCGTCGCGCCGTGCGTGGGGTGGACATGTCGTGGTGTTCGACGCCGCCGGGGCGATTCCCTAGGCCCGGGTCGGTCGGTCAGAAGCCCTTCGGCCGCGCGGGCGACGTCCTCCCCGCTGTATCCGCCGGGAGTGTCGAGGCTCAGACCTCGACGACGACCGGCAGGATCATCGGCCGCTGCTTGGTCTCGCGATAGACGAGCTCGGCGAGGGTCTCCTTGATGTCTTCCTTGATCAGGCGGTGACCCGTGACATGGTCCTTGCCGAACGTGCCGAGCAGCCCGTCGAGTGCTGCCGCCGCCTTGTCGAGGACCTCCTGCTCGCGCTCGTCGTCGTGCAGGAAGCCGCGCGCCACGAGCTCGGGCGGCGCCACCGATCCGCCGCTCTGCACGTTGACGGTGACCACGGCGATGAGGATCCCGTCCTCGGCGAGCTGCTGGCGGTCACGCAACACCAGCCCCGCCTCGTCCCCGAGCTCGAACCCGTCGACGAACACCATGCCGCTGTGCACCTTGTCGACGACCTCGGCGTCGTCGGGCCCGATCTCGAGCACGTCGCCGTTCTCGAGGATGAAGATACGCTCGTCCCCGATGCCGGACTCCCTCGCGAGCTCAGCGTGGATGTGCTGGTGTCTGTACTCGCCGTGCACGGGGATGAAGTACTGCGGCCGCAGCAGGTTGAGCATCATACGCATGTCGTCCTGGGAGGCGTGTCCGGACACGTGTACGCCGCTGTTCTCGCCGTACACGACGCGCGCTCCGGCCTTGAGCAGGCGGTTGATCGTCTCCATGACGCTGACCTCGTTGCCGGGGATCGGCTTGGCCGAGATCACGACGGTGTCGCCCTCGTGCAGGGCGACCTGGGGGTGGTCGTCCCACGCCATCCGCGAGAGCGCGGACAGAGGCTCGCCCTGACTGCCGGTGGAGAGGATCAGCAGCTCCTCCGGGCGATACTGGTCGATCTCACTCAGCTTGATCATCGCGCCCTCGGGCACGTCGAGATAGCCGAGGTTGCGGCCGATGTTGACGCTCTTCTGCATGGAGCGCCCAGAGACGGCGAACTTGCGCCCGTGGAGGTGGGCGATCTGGATCGCTTGCTGCACGCGATGGATGTGCGAGGCGAAAGAGGCCAGGATCACGCGGCCCTCGGACTCGGCGAAGATCTGGTGGAAGGCCTGGCCGACGACGCTCTCCGAGGCGGTGGAGCCGAGCGACTCGGCGTTCGTAGAGTCGGCGAGCAGTGCGAGGACGCCGCGCTGGCCGAGCTGGGCGAACGTGTTCACGTCGGTGATGCGGCCGTCGATCGGCGTGTGGTCGAACTTGTAGTCGCCGGTGAAGACGACCGCTCCCAGATCGGTGTCGACGACGATCGAGAGCGCGTCGGGCACGCTGTGGCTGACGGCGACGAAGGAGATCCGGAAAGGGCCGAGGGCGAGCGTGTCGCCCGCCGCGACCTCGTTCACGTCGACGCTCTTGATGAGTCCATGCTCGTCGAGCTTTGACTTGGCGAACGCCAGCGTGAGGCGGCTGGCGTAGACGGGGACGTTGAGCTGCCTGAGCACGAAGGGCAGCGCGCCGAAGTGGTCCTCGTGCCCGTGCGTGATCACGAACCCGAGCACGTCGTCGCGGCGCTCGAGAAGGTAGGAGATGTCGGGCAGCACCAGGTCGATGCCGAACATGTCGTCGCGCGGGAACTCGAGACCGCAGTCGACGACGACGATCTTGCCGCCGCATTCGACCGCGGTCATGTTCTTGCCGATCTCGCCGAGGCCGCCGAGCGGGATGATGCGGACGGTGTCGTGCTTCATGTGGTCATTCTACCTTGTTCGGAGGTGTGAGAAGTGAGAACGCGCGGAAAGCCGGACCCTCTGCGGTCGCGGTCGTGAACGCGGGAAGGCCGGGTCACTGAGGGGCGAGCAAGCCGAGCTCGCGGAGAGCGGCGGCGACGACGTCGCGCTCGTTCCGATCGGCGGCCACGAGCGGCAGTCGGCAGGCGCCGACGCCGCGGCCGAGCAGCTCGAGCGCCGCTTTCACGGGTATGGGGTTGGCGGTCACGAAGAGCGCCTTGTACAGGACTCGAAGACGCTTGTCCAGGGCCTCCGCCCCGGCCGTGTCGCCGGCCGCGTAACGCGCCGCGACGGCGGCCATCTGTGGCCCGGCCACATGGCTCGCCACGCAGATGCCGCCCCAGCCGCCGAGCTTGAGCACGTCGAGCAGCATGTCGTCGTTGCCGGCGTAGACGCCCAGGTCGCAGAGCTCGCGCAGCCGCTCCGTCTGCGAGAGGTCAGGGTCGGCCTGCTTGACGGCGACGATGTTGTCCGTTCCGGAGAGCTGCGCCAGCGCCTCCGGCGAGAGGTTCACGACGCAGCGCCCCGGGATGTTGTAGACGATGACCGGCAGCGACGAGGCCGCGGCGACGGCGCGAAAGTGCGCCAGAAGGCCGCGCTCGGGCGGCTTGTTGTAGTACGGGACGACGACCAGGAGGGCGTCGACGCCGGTGGCCTCGGCCCGCCGCGTGAGCTCCACGCTGTGGCGCGTGTCGTTCGAGCCGGTGCCGGCGATCACCGTGCCGCGCCCGCCGACCGCTTGGACGACAGTGCGGAACATGGCGAGCTTCTCGGCGTCGTCGAGCGTCGGCGACTCGCCGGTCGTGCCGGCGACGACGAGCCCGTCCGAGCCGCCGGCGAGAAGCTCGTCGGCCAGCCCGGCGAGCCGTTCGTGGTCGACCGCGAGGTCGCCGTCGAACGGCGTCACCATCGCGGTGATGATCGTCCCCAGATCGCCGCTCATGCCACGCTCCCCCGTATAGGTATGGAAGGCCTCAGTCTAGGAGGTTCTCCAGACCGACCACCGTTTCCTTGAGGCCGGTGACGGCGCGCAGCGCCAGCAGCACGCCGCCCATGAAGCAGGAGCGCGAGTACGAGTCGTGGCGCAGCGTGAGCAGCTCGTCTCCCCCGCCGAGCAGGACCTCCTGGTGGGCGACGAGGCCCGGCAGGCGGACGCTGTGGATGCGCACGTTGTCGATGTCGAGGCCGCGCGAGGGGGCATCGCCCGGGACCGGCGCGAGCCGCGACCCTGGCTCCTGGGTCATCAGCCGGGCCGTGCGCAGCGCCGTGCCGGAGGGGGCGTCCTTCTTGCTCGTCTCGTGAAGCTCGACGATCTCGGCCGTGCCGAAGTAGCGCGCCCCCTGAGCGGCGAAGCGCATGAGCAGTACGGCGCCGAGGGCGAAGTTGGTCGCGACCACGCAGCCGACGTTGCGCGCGGCGGCGACGGCGCGAAGCTCGTCGACTTGCTCGTCGCGCAGGCCCGTCGCCCCCACCACCGTGGGCACGCCGGCCTCCAGGAGCGCGCGCGTGTTGTCGAACACGGACGCCGGCAGGCTGAACTCGACGGCGGCGCCGTAAGTGCCGGCGGTCAGCGCGTCGCGCAGCGACGCGTACGCCGGCACGTCCTCAGCGTCGCCGACGTTCGGATCGACGA
>Ga0315273_10010951_pt1 | contig 11592 bp, 11 predicted proteins | sample YL17G02_0_MG_FD_205753 | JGI IMG/M metagenome (GOLD analysis project Ga0315273, IMG submission 205753) | Sediment microbial communities from Yellowstone Lake, YNP, Wyoming, USA - YL17G02_0 | ecosystem: Environmental > Aquatic > Freshwater > Lake > Sediment | place: USA: Wyoming | collected... | reverse complement strand
GGCCTCGGCCGGCACCGGCGCCGCGCCGGCTTCCGCTTCCGCGCTGGGCTCGCGTCGGCGGAACGGCGCGCCGCCGCCGTACCGGTCGCCCCAACGGCGGTCGTCGTCGTGGCGGCGGCCGTCGCCGCTCATCGGGACCAGCGGGGTTTCGGCGTTGTGGGCGCGCAGCTCGGCCAGGCGCACTTCCGTCAGGTTCTCGGCCCGCAGCACGAGCAGGCGGAGAATCAGCTCGCTCAGGCGGGCGTCGCGCTCCAGCTCGCCGATGCGGTCCGGAGGAGCGTCGAAGTACGCCAGGGCGTAGGTGCCGCGTTTGCGGCGTCTGACCTCGTAGGCCAGCTTGCGCTCGTCGAACTTGACGCACACCAGGAGTTGGGCGTCGATGCGGCCACACAGACGGCGGACCTCCTGCTCGACGCCGGCCCAGTCCCGGGCCGCCGTCGTGTCAAACAGGAACATGGCTTCGTAGCGTTTCAAGTTGGCTCTCCTTCGGCCGGCGGGCGGCTCGACGGCCCGGGCCCGCGCGACTCATCGTCCGGTCTGCGGTTAAACTCGTTCATCGCCGCCTCGATCCCGCGGGCGAGCCAGCACTCGGCGGCGTCTGCGGCGCGGTTCAGGGCGGCTGCGATCGTCGGCCGTTCCTCCGGCTCAAAGCGGCTCAATACGTACTCCACGGTCGCATCGCGATGCACCTTGCCGATGCCGATCCGCAGCCGCGGGATGGCGTCGGTTCCCAGGTGCCGGATGACGTCATCCAGTCCCTTGTGTCCGCCGGCCGAGCCTTCCGCCCGCAGGCGCAATTGCCCGACGGGCAGGTCGAGGTCGTCGTGGATGACCAGCAGGTCGGCGGCATCCAGCTTGTAGTAGCGCCACGCGGCCGCCACGCTGCGGCCGCTCTCGTTCATGTAGGTCGCGGGCTTGAGCAGCAGCACGCCCGTCCCGCCGCGCTGCGCCTGGCCGACCAGCCCCTCGAAATCGCGGTCGTAGCGGTCGAGGGGCGTGGCCCAGCGGCGCGCGAGCTCGTCGGCGACGAGGAAGCCGACGTTGTGGCGCGACGCGGCGTAGCGTGGACCGGGGTTTCCCAAGCCGGCCAGCAGCTTCACGGCTACTCTCCGCCGGCATCCTCAGCCTCCTCCTTCTCCTTCGGGCCCTTGCCGATGACCTCGGGCCCGGCGGCGGCGCCTTCCACCGCGGGCGCGGCGGCGGTCTCCGCCGCTTCGGTCGTCTCGCCGCGCGGCGGCTGGACGACGGCGACGATGTCATCGGGGTTATGGAGGACCTTGACGTTGGGCGGCAGCTCGATGTCCTTGACGTGCAGGGCGTCGTTGATGCCGAGCTCCGCCACGTTGGCGCGGATGTTTTCCGGAATCTGGAGCAGCAGGCACTCGATCTCCAGGTCGGCGAGGACGTGGACGAGCGTGCCGCCTTCGGCGGCGCCTTTGGGGCGGCCGCGCAACTGGACGGGCACCTTGACCTTGACGCGTTCGTTGGGATCGACGCGCATCAGGTCCACGTGGATGAGCGTTTTCTGGAGATGGTCGTATTGCACGTCCTTCAGCAGATACTGCTCCTCACGCCCGTCGATGCTGAGTCGGACCACGCGTGCCATGTGCTCCAGGGCCAGCACGGTGTCGTGCAGCGACAAGGCCACGATCACCGGCGCCTGACCGTGCCCATAGATCACCGCTGGCACGAGTCCGCGGCGGCGGAGGCGCTCGTTGACGTGCCGGCCGCCCGGCTGACGCGTTTCGCCCTGAATCGTTGCGATTTCCATGCTTCAACTCCGTCGCCGCCGCGCCGCCCGTCCGGCGGCGGCCCGCGGCGGTGTCCTCACTTCATGAACAGGCTGCTGACCGACTCGTGGCGGTGAATCCGCCGGATCGCCTCGCCCAGCAGCTCGCCGACGGTCAGGACCGTCAGGTTGGGCAGGCGGCGGCGGACGTCGTCGCTGACGGGGATCGTGTCGGTCACGGCGATATGGTCGATCGGCGCCTTGGCCAGCCGCTCGACGGCCGGTCCGCACAGGACGGCGTGCGTGGCGAAGACGATGACCTTGCCGGCGCCGTACTCGCGCACCAGCTCGCTGGCCTGGGTGACGGTGCCGGCGGTGGCGATGATGTCATCGACCATCAGGACCGTCTTGCCCTTCACGTCGCCGATGATGGTGCGGGTCTCGACCGCCGAGCCGCTGACGCGCCGCTTGTCGATGATCGCCAGATCGCCGCCCAGCCGGTTGGCGTAGACGCGGGCCCGCTTGATGTTGCCCACGTCGGGGCTGACCAGCGTGAGCGGCCCCACGTCCAGCGCGGCGATGTACGCCGAGAACACCGGCTCGGCCGACAGGTTGTCCACCGGAATGTCGAAGAAGCCCTGAATCTGGGCCGCGTGCAGGTCGATGGTCAGCACGCGGTCGGCGCCGGCCTTGGTCAGCAGATTGGCGACGAGCTTCGCGGTGATCGGCGTCCGGCCCTCGTCCTTGCGGTCCTGGCGGGCGTAGCCGAAATAGGGGATGACCGCCGTGATCCGCTCCGCCGACGAGCGCTTCATGCAGTCCAGGAAGATCAGCAGCTCCATCAGGTGGTCGTTGGCCGGGGGGCAGGTGGACTGGACGATGAAGGCGTCGCGGCCGCGCACGTCGTCCAGCAGCTTGAGGAAAATCTCGCCGTCCGGGTGGTTGGTGAGCTGCACGCGGCCCAGCGCGAAGCCCAGGTAATGCGCGATGCCCTCGGCCAGCCCGGCGTTGCTGCGGCCGGCGATGATGCGGATGTTCGTCATTGGCCGCCCCCGTTGAACGGGCCGACGGTCGCGTTGTCCGGCACGAGCGCCGCTCCGGGCAGGTGTACGAACGGCCCGACGCTGCAACCGCGGCCGATGCGCGCCGGTCCGCTGATCTGCACATAGGGCTGGATGATGGTGTCCGGCCCGACGGTCGCGCGGGCGTCGATCCAGGTGCTGGCCGGATCGACGATCGTCACCCCGTCCGTCATCAGCCGGTCGAGCACGCGGTCCCGTATCACCCGGTTGACCAGCGCCAGCTCCTGACGCGAGTTGATGCTGTAGATGTCCTCCGGCGGGACGGAGGTGATCGCCTGCACCTTCTTGCCGGTGTTAATCAATAGCGCCACCACGTCGGTGATGTAATACTCGTTCTTGACGTTGTTCGGCCGGACCTGTGTCAGCGCCGCCAGCAGCGCCGGCGCCTGGAAGCAGTAGTAGCTCGGGTTGACCTCGCGGATGCGGCGTTGCACGGGCGTGCAGTCCACGTGCTCGATGATGCCGCGCAGGTTGCCGTACTCGTCGCGCCAAATGCGACCGTAGCCGGTCGGGTCGGCGAGGACGGCGGTCGCCAGCGTGGCGAGGCATTCCTCGGCCTGGTGCCGCTCGATGAGCGTGCGGATCGTCTCGGGTCGGATGAGCGGGCCGTCGCCGCAGAGGACCAGCGCGTGATCGAAGCGCTCCAGGTGCTCGCGGCAGACCATGACGGCGTGGCCGGTGCCGAGTTGGGGATTCTGCTCGACCCAGGTGACCTCGCGGTCGGCGGCGAACGCCCCGATGACCTCGTCCTTGCCGTGGCCGACGACGACGATGCAGTGCGTGATGCCGGCGGCGCGGCAGGCGTCGAGGACGTAGGCGAGCATGGGCCGACCGCAGACCTCGTGCAGCACTTTGGGGCGCTCGCTCTTGAGGCGGGTGCCTTTGCCGGCCGCCAGGATGACCGCGGTGATCCGCGACGCGCTCACCAGCAACTCCACAAGTCGGGCCGCCAAACCCACGGCGGCCCGGCGCCGGTCCGGCCCGGCGGGAAAGCTACCCGGCCTGGACTCGAACCAGGAATGCCAGGACCAAAACCTGGTGTGTTACCGATTACACCACCGGGTAAAGGGCGGCGGTGGTGCGAAGCTCAGCTTCGCACGGCTGACTGATTTCTGTAAGTCGCTGCCCACACTGCCGCTGGGCAAACGAGGGCACGGTCGCAGACCCGCTCGGAGGCCTGAACCGCCAGCCGTGAATCAGGCGGCCCACTGTGGCCAGTGGCCACGCGCCCCGTGCGAGCGGGCAAGAGCCCGGCTGCGGCACAGCCGGACTGGGTAATCTAGCGTGCGGACGGCGGCGGTGTCAACCACGCTGCGCGGGCTTTACGCCACGTTCACCCGGCGGCCGACGCGCCGTTTGCGATTGATGAGCTTGCGGCCGCTGTGGGTGCGCATGCGGGCGCGGAAACCGCTTTTGCGCTTGCGTTTGATCCTGCTGAGGCGATGGGGGTAATGCATGGCACCTACCGGGTTTCGGGTCCAGCCGCTCCGCGGGCGGTCGGCATCACTGGGATCATCACGTCGCGGAAGGGGAGTATCCCATGTCTCGCGGCCTGCGCCAACCGTGGGCGCCGCGAATCCGGCGCGCCACGGAGGCTCCGCGGTGCGGACACGGCCGCGCGACGGCAAAGGCCGCGGCGTGAACGTTGGGGGCGGCGACTGGCCTGCGGGCGGGTGCCCGGCTATCATCCGCCCGATCTGTGCGGCTACGGCGGCCTGGAGGGCACATGAGCGAGCCCCAGCCTCGGTATCGGCGCGTCATCCTGAAAATCAGCGGTGAGGGTCTGTGCCCGCCGGGCGGCTTCGGCATCCACCGCGAGCCCCTCCAGCGGATCGCCGACGAGATCGGCGCCGTCGCATCCCTCGGCGTACAGGTCGGCGTCGTGCTCGGCGGGGGCAACTTCCTGCGCGGCGGACGCACGGCCGAAGAACTCGGCATCGAGCTGGCCACCGCCGACTACATGGGCATGCTCGGCACCGTCATCAACTCCCTCGCCCTGCAAGACTGCCTGGAGCGTCACGGCCACCCCGCGCGCGTGCAAAGCGCCCTGACTATCGCCCGCGTCTGCGAGCCGTTCGACCGGCGGCGCTGCCTGGAGCACCTGGGCAAGGGGCAGGTCGTCGTCCTCGCCGCCGGCACCGGCAACCCGCACGTCACCACGGACTCCTGTGCGGCGATGCGGGCGATCGAGCTGCGGGCCGACGTGCTGCTCAAGGCGACCAAGGTGGACGGCGTGTACGACGACGATCCGCTGCGCAACCCGGCCGCCAAACGCTTCGCCAAGGTCACGTACGACCAGGTCATCGATGGCCGGCTGCGGGTCATGGACATCGCGGCCGTCGATCTGTGCCAGCAGCATCACGTGCCGGTCATCGTCTTCAATCTGTTTCAAGCGGGCGCCTTGCGGCGCGTCGTGTGCGGCGAGCCGCTGGGTACGTACATGGGCGATGCGTGATGACCGCCGCCCCGCCCCGGCCGCGCTCCGGGCTGACCGACTCGCACCAGTGGCGGCTGTGGCTGTCCGGCCTGGTGGGCAGCCGCTACGACGGGCTGACGCACTTCGGCGTCGTCGAGCCGGGGGTGCTGCTGCGCTGCGGACAGCCGCGGGTGCGCGACCTCGTGCACATCTGTCGGGAGCACGGGCTGCGGACGGTGGTGTGTGCCCGCGGCGGGACGCGGCACCCCCTGCGCGGCCGGTGGTTCGGCAAGGAGCGGGCGTATTGCGAGGAGGCCGGCATCGGTTTTGTACACTTGCCGTTCTCGGATGATGCGACGCCGCCCGGCGACGTGCTTGACCGCTTTCTCGCCATCGTGGGGCAGCCGGAGCGGCGGCCGGTGCTGGTGCATTGCGAGCAGGGGTTTCACCGGACGGGCATTCTGTGTGCGGCGTATCGGATTCGGGTGGGCGGCTGGCCGGTCGAGCGGGCGCTGGAGGAGTTGCGCGCGTGGGGCTTCGACATGGAGCGCGCCAGGTGCCGGCCGCTGATGGATGCGCTGCTGACCTGGGCGGGGGCCGGTCGCTGAGCGCGCGGCATCACGTTGTGGCGGCCGGCGGGACGTCGGCGTGCATGTTGACCGGGCCGAAGCCGCCGCCAAGCTCCGGATTGGTGCGGATCGCGGCGGTGACGAACGTCTTGGCGCCCTGGATCGCGGACAGCGGTCGCCGCCCCGATGACCAGCGGGGATTGCGTGAACTCCTGCACGTACACACGTGGTAAGCGCTGCGGGCTCAGCGCTGATACGTCCCAATCAGCTCGCCTTCGGCCAGAATCTGTCCCTTCATCGCTTCCAGGAGCTGCTTCTTGGTCGCGCCCGGCCCGAGCGTGACCGCCTTGTCCAGCGCGTACACTTTGAAATGATAGTGGTGAACGCCATGCTTCGGCGGCGGCATCGGCCCGCGGTAGCCGATGTTGCCGTCCTTCTTGGGCCAGGTGTTCTGGCCCTGGAGCGTGCCGGCGGGCTCGGCCAGCTTCTCGCTGCGCGGCAGGCCCTCTTTCAACTCCGTGACCGTGGGCGGGACCTTGTAGATCACCCAATGCACCCACGGCTCGGCCGTCGGGGCGTCGGGGTCGTCCATGATGAGCGCGAACTCGACGGTGCCGGCGGGCGCGCCGGACCACGAGAGGGCGGGCGAAACGTCGGTGCCTTCGCCGGTGTACTTCTTCGGAATCGCCTGACCCGCCTCGAACGCCGTGCTGCGAACGGTGAGCTGCATGGTGGAGCCTCCTGCCGGCTGGCTGTCGGCGGGCCGCGTCTGCGGGCCGGTCGTCTGCGACGACGCCCATGCGAGCCCGGCGATGAGCACCGGCGTGCAAGCCACAAGCCTTGAAAGAACGCCGCCTGTTTGTGTGCCGCGAACGGACATGATCCGCGCTCCGTGTGCGAGCCTGAATGGCGTGGTATTCTATCGCGCCGGCGGGCAAAGTGCCTGTCCGGCGGTCCTGGGAGCCGTGTGCCATGCGCGCGATGGTGCTGAGGGAGATTGCCTCGATCGAAGCGGCACCGCTGACGATGAGCGAGCGGCCGGAGCCGCAGCCGGGGGCGGGCGAGGTACGGATTCGCGTGCGCTGCTGCGGCATCTGCCGGACCGATTTGCACGTCATTGAGGGCGACCTGCCGCGCCAGACACTGCCGATCATCCCCGGACATCAGGTGGTCGGCGTCGTGGACGCGCTCGGGCGGGGCTGTCAGCGGCTGCGCATCGGGCAGCGCGTCGGCGTCGCGTGGCTGCGGCACACCTGCGGGCAGTGCCCGCTGTGCCGCGGCGGCCGGGAGAATCTCTGCCCGCAGTCACGCTATACCGGGTATCACGCCGACGGCGGCTACGCGGAATGCGCGCTCGTGCCCGAGGATTTCGCGTACGAGCTGCCCGACGTGTTCGGCGATGCGGAGGCGGCGCCGCTGCTGTGTGCGGGGATCATCGGCTATCGGGCGCTTCAGCGGTCGCGGGTGCCGCGCGGCGGACGGCTGGCGCTGTACGGGTTCGGCTCGGCGGCGCACATCGTGATGCAACTCGCGTTGCACCGCGGGTGCGAGGTGTACGTGGTGAGCCGGGCGGAGCCGCACCTGGAGCTGGCCCGCGCGCTGGGCGCCAAGTGGGTGGGGACGAACCCGGTGCAGATGCCGGTGCGCGTCGATAGCGCGATCCTGTTCGCGCCGGTGGGGCGGCTGGTGGCGCCGGCGCTGGAGCAGCTCGAAAAGGGCGGGACGCTGGCGCTGGCGGGCATCTACATGTCCGCGGTGCCGTCGCTGGACTACGAGAAGCACCTGTTCTACGAGCGGAACATCTGCTCGGTGACGGCCAACACGCGGGCGGACGCGCGGGAGCTGCTGGCGGAGGCCGCGCAGATTCCGATCCGTCCGCGCGTGATCGAGTACGCGCTGATCGACGCCAACCGCGCGCTCCAAGACCTAAAGGCCGACCGCATCAGCGGCACGGGCGTGCTGACGGTCGGGTAGGCGGGCGCCAAGCCGGGTAGTGCGCAGCTCCCGCTTCGCGCCCGCCGCTGAAGATCGGAGCGTGCAGAGCTGGAGCTTTGCACTACCGTGGGCGCTTCAAGGCCGTGAGCACTTCCGTGTCCTCGGGGAAGCGCCCCGTCTCATGCTTGCTGTAGAGCAGCTTGCCGTCGGCTTTCACGTCGAAGATCCCGCCCGATCCGCCGATCAGCTCCGGTTCGACGCCGACCGCGGACTTGATCGCAGCCGCCAAACTGGCGGCCTTGGGCAGGTAGTCTCATTGCGTGCAGTAGGTAATGGTGACCTTCATCGTCTCGGCTCCACGAATCGGCGGCCGCCTTAAGTGCCGCTCTGGTGCGATGATAGGCGCGCTGCGGCGCGGCGGCAACCGGCGGCGCCCGGACGAGATCGCGGCCCCTTTCGCGCCGCGCCGGGAGTGGGTAAGCTGCCCCGTGTGGGAGAGCCACGGACCTTAGTTTCACGCAGGAGTAAGCAGATGCGACCCACCTGGCGAGCACTTGGGACGGCGCTGCTGGCCGCCTGGGCCTTGACCGCCGCCGCGCAGGACGAGGAGAAGCCCGAGAAGCCGGAGGAAGTCAAGGAAGCGAAGATCGGCGAGCCGGCGCCGCCGATCCAGGCCGAGGAGTGGGCCAACGCCGAGGGGCAGACGGTCGCGCTGGACAGGTTCAAAGACCGCATCGTCGTCCTCTTCTTCTTCCGCACGGACGACACGCAGTCGGTCGAAGCCATCCCGATGCTCAATGAGGCCCACAAGGACCTGGGCTCCAGAGGGCTGGTGATCATCGGGCTGACGCAGGAGAAGAAGGACAAGGCCGAAAGCACCATCAAGGGCAAGGAAGTCAAGTTCATCGTGGGCTACGGGTCGAAATCGGCGGAAACGTACAAGGTGTCCGCGCCGGCGCAGATTTACCTGATCGACACCTCCGGGCGGTTCGTGGAGCGTTTTCACGCGCTGAACGAGCCGCTGGAGAGAATCCGGACGCAGTGGAACAAGACGCCGCCTCCGGGCGCCGATCCGAAGGCCGTGCAGAACCGTCTGAACCAAGCCAAAGAGCTGTTCAAGAACAAGGAATACGGCAAGGCGTACACGCTGGCCAAGGACGTGAGCAAGCTGGCGGACAAGGAGAGCGCCGCAGGCAAGGCGGTGGCCAAGCTGATCGAGGAGATCGAGGCGGAGGCCAAGAAGTGGCTCGAGGAGGCCAAGGACGCCGCCAAATCGAAGGACTACGACAAGGCCTGCAAGATCGTGTCGGAGCTGAGCGTGCGCTTCGCCGGCACGCAGATCGGATCGGACGCGGACACTGAGATCGGCAAGCTGATGGGGGACCGGGAGGTCAAGGCTAAGATTCGCACCGCGGTCGAGAACGCCAAGGGGCAGCTCAAGCTCGATCAGGCCGCGGATCACGAAGCCAGCAAGCGCTACCTGGAAGCCGTCGCGCTGTACCGCGAGATCACCGAGAAGCACCCGGACACCGAGGCGGCCAAGAAGGCGGACGAGGCCCTGGAACGGATCAGGGGCGATACGACCGCCCAGGAGACCATCAAGACGCTGCTGGCCGAGGAGGAGGCCGACCGCTGGCTCGACGTCGCCGACCGCTTCGCCAAGGTGCAGATGAACGACAAGTCCCGCGAGTTCTACCAGCGGGTCATTGACTCTCACCCCACCGCCCGCGCCGCTACCAAGGCGAAGGACCGCCTCACCAAGCTGCCCGAAAACCAGCCTGATGAGGACGTGACCTCACAGCCCGCCAGCCAGCCCGACAAACCCGCCGAGAAGGAGAAGAAGCCGGACGGCGGTAAGGGGACGAAGCCCGGCGGCGAGAAAGAGAAGAAATCCGGCGGCGAAAAGAAGTGGTAGCTCCGGGCGCCGCTGCGTCCGGCAGCGGCGGACGCCTGGACGCGGGGCTCGCTAAGTAGCCGCCGCCCCCCGCGCCAGGCGCGTGAACAGCTCGCCGCGCTGGCGATAATCCACGAACTGGCCCCACGACGCGCACGCGGGTGAGAGGAGCACCGCATCGCCGGGCGCCGCGCGCTGCCGACAGGCGGCGACGGCCGCCGTCAGGTCGGGGAAGACCTCGGCCTGTCCGCCGGCGGCACGGATGGTGTCGGCTAGCCCCGGCCCCGTCTTGCCGATGCAGGCGGCGAACTTGGCCCGCCGGGCCGCCGCCTCGGCCACGGGCTGCAAATCGCTGCCTTTATCGTACCCTCCCAGGATGACGAGCAGCGGGCCATCGATGGCGCCCAGCGCGGTGAGGGCGGCCTCGGGCGTCGTCGATTTCGAGTCGTCGTAGTATGTGACGCCGTCGCGCTCGGCGACGAGTTGCAGGCGGTGCGGCAGGGCCGCGAACGTCGCCAACGCGGCCAGGGCGGCCTCGTCCGGGATGCCGAACCAGTGGGCGATGGTCAGCGCGGCGGCCGCGTTTTCGCGGTTGTGGCGGCCGGGGACATGGAGTTGGAGCCGCGGCCAGCGAAGGTGCTCGTCGCCGCGCGCCGCCGTCGGCACGTCGCCGTCGAGCCGGTAGCGCCAGGCGTCTGGCAGGACCGCGCGGGAATGAATTCCCGCATTCACAGGTGCGAGAAGGGATTCTCGCACCAGCGCGTCTCGCACCAGCGGCGCGCCGTCGGCGCCGAGCTGGGCCACGATGCGGCACAGCTCCGGCGTGTCCTGGATCACCACCGCGTCGCGGCCGGGCTCTTGGAAGCGCACAATGTTGAGCTTGGCGGCGGCGTAGGCGTCGAAGCTGCCGTGCCAGTCAAGGTGGTTCGGCGTGATGCCGGTGATGACGGCGACGTGCGGGCTCCAGCGGACCGCGGGCGTGCGCTGCAACTGGAAGCTGGACAGCTCGAGCACGACGATGTCGGTCGCGGCGATCTGACCGAGGCCGTCGAGCAGCGACTTGCCGATGTTCCCGCCGACCCACACCTTGATCCCTTGATCCCTCGATCCCTCAATCCCTTCCGTCAGCACCTTCCCGATCATCGCCGTGACGGTGCTCTTGCCGACGCTGCCGGTGACGCCGATGCAGCGGGCCGGGCAGCGCTCGACGAAGAGGTTGATCTCGGTGGTGACGGCCACGCCGGCGGCCCGCGCGACGTGGAGAAACGGCGACGTCTCCGGGACAGCGGGGTTGACGACGACTAGGTCCGCGTCGCGGAAGTCGCGCTCGTCGTGGCCGCCGAGGCGGAGCGTGACGCCCAGGTCGGCGATCTCGGCGAGGGACGACGCGAGCTTGTCGGCCGGCTCTTTGTCGGTGACGAGGACGCGCGCCCCGGCCTGGGCGAGCCAGCGGACGACGCCCACGCCCCCGCCGAAGCGGCCCAGCCCCATCACCGTAATGCGTTTGTTTTGCCAGTCTTGGATCATGGTTGGCTTTGTCGCTACGCTATGAAACCGTGCAGGCCGCAAGGCACACGTCATTCCGATGCCCGCCGCGGGCGGGCCGGCGAATCTGGCCGCGAGCGGACGGCGGGTCGCCTGCGATGGCGGATTCCGCGCTGCGCTCGGAATGACGGACGAGGACGCGTCTATGGGCCAGGTGCAAATCCGCCGCGCGACGCTCGCTGACGCGGATACCGTCGCCGCGTTCAACCAGGCGCTGGCCGCGGAGACCGAGCGGCGCAAGCTCGACCGCGAGACGGTCGCCGGCGGCGTGCGGCGGTTGCTGTCCGATCCGTCGCACGGAGTTTACTACGTCGCCGAGCTGGACGGGAGTGTCGTCGGGCAGCTTCTGATCACCTACGAGTTCAGCGACTGGCGCGACGGGGTGTTCTGGTGGATTCAGAGCGTGTACGTGGACCCGTCGG
>Ga0315273_10010950_pt1 | contig 11592 bp, 8 predicted proteins | sample YL17G02_0_MG_FD_205753 | JGI IMG/M metagenome (GOLD analysis project Ga0315273, IMG submission 205753) | Sediment microbial communities from Yellowstone Lake, YNP, Wyoming, USA - YL17G02_0 | ecosystem: Environmental > Aquatic > Freshwater > Lake > Sediment | place: USA: Wyoming | collected... | reverse complement strand
CGCTCTCTTCTGCGACGTCGAAAAACGCGCCGTCATCCCTCTGCGCACCCTGAGCACTATCTATCAGGTGCCGCTCGTCCTTGAAGAGACGGGTCTGGCCGACTTGATTATCGAACGTCTCCTCCTGCCCGACGGCCCGCGCGACCTGGAAGAATGGCGTGGTCTCGTTGACCGGCTGCTTCACCCCCAGGGCCGCGTCACAATCGCCATCGTCGGCAAGTACATTGAGTTGCCCGACGCCTACCTCTCGGTGAAGGAATCGCTCATCCATGCCGGCATCTTCCACAACGTCGCCGTCGACATCGAATGGGTGCACTCGCAGCAGCTTGAGGAGCCGGAGGGCGAGGCGGCGCTGGCAAATGTCCACGGCGTCATCGTTCCCGGTGGCTTCGGCGAGCGCGGCATCGAGGGCAAGATCAATGCGGCCCGCTACGCCCGCGAGCAGGGCGTGCCCTATCTGGGCCTCTGCCTGGGCATGCAGGTCATGGTCGTCGAAATCGCGCGCAAAGCGTTTGGCTCCGACGCCCCGAATTCGACGGAGTTTGACCGCAACACGCCCTACCCCGTGATCAGCCTTCTGGAAGAGCAGCGAGGCGTGCGCGAGATGGGTGGCACGATGCGTTTGGGCGCTTACCCCTGTCGGCTGGTGCCGGGCACGAAGGCGCACGCGGCCTACGGCGTCGACGAGATAAGCGAACGGCATCGTCACCGCTACGAGTTCAACATGGCCTATCATGAGCCGCTGGCCGAGGCCGGCCTGGTCGTCAGCGGCCTCTCACCCGACGGCTCTCTCGTCGAGATCAGTGAGGTTGAAGGTCACCCCTTCATGGTCGGCAGTCAGTTCCATCCGGAGTTCCTCTCCCGGCCGGACCGGCCGCATCCGCTGTTCCGCGACTTCATGCGGGCAGCTAAGGAGCGGTCGCTGATGGCAGATGAGGCGGTAGTCGATGCTCAGTCGCCGGAAGAGCTAATCGCCGGCGCCCCCGGCGCCTGAGCCGCCTGGTCTTCCCGAACACATAGAAGACAAGGAATGGAGGGGAAGGCTTCAGCCTTCCACGTCGGTTTCTTCCTTGACAGACATATTAGCGGGAGGACTGAAGGCTTCCCCTACATGGGTACGGCGTAGATGGGTCGTTTTTCCGGCCACCATTAGTGAAGTGGAGAATACACACGCCGGCGACGGCCCGCTATCGTTGTTGTATTCCACCGGCACTTTGCCAGAAGCCGACTTCGACGTAACATAGCAGCGATCACAAGGGAGCGATATGAGGCTATTCCTCGACACCGCCAATATCGAAGAGATCCGGGAGATCGCAAAGCTCGGCATCCTCTCCGGCGTGACGACTAACCCGACCCTTATGGCGAAGGAACAGAACGTCAGCTACAAAGAGCGGGTCATCGAGATCTGCGAGGTAGTGAGGGGCCCTGTTTCCGCCGAATGCATCGCCCGCGATGTCGACGGCGTCGTCGCCGAAGCACGCGAGCTCGCCGCGTGGCACCCGGATGTCGTAGTCAAGATACCGATCGACGCCGTTGGCCTGGAGGCTACCTCGCGACTCTGCAAAGAGGGCGTGAAAGTGAACATGACCCTCGTCTTCTCTGCCAACCAGTCGCTGCTGGCGGCCCTTGCCGGAGCCGCCTACATCAGCCCGTTCGTCGGCAGGCTGGACGACGCCGGTCACGAGGGTATGGAAGTCGTGCGCGACAGCGTGGAGATCATCGATAAGTACCGGCTGCCAGCGCAAATTATCGCCGCCAGCCTGCGTCACCCGCGTCACGTCATCGAAGCGGCGAAGGCGGGAGCGCACATCGCCACACTGCCCTACGGTGTCCTGAAGGCGATGATGAAGCATCCGCTTACCGATGTCGGCATCGAGCGCTTCCTCGCCGACGCGCGACAATACAGCAAAACGGGGACATAGATTAGAGCACTTGCAGGAGGAATGCCTATCCTGTAGTATTGAATGAGCTACGAGCCTACCACGTATTTTCCTCCAGAGCTTGATAGAATCCCCCGGTTCGTAATTAACTTTCACCAAATGAGGTCAACCATGAGGACTGCAGGCGAACTTAATATCGCTGACCTGGAGACCAGGACCCGCGAAGACTTAATGGAGATCGCGAAAGAGCTTGGCATCTCCGGGTATAGCGCTCTCAGGAAGCAGGATCTGATCTTCCGCCTGCTCCAGGCTCAGACCGAGAGAGAAGGCAATATCTTCAGCGGCGGCGTCATCGAGATCGTCGACGACGGCTACGGCTTCCTTCGCGGCGAGAGCCTTCTTCCCTCAATGAATGATGTCTACGTCTCCCAATCGCAAATACGCCGGTTCGCACTGCGCACTGGCGACTACGTGACCGGTCAGGTCAGGCCGCCCAAGGACAGCGAGCGCTACTTCGGCCTGCTGCGCGTGGAGGCAGTCAACGGCCTCGACCCGGAGGTTGCCAAGGGCCGCCCCTACTTCGAGAACCTGACCGCTATCTTCCCCGATCAGCAATTCAACCTGGAATCGACGCCTGACAAACTGTCGGCGCGTGTCATCAACCTCATCGCGCCCGTCGGCCGCGGCCAGAGAGGACTCATCGTCTCGCCGCCGAAGGCCGGCAAGACCTTCCTCCTTAAAGCGATTGCCAATGGCATCGCCTCCAACTATGGCGATGTCCACCTGATGGTCGTGCTCATCGGTGAGCGGCCGGAAGAGGTGACCGACATGCGTCGCTCGGTGAAGGGCGAAGTCATCAGCTCCACCTTCGATGAGCCGGTGGAGGAACACACTCGCGTCGCCGAGATGGGCCTCGAGAGGGCGAAGAGGCTGGTCGAGTCGGGCAAAGATGTCGTCATCCTGCTCGACAGCATCACCCGCCTGACCCGCGCCTACAACCTGGCAATGCCCACCAGCGGTCGCACCCTTTCCGGTGGTATCGACCCGATCGCGCTCTACCCGCCGAAGCGCTTCTTCGGCGCCGCCCGCAACACGGAGGAGAGCGGCAGCCTCACCGTCATTGCCACCTGCCTCATCGACACCGGCAGCCGCATGGACGATGTCATCTACGAGGAGTTCAAGGGCACCGGCAACATGGAGATCCATCTCGACCGGCGACTGGCCGAGCGTAGAGTCTGGCCGGCGATCGACATCAACCGCAGCGGCACTCGTCGCGAGGAGTTGCTGATGGATGAGGAGACGCTACGCCAGGTGTGGCTGGTGCGGCGCATGACCGCCATGATCAGCGCCAACGCCCCGAACCAGACAGAGGCTACCGAGCGACTGCTGGAGCGACTGGCCCGAACCGGCAGCAACATTGAGTTCCTGGCGACCCTCAAGAAGGAGATCTAGCTCCTCCAATCCGCTCCTGGGGGGAATCGGTTCTCGTTCCCTGTTAGAACGGCGGCATTTCTGCGTTCTTAACTGATGCAGAGGAAGCCGCCTTTTACAGCCGGGAAAGTGACAGTTTAGATTCGAGTTCGGCCCTTGACATACAGGGTCCGAATCTGGTACCGTTCCCAAAGATTGTTAAGGGCCTTCACTTATTCCGGGTGGAAGAGGCGGACCGGAAGGTTCGGCCGAATAGTAGGAGAAGACGAGCATTATAGGCACGCTCAGCCCACAGACTCCTGAGCCGAAAAGCCGGCCAGGGTCGCGAGAAAGTCTGGGACCACAGCCCCCCACCGCTGCCGGTTTCTGCAGGGAGTTTAGGCCTTGTATCCATGCCTTCATCCTGGCAATTGTGGCCGTATCTATCTTCTGCTCGGCTCTGCTCTCCGGACCAGTCCAGTTTTCCACCCAAAGCGTTTCTTCTCCCACCACAGGGCTTTCCCTTTCCGGCGTTGCCGCGGCGGTCGTGCCGCCGGAGGACGCTGCACTGCAATCATCCGTCCTGCCGCTGACGCTGGTAGCGGCGCAGCCGACACCTTACTCAATACCCGTTTCCATCGCTCCTGCGACTCCTGAGTCCGCCGTTCTCTTCGCCGCTATGGCGCCCTTGGCGGAACCGACGACCGCGCCGCCGCCGGTGGTGTACGTCATCTATACGGTGCAGGAAGGCGACACCGTCGCCGGCATTGCTTCCAACTACAGCATCTCGCCGATGTCGGTCATCTGGAACAACATTGACCTTGAGAACGCCGATATGCTCACTCTTGGTCAGTACCTGCGCGTACCGACGAGCGACGGCATCATCTACGACGTGCGGCTGGGCGACACCCTGCTTGACATCGCCGACCAGTTCGACGTCGAAGTCTCCGCCATCACCGCCTATCCCGGCAACAACCTGGCCGGCGTAGACATCAGAGAGAGCCAGGTAATCTTCGTTCCCGATGGCAAGATGCCGGACCCGACGCCGGCAGTGCCAGCGGCCACGCCTACTGCGGAGCCGGCTCCACCTCCTGCGTTGCCTACTACTGCACCACCACCACCGCCGCCATCCGAGGAGACGCCTGAGCCGCCTTCGGACACGTCGGATGGATTCATCTGGCCGGCCTATGGCCCCATCTCCGGCTACTTCGGGCCGTCGCACCCGCTGGGCATCGACCTTGATATGTTTAACAACCCGGGTGGCGCTATCGTTGCCTCTGCGTCCGGCGTGGTAACGTTTGCCGGCGGCGATGCCTGCTGCTCCTACGGTCTCTACGTCATCATCGACCATCAGAACGGCTTCGAGACAGTCTACGCGCACTTCGGCTCCATGACCGTCGTCTCCGGCGAGTACGTAACACAAGGACAGGTCATCGGTTATATAGGTCTGACCGGCCGTACTACCGGCTATCACCTCCACTTCGAAGTGCGACAGAACGGAGCGAACGTCAACCCGCTCAACTATCTGCCCTGACGTTTCAGCAGTCACAGATGAATCGGACGGCTTGTAAGCCGTCCTTTTTGTTGACCATTTGCACGCGTAGGGCGGGCAGAGGCGCCCGCCCCTACGGTTTCCGTGATGGGCTCGTACGGTGGCGAGGTAGTGGACGATACCGGGATGGTGCAGGGCCCCGCCTGCCTAGCGCTTGAAGTCGAGGACGGCCACCTCACGCTCGTGGGGCAGCGAAGAGTGGGTGATTGATAGGCGCGCCTGCGGCTCGATGGGCGCCGTCGCTCCTATCTCCTTGAGGAACGGGTCGAGCGGGTCCAGCTTCGCCGTCGCTGCCTGCGTGGCATATTGCATGGGGACAACGAGCTTCGGCTCCAGCAGGCTTATCGTCTCCACCGCCTGAGCCGCGTTCAACATCCCCTGGCCGCCGATGGGCACCAGGAGCACGTCGACGCCGCTCATCTCCTCCACCTGCTCCGATGTCGGTGGCAGGCTCAGCCGTCCCAGATGGCAGAGGCGCATACCTTCCGCCTCGATGACGTAGATGTTGTTCTTCGGCTCCTTGCCCTCGCGGCCGTCACTGGTGGCGACGCCTGTTATCAGCACGCCGGAGCTCTCATACTCGCCGGGCCCCCAGATGATAAGCGGCGTTCCGGTCAGGGCGGCAACGTGGCTGTGGTCGGGGTGCTCCGAGCTGATGATGACGATGTCGGCAGCGACCTTGCCGATAGCGTAGCCGGTGCTCTTGGGGCAAGGGTCGGTAACGATTGTCGCTTCTCGACTGCGGATGCGGAAGCAGGAGTGTCCTAGCCAGATGAGTTCCATCGGCTGCAGTATACCATGCTCCGGAGATTCGGTCAGCACTTGACAGGTCGATGGGGCCGATGGTTAACTAAATCCCGGAGTTCAGATTCGGATTTAAGGCGATCAAACGGTGGCGATGCAAAGACGGGCCCATATTCTAGGGCATATCGTAAGCGAGTACGTCAGGACGGCCGTCCCCGTCGGCTCCCAGGCCATTGTCCGCAAGTACGGCTTGCCCGTCTCGCCGGCAACCGTTCGCAACGAAATGGTGAAGCTGGAAGAGGAGGGTTACATCACCCATCCTCACACCTCGGCGGGCCGCGTCCCCTCTGACAAGGGCTATCGCTACTATGTGGAGAGCCTGATGGAGGAGGAGGACCTGTCGTGGGCCGAGAAGCAGAGCATCCAGCGTCGCTTATGGATGGGCCAAGCGACGATCGGGCGCATCGACCTGATGTATGAGCAGGCGAGGCTCGCGGCCGCCGTGCTGGCGGAGGTGGCGCACAACGCTGCCCTGGCGACGCCGCCGCGGGCGCCGCGCTGCCGTCTGCAACGCTTGGAGTTGGTCGCCCTCGATGGGCCGCGCGCTTTACTTGTCCTCATATTCGCGAGAGCATTCGTGCGACAGCGGGTCGTCGAGCTGGCGGCGGAAGCGAGCCAGGAAGAGTTGACGCCTGTCGCGGCGCGCCTGAGTGAACTGTTCGACGGCTGCACCGTCGACGAGGTCGACGCCGTCGCCGTCGACGCCTCGACGCTGGAAGAGCGGGTGACGGATGCCGTCGTCGCCGTGATGGCGGAGGAGGAGCAGTCGCTGTACGACGAGGCGTTTGTCGACGGCGTGCGCAACATACTGACGCAGCCGGAGTTCGCGCAGACGGACACCGTTATCGAACTGCTGGGCGTGCTGCAAGAAGAAAGCCTCCTGAAGGTGCTGCCGTTCGACACGCTTTCCGGCGGAGGTGTTACAGTAGTCATAGGCGAAGAGAATCGCGACGACGCGATGCGACGCTGCAGCGTCGTCATAACGAGTTACGGCCTGCCCGGCGGCTCGATGGGCGCGCTGGCCGTGCTCGGCCCGACGAGGATGGAATACTCGCGAGTCATCCCCACGGTGCGATACCTTTCCTCACTCATGAGCCAACTCGTCGCGGTCTGACGCGGCGGCGAGACGGCGGAACAAGGGGCACGGATGTCCAACCAAGACGAAGAGCAAGAACAGCCATCTGTAGTTGACAGGCGCAGCGCGTTCGGCGGCAAGGGACACTCGTCGCACGGGCGGCTGCCTGCGGAGCATGACGTGGAAAAACTGAAAAAGGAACTTGAAGATGAAAAGAAGAAGGCGGAGACGTTCCTGGCCAACTGGCAGCGCGCCGCCGCCGACTTCCAGAACTATAAGCGTCGCACCGACCAGGAGCGACAGGAGACGGCGCAGTTCGCCAACGCGGCGCTGATCATGAACATACTGCCCGTGCTCGACGACCTGGAGCGGGCGCTGACCAACGTCGACACCAACCTCGCCGGCCTCACCTGGATCGACGGCATTCGTTTCATCTATCGTAAGTTCCAGGTGATACTGGAAACGGCGGGCGTCAAGCCCATCGAATCGGAAGGCAAGGGCTTCGACCCGCGCTACCATGAGGCGACGATGTCGGCCGAGGGTGAGGAAGGCAAGGTCATCGCCGAGGTGCAGCGCGGCTACCTGCTCGGCGAGCGCGTCGTCCGTCCGGCGATGGTCATCGTCGGTCACGGCGAGAAGCCGGCGCCGGAGAACAGCGGCACTGGCTAGCGTCCGGGGGCAATGTAGGGGCGGATGGCATCCGCCCATCCAAGTGTTGATACGCATCTGAGGGTTAAAACCCTCAGCCTTTGGAAGATAAGCGTTTGAACAGGGAAGGCTGCGGGATTCATCCCGCAGAAGAGCAAGGCTCCTGTGTCTCGCGCACCTACGCGAAAAGGGTCTTTTCCCGCTACAATGGAATTATAGAAACTGAACTTAATCTCCTTGCTGGGAGGCAGATAACATGGCAAAGGTCATAGGAATCGACCTCGGTACTACCAATAGCTGCGTCGCCGTCATCGAAGCCGGCGAGCCAACCGTCATCCCGAACTCCGAAGGCGGACGCACCACGCCATCCGTCGTCGCCGTCAGCAAGTCGGGCGAACGTCTCGTCGGCCAGGTGGCCAAGCGACAGGCGATCACTAACTCCGACAACACCATCTACTCCATCAAGCGCCTCATGGGTCGCAAGTTCGACGACCCGGAGGTCGAGCGCGACAAGACCCTCCTTTCCTACAAGATCGCGGCCGGGCCCAACAACGACGCCCACGTGTCGATGGGGGGGCGCGACTACTCGCCGGCGGAGATATCGGCGATGATCCTGCAGAAGCTCAAGGCCGACGCTGAAGCCTACCTCGGCGAAACCGTCAGCGAAGCGGTCATCACCGTCCCCGCCTACTTCAACGACAGCCAGCGCCAGGCGACGAAGGACGCCGGCAAGGTCGCCGGCCTCGAAGTGCTGCGCATCATCAACGAGCCGACCGCCGCCTCCCTCGCCTACGGCCTCGACAAGAAGGCGGAGGAAGTAATCGCCGTCTACGACCTCGGTGGCGGCACCTTCGACATCTCCGTCCTCGAGCTCGGCGAAGGCACCTTCCAGGTGCGTTCCACCAGCGGCAACACCCACCTCGGCGGCGACGACTTCGACCAGCGCATCATCGACTGGCTCTGCGACGAGTTCCGCCGCGACCAGGGGATTGATTTGAAGCAAGACCGCATGGCGTTGCAACGCCTTAAGGAGTCGGCGGAGACGGCGAAGGTCGAACTCTCCTCCGCTATGCAGACAGATGTCAACCTGCCGTTCATCACCGCCGACGCCTCCGGCCCCAAGCACATGAACATCACCCTCAGCCGCTCCAAGCTGGAACAGCTCGTCGGCGACCTCGTAGAGGGCACGCTGGGGCCGTGCAAGCAGGCGCTCACTGACGCCGGCATCACCGCCGCCCAGATCGACGAGGTCGTCCTCGTCGGCGGGCAGACGCGCATGCCCATGGTGCAGGAGGTTGTGCGGCAGTTCTTCGGCAAGGAGGCGCACAAGGGCGTCAACCCGGACGAAGTAGTCGCCATCGGCGCCGCCATCCAGGCGGGCGTTCTCAAGGGCGAGGTGCACGACGTCCTCCTGCTCGACGTTACGCCGCTGACGCTCGGCATCGAGACGCTGGGCGGCGTGGCGACGCCGCTCATCCCGCGCAACACGACGATACCGACCAGCAAGAGCCAGGTCTTCAGCACCGCCGCCGACAACCAGCCCGGCGTCGAAATCCACGTTCTCCAGGGCGAGCGCACGATGGCCGCCGACAACAAGTCGCTCGGCCGCTTCATGCTCGACGGTATACTGCCGTCGCCGCGCGGCGTCCCCCAGATCGAAGTCACCTTCGACATCGACGCCAACGGCATCCTCAACGTCTCCGCGCGTGACAAGGCGACCAGCCGCGAGCAGAAGATAACGATCACCGCCGGCTCCGGCCTCAGCAAGGACGAAGTCGAGAAGCTTCAGCACGAGGCGGAGGCGCACGCCGAAGAGGACCGTCGCCGCCGCGACGAGATCGAAACCCGCAACATGGCCGACAGCATGGCCTACCAGGCGGAGAAGATACTGCGCGACCAGGGCGACAAGGTTCCCGCCGACATCAGGAGCGAGGTCGATGGGAAGGTTGCCGCGTTGCGCAGTGCCCTCACATCGGGTACCAGCGACCAGATACGCAGCGCTATGAACGAGCTATCGGAGTCGATGCAGAAGATCGGCACCGCGGCGTATGGCGCGGGCGCCGGCGCGGAAGAAGCGCCGCCGTCGGGCGAGCAAGGCGAGGCGCCGCCGGAAGAGGGCACCGTCGAGGGCGAATTCCGCGAAGTGTAGGGGCGGCAGTCGATTCAACGTTCTTCGGCGGAACTGGATACCATCGGTAGGGTCGGGCCTTTGTGCCTGACCTGCCGCTTGGGGCCGGGCGCGTCTTGGTCATTCGATTCAGCAGATCGGCAGTGCTTTGGGATGGCGTTGTGGCGTTTTCGCGCTAGACCATGTCCGCTGCTCCCACAGTCCCACCCTCCGCAGGCTGCCTGCCAGAGCGAGTCTGACCCTCCACGATCACCACCACCCATGAGCTTGGCCAACCCTCGCTAGCGGCGATGTAAGCATTCCCCATCCTCTGCTATCATGATATGTTAGGACATATAAGAAAGGGGTATTCGGGCTCTCCTCACAATGACAACCAAGTTGGACTACTACGAAACCCTCGGCGTCCCCCGCAACGCCTCCCCGGAAGAAGTAAAGAAAGCCTTCCGTCGACTGGCAATGAAGCATCACCCGGACAAGAATCGGGAGTCGGGCGCGGAAGAGCGTTTCAAAGAGATAAACGAAGCCTACGAAGTGCTGTCCGACCCCGATAGGCGGTCGGCGTACGACCGATTCGGCCACGCCGGCGCCGAGAGCCCCTTCGCGCGATCTTTCGAGGGATTCGACCTCGGCGGTTTCGGCGACATCTTCGACGCCTTCTTCGGCCAGGCCGGCAGCCGCCGTCGCCAGCCGCAGCGCGGCGCCGACCTCCAAGCGCACCTGACGCTCTCCTTCGAAGAAGCGGTCTTCGGCGCGGAGAAAGAGATCGAGCTCACCCGCAACGAGCTCTGCTCCGTGTGTAACGGCCTTCGCGCCAAGCCCGGCACCGAGCCGCGCAAGTGCCCCGTCTGCAACGGCGCCGGCGAGATCAGGCGTTCCCAGCGCAGCATCTTCGGCCAGTTCGTCAACGTCAGCCCCTGCGACCGCTGTTACGGCGAAGGGCGCATCGTCGACGAGCCGTGCGAGCGGTGCCACGGCGGTGGTCGCGAGAGGCTGAAGCGCAAGCTGGAGGTGCGCGTACCGGCGGGTGTCCAGGACGGCTTCCAGATTCGTATCAGCGGCGAAGGCGAGATTGGGCTCTACGGCGGCGGACGCGGCAACCTCTACATTTTTCTCTCCGTCAAAGAGCACGCCTACTTCCACCGCGAGGAAGACGACATAATCTACGACCTCGACCTCACGTTCCCGCAGGCCGCCCTCGGCGACGAGGTGAAGATACCGACGCTCGACGGCGAACGCCCGCTGAAGGTGCCGGCGGGCACGCAATCGGGGCAACTGTTCGTGCTCAAGAAGCTCGGCGTGCCCCACGTGCGCGGCGGCGGCCGAGGCGACATGATCGTCCAGGCTAAGTTGCACACTCCTACTCGTCTGTCTGACGAGCAGAAGCGTCTTTTGAAAGAGTTCGGCGAGTCGCTGCGAGTCGCCGGCAAGTCCGACGGTCGTGGTCTTGTCGATAAGCTCAAGGGTACGTTCGGTTCCTGATCGGGCGATTCGGCTGGGTATTGCATTGGACTGGTTGGAGATAACGATTTCGGTCGATCCGGCGCATGTAGAACTCGTCGCCGATGTCCTGCGCTCTCAGACGCGGCGCGGCGTGAGCATCGAGCAGGCACTCGAGGGCCGCGGCGAGGAGAAGGCATCCCTCGATCGCCAATTCCCTGTGCTCGTAAAGGCGTACGCGCCTGTCGAAAGCGGCTCGCCCTTCAATCTGGAAGGCGTGCTCTCCCAAGTTCAGCCCGCGACGGCGATATTTGCCGTCGACACGCGCGTTATACATGAAGAAGACTGGGCTGAATCCTGGAAGGATCATTTCTACCCGGAGCGCATCGGCCGGATCGTCGTATGCCCAAGCTGGCGACGCTGCCGGCCGCGTCCGGACGAACTCCTCATCAGGCTTGACCCCGGCATGGCGTTTGGGACCGGTCAGCACCCGACGACGCGGATGTGTCTGCTCGCCCTGCAACAGCGCCTGTCTGAGGGCGCGCGCGTCCTCGACCTGGGCTGCGGCTCGGGGATACTTGCTGTCGCGGCGGCGAAGCTGGGCGTAGCGAACGTTGTGGCGGTCGACACCGATCCGGTGGCGGTCGCGGTGACGAAA
>Ga0315273_10010949_pt1 | contig 11592 bp, 12 predicted proteins | sample YL17G02_0_MG_FD_205753 | JGI IMG/M metagenome (GOLD analysis project Ga0315273, IMG submission 205753) | Sediment microbial communities from Yellowstone Lake, YNP, Wyoming, USA - YL17G02_0 | ecosystem: Environmental > Aquatic > Freshwater > Lake > Sediment | place: USA: Wyoming | collected... | reverse complement strand
CTAAAAAAGTAGCGGTTTTCACCCCAATCCGATAATATGAACGGATGAAACTTTCGGATAAAGTCCTCGTAAGCGAAAATGAAATAAAGGCACGCGTCCGGGAGATGGCGGCCGGGCGATATGCGGCTGATATGGTGCGCGGCGGGGCTGCTGGAGGCCGAGCGCAGATTCAGAAGGGTCAGGGGATACAAACAACTCTATCAGCTTGAAACGGCATTACACACAGCTTTCACCGCCAAAAGCCTTGCTCCTGATACCTGGGTGGCTTAAGATGATAACGAAAGAAACTCTTATCAATTTACAGAATGCTGCGCATTTACAGAATGCTCCGCATTTACAGAATGCTCCGCATTTCAACTAATAAGAGGGACATCCTCTCAAAAAGAAAAGAGGGGAAAGGCTCTGCTTATTCATTTAACAGTGATCAGCATCTTTAAGTTATTGTATTTACCAAGACCTATTCCCTGAACGAACATCAGGTCTGTTTTTCTTTTAAAACCGTATTCGGAGCGGAATCTGATTATTCTCTGCGCGAGTATCTTTCCTATCCCCGGCAGAGATTGCAGTTCTTTTTCGGAACAAGTGTTAATATTCAGATATCCTGTTTGCTCTTTGCCGGCGGACTTATCTTCCATCTCCGCCAGGAAGGGTGCTGCCGGAGAACTTTTCAGAGCAGAGCTAACGGGAACGATATTATCTTCCTCCGGTTTGGGAGCCGTCAGAACCTGCGATAAAAGGCCAATAAAACAGAGCCCGATCGCAATTCTAATAACCTGTCTTTTTATTCTCGCAGGCAATTCCATAATGGACATAAGAATAATCTTCCCGTAAACAATTTATAATATACCATGACGAAATTTTATCAACACAAATTCTTAGGACAAATAAAGTGGATATGCAAGTAAGCGGCGCGCGGAGAATTAGAATCTTTCGAGGAATTCTCTCGCTTGCTGAAGTGTGGTATCAGTGATCTTGATCCCGCCCAGCATCCGGGCGATTTCATTGATCTTCTCTTCGTGTGTAAGTTTCCTGACCACGGTGTAGGTCCTGTTGAAACGGACGGATTTATTGATAAAGAAATGTTCAGCGGCGCTCGCGGCAACCTGGGGCAGGTGGGTTACGCAGATAATCTGGTTATTGAAAGCGAGCAGGCGCAGCTTTTTTCCCACAATCTCCGCGACTCTCCCGCCGATACCGGCGTCAACCTCGTCGAATATCAATGTTCTTCCTGCGCTTTTCTCCTTGAATACGGACTCGAGAGCGAGCATAAAACGGGAAAGCTCCCCGCCGCTCGCGATCTTCGACAGCGGTCTCAGTTCCTCCCCCACGTTAGGCGCGATGAAGAATTCCACTTCATCAATTCCTGACGGACCGGGCTTGAACTCCATATCATTCAGTATGAAAGATGATTCCGTCTGGACCGGCGTGAAATTAATGCTGAATTTCGTTCTGTCCATCGCCAGCATAGAGAGCTGCTGTTCCACGTCCCGGATCAGCTTAGGCGTTATATCCTGTCTTATCTTTCGAAGCTCCATTGCCCTGTGAGCGTATTCGATCCGGATCTCGTTTATCCTGGATTCGAGCTCCGCTTCCTTCTCTTCGCTCGTGGTGAGCTCTTCGAGCTCTTTTTTCGCATTGGCAAGAAACGCCAGCATCTCCGCAACAGTAGCGCCATACTTTTTCTTGAGCCTTTTGATCAGATCGAGGCGGGACTCGACATGCTCCAGCCTGCTGGCGTCAGGAGCCGCGCGTTCGCTGAAGTGCTGAAGCTTCATCGCAAGGTCTTTCAGGTTATAGACCATCGTTTCGGTGGATTCGAAATCATCCGCAAAAGACGGATCTATATCGCTTATCCTGGAAAGGTTTTTGCGCACCTGGTCGAGCCGGGAAAGGATATTCGTTTCCTCTTCATACAGAGAGTTGTATGCCTCGGATGCGTTCCGGAAAAGAAACTCGGCGTTTGCAAGGATTTGTTTTTCCTGCTCCAGCTTTTCCTCTTCCCCTGGCTCGAGCCGCGCTTCCTCCAGCTCGCGGATCTGGAAATTCAATATATCTATCTTCTGCGCTTTCATGCGCTCATCCTGCCTTATAGCGTCCAGCTGCTTGCGGGCCTGCTCCATAGAATCGTATAGAGCAGCAACCTCGGTGCGCAATCCATCCGTCCCAGCAAAACCGTCCAAGACGAGAAGATGATTAGCCCTGTCCAGCAGCCGCTGATGCTGATGCTGTCCGTGGATTTCTATGAGGTAAAATCCGAGGTTCTTTAAAAGCCGTGTCGTTGCAAAGCAGCCGTTCACGAGTCCCCGGCTGTGCCCGTCGGATTTCAACTCCCTCTTGATTACAATCCTGTCCCCGTCGGTTTCTATCCCGGAATCTTTTAAAAGCTGAAGGATTTCCTTGTCTCCCCCTGTCTCGAAAACGCCCTCCACCGACATCTGTTCGGCGCCGGTGCGGATCAGATCAGTATCGGTCCTCTCTCCCACGAGCAGGCCGAGAGCGTCAATAATGATGGATTTCCCCGCTCCCGTCTCGCCGGTAAAGACGCTGAAGCCTTTCGAGAATTCAATTTCGATATCTTCTATTACAGCTAGGTTTTTGATCTTTAATGTTTGCAGCATAGTATCATTCTATAGCATAACTGGAGAATTTGGTCAACGAAACCTTCAGAGCACAGCTGCCTGAGACTTGAGTGAAGCAAGGCTTTGAAGATTTAAGAGCTTCGAAATACTAATAAAAAGAACCTCCGGAATCAACCGGAGGTTTTAAACGAACCTGATAAGTTTATTTACTGAAGCTGTTGAAGTTTCTGAACATCGAAATCTATTTTTCTGTACTCCTTGGGAACTTCGAAGAGGGATTTTTTAAGGTCCTTGTATTCGACCTTTTTCACTTCTGACAGAACTTCAAGATCACCCTGGGGAATTTTAACTTTTACGATCGATTTGACTGCTAACCCATCCATTTTCGCGAATTCCTTGATCATTTCATTCGGTATATTTACCTGCAGTTTCACCATATCTTCCATCGCTTTTCCGTATATGGAAGGAAGCTTGACGGAGTCGGTTTGATAGAAAGTCATTTCTACAGTCGAAAACTGGTTCTTCATACTGGAAGTCCAGACAGTGGTATTATACTCTCCGATCTTTTCCTTTTTTCCGGTATTCTTCACATCCCATTTGGTGCCCTTCATAAAATCGGCCATCGTTGCCGCCAGCGCTTCCATCTTTTTCCAGTCCACTTCCATATATTGTTCGTTTTCTTTTAACAGGAATGTAAGTTTTTTTTGTTTGGTTGCGTAGAGGACGCCGAATTTCTCTCCTCTCTTTATATACATTCCAGCTTCGGATAAATAAGTAATGGTTTCCTCTTCCTTCGCAGGCTTGCCCATAAAGGCGCTCGTCTTTGTCGTGCTCGTTATCTTGACGTCGGCCGATATGGACGAAGCAAGAATAAATGCGGCGAGCAATATTACAAATATCTTTTTAATGAACTTCATTTCCAATCCTCCATAAAAATTGGTTACATAATCATATACTACTTTCTGTTATAAAAAGTTTCAAATGGAAAACCCCGGAGTGATATCCGGGGTTGTATAGAAAAATTCAGAGAGTGTTTACATTCCCTGCATGGACATTATATTGAATTCCACTTCTTTGAAGCCTGCCGGAATCTGGAAAAGCGAATCAGCCAGTTTGGCAGAGGAGACTTCAATAACCTCGGTAGTAGTATCAACAGCCTGTCCCATAATTGTCATCTTGCCCACGCTCTTTACCGGGTATCCCTTGATTTTCTGCATTTCTTCGATCAACTTCGCCATCGGGCCCTGCAGCAATCCCCATTTCTTCTGGAAATTGTCGTAAACCCCCGGCATCTGGATATCGGTCGAGGCATAGATGTCCATATCCATCGTGAACATATTGGTCGTCAGTTTGATTTTCCACAGCTTTGCATTCCACTTTCCGACCTTCGATACTTGCTGTGTCGGTGTGGCGCTCGCTTTGACCTCCCCCATCATCCCCGCTGCCATATCCATCATGGATTTCAGTTTGGCCGGGTCGATAATGGAGTACTCTTTTTGGGTCATGTTCAGCGAAATCATCTTTCCGGATTCGCCGTCGAACAGAAGAATCATCTTGTCGCCTATTTCCTGGCGGATCCATCTCGATGTAGCATAAATTATCTGATTCTGATCCTGGGCGGGCTGGCCCATTATTCCGCCCGTGTGGGTTTTTTGAACAATTTTAAGGTCGGCGGTAGCCGGAATGGCAACAACCAGCATTACGGCAACAGCCAACAAAATCAATGAACTTTTACGAGACATTAATTGTCCTCCTTTTTAGTTTTGCAATCATTCATTACGCATGAAATGACTTTTTGTTTCAATCTGAACATACTCAATAAACCTTGATCTGTAATGTATGTTTATGATTCATTCTCTATTTCGCCTATTTCAATCCATTTGTCAATGAGAGATTTTCTGACTCCGAGCTTTTCGAGGTGAGCTACCGCGCCCTTCATCGAACTTCCGTCGTCCCTGCAGATGAGCAGTCTCTTCTTCCACATTTCGATCGCCTTTTCCTTGAAGTTGTTCTCTCCTGTGCTATTGAACAGCTTTTCATACATATAGCCCAGGTTGTTGGCGGCTTTACGGTTCATCGGGTCGAGGTCGAGCGCCCGAAGGTACGCTTTTTCGGCGTCCGCCGGCATATTGTTGCATTCATATGCAATCGCAAGCCTGTTATGGACGTCGCTGTCGCCCTCCGCCAGTTCCTTGGCTTTCAGTACCACTTCCAGCTGCTTTTTGGGCTGTTTTCTTTTTCTATATACATCAGCAAGGCCCATATATGCCCAGTATTCCTCGGAATCCTGCTCGAGCGCTTTCTCAAAACGTCCAATGGCTTCTGTGTATTTCTTTTTTTCCAGGAGCGCGAAACCGGATTGAGTGTAAGCCCAGGCGAATGTAGGATCTATCTCTATCGCCTTTTCGAAATTCTCGAGAGCCTTGGTAAAATCATCCATTTTAAAATGAATCTGGCCGATATAGTAATAAGGCACGGCGGTATCGCAACGAAGCTCGAGGGCTTTCCTGAAATTGGCAAGCGCCGGGCGGTATTCCCCCTGGTTGTACTGAAGGATGCCCTGGTAATTATGCGCTTCGGCTGCCACGCGCGGCTCCGGCGAAAGATTGAGTATTTTCCTGCATTCCCCGATCGCCTCCAGGTACATCTTGTTGCCGAGATAAAAATCTATCAGGGTAAAATAACTGTTCCAATAATAAGGATTGATATACATAGTCCTCGTGAGGCAGCGAAGCCCCTCGATGAAGCGGTTCTTGTCGTTAAGTATGATCTGCCCGAGCGAATACCACCCGCGGACGTACATCGGATCAAGCTCGATGGCTTTGGCATATGCCTGCTCCGCCTTCGCAAAGTCCCCCTTTTCGAAGAAACAGTGTCCCAACAAGCGCCAGGAACGGATGCTCCTGTCGTTCATCTCGAGGCTTTTCTTCGCAAGCAACAGGGCGTTATCGTACTCCTCCTGCCAGAAAAGAATGTAAGCATAGACCTCATAGCAGGTATAATCCTTGTCACGCCTATCCATCATCTGGGCGCAGTAATTCAACGCCTTCTCTGCCTCGCTGAGATAATGGTGGATGAGGGCGAGGTTACGGGTCTTCACGAAAGAATCCTTGCTCTTAAATGCCGATTCCACTCTTTTCGAGAGCTCCTGCATCCTGCTCTCACTCGCTGAGGCGAAAATCAGTTCATGCCACAGCCTGTTGTCTTCGGGGGCTTTCTTCAAAGCCTCCTCGAGGACAGCCACAGCCTCCGGGGAATATTCCCGCATACTGAGGGCACAGCCGAGATCGAAAAGAGCGTCCGTATCGGATGGGTTGCCGGCAGCGCGCTGATAAAGCGTTTTTAATGCCGGATCGTGCAAAAAATCTATTTTATCCAGTTTAATCACCACTAAACCTCTGATTGGGGATTTTAACACAGCTTATTTGCCAAAGTAACGATTTTTTTTCAAAAAAATTGCGTGAATGTAACGCACATATTTTATGAATTAAATCACATAAATGACAGCAAAAAGAGTAAACAGACCCTTGCCCAAATAAAAATGCGTCATATTCGGGGATACTTCGAAGAGCGGCGACCGGATATCTTTCTTTTAGAATCTATTATTTATGCTGATCCTCTTTCCTGATAATCATTGAATTTTGATTCAGGCAACAATCCCGTAAGACCTTACCACTTATAGCATCCGTCCAACAAGTATGGAAACGTGATCTATGAGGCTGCATGAAGAAGAAGTAAGTATAAGATCGTCTGCGACTAGGGGGCGAGTTCAAATATTATTTTGAAAATGATTGTGTCGACAATATTTATAACATCAACTTTCAATGGCGCGACAGTTCTGAGTGTCCAGCATTAGGCATTGTCATGCCTTCAGTATTTTTATGGTATGTTCCCCAGCATCTTCGATTATATTGCCAAAAGATGGAAAAGATATTTCCATTGTTACCTTGTCGTCACCTTTCCGCGATTCATCTTCAAACCTATACCAGATATCTCTGTCATTATTTATTTTTCCATCATTAGTTCTTACTTCGACTGAATAATGACAGTGCGCGATTGAATTGCGCAACCTTCTCTTGAGAAAAACTGCTTTATCTTTGGCATCCATGTTTTCGTATCTATTGTATGTGACGGCGAATTCATTAATGAATTCACTTACATTTTCAACCATAGGAAAGTCATTTAATAATCCCTTCTCAAATCCATAGACAAAATGGCGTAGGCACAAGAGAGCAGAGAACCGGGGTTAATTAAAGACCATTTCCTTTTATGTTTTGTTTTTCGAGAAAATTCTGTAACGAAATGGAACTACCTTTGTTGGCTTGGGTTTCATGAACGAAGTGCCACATGTCGTTAACCCCAAATAAAATGTCGTGTGCTTCGAAGGTTATCATAGTTTTCTTTTTCCTGATGTGGTTTACATTGATCTGTTTAACACCACAAACGCGATGAATTTAATATGGTTATCTCGACAAGAATAAATATCCCATCAGTACCTTTTTCCGAGAAAAAGCTTAATGCTCTTCTTTTAGCAATCTCTTTACTGATCATACCTCTTCTCATCAGAGGTATTTCCTCGGAAGCAAAATCGGGTAAAAGCCTGATTTAACTGAGGACATACGATCAGATCAAGCAGATGCTGAAATTGAAACCGATGAATGAGAGAGCGAATGTGGTGAGATTCAACGAGACATATCTTAAAAGCCCCTCTCTTCCTTCGTCATATGACCTCAGGACACAGAATGTTCTCACTCCGGTGAAGGATCAGGACGGATGCGGCGGCTGGCCTCCGGATGGGCTTGAATATCTCGTTACGAACGGCGTAGTGCTGGAGCAATATTATCCGCTTACCTGGACAGACAAGGCTTGCACGGTCTCCAGGCCGAGCGATTATTATCTCAGCGACTGGAAGGAAGTGGATGTCTGGGAACGCCCGCTCTCCACGAGAATACAATCAATTAAAAGCGCCATCTATAATTACGGTCCAGTCGTGGTTGCGTTCGAAGTTACAACTTCCTTCAATTACTATCATGGCGGCGTATATACATATAGCGGAGTCCTCTCCGATCCCAATCATGCTGTCTGCATAGTCGGCTGGGTGGATGACTCAAGCATCACAAATGGCGGATACTGGATTGTGCGCAATTCCTGGGGCGCAGAATGGGGAGAAGACGGCTATTTCAGGATCGCCTACGATACGGCATATATTGACAGCTACCTCTGCGCGTATGGAATTTACAACGTCGGCAATATGCCCCCGCAGTTCGATAATCCTATTGAAAGTATGAGCAGCCGCGAAGGAACCGCGATTGTGATTCATGCAACCGCAACGGACCCGGAGAGCGATCCGATTGTTTATTCCGCATCCAATCTTCCCACGGGCGCAGTATTCAATGCCTCAACGGCAACCTTCTCATGGACACCTGCTTATACCCAGGCGGGGACTTATTACATTACGATGTCAGCAAGCGACGGAACATCCGTAAATTCGATGAATGTCATGTTGATCGTTCAAAACGTCAAATCAATTAACAAGTAAAATAAAGGGAGATAAGTATGTTTAAAAAGAAACTATTATCAGTTATTGTGTTGATCGTCCTGTCCATGTTAGTCCTCTCCGGATTGATTTTGGCGCAGACGAAAGTAAACATTAACAGTGAAAAGAGCTTTTACATCCTTCTCAACGGATCGTTCAGCCTTACCCAGGCAATCGGGAGCGATTCCGATTACGTCCCCGGCATAAACGATTTTCCGGTTACTCCTTCTCATAGCGAATACGGCGGCGGGCTCGGGTTTATGTTCGATTTGTCAGACAGCATAGCGATCAAGATCGAAGGGGATTATCTTCTGGGGACCGATGTTGTGAAGGAAGACCCGTCCGACGGCGAAACTTATACGTACAAAACGTATGACAATGTGAATGTAATCGGCAGCCTTGTGATCAAATTCGGCGACGAAACACAGTTCTTCGTAAGCGGCGGCGGTGGTTTCAACATCCTGATGCCCTATGCCGATAAGGAAGAAACCGGGAGTCTTGGAAGCGTTATTATCATCGAAGCCCCGGATACAACGACGAACCCAATGGCGGCGGTCGGGGCCGGAGTTATTTTCAACACCGGCAGTATGATCGTGAAAATCGAGGGACAGTACACGATGATCTTCGACTACGAGAAAAACTCCATTCTTCTGAGGCTTGGACTAGGATTCTGATAATCTTTATGGCAGAACGGGGCGTGAGATGTCGTGCCCCGTTTGATGATATTTTCTAGCCGAATAAATGTATTGAAGCTTAAACATATAGGATTTTTCAAGATGAAAGGAGCAAAGACTATGAAAATTATTAATTCTATCCTGCTGTTCATTGTTTTAACAGCAATCCTCATTATTCCAGTCATTACAGCAGAGGAAATAACCAATAAAACGGCGGCGGAACTCTTCACGTTTGAACAGTTCAAAAAGATGGTAGGTGTATTTCCGGGCGAAAAGGAATTTTCGCCGGATAATCCCGCATTCAGCCTGGCACAGGCATCCGCACTCAAATATCCCACCTCGTTCGACTGGCGGACGCAAAATATTATGACTCCTGTCAAGAATCAGGGGAGCTGCGGCAGCTGCTGGGCGTTTTCCACTGTGGGGGTTTTTGAAGCGCTCATCAGGCAGCGTTCCGGAGCAGTCATTGACCTCGCCGAGCAGCAGTTAGTCAACTGCGTGAGCGACAGTGACTGTAGCGGAGGATATGCATCGAGCGCCTTCGCTTATATGAAAAATAGCGGGATTGTTTACGAAAACTATTACCCCTACGCCGGAACGGACGGTATTTGTAACGTCACAAGGGCTTCAGACTTCTATTTGACACGTCATTGGACGCAGTACCTCGAGACTTCCGGGCTCTCAGCCAGGGTCAACGCCGTGAAGGCTGCTATCACAAACTACGGCCCATCAGTGCTGTGGATGATGATTTACAATGATTTTTATACTCATTACTCTTCCGGCGTGTACATCTACGACGGCACATCTGCTTCGGTCGGCGGACATCTGATTGCGGTTGTGGGCTGGGTGGATGATTCGAGCATCGTTAACGGCGGATACTGGATTTGCAAAAATTCATGGGGCACATCATGGGGAGAGAGCGGTTATTTTCGAATCGGATACGGCCAGGCAGGTATAGATGATTATCTCTATTATGCGCAGTTTGTCGGCGCAGCGAATTATCCGCCGGTATTCGATTCGACAATTGGAAATATAAACGGACGCGAAGGAACTTCGATCAGTTTCTCAACCACGGCTACGGACGTGAATGGGGACACCATCACATATTCTTCTTCAACCTTGCCGGTGGGCGCCGTATTCAACAGCACAACCGCTGCATTCTCCTGGGCCCCCGGTTATACACAGTCAGGAACCTATACGATAACTTTCTATGCAAGCGACGGGAAGGCTGTAGCCAGCCAATCGGTCACATTTACGATTGTAAACGTAAAAGTTATAAATAAATAACGCCGCTTTTCATCGAAAACTGAAAACAGCGCCCGGTTTTGGCGGAATAGTAAAGGATAATATATCCGACGGAGAAGCTCTAATATAACTTCGCGATTTTGTATGAAATTGAGAGATTGAGAAACAACGGTTTGTCATCATTCTGACGAAAGCCTTCGGGGGAAACTATTGAAGAATCCGGACAGTTCCTTCCTCTGTATCCCTTCGAAGAATCCCTCAGGACTACGCCTTTCCGTGATTTCCTCTGTTGTATGCCTTAGGCCGACGGAGTAGATTCCAGTGCGGTCTGGAAACTATGCCCAGCGCTGATGATTCATATTCTTTTTCTTCAAACGGCTATTGATATATTTTCCGTTGCTTTTAAAATAACAGGTAAACCTTTAACAGGAGTAGGGGAATGTCAAAAAGGGATTTTATCGCGATAGCAGTTTTGGTTCTTCTATCTATTCTTTATATTGTCGTCCCGTATTTTCATGATTCCGGGGAGTCGCTTTTTACGGCGTCGAAGATTGAGACGGTAGCGCGGGACGGCAATACGCTCTCGCTCTTCAACACGCACAAGCCTTTTTATCATATGGCGATGTTCGCGCTTTATAAAGGCGCCTCGGCGGTCTTTCCCGAAGCAACCGCCCTCAGTTTCTTGAAAGGGTTTAACCTGGCGATCGGACTCCTCACCCTCTGGCTTTTCTTTGCGTTGATCCGGACGATGACAGTGCAGCCGTTCACGGCACTTTTCGCAGCGCTTTTCTTGAGCTTCTGTTACGTCTTCTGGTATTCGAGCCGCGAGGCGGGGGGAGGGATTCTCGCGCTTTTTCTGACGGTGGTCTATCTCTTTTTCCTGTTCAAGCTGCATTCAAGCGTCCCGTCGGCCGTGTTTCACCTGATCCTCGGCATCGTCCTCGGATTCATCCTGCTTTTGGATATAACAGCACTTCTATTGATAATCCCGACGATCTTCTATAACCCTTACGGAAAGGACTATCAGCTGGGACTCAAGTTTGTCACGCTTGCCGTCGCGCTCTTCATCCTTCTTGTCGGGTTCGCGATTATTTATGAAGCTCTCGGAATGAACGATGTCGAAAACTATGGCAATCTCCTTGTGAAGGGATTGGATGTGAATTATTACACCGGCAAGGAGAGCGGGGCGTTTCAATTGGAGGCCGCTGCTGTGCTGAAACCGCTGACGCTGACCGGCGCCGGCCTGGTTGGAAGCGGGACTAACCTTTCGCCGATCTTCCAGGTTGCCGTTGGTTTGCTGCTGATCGGCATCTTCATCATAGCGATCATCAAGTGGGAGGATTACGAAAACAAGGAAAAAGACCTCACTCTCTTCTCGTTCGCCTGGTTGATCCCGATGTTGATATTTTACGCGCTCTGGTCTTCGGCGGCCATGCAGTCATCCCTGCTTTGGATGCCGCCGATGGCTATGATTTTCGGTGTCACAATTTTCGGCGGGAAGTGGGCGGCGCTGAACCGCACCGCTCTTGTCATCGGAATCTTACTATTCATTGTGCTC
>Ga0315273_10010947_pt1 | contig 11593 bp, 14 predicted proteins | sample YL17G02_0_MG_FD_205753 | JGI IMG/M metagenome (GOLD analysis project Ga0315273, IMG submission 205753) | Sediment microbial communities from Yellowstone Lake, YNP, Wyoming, USA - YL17G02_0 | ecosystem: Environmental > Aquatic > Freshwater > Lake > Sediment | place: USA: Wyoming | collected... | reverse complement strand
GGGTGTGTATTATTATTTATTTCTATTTTTTGTTTAAACAAACTAGAATGAATAACATACAATACTATTACTACTGCAATTATAACAAAAAACATCGTAAAATTTTCAATACAAAATACACCTGGTGGGCACTTTTTCATATTATATAAATATAATTATAATATAAAATATTGTTTATTGTTTTTTGATTCCAGGTGTAAAGTTCTTGGCTAAATCAGCAATATTATTACTACCTGAACCCATCATTCCTTTTGCTTGTTCGATCATAGGTCCAACAGACTGCATTAAAGGTCCCATTTGTTCGATTAGCGGCCCCATACCTTTCATAGCTTCGGCAAGTTGCATTTGTTGCTTCATTAAATTTTGTGTATCTCCTGTTAATTTTTTAATACCGTCCCCTCCAAGTATATTATTTAATTCATCATAAGCATCCTCAATAGTTGAAGCATAATCTATATCATATTTTCCTTTTTTACTACGACCAACTTCAAATGATTCTTCTGTTAATTTATTATTATTACTTGTATCATCCTCAATTGGGGTAATAGGCAATCCTTGTTTTGTAGATGCTTTATCATTTATTTTTTTTATAGTATCTTTTAGTGTATTACCGCTAGCATCTTGAGTAGAATCTTGACTTTGATTTCTAGTATCATCATTATTAGAAGATTTAGAATTTTCCATTCCTTCTTTAGTGTTCTTACCTAGTACAAATAAATTTACTACAAAAAGAGGTATACCTAGAATTAGTATCATATTTCTGCTAAAGTATCTTACTAATCCAGCTACCAATAAAAAAAATATAATTGCATTAAAATTTCCATATACTAAATATCCAATAATATTAAAAAATGATAGTATAAAGACACTTCTTAATAATATGCTACTTGTTAATATTTTAGAAGTACTTGATTTAAAACTCATTATATATACTATTTTAGATTATAATTTATTTTCATTTATTTATTATATCCAAGCTTAGATTCTTGTTGAATATCTAGATTTTTCCATATAATATCTATTATAAATGGTGTTAAAGTTATTTGTCGTTGTCTTACAAAATTATATGTATCAGATTTTTTATATTTTTGAATTTTTTTAAAAGTATTATGTTTTTGGGTTAAATTAAATTTATTTTTTATAAATTCTAAAGTTTCTTCATAATTAGTTAATAATTTTTCATAATTAATTAAAATATAATTTTTTACTTTAGTTGGCATAATATCCATTAAATATTCATTTTTTAATTTTCTTAATTCAAATATATTTGTATATTTTTTATTTGTTATATAATTTAAATCTTCTACCATTGTAGTACATCTATAACTCTTTTGAGGTTTATTATTAAATAATATAGTTTGTAATTTTGGGGCTATTTCAATTTCATCATTTATAGAATAAAATTCATTAAACAAAAAATTTCGCAAATTTTGCCTATTTATTTCAGGAACATGATAGAGTTCCTTTGAAAAACTATTAATCCAATATATAGGATTTCTTACTATTCCTATATAAAGAGTATCATCAAAGTTTCTTTTATTATAATCATTAAAACAAAAAAAATGTTTAGAACCTTGTTCCCAAGAAATTTCTACATCAAAATTTTCTAGTATTGAATTTTCTAGAAAATTTGTTCCACTACATCTTTCACCATATATAATAATTTTTTTAATATTTAACATATAATATAAATATTAAAATAAAATTTATAAATTTTATAAACCTAATAAAGTTATGTATTTAAAATTTTCTGTATGATTTTTTATTTTTTTTTTTAAATTTATTAAATAATGATGATGATGTTTTACTACTTCGTTTTGTTTTTCTTCTAAAAGAAGACGATGTTCCATAAGTAAAGCCTCCTCTAAGTTTTCTAGTTTTTTTAGTTTTTTTAGTTTTTCTAGTTTTTTTGTATTTTTTATATCTTTTACCTCCACCACTAGAATTTTGTAATCCTTGTAATGAATTACTAATAGCCTGTATCATAGCTGTTGTATCTTGAAATTTTAATAACAATTGTTTTGTGTCTTCACTTCTTTTTGAGGTCCTTAATTGGTCTAATATATTCATAGAGTCATTAATAACCTTACTAGCTTCTATTATTCTTGAGACTAAATCATCATTTTCTGATTGGATTGTAGCTAGTTCTTGAGTTTTTCTCTCTTGTTCTATAGTTATATCTGATAGATTTCTTTCTAACTCTTGGATTTTTGTGGTATCAGCAGTATTTTGTGCTGTTAATTCTTGTATTCGTGATTCTTTTACCTCTACATCGCGTACCATTTCATCAATACGTATTTGCATAGCTTGAGCTTCAGTTGTTAATTGTTGTATTTGACTATCTTTTTCTGCTATTCCTGCTATTTGCGCGTCTTTTTCTTCACCTTGTCTTTTTAATTCATCTCTTTCTCGTGTTATTTGTTCTATTTGTTGTTGTAAAGGTGTTACTTGGGCGGTCAATTCTTGAATTTTGCTTTCTTTTTCATCAATTTGTTGTTGTAAACCTTGAATCATTTCTTGGCTACTTTGTTTGAGTGCTTCTAATTCTGTTTGAATCTGTTGTTTTCTTGCTGCTAATTCCTCTAATGACCTGTTACATTCTTCAATGTCTCGTTGTTGTCTATTGCTTAACTGTCTACAAGATTCCAATTCATCTTTAAGTTGAGTAAATTTTACCGCAACTGATTCAGATATACCTTTTAGTTCCATTACTTTTCCATCAATAGCAGCAATATTCTCAGTTATTGTTTCAATTAATTGATTACCATTATCTTGTCTTTGTTGAACTAAGTCTTTAATTCTATTAATGCTAGTATTAAATTCTGTAATGAAAGGTTTTTCAGGTGTACTTGCCATTATATATTATATATTTATATATTTTTAGTATCAGTATTAATATCACTATTAATATCACTATTATTTTCAATAACATCATCTAAATTATGTTTAATTGATTTTAATTCTTTAATTATTTTTTTTTGTTCGTATTTTGCGTCTTTAACATTTTGTTTACTTAAATTTCCGGAAATTGTTAAATCTTTAACATAATTGTGTAATATTTCTAAAGCTTGAATTTGTTCTTGTTTTTGTTTCATTATATAATTAGAATAATTAGAATAATCATTTTTAATTTCTTCTAAGAAATGGTTTTGCTTTGATATTTTTTTATATTTAATTTGTTTATCTAATAACATTTTTCTTTTTAATTCAATTAGTTGCTGTAATTGAATAAATTTTTTATCCTTTGATGCTAAATCCATTTGTATTGGTAATATTATTTCCATTCTTATTTTAAACAATTATTTTAATATTTTAAAAAAGAATTTAAAATCTTTGCTATATATTATTTAGGATGACTACAAAAAATATTGAACCTTTACTCGCCCCTGACGATAATAGATTTGTTATGTTTCCAATACAGCATAATGACATATGGGAAATGTATAAAAAGCAAGTAGATTGTTTTTGGCGAGCAGAAGAAATTGATTTAACCAAAGATTTAAAAGATTGGGACAGCTTAAGCCAAGATGAAAGTTTTTTTATTTCAATGATTTTAGCTTTTTTTGCTGCGAGCGATGGAATTGTTTTGGAAAATTTAGCTGTACGTTTTATGAATGACGTTCAAATTTCTGAAGCAAGAGCATTTTATGGGTTCCAAATTGCTATGGAAAATATTCATAGTCATACATATAGTCTTCTTATTGAAACATATATTAAAAAATCAGAAGAGAAACATCGCCTCTTTAATGCTATCAAACATTTTCCTTCAATTAAAAAGAAATCAGATTGGGCTCAAAAATGGATTCATGATAATAGAAGCAGTTTTGCTACCAGATTAATAGCATTTGCGTGTGTGGAAGGAATTTTCTTTAGTGGAGCTTTCTGCAGCATATTTTGGATTAAGAAACGCGGATTATTACCTGGACTCACATTCAGTAACGAATTGATTTCTCGTGATGAAGCACTTCACTGCGAATTTGCCATACTTTTATATAGTAAATTATTAAAAAAAATGAATAAAGCAAGAGTTCATGAAATTATTAAAGAGGCGGTTGAAATAGAAACTGAGTTTATTTGTGACGCTTTGCCATGTCGTTTAATTGGAATGAACTCGCAAATGATGACTCAGTATATTCAATTTGTTGCCGACCGATTATGCGTACAATTAGGGTACGATAAAATTTATAATGTTACTAACCCTTGTGATTTTATGGAGCTTATTAGTCTTGAGAGTAAAGGTAACATGTTCGAGCGTAAAATTGGCGAATATGGTTTGGCAAACAAAACTCAAAATGACGACACTTTTAATCTGACCGAAGATTTTTAACATACATAAATTAACACCATAATTATTTTTATAAGATATTATAAGATATTATAAGATATTTTAGAATTAATATTTAAAAACAATTTAATTATAGTATTATATATAAATGCCTAAAAATCAAACGGATTACTCCAATACAATTATTTATAAACTTTGTTGTAAAGATACTTTAATTGATGATATTTATATTGGTCATACAACACATTTTATAAATAGAAAAAATCAACATAAAACATCTTGTTATAATATAAATGATAAAAAATACAATCAGTATGTATATCAATTTATAAGAAATAATGGAGGATGGGATAATTGGATTATGATACAAATACAACAACATAATTGTAAAAATAAAAGAGAAGCTGAAGCTACAGAACATTTTTGGATTGAAAATTTGGGAGCAAAATTAAATTCTAATAAACCATATGCTATGTGTAAAGAAGAACCACAATTATATAAGCAATGTTGGTACGAAGAAAAAAAAGATTATATATTACAAAAAGCTAAAGAAAATTATGAAGAAAATAAAGAACAAAAAAATGAATATCAAAAACAATACGCAAAAGAAAATTCAGAACAAATATCTCAAAACCAAAAAGAATATAGAGAAAAAAATAAGGAAAAATTAGTAGAACAAAAAAAAACATATAGAGAAACACATAAAGAAGAGGCCGCAAAAGCAAATAAAGAATGGCGTGAAGAAAATAAGGATAAAATTAAGGCAACTAATTCAGAAATTATTGAATGTGAATGTGGTAATCAATATACATTTGGTAATAGACATAGACATCTAGAGTCAAAAAAACATACAGATTATCAAGATAACCTATGTGGAATTATTAAAGAACAAGACACAGTTATTGAAAATAAAATTTCAGAAGAAGAAAAACAAAATATTATAAAACAAAAACAAAAACAAAAAGAATACAGAGAGAAAAATGCCGAAAAAATTAAAGAATATAAGAAAAATTATAATGATAAACATAAAGAAATAAATTCACAATCAAGTAAAATATATTATGAAAAACATAAAAATGAAATTATCGAACAAAGTAAAAAATATATAGAAGAAAATAAGGATAAAGTAAAAGAATACAAAAATGAATGGTATCAAAAAAATAAAGAAAAAATATTAGAAAAACAAAATGAATTATTTATATGTGAATGTGGTTCAGAAATAAAAACAGCAAGCAAAATCGACCATAATAAAAGTATAAAACATAAAAAATATATTGAAGATAATAAACAAATTATATAAATTTAAATATAAATAAATTACTATATTTATATTTAATGTTAACTTGTAACTTAGTTGGCGGTCTAGGAAATCAGTTATTTCAAATATTTACAACACTTTCTTATGCTATAAGAAGTAACGAAAAAATAGTTTTTTTAAATTCAGAAAGCGTTGGTACTGGAATAACGAAGGTTAGAACTACTTATTGGAAGAATTTATTATATAAATTAAAAATATTTTTAACAAATGATTTTTCAAAATTTGTTGTTATTAGAGAAACTGGGTTTACATTTAATGATATCATTTCAGAAATTAACAACAATAAAATTAGTAATATAAATACTTGTCTATATGGATATTTTCAGAGTTACAAATATTTTCAAAAAAATTTTGAATTCATTTACAAATTGCTTGATATAAAAAAACAAAAAGAAACTGTTATAAAATTATATAATAATTTGATTAATTTAAATTTAGAAAATACAGTTAGCATGCATTTTAGATTAGGTGATTATAAACTTTTTCCGACAATTTATCCAATTATGACTTACGAATATTATGAAAAAGCTTTTGAATATATCATAAATTGTGAAAAACATAATTTCATTTTTTTAAATATTTTATTTTTTTGTGAAGATGAAGATTTAGAAGATGTAAATATAATTATTGAAAAATTAAAAAAAAAATTTCCTGATAATTTCTTTAATAGAGCGCCTAGTTCTTTAAAAGATTGGGAACAAATGTTACTAATGAGTTCTTGTCAACATAATATAATAGCAAACAGTTCGTTTAGTTGGTGGAGTGCTTATTTAAATACAATCCCTAATAAAATTGTTTGCTATCCAGAAGTTTGGTTTCTAAATAATACCGATACTAGTGATTTATGTCCTTTAGAATGGATAAAAATGTAGATAAATTGTAGATATAATTTAATATTTAGGTGAATCTACTTCTGAATCAACATCATTATGAATAGAATATCCCAAATGATATCCCAAATGATTTTTTAGTTGAATACTATTATTTAAATAGTTATAAAATAAAATTGTAAATACTGATTGGTCTTGTCGATGATTTTTACGACTTGAACCATTTGGAGCAATACATTCTTTAATTTGAGAACATTTATAAAAATCTAATAAAAAATATTTAGCAAAATCTATTTTAGTATTAAACCCTATACATGCTCCATTTCTGTTTTGTCTATTTACATTAGAACAATTTAAAAACTTTATAGTATTTGGGTGAGTCCAATTTTTAATACTACCACTCGATATAGCAGAATATACCCCATTTTTTTCTAAAAATGATTCTAATTCTTGTAAATCATTATGAATTAAATTACCAGCATCCATCCAAACTATTATTTCATTTTTACATTCAATATATGTGTTATAAATAATTGTTGGTTTCCATGCGTATTGTCCTGCTTCAATATTTATATTAAACCAACTTGGATATTTTGAAAAATCAAATACTTTATAAGATATATATTGATTTGTAGAATATGTGGATTGAATATTATTCCATTTAGCATCGTCTAATCCTAAATTATAAACAATTAAATAGTTTTTTTTATTATGACAAACAAAACTATTTATCATATTAAGTAAGGTTAAATAATGGTTATTACTAGCTGCTGTTACAATAATCATAATTATAATTATATTTATATTTATATTTATATTTTATATTTATATTTTTATTTATATAATTAAATATATATACATATGAGTTCAATTCAAAATGATATAGACCCTATAATGCCCTTTTCTATTGAATTTGACAGAATAACATTACCAGATGGTAATGTCATAAATCCCGTTATATTTTTTGGTTCTCAAGCAAAAGGATTTTTTGGGAATATTCGTTTTGTAAAAGCTCGCAGTACAAGAATATTTTTTTTTGAAATATCTTTATCAGGAACCGAAACAAATTTTCCTAGTTATTATACAATTATTGTAGTAATTCCAGGAGGATTTACAAAAGATCCTTCAATGCCAAATTATTCAAAAGTTTTTGAAACTATAGAAATATGTAAAAGGTTTCAAAAAATTAATAAAAAATTTACAGGTGAATGCAGTCAAGAAGCGATGCGGTTTACTAATTTAGCTATACAGCATGTAAATTCTCAAAATCCTACTCCAGGTGCTTGGGGGGGTGAAGTTGATTCTGATGAACTAATTATGATGGCTGTAGTATTAGGACAATTTGATTTTGGGTTTGAAGCAAAGATGTTGACTTCATTTCCAATAGGAAAAATTGATTTTAACCCACCAAAAGCATCAGCACCAGCACCAGCAAAATCCTCAGCAAAAGTCTCGCTAAAAAAAGGTGGTAGAAAAAGAAAAAGTAATAGAAGAAAAAGTAATAGAAGAAAAAGTAACAAAAAAAGAAAAACAATTAGAACAAAATAAATTAAAGTCATTTTATTAATTATAATACTAATAAAATGGTGGAACAAGAAGTTATAATGCTCATTATGAATTGTAAAAAATATGAATGGAAATCAGATATTCAAAAAAATACCTGGTTAAAAACTATTCCAAGATTTATTAAATACTATCACGTTATTGGTAATGAAGATTTAGAAGCAGAATACATTTTTTTTGAAGAAGCAAACGTTTTATGTGTAAAAACTCCAGATGATTACAACTCACTTCCAAATAAAGTTATTACTGCTTTTAAGGCAATAAATGATACATTTAGTTATAAATATATATTTAAAACTGATGACGACCAAAATCTTACTAATGACAATTTTTTTGAAGTTTTATATAATTTACTCAACACAAAAGGACGTCCAATACATTATGGAGGGCATGTAGTTGAAGTTAATACACCATATTTATCAGAATACTATAAAATACATCCTGAATTGCCTAAAGAACTACCTATACAAATTACTGAGTATTGTAGTGGTAGATTCTATTTTCTCTCTCATAAAGCAATTCAGAATCTTTTGACAAAGAGAGAAACTATTATTAAAGAATTTCTAGAAGACTATGCTATAGGGTACAATTTACATAAATTTTTCAAAAATAATATACTTAAATTAAATACTAATAAGATATTTGTTGATATTCACCCTTTAGAAAAGGTTGAACCAAAAGTTTAATATTCCACTTTAAAAAAGTAGAGCAAAAGTTTAATATTCAAATGTAATAATATATCTGTCCTTTTCACTTAGTTCTGTTCTTTTTGATAAAAATTTAAAATATTTATTTGCTAAAGCATATTGTTTTGGTTTTTTATGTTGTAATACTTTTAATCGAACTTTTAAAATCATTCCTACTTGCCATATACGCTTATGTGTGTATTTTTTATTTTTGTATAATTTTTCTAATTTATCAATAGTATTTTTAACATCTTCTAATGTTGTATATTTTATATGTATTGTATCTTTTGGGTTTTTATCAATGTATACATCAAATGATTTTTTAGGATTTCTAGGATTATACAAAAATTGTTTTTTCGTTTTATTTTTTTTATTTTTATTTATTTTTTTCGTTTTATTTTTCATAAAATATAATTATATTTTATTATCAAATCATGTAGAAAAATTTATTTTATTTAATGAAATTGGTGGTTTATTTTGAGTATAATTCATTTTAATATTTTGTGGTTTTTGTGATAGTAACCATTCCTTAGTTAGGTCTGTCATAGCACGTGTATAATTTGTCGGTCTTTTTTCTATATCACTATAATCTTCTCTCTGAGTAACGGTTAAAGGAGTAATTAAATACCAATTATCCTTTTGCTGAAGCTTAAACCAATTCTTATCTATAGCATATAAAAAATGTTGGTTAGGTTCTTTAATTAAATTAGTAATTCCATTTCTTATGTTATCAATTAAAGTATTGTAATAATGTTTTTTTATAATATAACCAGTTGTTGTTTGACATTGTGTAACTTTTACACAACTATCATCAATAATTTCGTGTGGAGGTAAATTATTTCCTGCTATTAAAACAACGTCCCAATCAGAATGTAAACTAAAAAATTTGTTTATTTGATTCACAAATACTTCTGGATTTAAAAATTTTATATCATCTTCTACAATCAAAACGTGTTCCCAATTATTTTCTCTTGCTATTTCTAAGCATTTTAAATGACTCATACTGCAACCTAATGCGCCATTTGATAATCTAATAGCATTAAATCTGTTAGCTTGTATTCCAATTATTTTTAATTGGTCTTCAACATGTAATTTTCTATCAGGCCTAAATTCTAGATTAATATAAAAAGAATGTTTAATATCAGATATATTTGAAATCATATTTTAAATTATATACGTATTTATTTTTAATTTATTTAAACTAATAATCTATTAATCTATTAATCTATTAATCTATTAATACTTTTTATACTTTTTATTTATGTTTTTTTTCTAAAAGGGTATTTTAAAATGATTCAACCAACATTTACAGATATAGAAAAAGTATCAATATCGAAAAGTATTAAAATGATATCTTTAAAAGACGCAAGTGAAGATTTTAATAAATTAAAAATATTAGGTGATAACTTTGTAAAAAATGGTTCTAATATTTCTTCTAGATGTAGAACAGGCAATAATATTGTTGATTATTTTACTTTTACAGAGAGACTAAATACAAAAGGCAAATATGATATTAATTTTTTTGAATTTATAACTAATATTGATGAATTTAAAAAGAAGAAGTTTATTGCCAACATGTTGAAATATTATGAAGATGTTAAAAATAAAAATAAAACAAAAAATAATTATACTGTTTTAAAAGAAGTATATAATATTTGTATTAGCGCAATCAATATTTTTAGACCATTAGTTGCTATGGAAATTTATGCAAAATATAACCCTAAGCGCGTACTTGATTTTACTTGTGGATGGGGAGGGAGATTAGTTGGCGCTTGCGCTTTAAATATTCCTAATTATATTGGTATTGATATTAACACAAATTTGTTGAATTCTTATTTAGAAATGAAATCATTTTTTAATAATGTTTCTGAAACGAATGTTGACATTTTTTTTGAAAATGCGGCAGAATTTGATTATTCACAAATTAATTATGATATGGTTTTGACATCACCTCCATATTATTTTTTAGAAAAATATTCAAATAATAAAACTTACAATAATTCTAAGAATGAAATGAAAAATAAATTTTATATTCCAGTATTTTCGAATACTTATAAGTATTTACAACAAGGAGGTCACTATTGTTTAAATATTAATAAAGAAATATATGAAGATATTTGTATTCCTTTGCTAGGAATAGCAACTGATATTATACCTTTTAAAAAAAGTAAAAGGCAAAATAATTATGAAGAATTTATATATGTTTGGTATAAGAATTGAAAGTAAGAATTGAAAGTAAGAATTGAAATATTAGAAGTGTTTTATAAAAAAACAATCATTAATTTTTAAATTACGGTATGGATTATCTACATTTTCGTGTTCTCCTAAATCAAAATTATAACTAACATTAAAAAATTTAGTTGGAAATTCCATATATATATAATATAATATTACAATTTAAAAATCCTTAATAAACACCTCCTAAATGAATTCTAGCACTAGATGTTGCTTTGGGTTTATGACCGATGTATCTAGCATATTCAGGTGAGAATTTATTTGGTGGTTGTGGTAATCGATTTTGTTGTTGTTGTGTTTGTGTTTGAGTATTTTGAACGATTGACTGATTATATATATCGGTTTTTACTTCATTTAGTTTATCATTTTCAATTTGGTTTAATAATTCTTGAGGTACTTGTTTTCCTTGAGATATCATAGATTTTGCCATATTTTCTCTTCTCTCTCTTGTTGTTGGATAATACGGGATATTAGTCCAATCATTGGTGTTAGGAATAACTTGTTTAGTTTCCTTCATTTTATCTGGATTAAGTATTTTTCTTTTGGGTTCTCTCAAATCGTAATTATAAAACTGGTCGTTTTCAAATCTAATATGAGTTAAAAAGGTTTGAATATTAATAACAAAAATACGTTGATTATCTACTATAAAAATATTGTCATTAGGATTATCAGATTT
>Ga0315273_10010946_pt1 | contig 11593 bp, 9 predicted proteins | sample YL17G02_0_MG_FD_205753 | JGI IMG/M metagenome (GOLD analysis project Ga0315273, IMG submission 205753) | Sediment microbial communities from Yellowstone Lake, YNP, Wyoming, USA - YL17G02_0 | ecosystem: Environmental > Aquatic > Freshwater > Lake > Sediment | place: USA: Wyoming | collected... | reverse complement strand
TGGCCATAAACAACTCACTGACCATCGTTCGCGTCCTGGACCGCTCTGTGGATGTCCGGGCCAAAGTAATGGAGCTGATAGAGGCTCCCGATGTGACCTACGAACAGGTGGGTGGCCTGGAAAGCCAAATTCAAGAGATCAGGGAGACCGTGGAGCTTCCGCTCACGAATCCTGCGATATTCAAGGATATCGGCATAGAGCCTCCCAGAGGCGTCCTGCTCTACGGATTGCCGGGAACGGGCAAGACCATGCTCGCCAAGGCTGTAGCTCACGAATCCAGGGCCACTTTCATCCATATGTCCGGCTCCGAACTGGTGCACAAGTTCATAGGGGAGGGCGCGCAGCTAGTTCGCGATATCTTCCAGATGGCGCGAGAGAAGGCCCCCAGCATCATATTCATCGATGAGATCGACGCCGTGGGAAGCATTCGAACCCATGACGGCACCACGGGAAGCGCCGAGGTCAACCGCACTATGATGCAGCTTTTGGCGGAGATGGACGGATTTAGGACCAGGGGAGACATCAAGATCATCGCGGCCACGAACAGAATCGATATTCTGGATCCGGCGTTGCTGCGGCCTGGTCGCTTTGACAGGATAATTGAGATTCCCATGCCTTCTGCGGAAGGAAGGCTCAAGATACTGGAGATCCATTCCCGGAAGATGAAGAAGGATGAGGACGTGGATCTGATGGAGATTGTCAAAGTCACCGAGGAGGCGAGCGGTGCCGACCTCAATGCCATTGTGGTTGAGGCAGGCATGAATGCTCTGCGAAGAGGCGCATCTTCAGTTGGCAATAGCGATTTCGAGGCGGCAATCAGAAAGGTGCTCGGGGATGAGATCGAAGGATCGGAAGAAGCCCTGAGGATGTTCTCTTAGGCGGCTAAGAAATTGCAACTATATTTATATTTTTACATATAACTTAATTTAAATGAATACCACATAGCTTGTTCGTGATTCAAAATAGCCTTTTCTGATGTCAGTTATGATCAAATCGGGCATAACGAAACTGTTTATTCTTATAGAGGCTTTCGGAGGTGTTCTCAGAAGAGGAGCGCCCTGGCGTAGCAGACTTGCCAGGGACTTACAACAGGTTTTTGTCAAAGGTAAAGGAGGTCCTGCTGTAGCTCTCTATTCAACAGGAATATATTACAAGGTAATAAACTTTTTGCTCTAAGTAGCAATAAGTCAAATCATTCAAGAGTTTTCCAGATCTGATCATCCTACTCCGTTCTCTATTCATAATTCATTCTCCGCTTTATTAGATTAGGAAACCAGTGATCAAATAATTCTTTAAAAAAATATTTATGATGAATCCGTTTTTCATCTAGGAAATTGCGCCTTGGCTGGTACCTTGAAGCAAGTGCAATCGAAGATGCCCCTGGCGGACTTGAAGGCTGTTGCATCTGCATAGTTCATGTCGCTAAATCCGCCCGAACAACAGGGCAGCCATGAATCCTCCTTTTCCTCTTCATCTGAGTAGGAATATAGATTCATATTTTTCTTAATATGGAAGCCTCCCACGTAATCCTCATCCAATTCTAGCAAAGGCTTCTTCCAGGCCTTCATTGCCAGGCCAAGGACTTGAACCTCCTCCGAATCTTCTTCAGGCTCTTCATCCACCGGGATTCCCTGAAGCTGAAGCACTCCAAAGTGTGCCCTGCCATCAACCAAGTCCTCCTCTATGTTCATTGTGTTATTTGTTGCATCTGATTGAGCATAAGATTGAGCTTCAAGCACCTTATTCAATCCATGAGCTTGATCAACCATGTGATGCAGGTAGTCCAAACCATCGCGGTTCTTTATCCAATCTTCTTCTTTAAGTAGGGAGTTGAAAGCGATAGGATGCAGATCGTAATATCGTGATCCTATGCCCATTAACAACGAACTGTAAGTCATCTTGCTGTCTTCTTTCATTTGAATAGAGCTTGTTGCTTCTTCTTCATCCTCGATTTCCTCTCCATCTTCATCGTAAGCGCCGTTGATCCATGTTTTATTTGTGTATGAACTCTCTGCAAATATATTTGAATCAGTATCTATTTTTCCGCTGCCGTGAGCTTTGTTCTTCGCCTCAACGCCGTTGAACAGGCGTCCTTCAGTCCCAAGAGCTTCCGGCATTTGGGCATATTTGTAGGTAGTAAAAAAGCCCGTACCTATCACGTTCTGTTCAAAGTTGAATTTTAGATTTTTCTCTTCCAATGTCGTCGGATTGTCATATGCCGCATCATTCTCCTGCAATTGCTCCTCCTTTTCCCCATTATCCGCTGCGGCCATGCCAATTAGCGCAAAGAGAGCCAGCAATAAAATAATCTCTCTCAGGTCATTCCCTCCTCAGATACTATGTCTATGTTAACACGTATTTTTTATGTTATTTTAAGATATCTGCTAATAACTAATAGATGTAGCATTATAGCATAACTTTTTATATTTGAGTTTTTCGCGCACTAGTTATGCATGGTGAAGCGCGCTTCGATTCTTTCTTTGTTCAATTCCAGCATTAAGCCTTGCTAAGGAATGATCCGCCCTGGCTAGAATTAAGATTTGCCAAGAATAACATGGCCATTATCTGCTTACACGATATAGACATATAATTCATATATAATTGTTACTTGATACGACTAACAATAGCTTTTTATAATTGAATAGCATTTTAGCTAAAGGTGAAACTATGCATATTCCTGATGGCTATCTGGGGCCCTACACTTATATCGCAATGTGGATCATAATGATCCCCATTTGGTACTATGCTGGAAAGAAGCTCAGCGCTGAACTGAAGTCCAGACAAGTTCCCCTGCTGGCGCTGGCTGCAGCGTTCTCTTTTGTAATAATGATGTTCAATGTCCCGATCCCAGGAGGCAGCACCGGCCATGCTGTGGGCGGCGCAATAATTGGCATCGTGCTGGGACCATGGGCTGGCATAATAGCCATATCTGTTGCCCTGGTTCTGCAGGCTTTGATGTTCGGCGACGGAGGAATTACGGCCATAGCTGCCAACTGCTTTAACATGGCTGTGATGATGCCCTTTGTTGGTTATTATGGCTACAAGATCATAAGCGGTAACTCGGACATTAATTCGTCGAGGCGCGTCATCGCTGCGGCTATTGCCGGATACATTGCTATCACTCTGGCTGCAGGCCTTACGGGCTTCGAGTTTGGGATACAGCCATTGCTGCATCAGACTGCTGAAGGAGTCCCGCTTTATATGCCCTACCCACTGAGTGTGACCGTTCCTGCAATGCTCATAGAGCACGTTTTTGGATTTAGCTTCCTTGAGGGTCTAATCACTGCGCTCATCTTTGCTTACATTCAGAAGACGGATATAAGTATCTTATATGGCGAGGAATCCCGGTCGCTGAAGAAAAAGCCCAATGCGGCAGCTACTGCCTGAGGTGAGAACATGGATAATATGGTAAGAAATTTCGCCATTGGTTTGGTTGTATTGATAATCCTGGCACCGTTGGGGCTCTTAGCCGTGGGCGAGACCTTCGGCGAATGGGGATCAGAGGAGCTTAAGGAAAAAATCGGCTATGTTCCCCAGGGCCTTGAACAGCTCTCATCGTTTTGGAGTGCCCCTCTGCCGGATTATGCCTTCCCTGGCGGCGAGAACAGCGAGTCAATGACCTTATCTGCTGCAGCGTATATTCTGTCGGCAGTGATAGGCGTAGTAGTCTGCGGTGGTCTGCTCTACATTGTGGGCAAGAAGGTGGCCAGAGGCTAGCGCTACCTTTCTTAAAAACCGCAATATCCCGCAGCTTGCTGTGCGGGTGCGCCGCTGGCGTCACTCTCATTTGCTCTTCTCATTTTTTTAAGTATACTTCGCGGCATGCAGTGGGTTTGTGCCGCATCCTATTCCACCTTTCACCTTTGCGTCTCCGCTCCGCTTCAGCTTTTTCTGTATCAGCTCCACCATATGCCGGGCGGGGCATGAAGGATCTCTGCAAGTTTCTCCTGGGCGGTCCACGGCTCGTCAGCAACTCTGCATTGTCTCGATAAGTCCGGAAACATTTAAGTATTCTTTTTCCTTTCCTAGCTCAGATGAATCTTACCGCAATGGCAGGCGTGACCGATCCGATTCTTCTGGCAAATTGGATTCAACAAGCTGTAGATTCAACGACGGGCAGACATGTTGATCTGGTTTTTATCCAGATTTTGGCAAATACTATTAGCCGCATAGATTTGGCATCTATATTTTTAAATATTTTTGTTATAATATTGATCGCGCTTTTAACTCGCACCGCTGTCCGCATCGTAGACCGCATACTGATGAATTATTTTCCCACCGTGGTGAGCAAGGTGCAGATGAAGATGGACGAGACCATGCAGCTAATGATGCGTAGATTGGTTTCGGCTGCCATCTATGTAATCGGCCTGACGCTCATCATCTTTCAGATACCGCAGCTACAGAGCCTGGCCACAGCCATACTCGCCGGCGCAGGCATCGCGGGTCTCGCTATCGGCTATGCCGCCAAGGACTCTCTCTCCAACTTCACCTCCAGCATCTTTATAGCTGTCTTCCAGCCCTTCCGGGTGGGAGACTCGGTGGACTTTCGGGGTGAATACGGCCAGGTGGAGGATTTAACCCTGAGGCATACGGTAATTCGAACTACCGATAATAAGAGAATTATTGTTCCCAATAGCATCATGAGCCTGGAGCCGATTATCAACTGGTCCATCAGGGAGCCGGAGATAACCTGGATAGTTGACTTCGACCTGGAGAAGGCTTCCGACATCGACCGGGCCAGGGAGATCATCATCGAGATTGCCAAGAGCCACCCAAATGTGCTCAAGGACAGGCCAATGAGCGTGCAGCTCATAAACTCCAGGTACTCGGAGCTGATCCTGCGGCTGGAGGTTCCTGTTCCTGGCAGAAACGTGGCTAAGGGTATCGGCTGCGATATAAGAGAGGCCGCTAAAAAGGAGTTCGAGGCGCAGGGCATACCTCCTGCACCCACGCCTTAATATAATCCCTCTAACTTCTGGATCTCTCGCCGGCGTGCCGAAAAATTTCTTGAAACTTTAAGATCTCATCCTTTACATTCCGTTTGGCGACGACACATGATATGGCGCACAGGCCATCCGCTCCAGCTCCTACAACCTCGTTTGCATTGGAATGATTGATTCCGCCAATTGCTATCAGGGAAATATCTACCTTGGCTCGAATCTCTTCGATCAGGCAAATGCCGGCCGGCTTTCCTGCATCAGGTTTTGTCGCTGTCTGGAAGATCGGCGAGACTCCCAGATAGTCGGCTCCCATGCTTTTCGCCTGCAGGGCCTCGGCAAGATTGTGTACCGTAACGCCGATGATCCTCTCTGGGCCGAGCAGTTTGCGGGCGGCAAGGCAAGGCATATCGGATTGACCCAGGTGGACGCCATCAGCATCAACCGCAAGCGCGATGTCTACCCGATCGTTGATGAGAAAGATAGAGTCCCAGCATATCTCCCTGAGCTGTACCGCTTCCTCATACATCTGCCTGGTTTCAGCATTCTTGTTTCTGTACTGGACAGCTTCCACTCTGCATGAAACAGCCTGCAGCACGTCGCTCACATTTCCAGCAAGGCTCAATTTAGAGTCGGTTATGAAATAGTATCCTCTCACTCTTCTATCCTCTGCATTCTTTCTACCGTTTCTGCATCAAGATTGTACACGGCATCAAAAAGCTTTTCTTTGAAGCTGCCCGGCCCATCAGCCTGCCTGGCGGCTATTTCTGCGGCGACCTCGTAGCAGACAAGACCGGCTACACAGGCGGCAACGCCGTCCTTTTCCACGGCGGCGAAGGTGCCTAATACCGAGGTGGCCATGCATCCAGTGCCCACAATATTTGCCATCATGCTGTGGCCGTTCTTTACCAATACCACTCTTTTTTCATCGGCCACGATATCCTCCTTGCCGGTGATAACGACGGTGCAATTATTTCTTTCAGCCAGGGCTCGCGCTATCACTTGCAGGTTCTTCTCGACAGCCGAGGCATCCACGCCCCTGGTCTTGACGCTCTCCCCGGCCATGCGAGCGATCTCGGAAGAATTGCCTTTTATGATGCTCACCCGCACCTCATCCAGGATCTCAAAACATTTATCATCGCGAAATTTTGTGGAGCCGGCCCCGCAGACATCAAGGACCACAGGTCTTCCCCTTTGGTTAGCACTTTTTCCGGCAATTATCATTGCATCGACAAAATCAGATGTCAGCGTGCCGATATTCAAAACCAGGACAGAAGCTATGCCAGCCATATCGGCGACCTCTTCTCTGGCATGAGCCATGACCGGAGAGGCTCCAAATACCTTTACGATATTGGCACAGTCGTAAATAGTGACCCAGTTCGTCAGGTGGTGTACGAGCGGCTTTTCCTTTCTCACTCTTTTTAGGCAATCTGATGCAATGTTTTTCACGGACATCCTCCATTTCTCTACCCATATTTAACATAGATCTGAATTGGATAGAAAGAATATTTGGTAAAGCTCCTGCTTGCCCAAATAAAACATTCTCTTCGATCCATTATTTCTCTTTCATCCTAACGTAAATGCTTTTAAGATATGCCTTTTTTGTGTCAGGCGATTCATGGAGCCTTATCGTGTTATACCAACTATCCCTTTTTGAATTGTCGTAACCCACTTGAGCAAACTTGCCATCCAGAATGGCAAATTATACTTCTTTTCAGCTCCATTTCTCGTTCAGGTGAAAAATCATGGAGAAAAGCTTCGCCACCAGGTGCGTTCATGCCGGAGAAGGGCACAATCCTTTCGGCCCTCACGCCACCCCCATTTACCAGACCTCCACATACGTCTTTGAAAGTGCCGAGCAGGCCGCTGCCGCATTCTCCGGTGGTTCGGGCTACAGGTACATCCGCTCTCCGCCCAATACCCCCACCCATGCCGTCATGTCCGGAAACCTATATATTCTAGATCTGCTTAAGGCACGGCCCGTGTATAATCCAGAGATAAATACTGAGACGATAATCACCATAGCAGGTTTCTTGGGAGCTATCTTGCTCCTCCTGAACCTCGTGGTAGTTAGATGATTTAGAAATATATGTGCGAAGTCAACAATTGATTGAAAGGTATTATGAGGTTGGAGAGGTTCAGGAAGGAGGTTTAGGACCTGAACTCTCCGCCCTCTTGGCAGGATTTCTATCAACGTGATCGTTGATGATATTGCAAACTAGATCTTATGATCATCCAATTTATTTTTCAATTAAATTATCTTGTCTCATCTGATTTAACACTTTCGGTATATTAAACAAGTTTATGGTTTGATGATCTAAAAATTTAGTATTGCAGGCGGTAATGGGATGGGCGAAGATTAGAAGTAGCGGCGAATCACATTATATGTCTGGATGTATTTATCTGGATTTGAATCCACCTGAGTATCCATCAAGATAACCAAAAAAGAGATGAAACAGCCATTGAAGAGGGAAAAAAGCATCTCAATTCGATCATGAGAGACTTTTTAGGCAGGAGCCGAAATGCCAACTGGTGACATCGCAGAATATGAAAAGGCGTTGGTCGTTTGCGAGAAAATGCTGGCCTTCGAGATGGACCAGGTGCAGCGCAGCAATATACTTAGAAAGATAGGTGACAATTGCCTGGAAATCATCAAGCTAAAAAATGATTTGAAGAGCTGCGAGTGCGCCATTGCCGCTTATGAAAAAGCTCTGCTCGTTTATACTTTGGAGCGTTATCCAATTCCTCGCGCCAAAGTCATGAGAGGCTTGGGCTTCGCCTATGCCGCTTTGGCAGACCGTGCAAATCGAGCCAAAAACCTCACGCAGGCCATCGCTTGCTGGGAAGAATCCCTTCGCTTTTTCCCCATAACCAGCGCTGGAATAGAGCATGCATTAATTCAAAATGAACTGGGATGTGCCTACCGAAAACTGGCGGAGCTGGAGAGCCGACGGGAAAACAGCAAAAGGGCAGCTCTTGCCTGCAAAGCAGCTCTTCGCGTCTATAACCTCAAAGACAGCCCCCTGCAATTTGCAGCAGCGATGGCCAATCTGGGCAGCGCCTATTTAACATTGGCTCAGGCTGCAAATGCTGCCGATCTGGCGGAAAGCTGCAAGAAAGCCATTCTTGCCTACGAAGAATCTATCCAGGTTTATTCTCCAATCCGCAATCCTATGCAATATGCAGCTATAAAAAATAATCTGGCCATAGCCTATCTCTCCCTTTCCGAGGCAGAGGATAAGACGGGAAATTGCCAGCTGGCTCTTGCCGCCTGCGGGGAGGCACTGCACTTTAGAACGCAGGAAGATCATCCGCAGGCCTACGCCGCCTCGCAGAACAATCTGGGAAATGCGTACCTCGCTTTGGCCGAAGAGTATGAAGAAGGGAGAATGGAAAACTGCCAAAGAGCCCTGGAAGCTTACAGGAATGCTCTGCAGATCTATTCTCTAGAAGAGTTCCCCCGGCTTTATGCAAGGGCTCAAAATAATCTGGCCAATGTCTATCTGACCCAGGGGCTGAGAGAGGATAAAGCCGCAAACTGCATGAAGGCCATTCGGGCGGCAGAAGAGGCGCTTCATGTCTTTTCCCTGGAAGACTGCCCCGAAGATTATGCCGAAGCTAAAGGAAGCCTCTGGCTTGCCTATCTTACCTTATCCGATATCGAGTATCGGGCTGAGAATTGCACCCTTGCCCTGGAGGCCTGTGAGGAGAGGCTGCATTCTTACAGAGCCTGGGCCGTCCAGCCGCTGCAGTACGCTTCCTGCTGCAAGGATCTGGCCATCACGGCCACAATGCTGGCGGATATGGAAATATCAGCGGAAGCTAAAGCGGAGGACTGCAAGAAGGCCATCACTGCAGCTCTCGAGGCTTTGCAGATCTATAGAGTGCAAAGTCACCCCGAGGAGCATGCTGAGGCGCAAATTTTGCTCTGGGCAGCCTATTCAGCTCTGGCCGAGGTTGAGGAAAAGAAGCAGAACTGCAAGAAAGCTATCGGGGCCTGCCAGGCCGCCATTAGAGTCTATGAGAGGATAAGCCCGGCAGAGCACGCCGATGCGCTCAAGAACCTGGGCTACAGCTTCATCACTTTAGCCGAGATGGGGGACAAGGCGGAAAACTGCAAAAAAGCCATCGATGCCTGCGAGCATGCCCTGCAGTATTACACGCTGGAGAAGGCTCCTTTGGAGCATGCTGATATTCTCAGGGATCTGGCCTTTGCTCATGTCACTATGTCGACGGTGGAGGATAAAGAGGTGAGCTGCAAAAAGGCGCTCAAGACTTACAAGAAGGCCTTCAAAATCTACCAGAAAAGGTCGGAGGAGCTGGAGAGGCAAGGCGATCCAGGCGCTCATGAGATGCGCGACCAGGCGGAAAAATGCCACCGCTCCATGCATTCGTGCAAGGCCATCTTCAAGGCGGGACGAAAGGCAGGGGTGGCTGCTCCATTCTAGGAGAGGTCAAGAGCATGACCGATTTAACTGAAGAGCAGAAGGCGGAGTATTTCCGGCGATCCTACACAGCTGTGGATGGGCTGTGGTTCGTGAAGGTAGAGGAGAGGCTCGGCTTTGATGAAGCGCTGAAGCTGGACGAGGCCGTCTGGAAGGTTCTGCCCAAGATTCAGGCCCGCACCATGAAGAGCATGATGAATCTGAAAGATGGCCTGGAAGGGCTGCGGCTAGCGCTGTCCGCCCGCCTGGCCCTGGAGGGCTTCGAGTATGAGATGGAGAGGCGAGAGGACGGCTTTGCCGTGATCGTCAAAAGGTGTCCCTGGCATGATCTGATGATAAAATCGGGGCGCGGAACTTTGTCGGAAAGGGTAAGCGATCTGATCTGTAGAGTGGAAAACTCGGTGTGGGCGAGCGAGTTTCGGGCGGCAAAAGGAGCAAGCAGTTTATGGGAAATAAGATTCGAGCGAGAGGAGAGAATCTGCCGGGGAGAGGGAAGATGCGTCCTGAGATTTTTCAGATAGGATATTTTCTTGAACTAGAATTTGGGAGTAACTCTAAATGACACCCCCCATCTGGTCCCCCCGTTTCACCCTCACCCCCGCCATCTCTCGCAGCCTGAAGCAGATAGAGGTGGCGCGCGTCTTGATGGATACCGTTATCTTGCCGATCGAAGGATATGCAGTGCTGCGTGCTCGCGCTCGTGTGCGGGCTTCCAGCTCTTCGACCTTCATCGATGGCAGCCGTCTCACACTTGAACAGGCGCATGCTGTAATTGCCGACGAGACGGCTGAGATCGCTGGAATGGAAGATAATGTCGCAGTGGTCCGAAATTACAGCAAAGCTCTCCAGAAGGCTGAAGAGTGGGCCAAGATGAGCCTTCCCCTCACCGAGACCCTCATCGGTCGCTTTCATAGATTGGCCATCACTGGCAAATCATCCCGCCCCACGCTCCTGCGCAAGAAAAAGAGCAGCGTAAAGAACTCGCTCACGGGGGACGTGGTTTATCTTCCTCCCCGGCCGGAGGACCTGCCCGAGCTGATCGCAGCTCTTGAAATCTGGACGGAGGAGGCAAGAAGCAGCGATTTGCCCATCCCCGTCATCGCGGCTCTCGTTCACTATAAGCTTGCCGCTATCCATCCCTTCAACGATGGCAACGGCAGAACCACCCGCCTGTGCGCAGACTTCATCCTGATGAGGGACGGCTATAGTTTTTCTGGCTTGATCATGCCGGAGGAGCAGTACTCAGAGGATCTTGACAGCTATTACCAGGCTCTCAATGTGCATGCAGAGAAGATCGATTACTACGAGGGGCGAGCTGAAGCGGACCTGACTTTTTGGCTGGAGTACTATACCGCCTCATTGGTTCAAAGCTGCGAGGCTGCCTTCTTGGAGATGGCTGCATATATAGCATCAACGCCTGCAAAAAGTAGGCGCAAACGCAAAAAGAGTTGAGAACTCGAGCTCAAAGCAGCTTTTTCATATAATCAAAAAAATTATTAACAGATTCCATATAAGGCAACCGTGATATATCCGCCCGATAAACCTCTCGCTCATGCAGATTGCAATCGTCGTCTCCGACCCCCAGGATTGGACGGCCCAGGCTCTCCTCGCCTCCTTCTCGAAAAAAGGCATGAACGCATTTTTCCTGAACTTCTCCGAGCTTATTGCCAGCATCACAAGCGGTCAATTCTTTAGCTGCGCTGGAGTCGATCTCCTGAATCTGGACGCCCTGCTGGTGCGCGACCTGGGCCGGCGGGGGCCTGGCGATGTCGCCTTCCGCTTTGAGACCTTACAGGCATTGCAGGAAAAGGGAATCGCCATCATCAATCCGCCTAGGGCAATCGCCCGGGCGGCAAACAAGTTCGCCACCTCCCGGGCTCTTCATGACGCAGGAGTTGCCACTCCCAAGACCTTTATCACCACCAGTGTTAAGGAGGCAGAAAAAGCCCTACAGGATTTTGGAAAGGCCGTCTCCAAGCCGCTCTTCGGATACAAGGGCCGAGACATCGTTCTTCTGGAGGATGGCATCGAGGCCGACGTTGCACGACTCAGAAGCATCGTGGGAAGCCAGGGTCTGGTCTACCTGCAGGAGTTCATCGCTCTTGATTCGCCCCGCGACATCCGCGCTTTTGTAGTAGACGGAAAAGTTCTGGGCGCCATCTATCGCGTCGCCCCTCCCGGTCAGTGGATCAGCAACCTGGCCCGCGGCGG
>Ga0315273_10010945_pt1 | contig 11593 bp, 9 predicted proteins | sample YL17G02_0_MG_FD_205753 | JGI IMG/M metagenome (GOLD analysis project Ga0315273, IMG submission 205753) | Sediment microbial communities from Yellowstone Lake, YNP, Wyoming, USA - YL17G02_0 | ecosystem: Environmental > Aquatic > Freshwater > Lake > Sediment | place: USA: Wyoming | collected... | reverse complement strand
CGCACTTACCCAGCGGGTGAAAGTCCCGCCCGGCAACTGTCGCTCCAGCCGGAAACAATCGGAGCGTCGAGGGATGCGACGAACTCGACGAAGCCTTCGACGGAAAGGGTCGCCACAGGGCGACTCGCAAGAGCATGCATGCAGTACGCGGGTGAACGCCGAGCAGGCCATGCACGGACAACCCACGCTGGCATCCCGCGTCGAAACCTGGTTTCGAGAAAGGGCCGCGAACATTAGGCTTGACTAATTATCAAATTAGTTCTATCTAATCCCGATCCCACTCGTGCGCCGGCCATTTCTGAGGAATCTGTGATGGGAACTTTGACTCGTTCGAAGCAGGACTACCTCAAGGCCTTGTATGCGCTCGGTCTGAACGGCGCGACGATCACGACCTCGAGCCTCGCCGCACAGCTCGGAGTGTCCGCGCCTTCGGTGACGAACATGCTGGGCCGCCTCGCACAGGAAAAGCTCGTTTCGCATGCGCCGCGCGCAGGCGCACGGCTCACCGCCCGGGGACGCCGCGTGGCGATCGAGATGGTGCGCCGGCATCGCATTCTCGAGACCTTTCTCGTGCGCGTGCTGGGGCTCGACTGGGCCCTGGCGCACGAGGACGCCGAGGTGCTCGAGCACCACATCAGCGAGCGGGTGTTGGAGGCGATCGACCGGCTGGTGGGACATCCGGCTGAAGATCCGCACGGGCATGTGATTCCCGACCGCAACGGCAACATGCCGCAGCGCGTGTTGCAGCCGCTCGCCACCTTGCCGCGCGGCGCCCGTGCGGTCGTCCGGGAGATTCGCGACGCCGATCTCGCGCGCATGTCGCGCTGGAAGGATGCCGGCCTCGTCCCGGGTGCCGCAGTACGGATGGCGAACGTTCGTTCGCTCGATGACGTGTTTGAGGTCGAGGTCGCGGGGCAGCGTCTGGTGATCGGGAGCGAGGGCCTCCAGGGCGTGATGGTGGAAGTCGCGCGACGTCGCAGCGAAAGGAGTTCGGCATGACCCGACGGGAATCTCGCTCGCTTCCCGAAGTGCACCGCACCGTGCCGATCCCGGTGGCGGGGCGCTGGTTTCGCCGTCTGTTCGCGTTCGCGGGGCCGGCCTATCTCGTGAGTGTCGGCTACATGGATCCGGGAAACTGGGCCACGGATCTCGCCGGCGGTGCACGGTTTGGTTACCAGCTCATCTGGGTGCTGTTGATGAGCAACCTGATGGCCGTCCTGCTGCAGACGCTCTCGGCCCGGCTCGGAGTGGTGACAGGCAAGGACCTCGCGCAGGCCTGTCGCGACTGGTATCCCCGAGCGCTGGTGTGGCCGCTATGGATCTTGTGTGAGATCGCGATCATCGCATGCGATCTCGCCGAGGTGCTGGGTGCCGCGATCGGTCTGCAGCTGCTGTTCGGTGTTCCGATTCTCACGGGTGTGCTGATCACGGCACTCGACGTGCTCCTCCTGCTCGCGCTGTCGCGGCTCGGGATGCGCCGAATGGAGGCGTTCATCATCACGCTGGTCGTCACGATTGGCGGTTGTTTCGCGATCGAAATGATCCTGTCGCGTCCTGACATCCCCGGGATTCTGCGCAGTCTGATTCCGCGCAACGAGACCGGCAGCATCAGCCTGTTTGGCCGCGACCCGCGCGGCCAGTTCACGGTGCTGGGTCTCTCGCATGAATCGTTGTACATCGCGATGGGCATCCTCGGGGCCACGGTGATGCCGCACAATCTCTATCTGCACAGCGCACTGGTCCAGAGTCGGGCGGTTGCGGAGTCTGTGGCGGCCAAGCGTGAAGCGTGCAAACTCAATCTGGTCGACTCGGCGATCGCGCTCAACTGCGCGTTCTTCGTGAACGCGGCGATTCTCGTGCTCGCCGCCGCCGTGTTCCACTCCTCGGGCCACCAGGACGTCGCGCGGTTGGAGGATGCCCACCAGTTGCTCGCGCCGCTGCTCGGCACCTCGCTCGCATCCACGCTGTTCGCGATCGCGCTGCTCACTTCGGGACAGGCGAGCACGATCACGGGAACGCTTGCCGGACAGATCGTCATGGAGGGGTTTCTGCACTGGCGCATTCGCCCCTGGATGCGCCGGATGATCAGCCGCAGCCTCGCGATCATTCCCGCGGTCGTGTTCATCTCGATCCGCGGCACGCAAGCGGTTGATGATCTGCTCGTCCTGTCCCAGGTCGTGCTCAGCATGCAATTGTCGTTCGCGGTGATTCCACTGATCAGCTTCACGAGCGACCGCGAGAAGATGGGCGAATTCGCGAACAGGAAATGGGTCGTGATCCTGGCCCTGCTCGTCGCGACGATCATCGTCGGCTTGAATGCGAGCCTCGTGATCCAGCAGGTCCAGGGCTGGTTCGAAGCGGCCGGGCCGAATTCGTTCTGGCTGTGGATCACGGTCGTGCCTGTCGTCAGCGCGCTGGTGTTGCTGCTGGCGTACATCACCGTGCACCCGCTGCTGCGGAGATTTGCGCCGCCCTGGACCTGGGCGGCGGAACCGGCGAGCGCCATCCATCGGGCTCCGCGCCGCGTGCCGGCGACTCTCGCGTCGCCCGTCCTGTCGCTCGAGGGGCATCATCGCATCGCGGTTGCGCTGGAGTTGGGCGCCTCCGATCATGCCGTGCTCGATCAACTGCGGCGCGCGATCCGTCCTGGCGACACCGAGATCTTCCTGATGCACATCGTCGAGAGCGCGGCCAGTCGGTTCCTTGGGCCCGAGACGTCCGATCAGGAAACGCGTGAGGATCTTGCTGCGCTCGAGCCCATCGCCGAGACGCTCCGGCTGCGCGGGGTTCGAGTCTCTGTGCTGCTCGGTTTCGGTAACACTGCAACCGAGCTCGCGCGACTCGTGGAGGAGCATCGTATCGAACTGCTCGTCGCGGGCTCCCATGGCCACCGGTTGCTCGGGGACCTGATCCACGGAGAAACGACGTCATCGCTACGGCATCGAGTCCGCTGCCCGGTGCTGATCGTCCCGTCCGAGAAGAAGGGATGAAACCTTGCTGGCAGGCGATTGGCGCCATCGATCGGCGGAGCCTAGAATGCCGGCCGTGAACGAACGCCTCCTGCATGGCTGCCTCAGGGCTTCTGTCGCCGACATCATCGATGCCGGCGTCGACTTGCTTCCGCATTTCGAGCTCGCCGCGATTCCTCTGCTCAATGGCAACGAGCAGCCGGCCGAGTGGCCCGAGGTGCGCCGCCGCCTGCGCGCTGAAGGCATCCGCTCCGAGCGGCATCGCGGCGCGATCCTGATCGCGCCCGGCGAGCTCGACCACTTTTCGACGGTCGGTTTGTTCGAGGGCAGCGACGAACTGTTCCTGTGCTCGGAGTGGAACGACGAATTCGAGCCGTTCCCCGGCCGTATCGGCACCGATGTCCAGGACTTCTCGATCACCACGCCGCTCGGACTCGAGGAGTGGATGATCGACACCGGATGTCTGCTCGCACTCGGAGACGGCGCCGGACTCAATTTCGCAACACTCGATGCCGCGCTCGCCGAACGACTGATGGCGCGCTTCAAGCCGTCGCAGCGCTGATGAACCCATCGTTCGTGCCGGCCTGCGGTCCCGGCTCGAGCCGGTGACCGCGGGGGCAGGAGTCACCGGTATCTCCAAACTCATCCCCGTGACGATCCCGGGGCCCGCGGGTTCGCTCGAGGGCTTGCTGCAGGAGCGCGAGCGCAACCCCGCCCGCATCATCGCGGTGGTGTGCCACCCACATCCGCTCTATGGCGGAACGCTCCACAACAAGGTCGTCCACCGCACCGCGTCCACGCTGCACCAACTCGGCGTGGTGGTGCTGCGTTTCAACTACCGCGGCGTTGGATTGAGCGCGGGCCATTACGATCACGGGGCGGGCGAGCTCGACGATGCCTCGACCGCGCTGCGCTGGCTCGAGGCCCGCCATCCCTTCGCGCGGCGCTGGCTCGTGGGATTCTCGTTCGGAGCGTGGGTCGCGGCCCGGCTTGCGGCCGCTGAGTCCGCGATCGAGCGCGTCGTGTTGATTGCGCCCGGGGTGCTCACATCGAGCTTCGAATCGATGCACACCGCAACGGTGCCAAAGCTCGTGATCCAGGGCACGGCGGACGACATCTGCCCGCTTGCAGCGCTCGAGCACGAATATCCGGCGTGGGCCGATCCGAAGGAGTTGGCGCTCGTGGAAGGCGCGACGCATTTCTTCGATCGTCAGCTCGGCGCACTGGGAGACGCGCTCACGCTGTATCTCGGACCCGTGATGGGCGATCCGGCATGACGCTGCGCTCCGATCACGTGACGCGCCGGCCCCAGCGCCGCCACACGCATTCACGCTGATCCAGACCTAGCCTTCCGCTCGCAACCCTCCGTCGTCTCCCGGCCGGCCTCGCTCGTTCTCGAGCCCGGGCTCGACATGAACGATCACGTCGGTCACCCCCGGCCATCGCATGCGCAAGCGGGCCTCGACCCGGTGCCCGATCTGGTGGGCATCCGCGATCGCCATCTGGGGATCGACGAGAATGTGCAGATCGAGATGGATGTCGTCGTCAGGGCCGCGCGAGCGCACGTTGTGCGCCTCGAGCACCCCGGGCTCCGCGCGTGCTTCCTCCTCGACCAGGCGCGGTTCGATGCGGCGCTCGTCGGACAGCGTCGACAAGGTGTTGCGCAGGATTTCGAATCCCGCGCGAATAATCAGCACCACGATCACCACCGCGGCGGCGACGTCGCCCCACGCGACGCCGAGCCGGATCGCGGCGAAGCTCGCCATGACGAGCAGGCTCGCGAGCACGTCGCTGCCGGTATGCGCGGCATCCGACATGAGCAGCTCGCTCTGAAGCCGGCGCCCCTCGCGACGCTCGATCCACACCACGAACAAGTTGATCGCGAGCGTGGTACCGAGCACGACGAAGCCCATCGCCGTGATCTCCGGCAGGCGTGGATGGCGCCAGCGATCGAGCGCCGCCGACAGGATTTCCCAGCACCCGAGGAACATCATCATCGCGATGCCGAGTGCGGCGAACGTCTCGTACTTGCGATGGCCGTATGGGTGATTCGCATCGGGAGGTCGGCGCGCGACCGCGATGCCAATGATTCCGATCACGTTCGACGCGCCATCGAGCAGCGAATGAACTCCGTCGGCCGTGATCGAGATTGCGCCCGAATGGTAGCCGTAGATCAGCTTCGCGACGGCGACCGCAACGTTGAGGCCGAGGATTCCGAACAGGACGCGCTCGATAGCGTCGCGTCGCGCATCGGGAGTGACGTTCATCATGGATTCGTTCCGCGCGTGGAGCAGACCGATTTCGAATTCCCGTGGTCGGTGGATCGGTGGACTCGCGCCGCCACAGGTTTGCGTTCGGCGCGAATCTTAATCGATTCTCGCATGCGCGGCGATTCGCTTCCGACGCTCTCCTTGATGTTGCTCCCTCGATCCGCAGGTGTCCATGTTCTGAACACTCTGATGACGCGAGACACCCGCCATCGAGGAATCACGCGAGACGCTCATCGGACCGAACCGGGCGAATCGAGCGAGTCCGTCCCGGACGGTCGAACGACTTCGCCCGTACTCGACGGATCGCGGAAGTCGCCGTGGAACCAGCCAGCGACCTGGGCGCGCGGTGGAAGTCCGAAGCGCTGGGCCTCGCCCGGACCGCCGGCGGCGGGGTAGAGGCGCTCGAATCCATCGCGCATCACCCACACCGCGGGCACTCCCGTGACCCACGCGACGAAGTCGGGCGTGTCGGAGAACACGAGCCGCGGCAGCGGCGCATGCGGATGGGCGATGCTGCCGCGCTTGATCGTGCCGGCGAGCGGAGCGAACGAGGAGTCTGCGGCTGTGGCGACAAACGCGCGCTCGATCGCCTCCCGTTCCGTCGCGAGGCGCCGTTCGAGCACGCGCGCTTCGTCTGCCGCACTCGTGAGCGCCGGCAGCGCCGAAGGCAGCACGAGCAGCACCAGCATTCCGTTCCACGCGCGCGGGCGCTGCGCCCAGGCGGGCATCGCCCGCACCAGCACGCTCGCGCCCAGCGCGGCGCCGATCGCGAACAGCGGCGCGAACGGCATCAGGTAGAGCCGCTGATGCGCGGTGAGCGTCATCGACGCGACTGGAATCAGGGCGAGCAGCGCGGCACCGGCGGCGAACCGGCGAGCCGGAGCGGGATCCGCTTCACGCGCGGTGCGGGGCGCGGCGGGACCAGAGCGCGGGCGCGCGAAGCCCACCAGCGCTGCGATCAGACCGATCGGGACCAGCCAGCCGGTGGCGCCGCTCGGCGTGAACAGCGCGTTCTTCACGGCGTGCGGAAAGAACGCGATCCACTTGGCGGTCATGCCGGGCCACTCGGCGCGCATCACCGCAGGCCAGCGATCCGGCGTGAGCGCGAAGTCCTGCATCACAGTGACGTCGGGGCGCGCGCCCCAGAATCCGATGAGCGTGTACGAGCTCAGACTGAACAGCGGCGATCCGACCACGCGGGCATGATGGATCCACCACGGCAGCGCGATCACGGCGAACGCGCCGGCGAGTGTCGCGGCCGCCACCAGTCCCGTCATCTGTGGCGAGGCGCCGCGCGCCGGCCACCGTGCGCCACTCGCGCGCGCCGCGGCGAATCCCGCCATGCCCGCGAGCAGCGGGAGTGCCATCAGCGTCTCGGGCCGCGCGAGATAGGAGATCCCTGCGACGAGCCCCGCGGCGAGTTGGCGCGGACGCTCGCGCGCGACGAGATCGACCGTCCATGCGATCAAGGCTGCACCCAGTACCACCGAGCTGCTGTGATGGACCGCGGCGAGCGTGAGCGGCGAGAGCGTGAACAGTCCTGCAGCGGCGGCCCCGATCGGAGCTCCGAAATGGCGTGCTCCGGTGCGGAAGATCGGGATCAGGGCGAGCAGCGCACAGAGCGCGGCCACCGGAGCAAACGAATCGAGCGCATTCGGGCCGAATACCGCGAGTACCGGTACCGACAACAACGGCAACAGTGGCCCATGTACGAGGACTGGAATCGTGAGGGTGCGCGGATCGCGCAGCCCCCACAGCGGAGGATAGATGACGTGCGTGCGAAAGCCCCCGCCGCTCGCGAGGTGCCGCGCGATGACCAGATCTTCCCAGTGATCGTCGGAAGGATGCGCAACCCCGCCCCGCAGCACCGCCAGATCCAGCGTCCACCACGCCGCGGCGATCAGCAGCACGGCGATCAACCACGGGGATGCGAGCGACGTCCCTGCGCTTCGCGCGTGCAAGTCCCGGGGCGGCGGCATGGCGCGGGACTCTTCCAGACCGACCGGCGGGGTGTCAACGGGTCGTGCGCTTCGTCGTGCTATAGTCCCGCGTCCTTTCCATGAAAAGCACACACGCGTGAACCTCGACTGGCGCCGGCTCAAGGCCGTGGTTCTCGAGAGTGACGACTGGGGTCTGTGCGCGTGGTCGGCGGATGAGCAAGCGTTGCGCGTGCTCGCCGATACGCCCGCGTTTCGCAGCCCGGCCGGCCGGCGTTATGCCGGATCCACACTCGAGAGCGCGGACGACGTGCGCACTCTGACCGCGACGCTCGCCGAGTTCCGCGGCGGCGACGGGTTCCCTCCGGTATGGCAGGCGAACACGGTCGTGGCGAATCCCGATTACGCCCATTTGCGTGCTCCATTGTTCGAGTGCAACTCGGTGCCGCTCATCGATCATCCGCACACCCCGTCGCGCTGGAATCGTCCGGGTCTTTGGGACGAAGTCCGCACCGCGTGCGAGGCCGGCGTGTGGTGGCCGGAGTTGCACGGCCTGCACCACATTCCCGAAACCGCCTGGCTCGCGGCTCTGCGGCGCGGGATCGCGGATGCGCGCCGCGCGCACGAGCAGCAGTGCGCGGTGTGCGCCCCGGTCGAGGCGAGTGGCGAGTACGATCCGACCGAGCCCCGACTCGACCGGAGCCGGCGACTCGAGCTCGCGGTCACGAAATTCGAGGCACTGTTCGGACGTCGCCCGGCCTCGTTCTGCCCGCCCGACTATCGCTGGGACGAACACACCCTGGCCGACGCCGAACGGCTCGGCGTGGGCATTCTCCAGGGCAAGGGCGAGCAGCACGGCGCGCGATTCCGGCAATTGCGCCGCCTGTTTCAGCGCCAGCGTTGGCCAGGGGACTGGAGTGCGAGGCTCGACATGCCACCCCGCATCGCATTCGAGCCCGGCTCGTCCGAAACGAATGCGGCGCGCGTTGGTGCGGCGGCGGTTCACCGCGCGGCCCGCAAGATGTGGCAGCGCGGCCAGCCGGCGGTGATCAGCACGCACCGCGCGAATTACGTCCATCTCGATCCGCATGTGGCAGCCACGGGACGCTCGGCGCTGCGCGACCTGCTGATGCGGTTGGTCGGCGACGACGCGGTGTTTCTTCAGGATCACGAAGTCCGTCAACTGCTCGAGCGCAATTGGTCGGTGCGCGAGATCGGCGCCCGCGGAATACTCGTGCGCTTCTACGGAGTTCCGGGCGAGCCGATCCGGTTTCCCGCGAGACCCGGCACTTCGCGCGTGTGGATCGAGGATGGACGGGGCCCTCAAGATGTGAGCGTGACCCTGGAAGGCGCCGAGGTCGAAGCGCGACTCACGATCGGTGAATATCTGTTGGAGTGGAAGTGACGGGGTTCAGCACGCGGCGCTTCGCCGCCGATCAGAGTGGGGGGGCGCACCCGGGGCCCGCCGCGCGTTCGCGGTCGTCGGCTCCGACGCTGTGGGCGCGCATGCGACAGTCGCGCACGACGCGCTGGACGTTCTGGAAGTACAACTGGATCATCTATCACCGCACGATTGCCGTGCTCGAACGCGCCCGCGCGCACGTGCGCGGCGATTTGCTGGACGTGGGCTGCGGCGACCGGCCGTTCGCGTGGGTGTTCGACGGGCATGTCACGCGTTATGTCGGCACCGATCTGTACCGTTCGATCTGTCTCGACGCCCGCTCGCCCGACCTCTATTCGCGCTCCGAGGCGCTGCCGTTCCGTGACGTGTCGTTCGATACCGTGCTCGGCCTTTCGATGCTGACCTACGTGCCCGAGCCGCTCGCGATGCTGCGCGAAGCGAACCGCGTGCTCAAACCGGGCGGCATTCTGATGCTCGAGTTCACGCAGATGGCCCCGTTGCTCTATGCACCGTGGGATTTCTTCCGCTTCACTCGCTACGGGGCCGCCTACCTGCTCGAGCGCGCTGGGTTCGAGTCGCTCGAGTTCATCCCGATCGCCGGGCTGTGGACACAGGTCGGCATGACCTTGATTGCCGGACTCAATCGCATGAATCGCGGACCGCTGCGCGTGCTCACCGAGCTACCGGTGCGCGTGCTGTACGCCGTGTTGCAGCCGTTGTTCGCACTGCTCGACCGTGCGTTCTTCGATCCGTGCGACGTCGTGGGGCACCTGGTGGTGGCGCGCAAGGCGCGCGCGGCGGGCGATGAGGATCCGGCCCGAGCACTCGCTGCGGCCACCCGCCCCGATCACGCCGCGGCATCTGGCGACGGGTCACGCGACGGGCGCTGAGGTGCGCGCGAGCCTGTGGGTCGTGCCTGCCTACCTGGCGGCCGCGCTGGCGGTGACCTGGCCGCTGCTACCTTCGTTCCGCACCGCGCTGCCCGCCGTCTTCAATACCATCGATCCGTTGCTGCAGGCATTCGTGCTCGGATGGGACTGGCACTCGTTCAAGACCGGGCTGCTCGGCGTGTTCGATGCACCGATCTTTCATCCCGAACCCCGTACGCTTGCCTACATGGATCATCTGCTCGGCGAAGCGCTCGTGTCGGGCCCGGTCGCCTTGGCGACAGGCAGCCCGCCCGCCGCTTACAACACGCTGGTCATGTTGTCGTTCGCGGCGAGTGGATGGGCCGCCTACCGGCTCGCGCGCTGGCTCGGCAGCTCGCGCGCCGGAAGCTTCGTGTGCGGATTCATCTTCGCGTTTGGTCCCTACCGGCTGTCCAATCTCGGCAACCTGAGTCAACTTCAGACTCAGCTCGTTCCACTTGCGCTGCTGTTCGTGCTCCGATTCGCTGCCACGCGCCGCACGCGCGATCTCGTGGCCGCGTTCGTCACACTCGCGGTCCAGTCGTACTTCGGCTGGGACTGCGCGTTCCACATCGCGAGCGTGTTCGCGATGGTCCTGACGTGTGCGATCGCGTTTCGGTGGCCGGGAGGATCTCCGCTGCCGTGGCGACGCGTGTTGTTGTGCGCAGCGCTCGCGCTGCTCGTGATGGCGCCGGGGGCATATCCCTACTGGCAACAGCACGCGACGATGCCGGGATTTCGCCGCTCGCTCGGCAAGGCGGCGATGGACTCGGCCGACCTCGTGGACTACTTACGCCTCAATCGCGAGAACCTGCTGGGACGCCTGCTCCATCTGCCGCGCGGCGATCTCGCGTACGCCCCCGGCGTCGTCACGGTGGCGCTGGCGCTGGTGACGTGGGGACGCGCGCGCTCGGAGCGCCTCGCCGGCGTCCAACTCGCGGTGTTTCCGCTGCCGCGGCTCGAGCGCGCGCTCGTGCTGATTTCAGTTTGCGCGTTCGTGCTCTCGCTCGGACCCATCTTGAAGATCGCGGGCTACACGCTGCCCGTGCCGCTGCCCTACGCTGCGTTCTACTACATCGTCCCGGGACTCGCGGGGATGTGGGCGCCCGGGCGCTTTGCCGAGATCGTGCTGTTGATCGGTGCGGTGTTTGCAGCGCGCGGGTACGACGTGCTGCGCGAGCGCGCGTTCGGATCCACAGCCCGCGGGGTGTTGCTCGTGGGCGTGACGGGGCTGCTGCTGTTCACCGCGATGTCGGCTCCGATCCCGCTCGTCGAGTACCCGGGCAAGGACACAATGCCTGCGGCGTGGCGATGGATCGCGAAGCAGCCCGGGACCTTCGCGATTCTCGAGCTGCCGATGCCGGCGAGCAAGGCCGACGAGAGCGAGCGCGACGCGGTACGCCAGATTTGGGTGCTCTATCATGGAAAGGCACGCGCGGATGGCGTGAGCGGATTCTCGTCGCCGGCGCACGAAGGTTTTCGCGCGCTGATGCAGAGTTTTCCCGAGCGCCTGGCGGTGCGTGCCATCGCCGAGCGCGGGGTGCGCTACGTGATCGTCCGGTTCGCCGAATATGGTCCGCAGGACGCCGCGCGCATCCGGTACGATCTGGTCTCGGTGCGCGAGATGGCACCGGTATTCGCGTCGGGATCGGATGTCGTGTATTCGCTCGCGAACGCCGAACTGCTTGCCGTGGCGAGTGGCGGGCAAAGGATCGCGCGTCCAGAGCCGGCGCGCGAGAACCGCAGAGGAAATCGCAGATGAGCATCGTGTCCGGCGGGCCAGAACCTCCGCCACCGGTCGCGCGCATCCCGGATCTCGTCCATCGCGCGGCCGCCGAGTTTGGCGAGGCGCCGTTCGTTGCGGCGTTCAGCGCCGGACGCTGGTCGGGCTGGTCGTTCCGCGCCGCATCGAATGCGGTGCGCGCGTTCGCGGCGGTGCTCGTCGCGCACGGGGTGGGTGACCAGGACACCGTGGTGATCCAGAGTGAGAACCGTCCGGAGTGGGGGCTTGCGTATCTGGCGATCCTCGAAGCGGGTGCGATCGCCGTGCCGCTCGATGCGCAACTTCAGGATGGCGACCTGGGCGAGATCCTCGCGGCATCGCAGG
>Ga0315273_10010943_pt1 | contig 11594 bp, 10 predicted proteins | sample YL17G02_0_MG_FD_205753 | JGI IMG/M metagenome (GOLD analysis project Ga0315273, IMG submission 205753) | Sediment microbial communities from Yellowstone Lake, YNP, Wyoming, USA - YL17G02_0 | ecosystem: Environmental > Aquatic > Freshwater > Lake > Sediment | place: USA: Wyoming | collected... | reverse complement strand
GGCCTTATGTTTTATCTCATCAGTCATGAAAATTCTTCCCATCAAAGACGCCCTTTTCCTTTCCGTCCCTTATCTTTTTTGGGGTTGATATTCTTTTGTTTTTTAATGCGAACCGGGGGAAAAATCAATAAAAAAATAAGTGTTCGCGATATTTTTCTCTATCGGTTACGAATGAATTGTTATCGTCGTCTCTTGCTATCTGATTTATAAGAGTGTAGGGGAGTCCTTTAGAAAGTGATTTTTTATAAAACTAATCTCGTCCTCCCGGGTTTTTATTTTTCCGTCCAAACGGGCTTTTAAAAGGCTCTGGAATGCCTGCTTGTATACCCTTCCGGGTGGAAGGCCCATTTTTTTTAAATCTTCTCCGGTAAGGAGCGCTTCGGTAAACCGCAGGTGGGTTATATAATGAGAAATCGCCTTTTTTATGGGTTGGTGAGAGGTTTTAGCCATAAGATAAAGCAAAGCCTCGATTGATAAAGGGTTGAGAAGTTCGAAAATGGTACTGTCTTTAAGCGATTTTTGTTGCTGAAGCCTTTTTAAAATGGTTTTGGCCTGGTACCGCTCCACCAGAACCTTCTTGCTTTCTTTTTTAAGAAAAGAAAGTTGTCTGCTCAAATTTAAAAATTCTTCATCACTTAATCCATCAACCATCCCTAAAAAGTAAACTCGCCATTTTTCCCAGGTTTCATTGAGATACAAAAGCTCAAACCACGTAAAAACTTCATTCATAGAATCATGCAATTCCTTCACGCTTTGATCATATTTTATTTTAGGGTGAAAGAATTTTAAGAGTTCAAAATCAGCCATCCGTTTAATAATTGAGGACGGATTATCTTCCTGTAATATGAGTTTCAACTCTCCGAAAATCCTGCTTTCAGAAAGACGATGGGGAATGTCCATTTTTACTGCGTTGCGGATTAAGTTGGCGGTTTCCTTGCTCAAGGAAAAACCAAAACGCTGTTCAAAGCGCAAGGCCCTGAAGATGCGAGTTGGATCTTCGACGAAACTCAAGCTATGGATTACTTTAATGATCCGCTTTTTGATATCTCTTTGCCCCCCAAAAAAATCGATCATTTCTCCAAAATGTCCGGGATTTAAACGAATCGCTAAGGTATTAATGGTAAAATCCCTTCGGTACAAATCTTGATGAATGGAACTGAGTTCAACAACGGGGAGGGCAGCAGGTGACTCATAGTATTCCCGACGCGCGGAAGCGACATCAATTTTGAATCCCTGAGGGGTTTGTATTTGAGCGGTGCCAAATTTGTAGTGGTATTTGGCAATAAAATTATTGCCGGAGGAAAAATGTTTTACGAATTTTATTCCTTCTCCCTCAATCACTAAATCAAGGTCTAAATTTTTCCGACGCAACAACAAATCCCGCACAAAACCACCTACCGCAAATGCTTGAAAGTCCATTTTTTCGGCAACAGTTCCTGCTTTTTCCATAAATTCCAGCATCGCGCGGGGCAGCTGTTCTTCCATCAACGAAAGAAGATTTCTTTGCTTTACTTGAGAAAGATCATAATCAAAACTGTACACCTTTTTCGTCTGTTCTCCCTGTCCAAGACTCAAAACCCGAAGCACATCAGTGCGGGTAATTACTCCTGCCAACTTTCCTGCTTTGAGGATCGGCAAAAAACCCTGACTCTGTTCCACGATATTTTTTTGGATTTCAGACCAGGAGGTATTCGGCATGGCTTTAAAAAATTCGGTAACCATGTAGTCTTTGACCAGCAGGTTTTCCAGGTTGTGAGAAATAGCCTTCTCAATAACGGGCCGGGAAATAAGTCCGATCAGTTTACCTTCGTCCATGACCGGCAAGGTGCTTAATTGAAAGCGCGTTAAAATTTCACCAGCCGCTTTAATGGGATCATGAGCATTTATCGTGATGACCGGAGAAGACATAATATCCTTGGCGGTTTTCAAAGGATTGATTTTCCGCTTGAGGATATGTTTGAGTTTTTCTTCAACCTGGGGTAGCGAACAGTTCTTTATAGAGGCGGAAGCAGCCGTCGGGTGCCCTCCCCCTCCAAATTCTTTCGCAATTTTACTGACGTCAACGTCGCTCACCCGGCTTCGCGCGACCAGATAGATCCGGTCATGCATCTCAGCCAGGGCAAAAAGCACATTGATATTTTCCATATCCCTGAGCTTATGAACCAGGATTGCAAAGTCGCTGATGTATTTGTCAGAGGTGGCTTTCGCAATAACCACATCAATTCCGTTAATCGTATGAACCGTGGCCGTATGAACCAGCTCGTAAAGAAGAGAAACTTGTTCACCAGTGAGTTCTTTGGTCACCATATCAGAAACAATATTGAGGTTCGCCCCTTTTTTCAGAAGAAAGGCAGCAGCCAGAAAGTCTTCTTCGGTGGTTGAAGAAAAAGTGAGACTTCCGGTGTCCTCATAAATTCCCATCATCAATACGGTTGCTTCATCGGAAGTGATCTCGATATTTTGTTCCTTAAGAATCTGACAAAGAATGGTCGTCGTAGCGCCGACTTCTTTTATCACTTCGACTGACCCGGAAATGTCATTTTCTGAGGCCGGGTGGTGGTCATAAATGTGGATATCCAATCCAGGCTTTTGCAAGATCTCTTTAAATTTTCCGATCCGGTCTTTTTGCCGGATATCCACTAAAATAAGCCGGGTGACCTTGGCAAAGTCAATCTTTTTTATCCGCTCGGTTTGGAGAACGTAGATCGTGGACTGAAGAAAAAAATCCCGCAACCCCTTTTCCTGTGAACCAGGGAAAGCAAGTACCGCATGGGGGTAGAGCTTTTTTGCCGCCAGCATTGAAGCTACAGAATCAAAATCAGCATTAACATGGGTGGTAATAACTTCCATAACTGTTTTAAGCCCGCGGGTGATACTGTTTATGGACCTTTTTTAATCGCTCTTGAGTGATGTGGGTATAAATTTGCGTGGTGGCAATATCAACATGACCGAGCATAATCTGCACGCTTCGTAAATCCGCCCCCCGCTCTAAAAGATGCGTGGCAAAAGAATGGCGCAGCGTATGGGGCGATAATTTCTTATTGATGCCGGCTTTTAACGCATAGCGTTTAAGCATCTTCCAGAATCCTTCCCGGGAAAATTTATTACCCGAGGGGTTTAAAAACAAAACTGAACTTATCATTTCTTTCGCGTGCTTTGGCCGGGCGGTCGCAAGGTATTCCTTCAGATAATGCTTAGCCGTGTCTCCCAGGGGGATAATTCTTTCTTTTGATCCTTTGCCAAAAGCAATAATGTATCCCACCTCCAGATTAATGCTCGTGAGTTTGAGGTTAACTAATTCAGAAACCCGCACTCCGGTCGCATACAGAAGTTCAAGCATTGCGCGGTCACGAAGTCCCCGCGTTGTTTTTAAATCCGGCTGGGAAAGCAACGAATCCACCTCGGCAATACTCAATACCGAGGGAAGGCTTGCCCCGATCTTCGGGGATTCAATGTTGATAGAAGGGTCCCCATCTAAAAAACCTTCATGTACTAAAAATCTAAAAAACATCCGCACCGCGGAAAGATTTCTGCCGGTGCTTTTGCTTGAAAGTCCTTGTGATTTAATTTCAACCAGAAAAGACATGATATCCAAGTTCGTTATTCGGGATACATCAGCACGATTATTTTTTTCAAGATAAGTGATAAATTTTTGTAAGTCCCTGCTGTAGCTCTCGATGGTGTTTTTAGAAAGCCCTTTTTCAACCATCAGATAATTGAAAAAATTATCAAAATACGCATCCACTGATTTTTGAGGTGGTTGCTTCTTCATAATTTAAATTTTTTTTCCTAAGGCAATCTTCTCTTTTGTTTTGACCAGGGTGGTAATGAGCCAATTCACCGGAACATCAATGCCATGTTTTTGCGCGATTTCAACAAGTGCTCCATTGATCGAATCAATTTCAGTTCGTTTTCGATTCTGGATATCGCGAAGCATAGAAGGATAATGATCGTAGGTTGCCGGAATGAGCCGTTCAAACAGATCAACGAGATACGCAGCAGGAGTTGGCCAATCCAGCTTAATATTTTCTTTTTCCAAGACCCTGAAAAACTCCTGCACGATACTGGTAATAAGCATCCGGCTGGATTCATGTTCTCTAAGAAAACCGTATTTCACCCCCAGGATTGCCCCCAATCCGTTTAACGCACTATTATAAAGAACTTTTCCCCAGATATATTTTTTAATCTCGTGCGTGGGAAGCGTGGGGATTCCGGCATTACTCAACGTGTCCGAGACCTCCGTTACTCTTTGGTAATCTATTCCATTTTCTATACCTCCAACGATTACTTCTTCAGCGTAAACAGTAACCGATACTCTTCCGGGGCTGTCGATTTCTGCTCCAAAAATTACTCTTCCTGCCATTGCCCATTTGGAACCAATAATTTGAATGATCTTATCCAGATTACCCAAACCGTTTTGCAGGGAAAGTATTGGCATTGGATTGGCAAACGTTTCGTGAAAAGCTTTCAGCATATTCTCCGTATCGTAGGATTTAACGGTAAGAAGAACCAGGTCCCACGATGCTCCTTCTTTTTCTTTTAGTTCTTTAAGAGTAGTATACCCTTTGATATTCTTGATATGATGATTTCCCCATAGTCCTTCAATAAAAAGACCGTGTCTCTTAACCGCGGAAACGTTTTCTTCCCGTCCCAAAAAAACGACCCGATTGCCGGCTTTGGCTAAAAAGCCACCAAAAACCAAACCGATTGCACCCGCGCCCAGAACTATGATGTTCATAATCTGACCAAAAAAACCGTATTCATAATGAAGTTATACTTTAAATTATCAAGGTATTCAACTGAAATTTTTAAAAAATATATGATAGATTTCTTTAATTTGAATAAGATCCCTTTCAGACAATTCCCCTTGTATCGCCTGTGCATTTTTTTCCACTTGTTCGATAGTGCGCGCTCCCACAAGAGCAGTCGTTACTCCGGATTGCTGAATAAGCCAATTGAGCGCTACCTGAACTAATGGTTTCCTTTTTTCTTGAGCGATTTTCTGGATTGCTTCAACAAAACCGTGATACCTCCCCCATTCTGGTTCATTATAAAATGGATAAAAAAAACGACGCGCATCTTTTTTGGGAAACGTAGGCGGGTTTTTATATTTTCCAGTCAATATTCCCCCACCCAAAGAACCATAGGTCATAACTCCAATCCCCCTTTTTTTACAGAACTCTAAAAGATGACTTTCCTCCATGCTTCGTTCTAACAGCGAGTAGTGAGACTGAAGGCTTACTACCGGAGCAATGCCTAATGCTTTTTCCAATAAGGGCTGATCAAAATTGGAAACTCCGATATGGTTAATCTTTCCCTCTGATTGCATTTTGAGCATTTCTTCCAGGGTAGCTTCGATCGGAGTCTTAGGATCAGGCCAATGACATTGATAGAGGTCAAGGTGCTCTATATTCAAACGAGAAAGGGAGTGTTCCAGCTCTTTCCGTATTTCTGAAGGTCTGAGATCGTGTATGAATGTTCGTTCTCTTTTTCGTAAGCCGCATTTGGTAGCGATAAAAACTTTATCCCGGTTCCCTTTTATCGCTTTACCCACGATTTCCTCCGCATGTCCGTTTCCATATACGGGCGCGGTGTCAATGAGGTTGATGCCTACTTCGATCGCTTTTTGAATGGAAGCTATCGATTCGTTGTCATCTACCTTTCCCCAGTTGTCACCGCCAAAAACCCACGTCCCGAGTGAAACAACCGAGACTCTAAGAGTGCTTGAACCAAGCATTCGGTAATGCATTGTTATTACCCTAATGGGTGACCTTCCAAATAAGTTATTCCTGGTTGGATAACCAACCCGGGATAACTATAAACAAAAATCGTTGCTTCCGCATTCCAGAAATATAGTATCATTTTAAAACAATTTTTATTCCCGAAAAAGGGGTCAAGCACTCTCTGCGGATAGAAAAATCCAATATCAAATCTTCCTTAATTTCCAGGCACAAAACGGCGGGTAATTAAGGTATGTTTTATATTTTGTCGGGAATAATTCCTTTGCTTCCGGTAAGGGTTTGCAGTCTTCGTAATCGATAATTTCAAACCCATATTTAATGAATAGTTTAATAATCGTTGCATAAGTTTTATGATAGCGAACAAGTGGTATTTTTTTGTTTTTTCGTATCCACCATAAAAAATATTTTGTGTCTTCATCAAAATAACCCTCTATTACACTAAATTTTTTGAAAAACCATTTTTTCCCCTTGCGTTTTTCTGACAAGGGATTGCAATGTGAAATAATAAAAATTCCGCCTCGCTTCAAAACCGCATAAATTCCTTTTAGTGCTTCGTCCCATGAGTTTAGATAGTGTAAAACAAGAGGAGCGATAACGATATCAAATTCTGAATTTTTATAGGGCAATTTTTCTGCATCTCCGATAATAAATTCTGCCGCTGGAGCTTCTTTTTTTGCGATTCCAATAAATTCCTTTGAGATATCCATTCCCTTTACAACTGCCCCTTTTTTTATCAGGGAAGAAGCGTATAGACCCGGACCGCACCCTACATCAAGAATTTTCTTTCCGTTTACATTTCCGAGGAGTTTCAAAGTCGAAGGCAATTCTAAAAGACAATGATGAAAATAGCTTATTCCTTGCTTGTGTTTAATTGCCTCATAGTATCCTTTTGCAAGCACATCATAAGTATCGGCAGTTGACATAATGTTATTATAAAAATTGGTTTTTTTGTGCATCTTCAGCAACGATTGGACAAATCTGGAAAATTTCAGATTTAATCTTTTTATTTTTTGTAAAATTGATAAAATATTTTTTTTAGATATTAAAATAAAATTAACAACTTTTCAACCCCAAAAAACAGCGAAGAGCTTTTCCATGAAGGGGAAATCCCCAAATCTTCTTTTGATAAACCCCTGGATATACGATTTTGCGGCGTATGATCTTTGGGCCAAACCGCTTGGTTTTCTTTACCTGGCAGCCCTGTTAAGAAAAAATGGCTTCTTCATCCATTATATTGATTGCCTTTGTTCTAACAATAATTTTTTCCCCGCATTATCTCTGCGAAGGAAGGAAAGCGGAAAAGGTAAATTTTTAAAGACAAAAGTTGAAAAGCCAGAATCATTAAAAACAATTCCTCAAAAGTATAATCAGTATGGAATTCCTTCGGAGGTTTTTCATGATTTGCTTAGGAGTTCGCCTCAGCCTGATGTCATTTTGATCACTTCTACGATGACTTATTGGTATCTTGGAGTATTTGAAGCCATAAAACATGCCCAAAAAGTATTTCCCAAAACTCCGATCATATTAGGTGGAGTTTATGCCACGCTTTGCCCTGGACACGCGAAAGCAAAGTCAGGAGCAGACATCGTGATTTCTGGTTCCGATGTCAGTGAGGTGCTTAAGCTTGTTTCCTCACGTACGGGTAAAGAGCTTACTTTTACTCCAAACCCAAAATGCCTTGATTCCTTCCCCTACCCTGCGTTTGATCTGTATAATCATTTGCCGTATGTCTGCATCTTAACTTCCCGAGGGTGTCCTTATCGATGCCTTTACTGTGCTTCCCATTTGTTAAATCACCCGTATACCTCGCGAGATCCAATCGCGGTTGCGGACGAAATTGAGTTTTGGTGGAAATGCCATGGAGTAACTAATTTCGCTTTTTATGATGATGCTCTTCTTTTTGAACCCGAAAAACGATTGATACCGCTTATGAAAGAAATTATCCGTCGAAGCATCACCTGTAATTTTCACACCCCCAATGGTGTCCATATCCGAGGAATGACCGACGAAATAGCCCAGCTTATGTTTTTATCTGGATTTAAAACCATCCGCTTTGGTCTGGAGACAGCGGATGAAAACCTTATGAAAAAAACCGGGGAGAAAACTACGCGTGCGGAATTTATTCAGGCGGTAAATTGCCTTAAAAAAGCAGGCTTTTCGAAAGAAAATATTGGGATTTATCTTTTAGCTGGCCTTCCCGGACAACGAGCAGAAGAAGTTGAAGAAAGCATCACATTTGTCAGGGACTGCGGGGCGCGGCCTTATCTATCCGAATACTCCCCTATCCCGGGAACAATGCTTTGGGAGGAAGCAATCAAAGCCTCCCGATTTGATCTGGTAAACGAACCCTTATTTCACAACAATTCTATTTTCCCCTGCGAATGGGAAGGTTTTACCCGCAAGGACTTGGAGAAACTAAAACGGCTCACCCGGTGACGCAAAAATCATTGCGTAAAGATTCTAATTGCAATCATAGAAAAATTATAATATATTTTTAAATAATTACCGCTTTATAGCTCTTTCTTGAAACTTTTTCACAATGAGGGGGACGGTATGGAAGAAAAAGAAGTGGGAAGAGTTACGGATTATTTTGCTAAAATTAATGTGGCTGCACTCGAAATTACCGGGGAAGGTCTACAGGTAGGAGATAGCATTCACATCAAAGGACACACCACCGACCTTCAGCAGACGGTTGATTCCATGCAGATCGAGAAAGACTCGGTATCCCTTGCCAAAAAAGGTGATCGGGTCGGGATAAGAGTGAAAGACCGAGTCCGACCTCATGATACGGTTTTCAAGGTGATTCAATAAACTCCATCCAAATCTTTCATGTTACCATAGTGGACCCGCAGAAAGTGCACGCCTTCTTAGGTTGAATGTTATTGCGCTCTGTAACCTTAAACCGAGGATACAACCCGTGAGAAATTCGGGAATGACTTTTATAGGAATTGTTTTTTCCTTGGTGATCATCGCGCTACTCACAATTGCGTTTATAAAAAATGCAGGGATTAATAATTCAAAAACTTCTGATTCAAAAAATGTCAGGGAGCCTATTGAAAAGGCAAAGGCGGTCGAGTGCAGGATTAAGGTTGACGCGTTAAACAAAGAGGTTGCGGCATATAGAATAACTAACGAAGAATCCCCCACGTCTCTTGACGAAATTACGACTGATTACCTTTGTCCGGTATTTAATGTGCCATACCACTATGATCAGACATCCGGCAGAGTGTGGTGTCCAAAACATGACCAGGGGTAACCAGAACATTTTTCCGAATAAACTTCTTACCAGATACTACCCGCTGTTTCAAAGGGCCACCCAACCAATCCGCCATCCATAAATTTTACGTTTTTAAATCCCTGCCCTTCGAGGATGCGCTGGGCTTCATAACCCCGAAGGCTTACCTGGCAAAAGGTGATTATTTCCTTGTCGCGGGCAAGTGTTTTTGCTTCTTCACGTAGTTTGCCGAGCGGCATTAAAATAACGTTGGGGTGTTCGATACGAAGCACCTTGTATTCCAAAGGACTGCGCACATCTAAAAAAACAAACTCATCTCCGTGGTCAAGTTTTTCTTTTACCTTCAGGGGAGAAATTGATCGTGCGATTCCTTGGAGTTTGTTTTGCATGACATTGGCAGCAGTAATGATATTATCCATGGCGGGCGAAAATGGCGGAGCGTAGGCCAAGTCTAATTGCGCAATGTCTTTCACCGAGCCGCCGAAACTTAACACGGTAACAGCCACTTCAATCCGCTTCGCCACATCCCCGGGTCCAATAATCTGGGCACCAAGAAGGCGGCCCTCTCGTTTCTCAGCGATGAGCTTAATGATAATGTTCGCTTTACCGGGATAAAAATGGGGGCGGTCGGCTCCGGGGCAGATGACAATATCAACATCATAGCCTTGAGCACGCGCCTCCTTTTCCGAAAGCCCGGTTCGGGCGACATTGAACCCGAGGATTTTTACAATCGCGGTTCCTAAAACCCCGGGAAAGGGCAATCCCTTTCCAGCAATATGGTCAGCAATAATCCGACCATGCTTATTGGCAGTAGAACCCATCGGGACAAAGACTTTTTTGCCGGTAATACGATGCGTGTTTTCAACACAGTCTCCCCCAGCATAGATGTCAGAATCACTGGTTTGAAGAAATTCGTTTATCTGAATTGCCCCAGTTTCACCCAGGGCAAGGCCTGCTTTTTTTGCCAGATCTACCTGAGGCCTCACTCCAATCGCTGCCAAAACCAGATCCGTCGTCAACTCGTTTTTATCGGTAATAACTTTATTTACTTCTTCATTTCCATTTCCTTCAAAACGAATTACCCGCTCTGAGGTCTTGATCTTTATCCCTTCCCCCCGCAAATATTTTTCTAATATAAGGCCCATATCTTTATCCAAAATAGCGGGAAGCACCTGATCAAGCATCTCAATGACCATCACCTCAGCCCCGCGTTTATGAAAAGCTTCTGCCATCTCCATGCCGATAAGACCCGCGCCGACGATAACCACCTTCTTTATTTTCCCGGCGGAAACAAGGGTTTTTATGGCGATACCATCCTCGAGTTTGCTCAGGTTAAAAATGTTTTGCAGGTTTATCCCCTCAATCTGAGGAACAACCGGAACTCCCCCCAAAGCAAGCACTAACTTATCGTAAAAGAACTCTTTTACCTCGCCAGTTTCAGTGTTACGGGCTATTACTTTTTTGGTTTTCCGGTCGATTTCTTCAGCACAGGTTTTATGATGCACGGCAACTCCTTTTACCGCTTTAAAAAACCCCGGATCACGGACAACTCCCACCGGAGTTTTAATCAGTTCTTGATGGTCGGAAACGATATCCTCAACATAATAAGGCAGTCCACAGGCAGCGTACGAGATAAACTCAGCTTTTTCGATAATGGTTACATCCGCCGCGGGATCAAGCCTTTTTATTCGTACCGCGGCTTTAAGTCCGGTTGCATTTCCACCGATTACGAGAATTTTTTTTGGCATAGTTAATTCCTCATTAAAAATTGGTTAAAACAATCAATAAACATTTCTCCACACCTAAGAAATAGTATCTCGTGAAGCAAACATAAAATGCGGCCTCGGCCTCATCCTTTTCTGGGTGATATTTGCAATATGTTATTAATTTGCAGAAAGCGGTTTAAAGAAATACTTTCTGCCTTTTATGTTCTAACCAATCTTATAACCGAACTTTCTTAAAAGTTTTTTTCGCTCTTCGATATCTTTTTCCGACTCTACACCTTTGGGAGAAAATCCATCTATTACCCCAATGATCCCGCGTCCTTGTTCGTTTTGAGCAATGATTATTTCTACGGGATTGGAGGTTGCACAAAAAATGCGACAAACTTCCTGGCATCCCTTGATGGCATTGAGAACATTAATCGGAAAAACGTCCTTCATCACAACAATAAAAGAATGGCCAGCAGCAATTTTTAGGGCATTATCTACCGCTACGGTGATCATTTCTTCATCAGTGCCCGCTTTTCTTATCAAACAGGGACCAGAGGCCTCACTAAAGGCCACACCAAATTTTGGGCTTGGCGTTGATCCCATCATGATTTCGTATAAGTCCTCTATGGTCTTGATAAAATGGGCTTGACCTAAAATAATATTGCAGCCTTCAGGAAAGGCTAACCTTTCAGTTTTTAGTTCCATGGGGTTCCTCCTTTATTACTTTTTTTGTTTGCCCAAAACTAATCATCTTATAAAATTAATCTATGTGAGATGATAAGTTTTTAGGGGATATTTTGTCAAATCTTTAATAAAAAATCGATTCTATTGACAACATTTTTTTTGCCATGTAAAGATGCTATATTCAACTCAACATTTAATTTAGTTCTTACAATAAAAAAGAGA
>Ga0315273_10010942_pt1 | contig 11594 bp, 7 predicted proteins | sample YL17G02_0_MG_FD_205753 | JGI IMG/M metagenome (GOLD analysis project Ga0315273, IMG submission 205753) | Sediment microbial communities from Yellowstone Lake, YNP, Wyoming, USA - YL17G02_0 | ecosystem: Environmental > Aquatic > Freshwater > Lake > Sediment | place: USA: Wyoming | collected... | reverse complement strand
TGCCGCCTTCGGCCGTCCAGCCCTTGTATTGACTGAAGGGCGTCATCGACACCTGCGCCCACATCGGGCCGTAGCCGACGTACGAGCCCGGATCGCCCCACGCGTTGATGTTGGTCTGCGACCAGTTAACCGCCGCGAAGACGAAGTTGGCCGTGCCCGGCGAGCCCGCTATCATCTTGAACAGGTCGGTGCCTTCGGCGCCGTTGTCACCGAACACGATGAATATCGTGTTGTCGTACTCACCGATCTTCTTCAAATGATCGATCAGCCGGCCGACGTGGTAGTCCATGTTCTCGACCAGGCCGGCGTACAGCTCCATCTTCCTGCCGAGGACGACGCGGCTCATCGGCGCGAACACGATCGGATCGGGCACGAACCACATGCGCTCGGCGAGCTCGGTGCCCGCCGGCATGATGCCGAGTTCGACCTGCCGCTTGAGCCGCTCCTGCCGGATCGCTTCATAGCCCTTGTCGTACTCACCGACGTGGCGACTGCGCCATTCCTTCGGCAGGTGGTAGGGATCGTGCGGCGCCTGGTGGGCCACGTAGGCAAAGAACGGTTTGCCGTCGCCGTGGTTGGAGTCGATGTAGCCGATCAGCTTGTCGGTATAGGTCTTGGTCGCGTAGTAATCCTTCGGCAGGCGGGTGAGGTAGCGCCCGTCCTCTGTGAAAGTGGACTTCGGGGTCAGGGCGGTGAAGTTCGTCATGTCCCAGTAGCTGCCCGCGCCGTCGAGCAGGGAGAAATCGCGCTCAAAGCCGCGCGCCGCCGGGATCTGGTCGGGCTGCTTGCCCATGTGCCACTTGCCGACCATGTAGGTGTGGTAGCCGGCGTCCTTCAGCAGCTGCGGCAAAGTCGCCACATTCTTGTTGAGGTAGCCCTCGTAGCCGACCGCGCCGCGCTGGTTGGGCGCGGTCCACTCGTTCATGTTGCCAAGGCCGTTCAGGTGTGTATCGACGCCGCTCAGCAGCATCGATCGGGTGGGCGAGCAGCTCGCGTGCGTGTAGAAGTTCGTGAAGCGAACGCCTTCCTTGGCCAGGTTGTCGAGGTTCGGCGTCTTGATCTCGCCGCCGAACGAGCCCATGTCGGCAAAGCCGAGGTCGTCACCGAGGATGATTACGACGTTCGGGCGCTTGGGCGCTGCCGCGGTCTGGGCCGGGGCGAGGGCGGGCGCGGCGAGCGCCGCGATCGCGCCGATGATTCCCATGCCCATGGAGAAGCGGCCAAGGCGATCCGACCGTCTATCCAACTGGTGCGTCAAGCGCTGCATGACGGTACTCCGTAAGAAAATTCGCAGGCCACTGCCTGCCTGATTGTAGGGGCGGGATACCCCTGCGGCATTTCGCAATTCGAACTGGCGCGCAACGAAACCGATCCTGGTCGAGTGTCGGCACCTCGTGTCGCCGCTTTCGTCCCGCGCGAAGCTCTGGCCAGCAAAAGCGGTTAGAATTTGTCCTGACTGGCCGCCCGTCTATCGGAATTCCGCAATACGCTGCAATGCCACCCGCCGTTCACTCCCGCGGTAGGCGGAGTCTAGCCCTCCGCTGTTCAATGCCGCGTAAGGCTCGCGGCTGTGTCAGACAACGCCTACAGGTAGTCTGTCGTTGGTCAAATCGCCTGATACGAGCCTGCCGCGTGGCGGAATCGTGAGAATGGTGCCCATGCAGAAGCCCCCGACCACCAGCGACCCGCCTGCCGTCACGGTAGTCGACATCAGCGACCCGACCGAAACCAACACCGGTGTCGAACTGCTCGACATGGACGCGGTGCAGCTGCAGTCGATGCCGCTGCGAGTCCGGCGCGTGATCATTCGACTCGAATCCGCGGCGGTCGTGTTCCTGTCCACCAACCTTCGAGTCCGGACGCGTACCAGAGTCCGCAAGGGCTTCCTGGCCTATGTCACGTTCGGCCCGCAGGCGCGCGGGACGGTCAGCGGCTTGCCTGTCCGCCCCGGTCTGATGCTGGCAGCCGAGCCGGAAACCGAGGCCACGTTTGTTGCCGACGAGGGCTGGGAAAGCATCACCTTCCTGCTCCCGCCCCAGGACATCCTTGCGCACCTGACGGCGCGTCAACGCGAAAGCGAGTTTCACATGCCGCGCGGCGTCGAGCCGCTGCAGGTCGACGCGGAGAGCGTTCGCGTACTGTTCGAGTGGGGAAAGCGATTGGTCGATATCGCGCTGCAGCAGCCCGCCCTTTTCGACGTACAGTCGAAAGAGCGAGTCGCCGCCCAGAACGAGCTGCTCGAGACACTGCTGGCGACGCTCCGGGTGGCTGACGATTTCGAGTCGACGCGCAGCGACCGAACCAGGCAGGCACAGAGCCAGATCGTGAAGACTGCCGAGGACTACGCGATGGCGCAGTCCAGTGATCGCCTCTACGTCACCGACCTGTGCCGGGTCGCTGCGGTGAGCGAACGCACGCTGGAGTACGCGTTCAAGGAGATCATGGGACTGACGCCCGTGACCTACCTGACCCGCCTGCGGCTGCATCGCGTACGACAAGCGCTCCTGGCTGCGCGCCAGGGCTCAACGACGGTCACGACCGAGGCCCTCAACTGGGGCTTCTGGCATTTTGGCGAATTCGCGCGCGCTTATAAGGACTGCTTCGGCGAACTGCCGTCCGAAACGTTGAGACGCAAGAACTGACTGCGCATCGCCGCGAGTCTGCGGAATTCCGATAGGCGACGCGACGCCAGCACACGACACTGAGCTCCGCAAAATGCAGAAGCACTCTGCAGGGGGAGCAACGTGACCACACAGTTTTTCGATCGTACGCATTTCGCCGGCACTCAATTCAGTCGGCGCGGAAGCACCGCGTTACAGCAGGGAGTGCGAGCGATCCTGTTCGCGGCGCTCGCAGCCTCCGGCAGCCTCGCCAATGCCCAGGATGCGGGGGCGCAGCAGATCGAGGAGATCGTCGTGACGGCCGCTCGACGCGAGCAGTCGTTCCAGGACGTGCCGATGGCGGTCAGTGCGCTAAATTCAGAGCGCCTGCGCGACACCGGCGTCACCGAGTTCGCGCAGATCGCTTCGCAGTTGCCCTCGCTCGAAGTGGAAGGCAACACGAACCCGTTTACGACGTCGCTGCGCATCCGCGGCATGGGCAACCTGGCGAACATTCCGAATTTCGAACCCGCCGTGGGTCTGTTCGTCGACAACGCCTATCGCTCGCGCTCCGGCGTCGCGATGGGCGACCTGCTCGACGTCGAGCGGATCGAGGTCCTGCGCGGTCCGCAAAGCGTGCTGTACCCGAAGAACGTCACGGCCGGCCTGATCAACGTGATCACGAATCGTCCAACGGACGACTTCAGCGCCTGGGGCGGAGTCAGCTTCGGTAACCTCGGCTACTGGCAGTTGCAGGGCGGCGTCAACGGCGCCTTTGCCGACGGCGTACGCGGCCGGCTCGCGGCGGTGACCAGCGATCGTGACGGCAGTTTCGACGACAGCGTGAACGGCACGGAAAGTGGCGGCTATTCGCGCACCGCCGTGCGCGGCCAGCTCGAGTTCGACATCGGCGACCGCGCCGACCTGCGACTAATCGCCGGCTATTCCAAGAAGGATGGCGACTGCTGCTCGCCAGACGTACTGCCGGGCGCAGTGTCGAAGCGATTCCTTGGCCTGCTTGGCAGGCCCGTGGACACCGACCCGCTCAATCGCAAGACGACGTACAGCGACCCGTATCATTTCGACGGCGACCAGTACGACCTGCTGGCCGAACTGAACTACGAGTTCGACTGGGCCGTGCTGACCTCGACCACCAGCCTCGATCACTTCGCCGTCGAGTCGCAGATCGACTCCGAGCAGTCCGCGTTCACCGCAGCTGTGTTCATCGACCGCCAGGAATCCGATGCCTTCGGCCAGGAATTCCGCCTCACGTCGCAGGGCGACGGGCCGCTGTCCTGGATGACAGGTGCGTACTTCTACGACAACGACTTCACGCGTGGCTCGCTCAGCGCCAATGAGCCGATACTGGTGCTGGGCGCCGACATCGTTCCCCTACCGGCGCCGTTCAACGGCGCGCCCGGGGACCAGTCCAGCTTCCAGTCGCAGAACGACACGCGTCATTGGAGCCTGTTCGCCCAGACGGACTGGCAGGTGACCGACCGCACGAGGCTGTCGGCGGGCCTGCGCTACATCGACGAGGAGAAGTCCATCAACGTTCGCTCCGTCTACCAGGTTGCCGCCCTGCCGAGCCTGGCGCTGAACACCACGGTGCCGACGCCTGTCGTCGCCGACCTCAGCACCGATGGCCTGGCCTGGAACCTGAGCGCGCTGTTCGACGTAGCCACGGGCACCACGCTCTATGCCACGGTCTCGGAAGGCTACAAGGCAGGCGGTTACAACGGGGACTGGGACGCCACAGGACAACTGACGGCCGCCAGACGCGAGTTCAAGGATGAAACGGTTCTCAACCTGGAGGCGGGCCTGAAGAGTCGCTTCTGGAACGACCAGGCCACCTTGAACCTGAGCGTGTTCCGGTCTGAGTTCGAGGACTTCCAGAACGCTTCGTTCCTTGGGCTCAGCTTCCTGGTACGCAACGCCGAGAAGGTCGTGAGCCAGGGCATCGAACTCGATGGCAGCGTGCGGCCGCTTGTGGGTCTGACGTTCGACTATGCCGTGACCTACCTCGATGCCGAGTACGACGAGTTCACCCAGGGCGCCTGCTACTTCGGCCGCACGCCGACCAATGCCGCGGAACGCACTTGTGACCTGAGCGGCGCGACGCTGCCCAATGCTCCGGATTGGCGCACCACCCTTGGGGTGCAATACGAGCACGCGCTGGCGTCGGGCACCGGATTCTTCCGCACGGACTGGAACTACACCTCCGAGCAGAACGCCGACACCGGCCTCGACCCGCGTGCAGAGCAGGACGCCTACAACCTGTGGTCGGCGCGCCTGGGCTGGCGCAATGAGCGCTACAGCGTGACCTTGTGGGGCGAGAATCTGACGGATGAAACCGTGATCACCGCCGCCGGCCCACAGACCATCTTCGGCGGCATCGACGGCGGAATGCAGTTCTTCCTCAACGAGCCGCGCACCTACGGCGTGACGATGGACGTGCGTTTCTGACGGCGCGGCACCGGAGTCCTGCCATGCACTACATTCCAGACCTTCTGCAGAAGAAGCCCTTCATCTTTCCGGAAGCGCCGCGCTGGTTCCGCGACGCATTCTACTTCTGCGACATCGACGCCGGGACGCTGTACCGGATCGGCGCGGACGGCACTGCACAGGCCATTTACGTGCATGGCAGCCCGGTGTCGGGTTGGTTGCGGCTAGACGACGGGTCGCTGCTGGTCGTCGCTGGACTCGAACGTCGCATCGTGTCGGTGCGTGACGGCGTCGCCACGACGTTCGCCGACGCCACAGGCCTGGTCGGCTGGGCGCTGAACGACTTGCTGCGTGCGCCCGACGGTCACTGTTATGTCGGCGCCGTCGACTTCAACCTCTTTGCCGATCCGGGCAAAGTCGGCCAGCCCAGCCCGCTGGTGCACGTCACGCCGGATGGCCGCGCAACCGTCGCGACACGCGAGATCGTGTTTCCCAACGGCATGACCATCCTGCGGAGCGGCGAACTGCTGGTCGCCGACTCGCTCACCGGCGAGCTGCTGGCGTTCACCCGCCAGGCGGATGGGGCGCTGACAGATCGACGGGTGTGGGCGGCACTGCCGGGTGAGATGCCCGACGGCATCAGCCTCGATGCGGAAGGTGCGGTTTGGATCGCCAGTCATCACCAGGTCTTACGTGTGCGCGAAGGCGGCGAGATCACTGACATGGTCGACATGGGCTCCACGCGCGCGACCGCTTGCATGCTCGGTGGCGACGATGGCCGGACGCTGCTGATCACCGCATCCGACACGCACGATCGCGCCGAGATACGTGCGAAAGGCCCCAGCGGCGCACTGTTCACGGTGCACGTGTCGGTCGCGGGTGCCGGCTTGCCCTCGGTCTACGTAGCCACGTCATGAATGCACGCCAACCAGGCGACCAGGGTAACCCGGCGTCGCGGCGGCTCGAGGGCCGGGTCGCGCTGATCACCGGCGGCACCGGCGGCATCGGTGCCGCCACGGTGCGCCGGTTCGTTGCCGAGGGCGCGTGGGTGGTCGCTTCGGGTCGATCGTCCGAGCGCGGCAGCGAGCTCGTGCGCGAACTGGGCGATCACGTTCGCTTCATCGCTGCGGACGTCACCCGCCCGGAACAGATCGACACCCTGATCGACGAGACGGTGGCCTGGCGTGGCCGGCTCGACGTCCTGTTCAACAACGCGGGCGAGACGCAGGCGCCGGCATCGCTGCTCGCACTCGAACCGGCAACACTGCACGTTGAAATCGACACCTTGCTCACCAGCGTCGTGCTGGCCACGCGCAAGGCGGCGCTCGCCATGCGCGAGCATGGCGGCGTCATTCTGAACTGCAGCAGCACGGCCGCGCATCGCGCCGGCTCCCAGTCAGCCGTTTACAGCGCGCTCAAGGCAGCCGTCAGCCACTTCACGCGCTGTGCGGCGCTGGAACTGGCCGAGCAAAAGATACGCGTCAACGCGATCTCGCCCGGCGCGATCGTGACGCCGATCTTCCTCAAGGCACTCGCCGTGCCGGCGGACCGCGAGTCCGAGGCCCTGGACCTGCTGCGCGAAGTATTCGGCAAAGCGCTCCCGGCCGGTCGGGCTGGCGAACCGGCGGACGTCGCCGCGGCGGCGGCCTTCCTCGCCAGCGACGACGGCAGTTATGTCACTGGACAGGACTGGGTCGTCGACGGCGGACTCACTGCCGGGCTTTCCGCGGCGCAACGACGCCAGCAGGAAGCGATGATCGTTGGCCATCTCGCGTCGCGACTCAAAGACTGACAGGGTCCGCCTGTGGCCATCATCGACTTCTTCGACCGGGGCTGGCGCAGCAACCGGAGCGGTGTCGCCTACATCCAGGACAGCCGTCACTTCAGCTTCGACGAGGTCGGCCAGTTGTCGTGCCGGATCGCCAACGCACTGCTCGCGGCAGGTTTCGGCCGGGAAGCCAAGGGTGCCGTGTGGGCCGGTAACGACGTGACGGCCTGGAGCTGCACGCTGGGGCTGTGGCGCGCAGGAATGTGCTGGATCCCGGTCGGCGCGCGCAATCCGGCGACAGAGAACCAGTTCATCCTGGACGCGTTCGATTGCGAGGTGCTGTTCTTCCAGCAGGAGTTCGCGCCCGTGATCGCCGGCCTGCATCCCAGTCTGCCGCAGGTGAAGGCGTGGATCTGCATCGACGGTGAGGCGCCAGAAGTTCCCGGTGCGCGCTCGCTGCAGGCGTGGATCGCGGGCCATTCAGCCACGCGCCCGAACGTGGACTTTGCCATGGACGACGTCGTGGTCCTGTCCGCCACCGGCGGCACCACCGGTGCGCCGAAGGGCGTGATGAACACCCATCGCAGCACGCAGACGTTCTGCGCGCACTTCATGATCGGCTGCCCGTACCCGGCAGACGTCCCGCCGGTGAACCTGGCGGCGGCCCCGATCACCCATACGGCCGGCCTCCTCTCACTGCCCTGCACCGCACGCGGCGGCACCGTGGTGGTGCTGACCAAGCCGGATCCTGCGCTGCTGCTGGCAGCGATCCAGAAGCATCGGGTTACGGAGTTCTTCCTGCCGCCGACGGTGATCTACCGGCTGCTGGACGTCCCGGACCTGAACAAGAAAGTGGACTTTTCGTCGCTGAAGTACTTCCTGTACGGGGCGGCACCCATGTCGGTCGAAAAGCTCAAGCAGGCGATCGGCACGTTCGGCCCGGTGATGATGGGCGGCTATGGCCAGACCGAGGCGCCGACGTCGATTTCCTTCCTTACGCCGGGCGAGCATTTCGTCGCGGGCCAGGTTGCCCCGGACGAGCGCCTGTCGTCGGTCGGCCGGCCCAATCCGCTGGTCCGCGTCGAGATCATGAGCGACGCCAACGAGATCCTGCCGCCAAGCGCGACCGGCGAGATCTGCGTCCGTGGCGACCTCGTGATGAGGGGCTACTACAAGGCGCCGGAGAAGACCGCCGAGACCATCGTCGACGGCTGGCTGCACACCGGCGACATCGGTCACCTTGATGCCGACGGTTACCTGCACATCACCGACCGCAAGAAGGACATGATCATCACCGGCGGGTTCAACGTGTACCCAAGCGAAGTCGAGCAGGTGATCTGGAGTCACCCGGCGGTGCAGGACTGCGCCGTGATCGGCGTGCCCGACGCGCACTGGGGTGAAGCCGTGAAGGCGGTCGTCGAGCTCAACGCCGGCCAGCAGGTCGGCGCAGATGAACTCATCGCGCTGTGCAAGGACAGGCTGGGCTCGGTGAAGGCGCCGAAGTCCGTCGAGTTCGTCGACTCGTTGCCGCGCAGTCCGGTCGGCAAGGTGCTCAAGAAAGACCTGCGGGCGAAGTACTGGCAGGACATCGACCGCAGGATCTGAGTGCCGTCATCCGGCGATCATCAAGGCACGCGTGAGGTAACCCCATGACTCAGATCTACGTCGCCGGCATCGCCATGACGGTGTTCGGCCGTCATCCCGACCGCAGCCTGCACGATCTCGCCGGCGAGGCGCTGACGCGTGCGCTCGCCGACGCGGGCTGCACGACGCGCGATCTCGGTGTCGCCTACTACTCGGGCATCACCAATGGCCTGCTGCAGGGCCAGATCTCGATCCCGGGCCAGGTGGTCTTCAGCAAGATCGGCGTCGAAGGCATTCCCGTCTACAACGTCGAGAACGCCTGCGCCTCGGGCAGCTCGTCGTTCAACCTCGCTGTGCAGAGCCTCAAGGCCGGCACCACCGACGTGGCGCTCGCCCTCGGCGCAGAGAAGATGAACATCCCGGACAAGACCAAGGCCCTCGCCATCTTCGAGGGCGGCTGGGACGTCTCGCAGGCCGACGAGAACGCCGCCACGTTGGTGCAGCTCGGCGCCGGCATCACGCCGCCGCCCGGATCGGAGTCCGACCGGCCGTACAGCAAGTTCATGGCCATCTACGCGGCAATGTGCCGCTGGCACATGAAGACCTACGGCACCACTCAACGGCAGATCGCCGCGGTGTGCGCCAAGAATCACCAGCACTCCGTGCACAATCCCTGGTCGCAGTTTCGCAAGCCCTTCACGATCGAGGAAGTGCTCGCGGCGCCGCCCATCACCTACCCGCTCACGCTGCCGATGTGCGCGCCGCTCTCTGATGGCGCGGCGGCCGCCATCTTGTGCACCGAAGAAGGGTTGCAGCGCATCGGCGCCGACCGCAAGCGCTGCATCAAGGTGTCGGCCAGCGTCATCCGCAGCTTCACGCACCGGCGCATGGACGAACCCGAGAAGCACGTGAGCCGCCTGGCCGCGCTGCAGGCCTATGAGATGGCAGGCCTCGGCCCCGAGGACATGGACGTGGTCGAGGTGCACGACGCGTCGGCGATGGGCGAGATCATCCAGGCCGAGAACCTCGGGCTGGTGCCGCTGGGCGGCGGCGGCCCGGCTGCTGAGCGCGGGGAGTTCACGCTCGGCGGGCGCATCCCGATTAACCCCTCGGGTGGCCTCGAGTCCAAAGGTCATCCGCTCGGCGCAACCGGCATCGGCCAGCTCTACGAGTTGGTTACGCAGCTGCGTGGCGAGGCCGGTGCACGCCAGGTCGAGGGCGCGCGCCACGCCATCCAGGAAAACGGCGGCGGGCTGCAGGGCATCGAGGAAGCGGCGGTCGCGATTCACATCCTCAGTCGGTGAGCACGGGCGAGCAGCGGCGCTTCACGTCTGAACGCTACCTTGCTAGGTAGCAATACGGTGGCAAAGCACTGAGCGCTGCACTTCACTAGGGACCGTGCCGATTTCGGCCACAAGCGAAGTCCCTCGTGAGCGCATCGAATCCGCCCGCGACCCCAGGTCTGGACAAGTACAGCGCGCCGCAATGGCTCGGGGCGCGTGCCAACCGACGCTTCCACGTCATGGCCAAGCCTGCCGGTTCGGCTTGCAACCTCGACTGCGCGTACTGCTTCTACCTCAGCAAACGCACGCTGCCCGGTGGACCGGGTAGCGGTCACATGTCGGACGACGTCCTCGAGCGCTTCGTCAAGGATTACATCGACAGCGTCACCGGCGATGAAGTCGTCTTCTCGTGGCAAGGCGGCGAGCCGACGCTGCTCGGACTCGGCTTCTTCGAGAAGGTGGTCGCGCTGCAGAAGAAGCATGCCAAGACAGGTCAACGGATCGAAAACGACCTGCAGACGAACGGCACGCTGCTCGACGACGACTGGGCCCGGTTTCTCAAGCAGCACCGATTTCTCGTCGGCCTGAGCATCGACGGTCCGCGCGAGATTCACGATCACTGCCGGATCACCAAGCACGCGGAACCAACGTTCGACCAGGTGTTTGCTGCAGCAAAGATGTTGCAGAAGCACGGTGTCCGCTTCAACACGCTGACCTGCGTGCACCGCTACAACGCCTCGCGGCCGCTCGATGTCTACCGCTTCCTGCGCCGCGAGATAGGCTCGACGTACATACAGTTCATCCCGATCGTCGAGATCAGGGGATTCGAGAACATGGCTCCCGGGACCTGGGACGAAGCGAAGTTGCCGATGCTCGGCGATCCGCGCTGCCACCCGGATCACCACGAATCCGTGGTGACGCCCTGGTCCGTCGCCGCCGAGGAATACGGCTACTTTCTCTGCAAGATCTGGGACGAGTGGCAGGCCCGCGACGTCGGCAAGGTGCTGGTCAACCTGTGCGAGACGCTGGTCGCACAACACATGGGGCTGCCGTCACAGGTCTGCGTCCATAGCGAAGTCTGCGGCAAGGGCGCCGCGCTCGAACACGACGGCGACGTGTACAGCTGCGACCACTACGTTTACCCGGAGTACCGGCTCGGCAACATTCGCCAGCGGTCCCTGGGCGACATGGTGTTCTCGCCGCGCCAGGTGAAGTTCGGCTACGCGAAATCGGAGTCGTTGCCGGCGTACTGCAGGAAGTGCGAGTTCCTCAACGACTGCTGGGGTGAGTGCCCGAAGAACCGTCTGTTGCGGACGCCCGATGGCGAGCCGGGGCTCAACTATCTCTGCGCGGGTCTCAAGCGCTTCTTCGCGCACGCGGTGCCCACGGCGAAAAGAATGGCCGTTCGGCTTCGTGCCACAACGGCTCCTGCATGACGTGCAGTATCAGCGTCTTGTCCCGTTCAGGCGAAAGTGAGCGAGCGGGAGGTCTGGCTGCTCAACGGCCTTCGGACTGTGGAGCCGAACGTCTGCTCTTGGTGCCCCTTCCCCAGCGACTGCTTGTGGCCGTTTCGCGACATCGGCGAATAGCTGCTTTCTACTGCAACCTGCGGCAGAAGCCAACACGTTTCGATAACAGAGCCAACAACTACTGCCGAGCGCAAGCCGCACGCGTCGCGAAGTGTCGGGGTGGGCTCGCGACCCTCTTGAGGGCATCGCTCTTCAAGCCAGGCAGCATCACGCAGAGGTGGCGATTATCGACGTTGCGTGCGCCGTGCGAGCGGAATCGACGGCGGTGATGCTGCGGTTGCGGCGAAGATCGGTTTCGATTCCGGTCGCTCAGGCGAGGTCCCGCAGGCGTCCGTTTCGGTTCTTCCTCCGGCGAGCGTGTCTGCCTTTCCGCTCGCCGGAGGAA
>Ga0315273_10010941_pt1 | contig 11595 bp, 19 predicted proteins | sample YL17G02_0_MG_FD_205753 | JGI IMG/M metagenome (GOLD analysis project Ga0315273, IMG submission 205753) | Sediment microbial communities from Yellowstone Lake, YNP, Wyoming, USA - YL17G02_0 | ecosystem: Environmental > Aquatic > Freshwater > Lake > Sediment | place: USA: Wyoming | collected... | reverse complement strand
GCGATTCGTTAGAGTTTGTTACTCAGCGCACCAACAAGGACGGTTCTATGAAAGAAGTCTTTGAGATTGAGATAACTCGTCCTGGTGTTGATCATCCTGTCCTCATTGATGCCTTATCAAATGGTCAGAAGTTTAGAGTAGTGTTTGCAATTCGCATTGCTCTTTCTAGACTTCTTGTTCGCCGCAGAAGCTCTACATCTATGGAGTTCTTGTTCTATGATGAATGCTTTGCTAGCTTAGATGAAAAAGGGATTGATGATGTTATTGACGTGTTTAGATACCTAAAGAATGAATTTGCTCATCAGTTAATTATAACTCACGGAACTAATCTTAAAGATCGCTTTGGTAATAATGTTATTGTTGTTGATCAAAATAATCAAGGAATAAGTAAGGTAGTAGTATGAACTTAGATAAATTACCTAAAGCGCTAGTTGATTTGCTTTCTCCAGAGTGCATTGCTAGACTTAAAGAAGAGACTAGTTTAGTTTTAACTAAAGAAGATTGCAAAAAAATTAGTGCGGAAGTACTTAAAGAATACACAAGGAGCTCTAATGGTTTATAATGAAGAAGATCTAAACCCTACTAAAGGCAAGATAGGGGAGTATCTATATGCTAATTATCTAGATTATTCTAGTAAAGGGAAAGCTAGATGTAAAGATCCAGATATGCAGAAGTACGGTGTAGATTGGAGAATTGAAGGTCCTACGCATGATATCGACATTGATGTTAAGCTATCGGATCGTCTCGGAGACTTCTTCGCAGTAACTTATAGGAATTCTAATAACATCAGAATGCCATTTAAGAAAGGCTGTGAAGCTACCTGGCTTGGCATAGTTACTTTTGATTGGAGTAGGTTTATTGAAAACGAAAACCCTGCTGGCACAACTGAGATAGACCTAGCCCATAAAGTTAAAGGAATCTTGGTTCAAGAGTACCAGGAAAGAAAGTACACATATACTAAGTTGCTCATAGAAAAGTACGTCATATCTATTATAGACGTTAAAGTTCAGACTGTACATCAACTTTGCAAAGGTTTCTCAGAAAAAGAATCGGGCGATGGTAACTGTGAAGGCGGCGAAGTAGTAGCTCTAAGAGAGGGTACTGATCACTATGCAGCCGCTCATATTAAGTGGAGCGCCATTAAGCCTCATTCTAAGAATGTGCACTATGAGAGTAAACAAACTAGCCATGTAGCTACTGTTCACTATGCACTTACCTATAAATGGGAGTTCTCTCGATCTGCTCGGATTGCTATTGATGAGCAAGGTAAAACATTAGAAGAAATGGGACTCAAAAGCCTAGAATGGATTAAAGAGCAGAATGCTAATCCAAAAAGTACATTCTGGAGAAAATTTCACCTAGATAACCAAGAAGAATTTGGCGAACTACTAGTAGATGTAATTAAGAAGAAGAAGCAAACTACATCTGCATTTGTCTAGAGTTCTAGTGTATTGATTTTTATGTATGAGCAAAGGGGGCTCCATGAGTCAATATATCAAAAACCCAACAAAATTACTAAGAAATCCTAACTCGCCTGAAGCAATTCAAGCGAGATTGGATGGCTATAGTGACCCAACCCCCTTTGCAAACTATAGTATTATCGTTGGCTCTAATCCTGAACACGCATATGGAACAGTAAACATAGACCTAACTAAGGATAAGATTCTACAAAGAATAAGTTATCCTATCACAGGTGGATCTAAAGCTTTAACTAAAAAGTTAGTTAGAAGCTCTATGAATCTTGACGCCCAAGGCCGAGCAGTAATGACTTCTTATTACATTGATACCAGAAATCAACAATCAGTTATGATAAGAGGGTTCTACAATCCCACAGGACCTAATACAAATGAATCAGCTGGACCTTCTAGACCAGCTCCACTTCCTACCGTTGGTGGAACACTTGGTGGCTTCTTTGCTAGCGCCCCAGGAGAGAATTGGAGAAACCAAGGTCGCTCAAAAGATGATATCATAGCTGCTCAAAAAAGAGTATTTGCAACCACTCCAATTGAATCTAATACAGATCAGACTATAGATAATCCAGTAGATGAATACTTAGAAGACTTTACAGGCAATCATTAAAGTTGACTTCCTTAGATTATATCTTATATAATTTATATGAAGAAAACTAAAAAAGATCCTAATGCTCCTGAAAGTTTACTACTGAGTGTTTCAAGTGTTGAAACATTTATGGGCTGTAAAGCTAAGTGGTACTACCGTTACATAGAAAAGCTACCCGCACCACATACCTATCATACAACTGCAGGCTCCTTTATTCATAAGATCTTAGAGATCTTTATCAAGAAATATTCTAAGAATAAAGATCTACGTCTTGCAGGTAATACGGCATTCTTCTTAGCCAAAAAAGACGAGGACCTTGCACCTACTTTAACTCCTGAAATCATTGAGGAAGGTAAGCAGTGGCTCAAGTTTATTGTTAAAAGATATGAGAAGTCTCCTGAACTGATACCAAACACTCTAAAAGTAGAGGCTCCTTTTAATTTTAAAATAGACGAGTCCTTGTCCGTAAGAGGATTTATTGACCGCATAGATCAAGTTGATCCAAATACAATTAGAATTGTGGATTACAAGACCAGTAGTAATCCTAGTTACCTATCCTCTTTTCAGCTTGCTACATATACTATCGCTACTCAGAAAAAGTATCCAGGTAAGGTTATTCAAGCCTCATACGAGCTAATTCGTCATGAGTTTGAAAACAAAGCATATGACATCTCCGAAGCAGAGCTTCAAAATGTAATTCAGACCTTTACAAAGGCTGCTGATGAAATAAGACATCTCAAAAAGACATCTCCAACCGAAGCTTGGGACCCAACTCCAACTAGATTATGTTCCTACTGCCCCTTCCGCATCCGTTGTGAAACAGATCGCGCTAAAAAATCTCCTGCATGGAAAGTTTAATTATCTCGTTGACTTCTCTAATATGATAATGTAATATTACGTATACAGAGGAATTGTCTTCTCTATCTGTCGAACAAGACTGGAGAAATCATGGATCAAGTGCTAATTAATCAGCTACAGTTCTACACTCCACCACAACTCATTAAGCAGATTCTTTCTAATCAAAAAAAATGCTATCAAGTTGCTAAGTACATTATCGATAGAGAGTTTAAACATAAACCTCAGAGTTGGAAGACCATCGCTCTTCCTGAATATGAAGACTTCTTTCAGGCTGCTGTCTCAGGATTCAATCCGTATAAGAAAATAAGCAATGCAAAAGATAAGGGCCTGATCCAAGCTGTTGAATCCTATAACCCATATAAGAAGCAAGAAGAGGCTGCCGATGCAGACCTTCTTGTCTATGAGCTTAATGGAACTGAACAAGCTTTTTGTCCTTGTTGTAAGCGCCGAAACGAAGAAGTTTCTTTATGGCCTCATAGTGCAGGAAACAATACTGTTAAAGAAGCGTTTGCTCCAGAACCACTATTCTTTAAAGGCAATAAGTATTGTGGTAAAGAAATTGAATCTACAGACCAAGCAAAGATTGATCTATGGATTCAGAATGAATGGATTAGGCAATTAGGCGATAAATATGTATGTAACTATAAGAATAGACTTGCATCTCTTAAGAATTATATTCAGAGTCAAGTTGGATTTCTTATTCAAGACATTAGGTCGGCAGAGTACCATAATAGTAGAAGTCTAAAGAAGCATCCCTTCTATCCATGTTCGGAGTGTGGAACTCTTAATGCAGACTTTAATACCTCTACAACTAATAAGACTGAACAGCTTGAATGTACTAAATGTAAGCACTCAATTAAAATTAAAGATTTTAATGGCAGAAAGTCTTCTAAGATTGTTTGGCAAGCAAGAGGAATGACCAATGCTTTATCGTTTAGCGATCAAGCTAACGATACAGAGGGTAGGTCTACGTACGAAGAGATCATTAGTAATTATAGCATAACAACTGTGTCTAATGATAGTGCAGTATTCCAAAATAACATTGAAGTAGAGAAAGCTGAGCTATTTGATCAATTAATTAAGAGAATTAGAGAACTAGCTGCTTCTTGTTTAAGTAGTAAGCAGCGCCAACGATTACTTAATGATCCTATGGTAAAGAAAGTAGATGGTATTCCTGAAACCCAGAATTTTCAAATCTTCTATAACTATTTCTTTATAGATGATTTAGAAAAAAAACAAGCACATCTTGGTAGAGCTAAAAATAAATCAGATGAAACATCTACATATAGAGAGCTTGCATTAGAGTTTCTACAAAAAGAACAACACTATACAAAATGTAACGATTGTTTTGTTAAGATGTACGAGCCAACTGAAAGTGCTAAGTTTAAGAAGGCTGGGAGTAGAGCTCAATGTGAAGAATGTAAGAGCCTTAATGTTAAGTACCATGGTCCAAAGTGTGGCCAATCAGATGGTTTAGATCCTTTGTGTAAAGAGCATGGAAACATAGAAATTGTAATGTATATATTTCAAACCATTGAACCTAAGATCCGTCGTCTTGAAGAACTAGTAAAGAGTGATAAAGTAGCTGCAGATCTATACGAAAGAATAAGAGAACTTCTACAAGCTCGAGACGAACTAGATGCTTATCAAGATATGGTTAAGCTTTTAAATTATTAAGGAGAGTATATGAAGAAGATTAAGATAATTCATTTTATGGCTGATAATACTCTTAAGAATCTTTGTAATAATAAGCTAGATGGTAGTTGGACAAATGATGATCACGATGAAAAGACAACTTGTCCAAAATGTAAGCGAAAATTAAAACGCGGCAAAAGGATGTTCAAATGAATCTAAAAACTTTAGTTCTCCTACTACTGTTAGTAGGATGTCAGGACTATGCTAAGCCCTTTTCAGAATCAGAAACTCGTCATGGCTGTAGTGATCGTATTTCAGAAACTGAAAAGCACCTAGAAAGATATCTGAATGGTATAGCTTTAACTAAATGTCTTTCCAAAGATTTCAAAGGAGTCGAGGCAATTCGAGATACCTTTTATTGCTTCTCAAAAGAGATCTCTACTCGCTCTGACTGCAATGACATGCCAGTAGCAACAAATTGTGAAGAATACTTTAGATGCCTAAACTAATTATTACTGGCAGAACCAACTGTGGCAAGTCGTTCCTCAAGAAAGCTATTGAAGGACAAGTTAATATCGAAATTATTGAATCTAGTTCACGAACCTTTCTCTCAATATATAAAGAAGGCGATAAGATTATAGTGATAGATGCCCCTGCAATACTATGCTCTATTCGCTCAGGGTTAGCCTTTTCCGTAGCAGATCAAAAAAGAGAAGATGATATACTTTCGTATGTGACAGAACTACCTAGTTGTACTATTATTAAAAATGCAGGATCTTTAGACGACCTTAGAGTAAAAATTAAAAAGCTTATTAAAACTATTTAAGAAAGGAAAAGACAATGAAAGTTTCACTAGAACAAATGGCTCAGCCCTTCCTCATTCGTATTATTGAGGAGGATAAAGATGTTATTGCCTCAAAGCTTGGAGCAATTTGGAGTGCAAAAAAAGATGCGATTACCCTAGAAGGCTTCCGCAAAGGTAAAGTTCCTCAAAATATTGCTGAAAACAAGTTTGGCTTCCAAGCTCTATATAAAGATTATATTGACGAAGTTATTACTACTGCAATTGCTAAAATTAACACAGACAATAGTGTAACTGTAGTTGATCTTCAGCAAGTTGTTCCAGAGAAGCTTGATAAAGAAGGCATCGTAATGCAAGCAGTAGCTTATTTGAAGCCTGTTGTTCTTAGTCTTGATTATAATAATATTCCAGTTACTAAGCCTGATGCTGATGTTTCAGATCAAGAACTAACTACTCAAATGAATGAGTATCGTGAGCAGAACGCACTAGTAGTTCCTATTACTGACCGCGGCGTCCAGTATGGCGACCTTCTTGTTGTGAGCTACATTGGGTCCATTGGTGGCGTACCATTTCAAGGCGGCACCGCAACTAGACAACAAATTCAACTCAACGAAGGCTCTTTTATTCCTGGCTTTGGTGAACAAATTTTGGGAATGAATGCTGGCGAAGCAAAAACCTTCTCAGTTACTTTTCCAGAACAATATCAAGCAACTCAACTAGCTGGAAAAGAATCTTCTTTTGATATTACAATTCATGAAGTTAAGGTTAAAAAGCTCCCTGATCTAGATGATGATCTAGCAATCACTTGTGGCTTTACTACTCTTGATGATATGAAACAAAAGGTCTCAGAAGGTCTTTCTGCTCGTAAGGCACAATATGCTCAGTCTAAAACAGAAACAGAAATCTGCCTAGAGCTTGTACGCCGTGCAACAATTGCTCCACTTCCAGCTACTATGGTTCAGAAGCGCCTTATGGGCATTCTACAACAAGAAGCAAGCCAAAGTGGAATGTCCGAGAAGGACTATCTAAAGGCTCGTAATGTTGATCAAAATGCATTTGACCGCGCCTACTACCAATTAGCAGTTCGTGATCTTAAGATTCAATTAGTTCTTGACTACGTTGCAAGTGCCGAAGCACTTACTGTAAGTGAAGATGAGCGCAATGCATATGTTACAAGTGAAGCTGACAGGCTTGGATATACAGTTGATCAAGTTAAAGGCATGACGTCTCAAGATCAACTTGACTCTCAGGTTAAGCTAAGAAAAGCATATGACTTGCTACTTACAAAAGTAACACATACGGAATCTACAAATGGAACAGGCGCCTAAGAAGTCTCGGGAGACCTCTAGCCCTACAAAGGGCAGGGGTCGTCCAAAAGGCTCTAAAAATAAATCTAAGTCTCAAGCTATTGTAAAAACTAAGTTTGGGACTATCATCCCTAACCTGCCACCCTATCAGCGTAAGGCATTGGGTAATCTTTTATTTGCTGGCTCTGCTCCAAATACAGTTGGAAAGCTACCTAATAGTATCTTTCAGGCTGATGGTCTAAATGCTGGAAGACAACTTCCTCAGAATGATGTGAAGAGTGATCATCTCTTATTTAAAGAAGTTCATCTTGTTAAAAACATTACCACAGGTGATTGGGAAGTAGAATCAGTAACTACTAATCAAGGTAAGTTTGAAACTGGTGTAGAGCAAACTAAGAAAATTAACCAAGCTTTAGTTAGAGCATTCGTTACTTATCTAAGACAGCACGTCTTTGAAAACGATATAAAAACTTTTCTAGAACAGGAAAAATTATGAGATTTGGTGACATTTTTCTAAGCATATTTTATGCTAGTGCAAGTTGTGGAACATACTTCCTAATGTTCCCAAACATTACTCCAATGAGCCTTTCTATCATAGGAGTAGGATTTATTGTTATGTTTATTTTTTGGTTAAAATTCTTCTCCCAATTAGATAATAAGTTCAATACTGCAAACGCAAAAGAGCAAGCGAATTATGAAGAAGTTACTAAGCTCTTAGAGAAGAATCCAACAGTTCAACAAGTACTGCAACTTGTAGATAATCCAAAAAAATCAAAATATGTAAGAACTAATCAGGTGCTAGATATTTGCTTACGTCAATTAGACTTTGCCAAAAGTGACATAGATGCCTTAGGCATTCGCCTAGGTCAAACTCAAGCTGATCTACAAGATCTAAGGGTATGGGCCCACCAGCAGAAGTCTCAAATTGCTGCTTCGAAATCTACCAAGCCTCTAAAAAAGAAAAAAGAGCTATCCCTAAAAGAAACACTAAAGAAGCTTCCAACTACTTCAACTCTTAAACCAAGAACTAAGGTAAAAGGTAAAAAGAAATGAAAGTGACACTCCCTGAAGAATTAGCTAGTAAGAAGATTATTCTTTGTAAAGAAGAGCCATTTTTCATCTCACCAGAAGGTGAAGGTCTATGGACAGGAAGATTATGTGCTTGGATGCGAACTAGTACGTGCAACCTATCCTGTGCTTGGACTAATTCAGATGGTACAGTTACTTTATGTGATACTCCGTATACTTCACATAAGCCTACTAAGTATGCCGTAACTATGCAAGAAGCCTATGATTCATTAATGAATGCTAATGCTCACTATGTAAGCATCTCAGGTGGTGAACCATCGTCGCAAAAATCAGTTGTTGAAATGATTAATTATCTTGAAGATTCTGGCAAAAGAGTTAAAGTTGAAACCAACGGGACTCAGTTCTTTGAATCAAAAGCTACATTAATTAGTATGTCTCCTAAGCTCCGATCAAGCTCTTCAGGACTTAGGACCATGAGTAACCCCGATTACCATCAACAAGATACAAATAATTTTCTAAATACAACTAACTTTGAACTTCAAGCTAGGCATTATGCTAGATTAAATGAGCGTCATGAATCAATGAGATACAATCTTGATTCAATGAAACAATTCTTAGACTATTACAAAGAGCGAGTAATATTTAAGTTTGTAGCAAATGGTGCATCAGATATTGAAGAAATTATTGAAAACTATGTAAAACCACTCAACATTCCATCCGATCAAGTTTGGCTTATGGCTCAAGGAGTTACATCAGCTCAACTTAATGAAAAAGCCCAATGGATAATTGATGAATGTAAGAAATACTCATGGAACTATGCTGATAGGGTTCATATCAGGGTTTATGGCAATAAGTCTGGAGTTTAAGGATGAAGTTGATTTGCTTTACTCATCCTAGCTATATTGGCAATGAGCAACCACATTTAAATTGCAGGACCTGCTGTCAGATTTTTCTAGCTGCAATAAGAGCTAAGCAATAGGAACCAACTATGTGTATAATTTGCCTAGAATTTAAAAAGCACAATGACCTATATGATGCTAGAAGAATGTTAGAAGCAGCAAAACGTGAATGGTCCATAGGACTTGTGGGACATGTTGGATTTAGTATAGAGCCTGCTTATTTTAGAGATCAGTTAGCAATGGTACCAATTACGGGAATAGATGAAAAGCATCTTAAGCAAATTGAAGATGTTCTTAACTATAGAGAGAAACTCTTAAAAAGGAAGATGAAATAATGAGATTATTATTACTTCTACTACTTACAAGCTGCATAACAATAGTGCCCCAACCTAAAGAAAAGACTAAGTTTGTTGATATTCAAACTTATAAAACTTGGGGTAGCACTCATCTTACTCCAATTGGCACTAGGCCATTGCCAACACAAGCCGAAATTGACAATAACCCAATATGGCAATATGGAGAGCCAGACAGGGCTTATCATGAACGACAAAGAGATGAAATCAGAAAACATCCAGGACACTAAGCAGGCACTCGCTCAGATTGAGTCTCAGTTTGCTATATGTGCTAGGATGTATTACACTCATGAGCGAGCTCGCAAACAGCTCAATGGAGCTGCTGGCACTCTTGGCTCTAAGCTTCCAACAGAAGAAGCTCTTCAAGCTCAACTCGCTATTGAAGATGAAGTTAAGAATTGGATTAGTAGCTATGGAGCTCTCTTTTTGGTATCATCAGATCCCTATGTAAGACATTTCGCTTCAGAAATGATAAAAAAAGATAATGATAAAAATCAATCAAGTAAAACTAAATAAGGTAGCAATTGTAGATATTATTCTTACAGTTCAAGAGTTACAAAACGACAAAGCTAAATTAGCGATGTGGCTTACTTCTACTGACGATGAAGAGAGACGAGCAGAACTTATTATGAAGAGAAATAAAAATGTTTAAACTATCACTATCAAAGAATTTGAATCGATTAGCCTTTTTGAAAGCACAACTTACATGTTTAGTGCTTCTTGCTTTGACTTTCATAGCAACTGCATCATTGCATCTCCTACTTAACGCTAATCAGATGCAAGAATTTTTACTCATACTTGCTTTTGGTCTCCTTGTAGCATTTGGTTTAGCTTTATATCTATTCTCACTCTCAATATGCAATATTACAGGCAGACTAAGGAATATTAGCGACAGAGACATCTGGGTACTCTGGGGCATTTATATTGTAAGTGGCCTAGTTCCAGTTTTAAAAATATTCATCTTCCTTATCCCAACAGGATACTTTAATAGGAAAGCTCAATGACTAAGCCATATGTAAACCTGCATTCTCACACGGAATACTCTGCTCTGGATGGTTTTGCGCGCCTCGAGAACGTAAAGGATGATGAAGGTAATCTTGTTCAGCAAGGGATTACTTCTCGTCTTAAAGAGATTGGTCATACGCATTGTGCTATTACTGATCATGCTACATTGTCTGCAATTCAACCTGCATATGATTCATTTAAGAAGGCAGACATTCAACTTCTTCCAGGCTGCGAATTTTATATTGTAGATAAGATGGAAGAACCAAGAGGCATGCAAAACCACCTTGTTGTGATTGCACGCAATAAGAGAGGCTGGGAAAATATCCTTAAGATGAATTACATTGGATTTGAAAGAGGATCTAAGATGATCTGGGATCGTCAAGTAGCTCGGATTGATCTGAAAGTCCTAGCTGAACATAAGGATGACTTAGTAATTTCATCAGCTTGTCTTGCAGGGATCCCTGCACAGTTCCTTAAAACAGGAGAGTATGAAAAGGCTCTAGAGCATGTCAAGTTTATGAAGAAGCTCTTTCCTGAGAGCTATTTCTTAGAAGTACAAGGTGTAGACTTTTATGGAATGCTAGATAGTAGCGCTCATACCCCTGAAGTAGATAAGGTTTGGATTGAAATGCAAGCTGAAGATCAAAAGCTTGTTAATGATCGAATGCTAGATCTTGCAGATAAAACAAAGGTACCTGTAGTATGTACAACAGACTTCCATTATGTAAGTAAGAAAGATAGGGATTCTCACTTACTAATGCTTGCTGTTCAATCTAAAAAGAGTATAGATGCCCCAGCTCTTGGCTCTGGCGAGAAGGGTGGTAGGCTGGCGTTTGAAGCAACACCTCTTTTATCTACTCAAGAACTCATTGCCATGTTTACAGAGACTAGCTCTGGATATAACGGCTATTCTGAACATATGGTTAAAGAATGGATTGAGAATACGAATAAGGCTGCTGCACTTTGTGAGCCGGCAGACTACTTAGCTCCATCAGGATATAAGATTCCTCTCTTTCCAGTCCAAGAATCAGATGACTATGCACGCTTTCTTAAATGGAAAAGCAGCTTAGATCCAGAACAGATTCAAAAGATTCTAAACGAAAATACAGACTTTCTTAAATCTAGGATCTCTAGGTGAATACATCACTGGACTATCAGCTAAATGAGATAGAACTACAATTTGTAGATCTTACTAAGCCTTTTGAGGACTATAGAATATATGCTGACAAGAAGAACCTTTGGTAGCTCATTTTTAGTAGCTCGCCATAAAAATCTACTAAAACTTGACAATTTCTTAAAAGAAAACTTAGTATATCTTTTAACATCTACTTCTCCGGACATTAGGGATAAGGCAGCTAGATGCAATTATAGGCCTGAAATTAAAATTCCTCTAGACTCTTGCTACAGTGGAGAGGCTGATATCAAAAGAATAGTTACCATATCATATAATTACTTTGGATCATATGCTGCTACTCATCTCAGCAGAGGGGCTAGATATGCTGCAGTTACTCAAAGCATATATCTCCATATCAAAGATCAACTCTCTATGAGAGATTGGGATACCTCAAAATATTACTTCTCACATATTCGCCGATTTGCAAACTATGTAAAAAGTTGCGAATATCAAGAGGAAGCTAAATGATCTGGAA
>Ga0315273_10010940_pt1 | contig 11595 bp, 8 predicted proteins | sample YL17G02_0_MG_FD_205753 | JGI IMG/M metagenome (GOLD analysis project Ga0315273, IMG submission 205753) | Sediment microbial communities from Yellowstone Lake, YNP, Wyoming, USA - YL17G02_0 | ecosystem: Environmental > Aquatic > Freshwater > Lake > Sediment | place: USA: Wyoming | collected... | reverse complement strand
GCAATGTTGCCGATCCCGATGATGGCGAAACGCATCGAAGGACTCCTTTTGGTCACCGACTTGCCCTGATTTTGCACCAGATGGGCGGGTGGCGGCACGCCCGACTCGCTGAACCCAAACAGCCGCTAACGGATCTCAATCTACCCGCTGCCGGCGTGGATGTCAATTGGGAGAAGCACGTGACAGCACCGCACCGGCAATGAGCAGATATCGCTAGGAGAGCCCCTGACGATGTTAACACCAATCACGGCACAGTACAAGACTGTCACCCTGCCCGTTCACCCGACCGCGAGCGATCTTCAGGGCCTGGTCGAGCCATATCGGGCGATGATCGTTGCCCAATTCAACGCTATCCTCGACCGCACGGAGCGGAACGACCACTACCCGTGGATTGACACCAAGATCAACCTGATAACCGGCGAGGAGCTGCCGCCGGCGCACCCGCTGCTGGGGCGCGACCTGGTCAGCGGCTGGGTGCAGGGGCGCGGGTTGGAGTCGGTGGTGAAGTTCGCGGTGTGGCTGGCTCCCTTTGCCGGAGACGGCGAGGTGGATCGGCTGATCGAGCGCGCTCGCCGTCTGGCCGCTGACCTCTTGGCTCGGCTCCAGCGGGCGCGTGAGATCAACGGGGGCCATCTGCACTTCTTCATGACCCCAACAGGGCAGGCGCTTGGCCTCGGGCCCGAAATGAAGCGGATGCCAGTGGCGCTGGATGCTTCCTCGCCGCACAGCTACAGCGATCTTTTCTGTGCGAAAGGGATGTTCGCTGCCGCGCACCTGCTGGGGGATCGGGCAGCGATGGGCGAGGCACGCGCCTTCTGCATGGCCGTCTGCCGCGACGTCATGGCCCGGACCTTCCGCAGCGACCAGCCGCAACCCGCAGCCGGCGCCCGGCCCTGGATTACCGGTGCCTTTTCTCACGGGCCGGCCATGATCTCGCTCGGTATGGCTGCACTCCTTGCCGAGTTCGAGCCGGGTCCAGGCGCGGCGCATCTGGGCCTGACGCTGGCGCGACGTATTCTTGATGCCCACGTCAATCTTGGCGGCAAGTGGCCGGCGCTTCGCGAATACGATCTGGTGGAATTCGTGGATGAGGCAGACAATCCCGCCTCGGACGAGTCGGGAAGGATCATCTCCGACCCGGGACACTCGCTGGAGTTCGCCGGCCTGTTCCTGAAGTTCAGCCGGGCAGTGTGGCGCTACGGAGGGGCCACGCCGGCGCAGCGGGAAGCGCTGCAGTGCATCGAGCGGATCATGCCGGCTCTTCTGGCCCGCGCCTTCGCGAACGGCTTCTGTCCCGCGGTCGGCGGCATATGCAAGACGGTGGACCTGCTCTCCCGGCGCCCCGTTGACGATACGATGCCCTGGTGGAGCCCGCCCGAGACGATCCGGGTTGCACTGGCTGCGTGGCTCGTAGATGAAAGCGACGAGAGCCGCCAGACGTGCCTGGGCATCCTGGCAGTGTCGCACAATGCGTTCGTCACGCACTACGTGCGGCCCCAGACACATCTGATGGCGGTGAAGGTGCGCAATGCCCGCGGCGAAGCGGTTGACCTGATGCCTTCGGTCCCCGATGCCGATCCCGGATATCACACTCTCCTGAGCCTGATTGACGCGTTGGACTTGATCCAGGTTTTGAGCCAGTAGGCTCACTCAATTCCTCAGGCTAAGTAGTCCAGGGGGCAGGCCGGGGTTCCGCGGGTAGAGCTTCAACCCGTCAGCGATAACCAAGATGATAGGTGCGGCAATCCAAAGCCTCCCCAGCCGCACCGGCCAGAATAAGCCTTCCGCCACCGCAGCCCGAATCGCTTTAGAAGGTGGGCGGGGAGGGACTCGAACCCATGACCTCACGAATGTGAACCGTGAGGTGGAACCCGCCCTCGGCAGTATCCACGGCCATAGTGCTTCTACCAGACCGCGCGTACTTCGCCGCTACGACAGCTCCTGCTCAGCGAACTGGCGAATCTGCCACACTCAAGCGCGAGCAGCGCGGGGTGGATGTAATGTCCCGCATCGCTGTTCGGCCAGCGAATTCCCAGATAGATCCGGCTGCCCATAGCCAGCGCGTGAGTCGAGCGAGGCATTACGAGCTGTGTACCTTATGCTTCACTTGAATACGACCACAATTAAGCAGACCCTAACATCCAGAACGGCAATTCCGGAGATCTACGTCGACGCAGAGTAAATTGGCTAGCTTTGCTCTGATGGCAGAGGGAGGTGGGCTGTGAAGGTGCTACCTTTGCCGGGCGCGCTTTCTACGGCAATGCGGCCGCCATGCTGTTCGATGATGCTCTTGGCGATGGCCAGGCCAAGTCCCGTACCGGGGGCCGATCGTGTCTGCTTCCCACGATAGAATCGCCGGAAGATGTGGGGTAGATCCTCCGAGGAAATGCCGATCCCCGAGTCGGCCACTTGTAGCATGGCCCAGGTAGTATCGCGGCTCAATGAGAGAGTTATGGTGCGACCCTGGGGCGTGTACCGGATGGCATTGTCGACCAAGATAAGAATGAGCTGCCTGAGAAGGTCCGGATCCGCCATCAACGAGACTTCGTCGATCTGTCTGAGTCCAATCCGGCGCCCCTTGGCCCGCAATCTGGCCTCTTCGTAGACCTCCACCACCAGCCGATCCAGTTGTGTTGGACGGAAGTTGACCTGGCCGGCATCGGCCTTTGCCAGAGTGAGGACCCGGTCAATGAGGCGCGCCATGCGATCCGCTTCGTCGCAACAGGCCCTGACCACCTCGCTTCTTTCCTCAGCGGGTAGCTTGTCGCCGTGGCTGCCCAACAGCTCCAAGTTTGCGTGGATGGCAGTGAGGGGTGTTCGCAACTCGTGGGCAGCATCCTCGATGTAGCACTGCTGGGCCGCGTAGGCGTCCTTGAGACTGGTCAGCATCCGGTTAATGGTGGCAGACAGCCGGCCGAGCTCGTCGCGGGAATCGATGCCTTCCAGGTATCCCGAGGGACGTCGGGACTGAGCGATCGCCTCGGCTGTGCGGGTGATGAGCTCGATCGGCTTGAGGGTTCCTCCCGCGATCGTCCAGCCGATGATCCCGGCCACAACAGTCAGGAGCAATCCGGTGCCGAATAGTATCAGCCGCAAATCTGCAAGGGTGTGGGACGTTTCTCGATACGCCGTGCCGACCTCGATGTAGCCGGCGATTTGCCGGTCCACCACTAAGGGCACGACCACTACGCTCACGCTGTCGTTCCCGACGCGCGAGGTGAAGAGAACGTCGCGCCCGCTGCGGGCAGCTTCGAGGTCGTGCGGCTCAGCGGCCAGCGTCTGGCCACCCAGGTTCTTGGATCGGACGATGAGATGGCCATTCGGATCGACCACCTGGATGTAAATACCTGGCGCCGCGAAGGCGTTGATAGGCGCTAGAACAGGGTCTTGGGAGTTGAGTGGCAGATGAGCGTTTGCCTGGGTTGCCGCTTGGAAGTGCCCTGCACGAGAAATGATCTCCTGGTGCTCTTCTGTAATCTGATGTTGGACCACGAGAGAGTAGACGAGCAGGCTGAAGACGACAATCGTGCCTGCTACCACGCTGCTGTACCACAAGCCCAAGCGCAGGCGGATGGACAACGACCCTAACCCTGGTGGCGCAGGACATAGCCCGCGCCCCGAACTGTCTGAATCAGCCGAGACTCGCCCTGTTCCTCGAGCTTACAGCGCAGATACCGTACGTAGACCTCCAGAACGTTGTCGTTGCCGTCGAAATCGTATCCCCAAACCTTCTGCAGGATGGTGTCGCGAGTTAGCACCCGCTCGGGGTTCGAGAGGAAGAGCTGCAGGAGAGCATATTCTGTTGTAGTGACCTTGATCTCCCTTTCACCGCGCCGGGCCATACGGGCCGCGGTGTCGAGCGTGAGGTCCGAGTAGCGCAAGACATCGCTGATCGAAGGTTCAGACCGGCGCAGGCAGGCGCGGACGCGCGCGAGTAGGATCTCGAACACGAAAGGCTTAGTCAGATAGTCGTCGGCGCCGGTGTCCAGCCCCAGTATCTGGTCTGCCACACTGTCACGCCCAGTTAGCATCAGGACCGGCAGGCGGTCGTCCACCGCGCGCAGCACTTGGCAGACTTCCAGGCCGTCGATGTCCGGGAGCCCTACATCCAGGATAACGAGGTTTGGCGGGCGCTCGCGAGCCGAAGCCAGGCCGTCCTTGCCGCTGCTGGCCACATCTACGATGTAGCCCTCGTAGCCAAGGCCTCGCTTCAGAGCATCTGCAATGCCACCGTCGTCCTCGATGACCAGGATACGTTCTGCCATCCAGGCACCTCGTATGCGCGAGCGGGCTCAGGGTGCCCCTTGCCATACAGAACACAGAAGGACTGTAACAAAAGTATGATAGCCTAGATGAGCAAGATCGGCAAGCGGGTGGAGCTATGGGCGGCGTGGGGAAGAGGAGAAGAACGCCAAGATGCCGGGCGCTCTCCGTGCTGGAAGGCGCCCGGCCTTTGGGGGTGAACTTCAGTTCAAACCTGGATGTGTTAGGGTGATTCTACGGTATTCGCTGTACCGCCGCCAGTGGAACCGCCGGTAGTATTGCAGGCGGCGCGCTTCTACTGACGGATCAGGTGTTGAAGGCTCGACTGGCGAGGCCAATCAGGTTCATTGAGCCGCCCCCTCATTGCTCCACTGCCAAGTAGGGCTGGATCAGCAGTCAACAGGTAGTAGGACTGGCCCGCGCATGTACGGCAGAGAGTCTTCCCATCCTGGACAGCCTCGCGCCCGTTCATGACTTCTTCGCCGCACATGTCGCAGGTCGCCTTCATGCCTGGACGGCCGAGAATCTGGGGCAGCGGCGTTGTAAGGTGCACAGGATGGACGTCGAGCAGATCCGAGGAAGGCATGCACTGGTAGCCCGCAAGCTGGGCCTCCCATTTGTTGCGCGCTTTCGGTACGTATTGGTAGGCGAGCTGGCGCACATTGGAGCGCGGCACAAGCCGCACAGCGTGCTCCGATTCCGTGTCGACAAACGTGGCTGCGACTTTGCCGCAGTCTTCAACGCGCATCGTGCGACGGCCGACCGAACAATTGGTGACAACCGCGATACCGTCCGTGGCACAACCGTCGGTCTCGACGATGGTTAGCAATCGTTTATCGGCTCTTGGTAGATCCAATCCAAGTACCTCGCCGGCCAGAATCCCCATCCGTACCCCCAGGACCTGCCGGGGACACAGGTGATGATGCATCGCCGCACTGGCTGCGAGGAGGTCAGCAAGAGGTTTCATGGCGAGCTCCGAACGAGAGAGGTATGCCGGCTGGCGCATCGACGCTAGAGGTCATCGTTGAGCACCAGCTCGGCGATTTCGAGAGCGGCGGCGTAGTATCCGAGATGTGCGCTTTCCAGCACCCGCGCCCGCAGCTGGGATATCCACTGCAGGATGTGCTCCTCGCGCAACTTCGCCCGGATCTCAGCCAGGGCTTTGCCATCCTCGAGCGACACCTCGGATAGGCGGGCAGACAGGTAGGCCATCAGGCGGAGCTCGTTGGCTATGTGATCTGGCAAGTCGTCGCTCGGTACCACCCCAGCTTCAACGAAGCACTGCTGCACTTTCAGGGTCGAATCTCCCATCAGCAGGCCCTTGATCATCTGGCTCTTCGTGTCCGGCGTGGCGCCGTCACTTGGCAGCGCTGGCAGCATCCACCGATCGCGGTACACTGATTCGTAGGGCGCTACATACCTGGGATTTGGGACAACGAATAGGTCCATGTACTCCCGGTCAAGAGTGGCCAGGGCGGAGTCACTCACGTATGCTACTCCCAGAACTTCGGACATCTGGCCAAGGCCCGACATGCTGTCCGGCGTCGGATGGGAGCTGAGGACGTCTGCCAGGAAGCCATAGACGCTCGTCTTGGCTTGTTCCTCGGTGACCTCGGACGCGCTCCGTGCGGTTGCAGTTATCATCTCTTTCTCCCAGACATCAGTGGTGGCACTCTACGGGACTCGGGTATCCACCGGTGGCTCCGTCATGGTTAGGCTCGCCCCCCAGATTGTCGTAAAGGATCCTAACCTTATCGCCCATGGCCTTGGCATTTGGGTGCTTTGCACGTAGGGTATCGTAATTACCAAACTCGCGGGTTATGGCCAGGCACGTGATCACGCAGGCCGGGGGCAGGCCGGCGTCGAGCCGGTGCATACAGAGATGGCACTTCTCCGCCTTGTTCGTCTTGGCGTTGAAAGAGAGAGCCTTGTACGGGCACGTGGGCAGACACTTTTGGCAGCCGGTACAGCGGGCCGCGTCGATATAGACGATGCCATCGCTGCGCTGCACAAGGGCACGGAATCCCAGGCTATCACACTTAGCCTTGCACGGTGCATTCCCACAGTGATGGCAGAGCATCGGCAGGACTCTCACCGCGACCTGTGGCAGCGTGCCCTGCTCGGAGCCATAGACGCGATTCCACAGTTCCCCCAGCTCCACGTTATTCTCCTGCTTGCAGGCCAGGGAGCAGGCATTGCAGCCAATGCACCGCTTCAGGTCGATGTAGATCGCGGGTGCTGAGCTCGACCTTGGCGCTGCGGTGCTTGTGGGCGCTCTGGTCGCGGTCGGCGAGGCAGCGGCAGCTGAGCTCGACGTTGGCGCTGCGATGCTCGAGGGCGTACTGGTCGCGGCCGGCGTTCGAGTGGGAATAGGGGTTGGACTCGGCGTCCCCTCGCTCCCCGGCAGGATGTCGAAACTTCCCGTACCGTGTCGTTCGGTTAGCGGTATGAAAACCCGATTTGCGGGATTAGGATCTGGCATTTCAGCCTCCTTTAGCCTTTGTAGACTCGAACGGCTCCGTCCTTGTGGGCGGCCATTCCGGAAATCTTCTCCGCTTTGCCCGGCACGAACTGAGAATCGTTGGTCCCCTTGCCCTTCGCGACCGGGCCGAGGCCCCAGTGACCGAAGCCATGGGTCATCCCCACGACGTCAGGGTGAATGCGGTTGGTGACCCGCGCTTTCGCCTGCGCCTTGGCATATTGGTTCTCGACCGTCACCATGTCGCCATTCTTGACGCCCAGCTGCTGCGCTTTGGCGGTATTGATCCAGAGCTCGTTCTCGCCGTGGAATTCCATCAGCCAACGGTTATTCATCGTTCTCGAGTGGGTATGGAGCGGTTCCTTCCAGTTCACAAGATAGAGCGGATAGGTTGTCGTAGGGCCGTCCTCGGTGGGGACGTAGTCCGGCAGGGGGTTGAGACCTTTGTCCTTCATCTGCTGCGAGTAGAACTCGAACTTCTTGGACGGCGTGTTGAAGCCGCTCGTCTCATACTTTCGATAGTGAGTGTCCCCGCCGATCCAGGTTGCGCCCGGAAGGGCCTTGAGGTCGGCCAGATGGATGCCGACCCCAGCAAACAGCGCGTCGTCCAGATACTGTTCGTAAGGCACGTTGAAGGGATATTGACTGTACCCCATTTGGAGGGCCAGGTCCTGGACGAATTCGTACTCGACCTTCTGGCCGAATACGGGTGGGACTACGGGCTGCCGAAGCGAGATGGCGGGGAAGGTCACCCACTGGGAACACAGCTCATATCTCTCCAGGTAGTTGGACCCCGGGATCACGATGTCCGCCATCTGTGCCGTCTCGCTCATGTGCGTATCGACGACGACGACGAGATCCATGTTGTTAAGCGCCTGCAGGTTTTTCGCCGTGTTGGGGACCGAGAACACGAAGTTCTGGAAGACGAACACGGCCGCCTTCGGTTGGTAGGGCTGCCCGCTGATCATCGCATCCCGGGCCTCAACGTAAACGCCAGACGAATGCGCGAAGGGATACTTGGTTCCGGCACCGTCGACCCGCGTCAGAGTTGGCTTGGGAGCGACCGTGAACTTCGCCCCTTTGCGTTCGGGGAAAATCAAGCTTCCAGGTACATCGATCTGGCCGATCAGGCCGGCAAGCATAGCGATGGCTCGTCCACCGTCGCTGCCGTTGGTATGGTGGCCGGGTCCAGACCAGGCATCGACAACGGCCGGCTTGGTAGTGGCCAACTCACGAGCCACCTGCCTGATCGTCGCCGCGGCGATGCCGGTGATCGGGGCGGCCCATTCCGGAGTCTTGCTTTTCACGAGAGCCGTGAACTCAGCGAAGCCGACGCTCCAATTGGCAACGAAGGTGGCATCGTAAAGCTTCTCGGCGATGATGACGTTCGCCATCGCCAGCGCCAGGGCGCCGTCCGTTCCCGGCCGAATTGGCAGCCACAACCCCTTATAGTCCGTACACTTCTCGGCGGTTTCGGAGCATCTTGGGTCGACCATGACCAACTTGGCGCCATTTGCCAGGCCGTCCAGTAAGATGCGCGGCAGGTGAGCCCACTTCATGGCACCCAAAGGGTTCCAGCCAAAGATCAGCATATACTTGGTGTTACGCAAGTCCGGCAAAGGCCGCTCGTTGCCCATCGTCTTCCCGAAAGCCACCTTGCGGGCTACGTCGCACAGATTGGAGTGCATGAGAAAGTTTGGAGTGCCGAATGCGTTACAGAAGTTTTCCTGGATGGCCGTAAAAGACGCATCTTCGGCGAACCACACCAGCTTGTCCGGACCGTAGGTCGACTTGACGGTAGCGAGCCCGGCGGCTATCTCGGCAACTGCCTGATCATACGTAATCTCTTGCCACTGGCCCTCTCCCCGGGCGCCGACGCGCTTGAGCGGCTTCTTCAGGCGGTCCGGATCGTAGAGCGACATAATCCCTGCGTTGCCCTTCGGGCACAGACGCGCGCCGGAGCTCTGCAGGCCGGCAAAATCCGTGGAAATATTGGCGACACCGATCGGGTTTGCCGAGTTGGGTTCGATCTTTACGACGCGGCCGTTGACCACGTGCGCCAGGATCCCGGTGTTTCCCCCGCACATGTTGCATGATGTGGGGATCCATGCATCCCCTGCGAGGGCAGGGCTCATGGCGGAGAACATGCCTTGCGCCGATGCGTGCAGCGCCGCCTCTCGGGGTTGGGCCAACAAGCTGAGTGGCCTGAGCCCGGTAAGGCCTAGTCCCATTGTGACGGCGGAGAGCTTGAGAAACTCGCGCCGCCCGATTCTCGTACTTGCCATTGGGTACCTCCTCCTATACTGAAGTTGGACCGGCAGAAGACAGCCTAACCGATAAAGCTTGGAAGGGGCTTTGAGTAAGCTTGGAATTTGCTTAGAATTTGCCATCGGCCAATCCGAACTCGCCCTGACAGGCTGATCTTTGGGACATGGGTCATGCATGGTGAGTATTGGTGAAGGGAAAGTGTAGCTTTAGTGTTGTCAGTCCACTGAGTGCTATTTCGCTGGGGATTTGAGGCAGACCACCGAAAAGTGAACAATAGCCATAAAGCGGCAGCTGCTCGCCTGCCCACGGTCCCCCGCATACTCTGGCGGGGATCGCCGCGGTAGCGGAGCGTGTGGTCAGGCAGCTTTCCTGGTTTTAGGCCTATCTGGATGCGGGGACGGGCGGGGTCACCGATTCGAAGGCGATCGTCCCGAGGGTGGCTGGGATGTCGTAGTAGCCCCCGCCGGCGCACGCGCGACAAAGGGCGAACCCATCGCGCAGCACCTCGCGCTCGTTCATGATCTCTTCGCCGCAGATCCCGCAGAGCGCCTTGCGGCCGGGCCGGCTGATGATCTGCTCTATGGGCGTGCGAAGGACGACTTCGTGTACGTCGAACAACTCATCGCACGCCATCAGCTGGTAGCCGACCAGTTGCGCCTCCCATAGGGTGCTGGCCTCGGGCGCGTAGACGCGGGCGGCCCGGCGCACCGTCGGCCGCGGCACGATGCGCAACGCCTGACCGGTCGGCGTGTCAACGAAGGTGGCCGCGACTTTGCCGTAGTCTTCGATCCGCATGGTGCGCCGTCCCACCCAACAATTGGCCGCGACCCCGATGCCGTCGGCCGCGCATCCGTCGGTCTCCACGATGCTGTAGAGCCGCTTGCCGGCCTGCGGCAGCGCCAGCCCCAGCAGCTCGCCAGCGTACAGCCCCATCCGCACCCCCAAGACCTGCCGGGGGCAGAGATGGCGATGCATGGCCGTGGTTTGGTCGAGAAGTTCTTTGAGTGTGGGCATGACAATCTCCTTGACCTACTCCCCGCGCTCTCCCTGCGAGGGAAATGGGCAGGGGGTAGATCACCAGTCCACCAGGCTACCAACTCACACCTTCACTAACTTCACCTTGGTGTCGTAGAACACGGCGCTGCCGCCGGCCAGGTCCGAAAGGGTGACGTTTTTCAGGTGCGGGTCAACCCGCATGGCTGCGTTGGCGTGCAGGGGGACCGCACGGCGCGGGTCGCCCTTGACGAGCTTGCTGTCGACCGTGATATCGCGGGCGCCGCCGGCCCAGTGGCCGAATCCTAGCGGGAAGCCGATCACCCCTGGGCGCAGCCCCTGCACGATCTTCACCTTGCCGATCATCGGCACCGGCGGTTGGCCGCCCTTGACGTCCCATTCGCCCGCGGTGTTGCTGGACGAGACGATCCGGGCCTGGTCGCCGTGCTTCAGCCCCAGCCGGTCGGCGTCCACCTGGTTGATCAGGATGTACCCTTCCGGCAGGATGGCGAGCAGCCAGTAGTTCGAGATGGTGCGCGACTTGGTCATCGTCATCTCGCGGAAGGTGATCAGGTGCAGGTCGAAGCCCTCGTCCTTGATCTCTTCGCCGGTGGACGACAAGCCGGGCGGGATGTAGAGCGGATAGCCAGGGAAGGTCTTGCCCGTCATCGAGTTGATCGTGGTGGCGGTCTTCTCCTGGTAGACGTTGATCTGCTTGCCATACTTGTTGGTGACCAGGTCGCCGGAGTACTCCTTGCCGTAGTCCTGGTAGCGGCCTCCGCGATTGAGCACGAAGATCATCCGCCGCCACAGCTTTTCATCCCCGCCGACGGCCGCCTTCCACTTGTCGGGATCGAACACGCTCTTGGGCAGGTGCCGACGGGCGGTCAGGAAGAGCTTCTGCTCCTCGTCATCGGCTTCGGGCACCGCGTCGGAGCCATCTTCCTTTTCGCCGAACGCGATGTTCGCGACCTGCTTGAGGTAAAGATGCTCCGGGCGGGTGAAGGGCTTGCCTTCCCCCATGCCGTTCGGGCCGAAGCCGGGCAGGCTCAGCTTCTCAGCGAAAGCCAGCAGCACCGCCTCCATGCACATCGGCATCTCCTCGCCGAACACCTTCACCGACGGCCAGCCGGGGATGGCGATGGCGGGCTGGCGCACGTTTTCCACCTTCCAGAGGACCGACGGGTGCGAGCCGTGGAATTCCCAGCGCTCCAGGTAGGTCAGGTCGGGGAAGATGTAGTCCGCGTAGTTGGAGGTCTCGCCCACGACGATGTCGCTGGTGATGATCAGCGGGATCTTCTTCGTATCCGCCAGGATCTCGGTGACGGTGTGCGCCGCGGGCAGCGAGTAGTTAATGGCGGCCATGTAGAAGAAGAGGATCTTCACCGGGTACGGGTAGGCGTCCCCCATCGAGGGCATGTCCTCCTGGTAAATGTCGGACGCCAGCGGGAACCAGGGACGTTTGGCCGGGTAGCCGGCGAAGATCGTGCTCTTCTCATAGGTCGTGGTCGTGCGCAGGAAGTCAATCCCGAACGGCACGGCCTTGCCGTTGGTCAGCTTGCCGATCGGGAAGGGCTGGCCGGTCTTGCCAC
>Ga0315273_10010939_pt1 | contig 11595 bp, 16 predicted proteins | sample YL17G02_0_MG_FD_205753 | JGI IMG/M metagenome (GOLD analysis project Ga0315273, IMG submission 205753) | Sediment microbial communities from Yellowstone Lake, YNP, Wyoming, USA - YL17G02_0 | ecosystem: Environmental > Aquatic > Freshwater > Lake > Sediment | place: USA: Wyoming | collected... | reverse complement strand
CTCGCCGTCGAGCGGACACGACGAGCACCGCAGCAACGCGGTGCCGAGCAGCTTCGATCTGGTCTGGATGTTTCGGTCGCGAGTCTTTTGCTCGCGCGTCAGAGCTAACACGTTATCCCCGCCTGCCGATGAGACAGGTAGCGTCTACCGCCGGGGATACTTTGTGGCCAGGGGAGGCGACCCAGGGAGGGGGACCGCCGACTACCAAGTCCGAGCGTGGTCAGTAGCCTCAAGCTCGGCAACAGGCTTTCGTTTTTCATTGGTCTGACCTACCAGGGTTCGTGACAGCTTCCCGCCGATCACAGCGTGCCGTCGAGAAAGTAAGGCCGGGCGCGGGTGAAGCTGAGTAGCACCGCCGGAATCCTGTCCCCGCGTCCTCGCGCCCAGCCTGTTTCGCTACGCGATGGGCTTCTGCCGCTGCTGCGTCTGGAACTGCGGAGACGTGATGCCACCGAGGTTCACCATCGGCATCTGCCCGAGCGCCGCGAGCCCCTGCTTCACCGCCAGCTCGGTCTGCTGCTGGTTGCCGAAGAGCTGGCCCACCTGCGGCATCGTCGCCGGCTGGTCGACCGTGTGCCAGTCCTGGATGCCCGCCACCGCGAGCATGCCCTTCGCGAAGCTCGAGGGCTCCAGCATCTCGATGGTGCCCTGCTGCATCTGGATCTGCGGCTTGCCGTTGATCTCGGCCTCGACGATGGCGCACCTGACCCTGGCGCCGATGCCGTCCGTCCCGCCGGTGAACCAGTCGGGCCAGATGTGGCTCTTCCCGGTGCGGGGGTCGGGGGGCGATGTGAAGCCGGGCCACAGCGCCCACGGGCACACCTGCTTGAGGAAGCCGTAGTAGTAGTTCGCGGCCTTCTTCTCCGGCTTGTCGAAGTGGAAGAACATCATCTGCGTGCGCGTCTTCCAGTCCTCGTGCTGCTCGTCGGCCGGGCCAGCGAGGTACTTGTAGACCGCGGCGTGGTACGCCGGCTTGGCGTTGCGAATCATCTGGGTGATGACCCACTCGTAGACGCCAGGCTCCATCTTCCCTGCGCCGGTTGGTCCGGTCCAGGCCTCGTCGACCATCGACATGTCGAAGTCGAGCAGCGGTCCGCTGGGAATGACGGTGTAGGTCTTTGGCTTGTTGTTCTCGGGCATCGTTCTCTCCGTCGTCGAGCTACAGCTCGACATCTTTGTCAACCGGCGGCAGCTTGGCCCCTTCCAAGCATTGCCGCACTCGCTCCAGACGACGCCAGAGGATGAACCCCCATCCGCTGACGTCGAGTAACTCTTGTTGCAACTCTCGCAGCAGCTGCTGTGGGTCGGCGCTGAAGCTCGTGTTGCCGTACTCTTGTTGACCGCTGCGTAGCCTGCGGACCACGTCGGTCATGTACTCGTCCCAGCCGTCGCGCCAGCGGTCACGCGAAGGCGCCGCCGGCACGCCGTTCTTTTTCTTCGCCCTCGCCATCACTGGTACAGCGCACGGTCCAGTGCCGCACGCAGTTCGGTCGTGTTCATCTCCGCTAGCCCTGCCAACGTGTTGAGCAGGTTGTTGGCCTCGTCGATTCGCGCCATCGCCAGGTCGAGCGCCGTGCGAACCTTGTCGTTCGAGAGCGCGTCGTCGCTGTCGAGGTCGCTGTCGATCTCGTCCACTGCGTCAATCGCCTCGCCGAGCTTCTGGCGTAGGTTTCTGACGATCTTTCCCGAGTCGACCTGGACGGCTGGGATGGACCAGTACAACTCACGCGCAGTCTCACGTTCCAGAGCTAGCTGGATGGTCATATACAGGTCTCCTTTACCGGCAGCGCCGGTGGTCAGTCCACTCGCACGACGCCGTGCAGCCTCTTCGCCAGCGAGTCCCAGTGCGGCAGGTAGTTTGGGCTCTCGGAAAACAAGTGCTCGAAGCTGTTGCCGACCTCGAACGCCGGCTGTTTATTGCTCGGGCATCGAATCCACAGGCTACGTTCGGTCACGAGCTTCTGCCTGCCGTTTTCATCCATGACCGGGTTTCCAACCTCGTCTTCGACGGCTACGTCCTCGCGCGTGAGGTAGCAGGTGAGGCGCACGGCTGGGGCGATCACCGTGTTGTAGTTCTTGCCAGTCAAGGCCGGCTTCAGCTTCCTCGCGTCGTCGTCCATCATCTCGTGGAAGGTCCAGATGACGTGCAGCGGAAGACCTTGCAGCGTGTTGCGGATCAAGGTCAGCTCTTGGGTGAGCGTGTTCCACTGCCCGCCACCCTTGCCGCCCATCTCGCGCTTGCCGTACTCGGACAGCTGCGAGACGAACATGCCTGACAGCACCGTCGCGGTGTCGATCACCACTGTGCGCCATCCTCGCGTCTGGTACTCGTTCGCTACGCGCTCGATGGCGCGGCGGATGTCGACGATGAGGTCTGGCTTCTTGGTCGCGCGGTAGTCCTTCGGTGGCGTCTTGACGTTGCCGCCAAGCTCTTCCTGTCCCTCGACGAGGGGCACGGGCAAGATCGTGATGTTCTCGTAGTTCGGGTGGCTCGGCAGCGCGCTCCAGCCGCGCTCCTGCGACGCCGAGATGAAGACCGGCCTTGGCGCTGTCGCCGAGAACCAAGTCTTGCCTACCTTGGTTGGCCCGTAGATGGCCATGGTCATCGGGGTCAAGTTACTTGCTGGTGTTGGTGCTGTCACTTTGGTAGCTCTCCTCCTTGCTGGTTGCCCATCCCTTGCCGATGTAGCAACGCAGTTCGTTCTTGCCTGTGAACAGTTGCTCAAGCAGCTCGTCCAAGACTCGAGGCATGTAGCCCCTCGCGCGCAGCGCCCGCTCTGCGCGGTCCTTGTCGTGAACCTCTACGCACAGCGACCTCTCCGGTCCCTTTCGCATGAATGCCCAGCCGTCGTTCTCGCTGTAGTAGTCGGTGATGGCGTCAACGCCGTCTACCTTCCACGTCTCGTGTCCCCATCGATCCATTCCCATGTTGCTACTCCGGTATCGCCGCTAGCTCGGCGGCGAACTTCTTGATGTCAGCTTCCTCGTCCCGGCCTCCGAGGAACTCGCACAACGACAGCGCCGTCGCGTCCTGCAACGACGCCGCAACAGCCCGCGCCTTCTTCTCGAGATAGCGGAACATGATCTCGTCAGCCGTCTTCTCGGCGACGAGGTAGCGCCAGTCGACGCAGGCAGCGTCTTGCCCAGGCCGCTGCAACCGTCCCTCGAGTTGCAGCAGCACCATCGGCACCCACCACAGGTCGACCACCAGCGCGCCAGAGCAGCACGCAAGCTCGTTGCGCCCGAGCCCGGTCGTGCCCATCGTGCCCACCAGCACGCACCCGTTGTCGATGTAGGGCCGCTGGGCATCCACCAGCGCGCGGAGCATGTTCTCGCGCTTCGTCTTCGCCATGTTGCTGTCGATTGGCCCGAAGGTCATCACATTGGCCTTCTTCAGCTGCTGGCAGAGCCACGACGCGGTGTCCTTGTACCAGCACGCGACGAAGACCTTGGGGTGTGAGGCGCACATCGTCAGCACCTCGCGCAACGCTGCTTGGCGCTTTGCCTGCGACAGCGTCTGCAGCATCCCGGTCAGCGCCGCGAGGTGCTCGCCAGGCCGCAGGCCATCCTCGAGGAAGACGTGCGACAGCCGGCGCTGCGCCTCGCGGTAGGCTGCGCCAGCTGCGTCGTCAAGCGACGACTGCGGCACACGCACCAGCACGCGCTCGAGGCCCGGCATGGTGTCGACAAGCTCGGCGCGGCTCTTGCGAAGCACGACGCCACGCAGGCGCTGCTGCAACTCGTCGGTGTTCGTCTCGTCGCCGCGCTGCCAGCCATACTCGGTCTGGTGGAAGTCGTTGTAGCGGACGCCGAAGCCGACCCAGCTCGGCCCCCAGGCATGTGGCTGCAACAGGTCGAGGATGGCCCAGAGGTCGATCACACCGTTGACGACCGGCGTTGCGGTGAGAGCTACTCGTCGACGCACCCACGCGTGGCGTGTGATGGCTCGCGCGGCCTTCCAGGCTCGCGTCCTCGGGTTGCGAAGCTCGTGCGCCTCGTCGAGGACGATGTAGCTCGGTTTCAATTTGTTGATGTAGTCGACCCAGGCAGGCAGCACCTCGTAGTGGACGAAGATGCCGTGGACACGTCCTGGCGGTTGCCACTTGCTTGGCGTGACGCCCTCAACGCCTGCGATGGTCATGCCGTAGTGCTTCGCCGCGTCGCTCTGCTCGCCGCACCAAACGGTGGAGACGCGCAGCGGGCCGCAGACCACGAGCGGTCGCGTGCTGCCCGACTCGACGTAGCCTTGAATCGCCGTGGTGGTCTTGCCGACACCGGTGTCGAAGGCAATGAGCTTGTCGCCGTGGTTGATGGCTTCGACTGCGTGTGCTTGGTGCGGATGCAGGACTAGGTTGCTTGGTGCGCGGCGTGCAGCGACAGGAGATCCGTTGGGCAGTGAGATCAGGTTGGCAGGGATCCGCCAGATCTTTCTGGTGTGGTCGTAGGCCACACCCGGCACCAGCCGGTAGTAGCTCGCGTCCACAAGCCCATTTTGCTCGACGGCAAAAAAGGGTCTGCCGTCGACGGCGCGGAGCACCGCGCCCGCCGCCACTGATATCACGTTGTCGTTTCCTGGGCGCGAGCTGGTCACGTCGCGCGAGGGTCTTTTCTACTCTCAGCGGGGATCTCGGGTCAAGAAAAATTCAGCGTGGAGAGCGTGGCGGATCGCAAGCTGGCGAGGCTGCTAGGAACTTTTTTGCAGCGACCTACCCACAGTAGCTGCTCGGGTCTGGCATCTCTGCTTCCTCGAACTTGGCCTGCTCGGGCCAGTCCTTGCGCTCCTGCAACGCGCGCTCGACGGTTTCCGGCGGGCTGGTGTTGCAGCCGCCTTCCAACCGGCCTTCGCCGGGTCGCATCGAGCGTCCGTTTTCGTCCTCGAGCGGGAGTGTTTGCTTGCCCCAGACGATGACGAGGTGCGGTCGTCCCTTCTTGTTGTAGTCCTGCCACGACTCGTAGTGGATGTCGCCGTGCAGGGCGACGAGCGCGTCGATGCGCTCTTCGCGACGAATGCCGCAGGCGCCGCAGATGTCGCCGTACCGCACACCGTTCGGGCTGTTGAGAACGTGGTCGCGGACCTTGTTGATCACTGCCTGAAACGCGGTGTTGCCCATCTGCTCGACGAGGACGCGATAGGCAGGGATCAGGTAGTACGTGATCGTGTGCATGGCGCAGACGAGCGTGCGCTCGCTGATTGGTGTCTCCCAGTCGAGGCCGCACGAGACGTGGTAGATCAGCGCCAGCTTCTTCGCGAAGAGACCGAGCCGGCGCCAGATCGGTCCGAGCAACGACGTTGGCGCGTGCGGTCCAAGCTGGTAGAGCCATCTGCACAACTCGATCCTCGCGCCAGGCTCCAGCTTGTAGAGATGCGGCTCGGGTCGTTCGCCGTTTTTGTCCTTGGTCGGCGTCGTCACGTAGATGTTACTGAGCCAGGCACCGAGCATCTTCTGAAACTCAGGGTCGGCAGAAAGCGGCTCGGGCTTCCACGTCGCGTAGTCGCGAGCAGGCCGACCAGGGCAAAGGAAGAATCGACCGAAGAGCCCGCCGCGCAGCACCTGCTCCAACTCTCGGCGAGGCAGGTTCCCAAGCTGCTCGTGCGTTGTGGCGCCGATGATCGACGCTGACTCGACCTTGGCAGTGACCGACTTGCCTTGGCCGCGAGCACGCGTCGAGATCTCGTCGCCGCCGTACGCCCTGATCAGGAAGTGGGTCAGCGACGCGTTCCAGTTGGTGACCAGCTGCGAGAACAGAGCGCCGGCTTCGTCGAGCGAGAAGAGCCGCCAGCCGCTCTCGGCGAACATGTCGAGGAGCGCGGAGTGACTCGAGGGCACCGTCTCGGTCGCCATCTGCTTCGGCAGCATCTTCAGCAGCATGTTCATGGCGTAGCTCTTCGCCGCGCCGCTCTCCGTGATGATCACCGTGTAGATGTTCGGCGTGACCTTGTTCATGCCGTGCTCGATGACGTGTCCAGGCCCGAGCACAGAGCCGAGCGCGGTCGTGAAGACAGCCCAGTGGTGGCTCAACGGCGCGTCTGTGACCTGCAGCGCCCACTCGAAGTAGGATTCGTAGAGGCTGCCCGGCGGCACCATGGTTTTCGGGTCGATGAACACCGACCACTGGTCTGGGGCAGGACCGCCGCCAGCTGGCCAGCGGAAGGCCCACGGGTAGTCGTTGGAGCGCCAGTCGGGTTCCTTGTCTACGATCTTCGGCTTCGGCACCATGCTTATGGGCGGAATCCGGCCAGGCTTCCAGTCCGAGCCCGGCGGCGGCGGCGTCCAGATTGGTATCGGCTCCGGCGGCACCTCGCCCGTCTCCGGGTCCGGCGCGTCGTTGTTGGTGTACCCGCCACCATCCGCCAGCTGCGCCGCGTCCCACATCCGCTGCGCCTCCAGCTCTATGTCGATGTCCTCCTGCGTCACTTCGATCCCAGTTCGATCAGTTAGCGCCTCGATTCCATTAACGATGGTTTTTTCTGCCAATGTTTTGCCCTCACTTTCGTTTTAACGTTGGCAGCCTACCCTTCGTGTCGTTTGTTTGTCAAGCACGGCGTCAGCGCAGTAGTTTGCTTCCAAGGCCCAAAACTGACTCAACTAGACGACACCACAAGAGAACCACTGTCTGGGATTTAGCTTCAAAATTGACCCCCCCCTTATACGCGTATGCGCGTATACGCGTACTCGCGCGCTTCTTCTTCATATACACACACTACTATACTTATACCTTTAACACAAAGTACAAGAATATCCAAGATGGCGTAATCACATCCGCAGATGCCAGGCTTAGTGCCGATCTTCGGTTATAAGACGGCCGGTGGCTTGCGAATGTACGAGAATCGGTCAAAAAAGTGGGGCAGGAACAGCGGCGCCGGCTACTTAGCCTCGACCTCGGCAGCCGCAGATTTGCCCTTGCGGTTGCCCTTGCGGCTGCCTGCGGGCTTTTCCGGGGCGAGGAGCGACTGGGGGTCCATCGGCTGCGGCGGGCTGTAGAGGGCCGACAGGTTGACCTTGGCAATGCCACCCTGCTCGCAGATCTGCATGTAGGGGCAGGCCTGGCTAGTCATGGGGTCACGACAGTCCCAGTCCTTGGGCCAGGTCGACTCCTTGGTGTAGTCCTTGCCCAAGAGCCGTGGCAGCACCTCCTCGTAGAGCCAGTCCGTGGTGTTGGCGGCGTACTCGTCCAGGATGGCCGGCGACACCACGTAACGCGTGCGGATGAGGTGAGAGTTTGGGTCGTGGTTCATGGCCTTGCCGATGAGGTTGAGGATGAAGCCTGCGGCCGGGCCGTAGACCTCTGCGCTCCGGCGCCAGCCGGCGGGCGTCTCGCACCAGCCGTCCCGGTAGCAGACCAAGTTCTGGAGCACCTGCACGTCGTGCGCGTAGGCTGCGGTCGCGTCCTTCGATACGTTCTCGATGGTCTTGTGGTCAACTATCCATATTTGTTGAGCTTTTTCGTGCGGCGGCAGCCTGGCCTCACCGCTCTGCTTCACCCGGACGCCGAGGTCGTGCCGTGCGCTGATGCAGACGGAGATCTTCTTGGCCCCGCGACCGGTGCCCTTCCCGGCCACCTTGCGCGGCGGCAGGTAGAGCCGCGACTCCATCTCGGTGAACCGCACGTCCCACTCGGACCGGTCCTTGGCCTCGCGGGTCGCGTTGTGCTGCTCGACCAGGCGCAGCGCCTCGTCCGCGAGCCTGGGGTAGTGGTCGAGGACCACCGGCAGCACCTGACGCCAGTCCCGCCCAAGGTAATGCTGCCGCAGCAACTCGTGGACGAGCTGCCCGAGGCAGAGCGCCGACAACTTCGTCTTGCCCTGGTAGATGCGCTCAGGCGCCACAGGCCGGCGCAGGCCCATCACCACCTCGTAGAAACCGCGCCGCAGGCACTTGCGGAACAGCCGCAGCTTGCTGGCCCCGAAGAGGCTGCCGCCCCGAGGCGAGTCCTGCGGCAGCAGCGCCTCGAGCGATGGTTGCTGCGACGGTTCGGCAGCTTGCTGAAGGTCGTACTGCGGCGCATCCCACCAGTTCGCCTGCGGCGGCGAGAGCACCTCGTCTACCGCTTCCGGCCCGACGGCAACCTGCACGTCGGGCACCGGCGTTGGCTGCGCCGAGGTGAACACACCCGACAGCGGCACCAGCGGCGCCAACGGCAGCGCCTGCAACTGTGGCGGCGGCGCCTGCGTCTGCGGCGTCACCGCAGCTGGCGGCGCCTGCAGGTACTCGTCGACCACGCAGTGCTTGCAGACGCGGCAGCGGTTGACAGCCTCGGGCTGTGCCCAGGCTCCGACGAGCGCCTTTGTCTCGCACCCGAGGTCGAGTTGTGTCGGGTCGAGGATGAAGCCGATCTCCCCAAGCAGGGCAATCGGCTTGTTGCAGCCAGAGACGTAATACCGGTGCATGGGTCGGCTCTCCTTGCGAAAGGTGGACGAGCCGAGAGTTGTAGCGCGTGAGTGTTCAGCGTGTCAAGCAGGCCAGGGCTACCGCCCAGGCCACCCGACACACAGACCGAGGGCGGCGCGAGCGGCTGCGACGTCTTCCTCGCGGATGTATTCGAGGTCGCGGCCGTAGCTCGGGAAGTCGCCGCGATGGATTCGGAACCCGAGCGCGGCCTCGGCGATCCGGTCGACCTTGCGCTCGTCGTCCTCGTCCGGTTCGAGTAGGTGGCCGATCTCGTGCAACAGCAAGCCGATGCGGATGCGCCACGGCAGGCCGTAGAAGGCGTGAGCGACGCAGATCATGTTGCCGCGCCGGTGGAAGACGTGAGCGTACTGGCGCTTGCCAAGCTCGCGTCGCTCGCGGTCGGCCAGGGAGCAGGTGCGAATGTGGTATTGCATCGATGGCTCGCAGGGGCAGGGGAACGGTTACTCGAACCGCACGCGCCGGTAGGTCCGCTGGTCGACCTCGTGCTTCCCGTCGGTGTCGACGTCGACGAGCATGTACGTCCCTGGCTTGGGCGGCTTCGCCGGCTTCGTCTTTGGCTTCTTCTTGTCGCGCTTTGGTTTGTCCTGGCTCTTACCCATTTTCGTTGCCCTCCTTCGTGTCTCGCTGATCTTGGTTGTCGGCTGCGGCAGCCTCGACCAGGCGCTGTTGGTCGGGACGTGATACTAGCACCACGTACCGACGCAGTAAACGGCTGATGGTTTCCGACCGGCCCCGACCCACGTCGCGCTTGTCGATCTCGGCAAGCATCCATGGCGTGAGGCTGATCGATAGCTTCTCGGTAACGTGCTTGGCCATTGCTAGCCCGCCGGCAAAGGCATCGTCGCAGATAGCGATGCCTGTACGGACACGTCGTGCAGCAACCGCTCGAGACGGTCCTCGTAGGCCTCGATCTCAGCTTGGATAGCAGCCTCGACGCAGTCGATGGCGCCGCGTGACTCGAGCGTGATATTGGTTTCGCCGTGACAGCAAATCACGACGCGCTTGGTTGTTCCCTTCGCCGTCGCGGCGTATTCCAGCAAGTCTTTTACCCGCCGCCGCTGCGCCTGTAGCGCATCCACAGCAGAGGTGATCCCATCGGCGCGTGCCATAAGCGTTGCGAGTTTGTCATCAATTCCCATCGTTGTTCTCCTTCTCCGTTGGCACGACCACCACATGGACGGTGATCGCGTCGTTGACAGCTTTGACGCTGCGCTGGACGATGCGGGCGCGGCGCCCCAGCGAGCGGATCACGTCGGCGGTCATGCCGGCCTCGTCGGCGTTCTGGTAGACGCTGTGGATGCGCCAGCGGCGGTTCATCGCCGCTCCTCGCGGCGCACGCGCCGCACCAGTGCAGTGGCGAGGTCCATCTTCGTCCCGCTGACCGGCAGATCGTACTCCCGCGCCAGCTGCCGCAGGTCGGCGAGGCTGAAGCGCGGAAGCAGGTCGCTCGGACCGAGCGCACCTACGCGCAGGTCGAGCGCGTTCCATAGATTCCGTTGCGCTGCGTTCATTTTCTCTCCTTGTCGACCACGGCACGGGCTGCGTCGACGATGACGCGGGCCAGCGCGTGGACCTTGTCCGGCGTGATGCCGTTGAAAGTGAGTGTGAGGACGATGTCGACCCGGCTGGGGTCGAGCCCCCTTGTCCCCCAGTCCTCGGGATTGGGGTAGTGCGGCCCCACCTCGAGCCGCGCGCCGCCGTCGGCGTGCTCGCTCCAATCCTGCGCTTCCTCAAACGCGACCGCGAGCCGCTTGCAGGTGCGCTTGACCTCGGCGAGGGTTCGCTCGGCGTCGACGACGACACGGACCGTGTCAGGGTAGCCGACTCCCTTGTCGACCGCGATCTGCTCGCGCTCTACCAGGAGCGCCAGCGCAGCGCGCACCTTGCCGTCGCGCTTCAACCCTGCGCTCTGGACAAGGTCAGCGACCTTCGCGCGCGAGCAGCGAAAGTAGAAGACCGGTGGCCCCGACTGGTACTTGCCATGCGCTTTCTTCCACGCGACCGGGTCGCGCTCGAAAAGCGCCATCTCACCCGACTCAAACTTGGCGCGGGCCGCAGCCTCGGCCACGGTCTGCGCTTCCTCGTGCCGCTGGATGGCGGCGAGGATCAGCCCCGCGATGCGCTCCACGTCTTCCTCTTTTGTCATCAGTCCCTCCTCGGCATGAGCACGCCGCATGCCTCAATGTCCTTCGAGATCAGGAGCGGTGCGGCAGCCGCTGCCTCGGTCCGCGCGGCGTAGGACTTGCCCAGGGCGTCGTCCTCGCAGGAGCGAATCCACAGAGTCAACCCTGCAGCCGCCAGGACGCGCCAGTAGGTTTCGCTGACGCAGACCGTTTGGTGTTCCTCGTGGCTGGTCAGATCATCGTTGCGCTCGTTTCTCGAGCATGCCTCGTCGGCCATCTCGCGCTTGTCGGCGTCGAAGCGGCGGGCCGCCCCGACAGGGTTGGCTCGCAAGCAGATCGTCGCGCCCGCGGCCACGACGGTGCCCCAGGTGCCGGCGTCGTAGCCCTCGGGCAAGCGGATCTCCGCGACCCCCATCCGCAACGGGACGTAGACGCCCGACGGCGGGACCACGGCGTCTGGCTTGGGGCAGTGGGCAGCGTCGGTGTCTAGCTCCCACGGATCGGTGCGGAGCGCCCAGTGCCCTGGCTCGACCGCCGCTTGCAGCTTGGCCTGTTTGAGGAGTGCCTTGTGGAGCGCCGTACCTGCGATGGCGAGGTCGCCCCAGATCATCCAGTGCGCCGTGTAGACGGCCTTGCCGTCGGCGAGCGGTCCTCGACCGATCAGGAGCGGGCCGCGCAGCGTCGCAGCCCAGTCGGGCCGCAGGGCGAGGAGCTTGTACGGGTTGACGTGGGGTTTTCGCTTTGCCATTTGTTGCCTCGCTGCCCTCGGTTACTCGTCGCCCTCGTCTTCGTTCTCCTCGATCTGGCCGCCCGAGGCCACTCCGCTCTGGAGCGCGCCAACGAGCGCGCGCTCCGCTGCGGCGCGGTCCATGAAAGGCCCCGCCGTGTCGGTCCACGTTTCACCCCCCGCCGGGCTGTGGCGTCGCGGTTTGGGCAGCCTCAAAAGCACCATGTACCGTTTCATCATGGGTTCCCCCTTGCGGGCTTTCTCCCGCTTGCCAGCCTCATCAGGCCGGGGATGGCGCCCCGGCGACGGGCCTTGCGGCCCGTTTCGGCTAGTT
>Ga0315273_10010937_pt1 | contig 11596 bp, 9 predicted proteins | sample YL17G02_0_MG_FD_205753 | JGI IMG/M metagenome (GOLD analysis project Ga0315273, IMG submission 205753) | Sediment microbial communities from Yellowstone Lake, YNP, Wyoming, USA - YL17G02_0 | ecosystem: Environmental > Aquatic > Freshwater > Lake > Sediment | place: USA: Wyoming | collected... | reverse complement strand
AGGCGGCCTCGATCAACTGCGCGTCGGCGAACGCGGCGGCGTACCAGCGCCAGGAAAAGCCTTCCCAGAGGGTGAAGCGCGAGGCGTTGAAGCTGAACACGGCCAGGGTCGCCAGCGGCAGGTAGAAGAACGCGTAGGCGGCGACGGCGTAGAGCGGCAGCAGGCGTTTCACAGCATTCCCTCCTCGCCGCCGCGGCGGACCAGCGCCATCAGCAGGACCATGACGATCACCATCAGCGCCAGCGAGAGCGCCGAGCCGAAGGGCCAGTCCCGGGCCGTGGTGAACTGGTTCTGCACCAGGTTGCCGATCATGATGGTTTTTCCGCCGCCCATGAGGTCGGGCGTGAGATAAGCGCCCAGGCAGGGGATGAAGACCAGGACGGAGCCGGCGCGGATTCCCGGTGCGGTGAGCGGGATGACGACGCGCCACAGGGCGCTCCAGGGGCGCGCGCCCAGGTCGGCGGCGGCTTCGAGCAGGGCGCGGTCCATGCGCTCGAGGGTTGCGTAGAGCGGCAGCACCATGAAGGGCAGGTAGCCGTAGACCAGCCCCAGGATCACCGCGCCGTTGTTGTAGAGCAGCGGGAGCGGCTCGCGAATCAGGCCCAGCGCGATCAGGGCCGAGTTGACCAGGCCGGTCTCGCGCAGCAGGAACATCCAGGCGTAGGTGCGCACCAGGAAACTGGTCCAGAAGGGAACGATGACCAGTTGCAGGTACAGGTTGCGCCGCGCGCCGGCGCGCGCGATGAACAGCGCCAGCGGGAAGCCAAGCAGCAGGCAAATGGCGGTGGCGACGCCCGCCAGGGCGAACGAGCGCAGCAGGATGACCAGATACAGGGGGTCGGCCAGCCGCGCCCAGCTTTCCAGGCTGGCTGGCGCGCTCACGCCGCCGTAGGTTCCGCGCGTCAACAGGCTGTAAGCGGCGATGACCGCCAGGGGCGCGAAGAACAGCAGGGCGAACACCATCCAAGCCGGCGCCAGGAATGCGTTGCGCAGCCGGTTCATTTGCGGGCCTCGGCTTCGAAGTGCAGTTCGTCTTCGGCGCGCCACCAGGCGTGGACAGCGTCGCCGTTGTGGAATGCGGCGTCCCGCCGGCTGGTTTCGGCGGTCATGGTCTCACCGCCCGCCAGGCGAACCTGGACCTGGAGGCAGTTGCCGAGAAAGACCGAATGGACCACGGTTGCCGGGAAGCTCCGCACGCCGTCGCCGGGTGGTTCCGCGGCAAGGTGCGTGACTTCCGGCCGCAAGCCGCCGGTGTCGATCCAGTTCATCCCGCCCAGGAAGGAGGCCACGAAGCGGGAGCGCGGTTTCAGGTAGATCTGTTCGGGCGTGCCGACTTGCTCGACGGCGCCGCGGTTCATGACCGCCATGCGATCGGAGAGCGTCAGCGCTTCCTCCTGATCGTGGGTGATGAACAGGAAGGTGATGCCGACGCGCCGCTGGAGGCTTTTCAGCTCGAGGCGAACCTGCTTGCGGAGCTTGGGGTCGAGAGCCGAAAGCGGCTCGTCCAGCAGCAGGACTTCGGGCTCGAGCACCAGCGAGCGGGCCAGGGCGACCCGCTGCCGCTCGCCGCCGGACAGTTCCGCCGGGCGGCGGTTCTCCTTGTCCTCGAGGTGAACCATCTCGAGCGCGGCGCGAATCCGCGGGCCGGTCTCGCCGGCGAATCGCTTGCCCTTGTGGCGCAGGCCGAACTCGATGTTGCCGCGCACGGTGAGGTGCGGGAACAGCGCGTAACTCTGAAAGACCGTGCTCACGTTGCGCTCATAGGGGCGCTTGCCGTTGATGCGCTCGCCGCCCAGGAAGACGTCGCCCGAGGTGGGCTCCTCGAATCCGGCGATCATGCGGAGCGCGGTGGTCTTTCCGCAACCCGAGGGGCCCAGCAGCGAGAAGAACTCGCCGCGCGCGATTTCGAGTGTGACGTTGTCCACCGCGCGGTGGCCCGGATACTGTTTCGAGACAGCTTGGAGCGTCAGAACGGTGTCCATCTCAATAAACCTTCTTGCCGGCCTTCGCGCGCCAGGCCGCGAAGGGCAGCAGAGCTTCGGGAGTGGCAAGCGCGACCATCGGGATGGCCCGCTCGCCGTGCGCCAGCGCGATCTGGCGATAGATGAAGGAGTCGTCAAAACCGGCGCGGGAGGCGTCCTCGGCGGTGGCGGCGTAGTACACGCGCGCCGGACGAGCCCAGTAGATCGCGCCCAGGCACATGGGGCACGGCTCGCAGCTCGAGTAGATTTCGCAGCCTTCGAGCTGGAAATGCCCCAGCGCGCGGCAGGCGGCGCGGATGGCGACCACTTCGGCGTGCGCGGTCGGATCGTTTGCGGAGGTGACCAGATTGACGCCTTCGGCGATGATGCGGCCGTCCTGGACCACCAGTGCGGCAAACGGCCCGCCGAGCCCTTCACGAACGTTGGCGACGGCCAGCTCGATCGCGCGCGCCAATAGAGTTTCGCTTGCGCCCCCCACGATTTGGATTATAGTACCGGATCGCCCCCGCGCACACGAACCGGCTTGGCCAGACCCTCTCACCATCGTTGGGTGTATGATGAGAGCGTTTGAGGCCTCAATTGGGAGGAGTCTTGGTCGCTCACCAGAGTCTTGTAGGCAGAGGGAGTATTGTGTTGCTGCTACTTTCGTTCCTGTTAGCTGTTTCGCTCCACGCCCAGCGTGCGGTTCCCGCCGATTGGGAGATTCTCTATGCCACGGGATTCGACGGCGGCCGCGCCGACGGCTGGTCGACGTTTAACGACACTCCGGGGCGCTTGCCGTGGACGGTCGAGAAGGATGAGGGCGATTTCGTTTTCTCGGGCGCGATGCAGAACGCCCGGAACCCTGCCACCTACTCACCGGGGGCATGGTCGGACTTTCGGCTGAAGGCCCGCATCAAGGTCATCGAAGGCTCCATCCGGATCGGCTATCGCTACTCCTCCTGTTCCAGCTACTTCTTGAGGCTCGACGGCGGAACGAGCGATATTTCGCGGCAGGTGGATTGCGGCAGCGCGCAACGCGTAGCCGCCGGGGCGACGGGCATCCGGACCGGCCGTTGGTACGCGCTCGAGGTTGTCGGCGCCACCGGCAACCTCCGGGTCTGGCTGGATGGAATCCTGATCCACGATTACACCGACCGCGACCCGATCGTCGCCGGCGGCATCTCCTTCGAGGCCGGCAACAACTCTCACGTCCACATCGACGATATTGAGGTCCGTGGTCCTCGCAACGTGTACTCGCTCGCCTGGGTTCGAACCGGGGGTCCGCTGGGCGGAGTCGGCTACGACATTCGAATGCACCCGGCCAACCCGGACCTGCTGTATGTCACCGACGTATTCAGCGGTGTCCACATCAGCCGTGACGGCGGACAGACATGGGCGCCCTCCAACCAGGGCATCGTCAGCCGCTCGGGAAATTCCGGCGATGCCACTCCCATTTTTTGCCTGACGATTGACCAGAACAACCCGGATATCGTCTGGGCCGGCACTCAGAACGCGCGCGGCATTTACAGGTCGGCCGACGGCGGCAAGACGTGGGTTCAGAAGGACAAAGGCGTAGTGGAGGGTAACGGCATCACCTTCCGCGGGTTTACCGTCGACCCGCGCGATTCAAACGTTGTATACGCCGCCGGTGAGATCTCGAGCACCGTCTGGGCGGGCCGTTCGATCATGAGTTTCCCATTCGACCACACCATGGGCGTGGTCTACAAGACCACCGACGGAGGCGAGAACTGGAAGGCAATCTGGCGAGGCGACAACCTGGCCCGTTACGTCTGGCTCAATCCGAAATCCCCCGACACCGTCTACGTGTCCACGGGATTCTGGGACCGCATGGCGGCCAATACCGACGACGGCCGGAATTTTGCCGGAGGCGTCGGCATTCTGAAGAGCACCGACGGCGGTAACACCTGGCGCGTTCTCAATCAGAAGAACGGACTGCTGGGACTCTACGTCGGATCGCTGTTCATGCATCCCCAGGACCCGGACGTTCTTCTGGCCGGCGCCGGAAACAACCGTTATCCGGCAGACAGCGGCGTGTACCTTTCCACGGACGGAGGCGAAACCTGGACCAAACCACTGGCGATGAGCCAGAACATCACGGCCGTCGAGTTCGCCTCCTCTAACCCCGACATTGCTTACGCTTGCTCGGGGGGTGAGTTCTACCGCAGTGTCGACGGCGGCCGGAAATGGACTTTGGTGGCCGGCGGGTCTCTCAGCGGGGGAGTGGGGTGGGGGCCTCCCGGAGCGCGCGTGGGCGTTCCTTCCGACATTCAGGTTGATCCGCGCGACCCCGACCGCCTTTTCGTCAACAGCTACGTCGGAGGCAATTTCCTCACCGAGGATGGCGGCCGCACCTGGGTCAATGCCAGCCGCGGTTACACCGGCGCCAGCCTGAGCGATGTCGCCGTCGATCCTTCCGATCACCGCCGCGTTTACGCCATCGGCCGGTCCGGCCCGTACCGCAGTGACGACGGAGGGGTCAACTGGCAGGGACTGTTTAGTCGTCCCACCAATGTCAACGACTGGTTCAACAACAACTGGGGTGTTTCCGAATGGTCGTCGGTAGCCATCAATCCCGCCGACCCCACCCACGTGCTGGTTTCGGACGAGATGAGAGGCAGCATTATTCACAGCGCCAGGTACGGCCTGGACTGGCGCATCGCTTACTACCACTTCAAAGGGGAGGTCTGGGATTCGAGCATCCAGGGCTTCAAGGGCCTGACGTTCGCCCCCTCCGACCCGTCCGTTGCCTACGCCGGCATGTGCGCCGACTGCCGGCAGAAGCCCGAACCGGCCGATCCGAGTTTCGGCATATACCGCTCCGCCGACGGCGGAGAAAGCTGGAAGCCGGCCAACGATGCACTGACGGCGAACCTGAGTATTCATAGGTTAACCGTCGATCCCCGGAGTTCGGATATCGTCTACGCCGGCACGGCAGGGAAGGGAGTGCTACGGACGATGGACGGCGGCCAGTCCTGGCGGACGTTGAACGACGGGCTCCGCACGCTGGATGTGCGCGCGCTGGCTATCGATCCCGTGGAGTGGTGGACTCTCTATGCCGCCACCAACAACGGGGGCCTGTACAAGTCCACCGACGCCGGCGCCACGTGGCAACTCGCGAGCGCCGGGATCTCCCCCAACGCCCAGATTCTCGACATCGTCATCGATCCGGTCAAACCCAACGTCGTTTACGCCGCCGACCAGCGCATGGGCGTCTTCCGCTCCGAGGACCGCGGCAAATTCTGGGTACAAATCGACCGCGGTCTGACCACGCGGGCCGTCCGGGCCTTGGCCCTGTCCTCCGACGGCGGCACGCTATACGCGGCCACCGACGGCGGGGGGATCTTCCGTCTGGACTTGAAGCCGTTTGACCGGTGAAACTATGCGCACTATCTGCTTGCTCATCGCGTTCCTGGGGCTTGCATCGGGGCAGGAACGCGTCATTTCAGGCGCTGTTCGCGACGCCGCCGGCGGTGCGGTGGCCGGCGCGGTAGTGCGCCTTCAGAGCACCGCACTGAAGACGAATACCGATCTTCAGGGCCGCTTCCGGCTCGCCAACCTGCCCTCGCAGCCGCTGTTCGCTCTCACCGCGTTCGCCCCCGGTTACTACATCGCAGGTCCGGTCCAGGCCCGCGCGGGCGATTCCGCTATTTCTTTCTTGCTTCGCAAGCACCCAGCCGAGGACCATCCCGGCTACGAGTGGGTTAGTGCCCTGGCCTCGGCCGGGGAAGCCGGCAACTGCCAGAACTGCCATTCCCAACCCGGCGAGCCGTTGTCCCTGCTGCCGTTCGACGAGTGGCAGAGAGACGCCCACGGGACCTCCGCCCGCAATCGCCGCTTCCTTTCGATGTACAACGGGACGGACCTGAGTGGAGAGAACCGGAGCCCGCTCACGCGCTTCTTCAACCACAAAGACTACGGACCGGTTCCGGTGCCGCCCGATCCGAATCTCCCCTACTACGGTCCTGGTTTCAAGCTCGACTTCCCCAACTCCGCCGGCGATTGCGCCGCCTGCCATCTGCCCGCCGCCGCGCATCGCGCCCCCTATGACACGGATCCCAACACCGTATCGGGCGTCGGCCGCGAGGGCGTGGCCTGCGACTTATGCCACAAGACCTGGAGTGTCCGCACCAATCCCGCGACGGGGCTGCCATACCCCAACACCCCGGGCGTTCTCTCCATGGACTTTCGCCGCCCGCCGCCCGGAGAGCAACTCTTCCTCGGTCCTTATGACGACGTCGCCCCCGGAGACGATTCCCAGTCGGCGCTCCAAAATCAGAGCCGCATTTGCGCCCCCTGTCATTTCGCCCGCTTCTGGGGCGTTCAGGTGTACAACAGCTTCGGCGAATGGATGGACAGTCCGTACTCCGATCCGGAAACCGGCAAGACGTGCCAGGATTGCCACATGCCGCGCCGCGGCGCAACCCGCTTCGTTCGCGCCGACAAGGGCGCATTGAACCGGGACCCGGCCACCGTCTTCAGTCACCTCATGCCGGGAGCGGCGGACGTCGAACTGCTGCGGGACACCGCGGGTCTCCGGCTGGAAGCATGGCGCGAAGGCCCGGATGTCCGGGTCTACGTTGTGGTGAGCAACGAGAAGGCCGGACACCACATGCCGACCGACCATCCGGCGCGCAACATGCTGCTGGTGGTGACGGCGGCCGGCGTGGGTGGCGAGCAGTTGCCGCTGGTGTGGGGTCCGCTGATCCCCGATTGGGGTGGCAAGGGCGATGCTTCGGACGACTACGCGGGTCGTCCGGGCAAGGGTTATGCCAAGATCCTGGAAGAACTCTGGACGGAGGTATCGCCCACGGCGGCCTACTGGAATCCCTGCGTGATCCGTGAGGACACCCGCATTCCGGCGCTCGCAACCGACCTCGCCAACTTCGGCTTCCGCTCTCCACCGGGCGGGGGGCCGGTGACCGTGGCGGCAAGACTGATCTTCCGCCGCGCCTTCAAGTCACTGCGAGTGCAGAAGGGCTGGGACTCGCCGGACATCCTCATGAACGAGGCCGCCGTGGTCGTGCGCTGAGGGCGCAGCGTTCGGCTCCAGAAAACCTATTCCGGATACTGAGCATACCGCGAGTCGAACATAAATGCCCTTCCTGAATTCCCCGTGAAGTTATTGCTGGCCGGGGCTCCGATCGGGGCGTTGAGCCCCCCGCTAACGCCGTGCGCCAGAGCGATCTGGCGATAGATGAAGGAGTCGTCAAAGCCGGCCTGGGAGGCGTCGGCGGCGGTGGCGGCGTAGTAGACGCGCGCCGGACGCGCCCAGTAGATCGCGCCCAGGCACATGGGGCAGGGCTCGCAGCTCGAATAGATTTCGCAGCCTTCGAGCTGGAAATGCCCCAGCGCGCGGCAGGCGGCGCGGATAGCGACCACCTCGGCGTGCGCGGTCGGATCGTTAGCGGAGGTGACCAGATTGACGCCTTCGGCGATGACGCGGCCGTCCTTGACGACCAGCGCGGCGAACGGCCCGCCGTCGGAGTTACGAGCGTTGGCGACGGCCAGCGCGATCGCGCGCTCCAAGAAGGATTGGGATTCGCCTTCCACGACTCGGATTATAATACCGCGAAACTAAGGCAGGTAGACCTCGCCCTTCAGATACAGCACGGCGCGGCCGGCGATCTGGACGCGCTCGCCCAGGTCTTCGCAGAACAGTTCGCCGCCGCGCGCCGAGATCTGCCTGGCGTGCAGGCGGGTTTTGCGGAGACGTTTCGACCAATAGGGCACGAGCGTGCAGTGGGCCGAGCCGGTCACGGGATCCTCGTTTATGCCCACGGCCGGCGCGAAGAAGCGCGAGACGAAGTCGCAGTCGCGGCCGGGCGCAGTGGCGATGACGGCGAAGCGGTCGAGCCCGGCGACCAGGTCCATGTTTGGCTGGAGCGTCCGCACCTGCTCCTGGTCGTGATAGACCACCAGGTAGTCGCGTGAAGCGAGCACCTGGTCGGGTTGGGTGCCCAGGGCGTCGACCAGGCGCTCATGCGGCGTCAGGGGCTGCGGCGGGCGGGCGGGGAAGTCCATCGCCAGCAGATCTCGCTCGCGGCGGACAACGAGTTCGCCGCTCTGGGTGTCGAAGGCGAGGGAGCCGAGTCCCGGCGTGAGGTGGTTGAAGATCACGAATGCGGTGGCCAGCGTGGCGTGGCCGCACAGATCGACCTCGACGGCGGGCGTAAACCAGCGCAGGTGGAAGCGATCGCCGCGCGGCACGAAGAACGCGGTTTCGGAGAGGTTGTTCTCGGCGGCGATGGCCTGTAAGGTCGCCTCGTCGAGCCATTCTTCCAAGGGGCAGACGGCCGCCGGATTACCGGCGAACAGGCGCGAGGTGAACGCGTCGACCTGGTAGATCGGGATCTTCATCCCCTCAGTTTAGCGCGGCGATTTCGCGCGACCGGCTGGCGTGTTCGCGAAACTACTGGACCGGCGGGTGTTTGCGTTCGTGGTGGACCAGTTCGTCGAATATCGCCAGCACCTGTTTGCGGTATTGGTAGAGCCGCACGAGCGTTTCGCGGAACTGCGGTTCCTGCCGCTCGCGCCTGAGCAATTTCTCGATGACCGCTTTGGGCACGTCGATATCGCGGCGCAGGGCATCGGCGGCGTGACCTCGAAGGAACAGCCCATAGAAGAGGGCGGCCTCCTTGTGAGGGGCGGCCGGATCGAAATCGTCCCTTCCGGTCGCGGGCCAGTGTTGTTGTGCTACAGACACGGTGAAAGAGTCAGTATAAACGCGCCGCTCAAAATCGGCAAGAGCAAACTGGCCACGCCGGGGAGGCTCGGCGGCGCCGGATCCTATTATTCTATCAGGCGCGCCGTTATGCGGCGGACGCGAAAGTGGCTGCGAAGCTGCTGGAAGGCGATTGCGCAACTGGCGGCGAAGACCAGCGGCACCAGGAAATCCAGGACTGGGCGCCCCATCATCTCGCAAGTCTATCGGCAGTTTGGCCGCTGGCGATTAGCTCTCCGGGAAGCCGGGGAACGTCCCCTCGTTCCCCGGGCACTGAGGTAACCTGGGAATCTATGCAGAACTTCGTCTACCACAACCCCGTGAAGATCCTGTTCGGACGGGGACAGATCTCGAACCTGGGCGGCGAAATCCCGGCGGAGGCGAAGGTGCTGCTGACCTACGGCGGCGGAAGCATCAAAGCCAACGGCGTGTATGCCCAGGTCGAGGCGGCGCTGGCCGGCCGGGCGGTGGTCGAGTTTGGCGGCATCCAGCCGAACCCGCGTTACGAGACGCTCATGCAGGCGGTGGAGATCGTGCGGAGGGAAGGGATCGGGTTTCTGCTGGCGGTGGGCGGCGGTTCGGTTCTGGACGGGACGAAGTTCATCTCCGCCGCGACGCACTTCGACGGCGACCCGTGGGATATCCTGGCCCGGCAGGCGCCCATCGCGCGCGCGGTTCCGCTGGGAGCGGTGCTCACGCTGCCGGCCACGGGGTCGGAAATGAACTTTTTCGCCGTCATCACCCGCGAGGAAACCCAGGAGAAGCTGGCCTTCGGCCACCCGCTGATCTACCCGAGGTTCTCGGTGCTGGATCCGGAAACGACGTTCACATTACCGGTGCGGCAAATCGCCAACGGTGTCGTGGACGCGTTCGTGCACGTCCTGGAACAGTACCTGACCTACCCGGCCGAGGCGCCCCTGCAAGACCGCCTTGCCGAGGCCATCCTGCTCACGCTGATTGAAGAAGGGCCGAAGACGCTGGCCGCCCCCGCCGACTACACCGCGCGCGCCAACCTGATGTGGTGCGCCACCATGGCGCTGAACGGGGTGATCGCCGCCGGCGTGCCGCAGGACTGGGCCACGCACATGATCGGCCACGAGATTACCGCCTTGCACGGCCTGGATCACGCGCAGACGCTGGCCGTCGTGCTGCCCGGCACAATGATTGCCCGCCAGGACACCAAGCGCGAGAAGATTCTCCAGTTCGCCGGGCGCGTCTGGGGCATACGGGAAGGGACGCCCGAGAAGCGCATTGTCGCGGCGGTCGAAAAAACGCGCGAGTTCTTCGAAAGCCTGGGTGTGCCGACGCGCCTGTCCGACTATGGGGTAAGCGCCGACACCATCCCGGTCATCACCGGCCGCATGGAGAAGCGAGGGATGACATCGTTCGGAGAGCGCGGCGATGTCACGCCCGCCAAGGTCCGGGAAATCCTGGAGCTGTGCGTCTAGTTGGCGGGGCCAAGGCCCCGCGAATCTCGCCCTCCGGCGTGCGCTGGCTGGGGGCAGATCACCCAGGCGTCGTGATATGCCACACCCACACCCAGCCGGATTCAGGAGAAACAGGCTGTAATCCCTTGAAACCACGTCGAACTGGTTTGGCACGCCGCGTGCATTGAGAAAGACCATCTAAGTCTTCATTGACTTACGCATCCCCAGCGATGTGTCCCAGCACGTCGCTAGCCCCTCTGAGCGAAAGCCCCCGGGTCCCAAACCCGGGGGTTTTCCACTTCAGGAAACGCCTTCAGACGATAATGGACTTCGTGACAAGAAGAATCCGCCTGAGTCTCCTGCTTTTCGTTTCGATGGCCGCCGCCGGCGCGCCGGACAACCGGCCCGAGCGCCTGGAGTGGTTTCGCGACCAGGGTTTTGGCCTGTTCATTCATTGGAGCGTCGACAGCCAGTTGGGCACGGTGATCAGCCACTCGATGGCCGGCGCCTCGGAAGACTACGTCAAGCGCTTCATGGTCGAATTGCCGAGGACTTTCAACCCCCGGAAGTTCTACCCCGGGGATTGGGCGGCGCTGGCCAAGCTGGCCGGCGTCCGCTACGTGGTTTTCACCACCAAGCACCACTCCGGTTTCTGCATGTGGCCCACCGCCACCACGGACTTCCACATCGGCAACACGCCCTTCAAGCGCGACATCACCGGGGAAGTCCTCGAGGCGTTTCGCGGCCAGGGAATCGCGCCGGGGATGTACTTTTCGCCCGACGACTTCGCATGGCTGCACCGCAACGGCGTGATTCTTGATCGGCACCGGCCCGAGGTTCTGCCGGCGTCGAATCCCGGTCTGATGGCGCTCAACAAGGCCCAGATGAAGGAACTGCTTTCTGGCTACGGCCCGATCGACATTCTCTTCTTCGACGGGCAGGCCGACGGGCTGCGAGAGCAGTCCTGGGAGATGCAGCCCAACGTCGTCGTGACGCGGGGCGCCATCAAGACTCCCGAACAGTACGTGCCCGGCGCGCCGCTGGAGGGAACCTGGGAGGCTTGCCTGACGATGGGCACGGCCTGGCAGTATCAGCCGCGCAATGAAGTGTACAAGTCCGGCTGGGACCTGATCTCGCTGCTGGTCGAGACACGCGCCAGGGGCGGCAACCTGCTGCTGAACGTGGGGCCGAAGCCCGACGGCGAACTGCCCCTCGAGCAGGAGGAGCGGCTGCGGGAAATGGCCCTCTGGATGTTCGTCAACGGCGAGGCGATTCACGGCACGCGGCCCTGGGTGGTCACCAACGAGGGCGATTACTGGTTCACACGGAAGAAGGGTGAGGACACGCTCTACGTGGTGGTCAAGGAGAAGGAACGGTGGCAGCGCGGCGAGTGGAAGGAGATCCTGCTGCGGTCGGTTCAGTCGACCGGGAAGACCGCCGCAAGCGTGCTGGGCCAGAGCGAC
>Ga0315273_10010936_pt1 | contig 11597 bp, 5 predicted proteins | sample YL17G02_0_MG_FD_205753 | JGI IMG/M metagenome (GOLD analysis project Ga0315273, IMG submission 205753) | Sediment microbial communities from Yellowstone Lake, YNP, Wyoming, USA - YL17G02_0 | ecosystem: Environmental > Aquatic > Freshwater > Lake > Sediment | place: USA: Wyoming | collected... | reverse complement strand
TCCCGGCAACTACGGGCGTTTTCTGGAGTGCAAGGCGCGGATCACGGCGGTGGATTCGCAGACCGAGCAGGGACGGCAAGCGGTGATGCGCCGCGAACTGGCGTGGCTGCGGCGGGGACCCAAGGCCCGAGGCACAAAGCAGAAGGCGCGCATACAACGCTTCGAGGAACTGTCCGCACGGGGATCGCCGCAGGCATACACGGAACTTGCCTTCGAGATTCCGCCCGCGCCGCGTCTCGGGAAGCGCGTGGTCGAAGCCGAGGAGATCTGCTGCGCGTTTGGGACAAACGTCCTGTTCAAGGGCTTCTCTCTCATCCTGCAAAAGGGCATGCGCGTCGGCATTATCGGCCCGAACGGCAGCGGCAAGACCACGCTGCTGCGGGCGCTCATGGGACAGCAGGATCTGAAGGACGGGCGCGTTCTCATCGGAGAATCCACGCAGTTTCTCTATGTTGACCAGGGGCACAGCGAGATCAACCCCGATCAGACCATTCTCGATTTCGTGTCGAACGGCGCCCATTATTGGGAGGTGAACGGCAGGCGGTTGTATGTCCCTGGATATCTCGAGCGTTTTCTCTTCGACATAGAGGCCGTGCTGATGCCGATGCGGAATCTATCGGGCGGCGAACGCAACCGCGTCGAGCTGGCGAGGAAACTGCTCAAAGGCGGCAATGTGCTCGTGCTCGACGAGCCGACGAATGACCTCGACCTGCCGACGCTGAGGGTAATCGAGGAGGCGATCCTGGCCTTTGACGGATGCGCGCTGCTGGTCAGTCATGACCGCTATTTCCTGAACCGCCTTTGCACGCACATCATCGTGTTTGAGGGCGGCGGAGAGCTTGCGCTTCTCGCGGGCAATTACGACGATTACTTGATCTATAAGCGGAAGAAGCAGGCCGCCGCGGCCCAGGTGGCCGCGAAGCTCGTGAAGGCCAAGCCATCGGCAAAGGCGGTCCGGCCGCGCTCGCCGGGCCTGACGTATCGGGAACAGCAGGAGTTGGCCGGAATGCATGCGGCCATCGAGGCGGCCGAGGCGGATGTGGCGCGCCTCGAGGCCGCGATCCATCGAAAGGGGTTTTATGAACAGGAGTACAAGGGCGTTCAGGAAACACTGAACGCTCTGACCGAAGCCAAAGAACGCGTTGACGCCCTCTACGCGCGGTGGGAGGACCTCGAGGCGCGCCAGCGCACGAACTGACTCAAGAGTCAGAGCGGCCGCAAGTGATTCAGCAAGCCGATTTGCCGGCTGATGTCGTCTCGCATTCCGGCGGTGTCCTCGGGAAACGGCTTGCCCACCCATTCGAGCAATGCAGCCACGGATTCGAACATTCCGCGAAGGGGAAACTCGTTGTCGCGGAGAAAATGGATCAGTTTCAGGGTTTTGAATCCATCGAACCAGCGGTGGAACTGAGTGTGAAGTTGCACAAGATCCTTGGCATTGCGCTGGAGACGAGGCCAAGCCGTCGCGAAATCCTGAGCGTCGAGAAAACGCCTGAGCGAAGGCGATAGACTGCCCGCGCGGTCGCACAGTGTCGGCGCATCATCCTGCAAATGGGCGGAGACGTGCACCAACCACGCCCTGATGACCTCGTAACAACGCGGATCGTAGAGCGCATATTCGTCCTGCATGGCATCGAGGAAACGGCGGACGCGCTGTCCCGTTCCAAACGGGACGCGGTGCGAAGGACGAGGCGACGGGTGAACGGTGGTCGACGCGATCGTATCGACGCGCCCCGTCTTGGCAAGCTGCTGGAGAAAATAGAAGTCCTCTGCGGCCTGGCGCTGGTTCATGCCCGACACGGCGACGTACGCTTTGGCGGTGCACGCCATCGCGGAGCCGATCGAGTGAAAGGCATAGGGCGATCCCGCATAGGCGAGGCCGAGGACATGATAACGCAGGAAGATCTCGTAGCAGACGATGGCCGCCACCTGGGAAGGATCGCCCTCAAGCCGGTGGGCATATGAGATCGCGGCGGCCCAGGCGTTGGGGCGGCCGAAGCCCGCGCGGACGGCCGGCAGATAGTTGGGCTCGACCCACGTGTCCGCATCCAGCGAGAGAAGAAGTCCCGAATCGCCGCGCAACGCACTCAGGACCCGCAGTCCCCAATCGAGACCTATCTTGCGCGCCGATCCAACGCCGCCCTTCTCAGGCAACTCGCGGCCTGGCGACGAGGCGTCGATATGGGCGATCCGCAGACCTCGATCGAGCGTGCCGGCAAGTTCCGGAGGCCGCTCCCCGCGATGCCCCGCGTCGAGGATGGCGAGGGTCTCTTCGTTATTCTTGATGTCCACTGCATCCGCAAATGGCGCTGACCGATTATTGACCACACAGATGACGAGCGTCCGTTGAAGGTCTTCGGCGGGGTTTTGTGCAAGGGCATCAAGGGCGCCAAACAAGTTCTCCTTTTCGGCCAAAGCCGGAATGACGACAACCTGCTCTACGTTCTCACAGGATTGCGAGACAACAGGGCGATCCTCAAGTCTTGCGCGTTTTTCAAGATACTCGCGGATGCGGCCTGATAGGCGCCGCTCCGTGGCTGGGTACGGTCCAGAACAAACCGGCCCCGCCTTCAAAGGGGGATTCGTCTGCTTCGGACTATTGCGAGTTCCAAATGACACCTTCATACCGCTGGCTCTGCCGCCGGCTGTTGATTGCCCTGCATTTCTCACCGTCATGCCTGAACCCCTTGGGCCTTCTCGATCACTTGCACGGCAACGCGGAGATCCCCTCGTGGAATCCAGCGTATGGTGAACCCGTTGCGTTCCATTCGACGGAACCAGGTATCCTGACGCTTAGCGAACTGACAGATCGCGCTGTGGAGCTTCTGCACGAGATCGTTTTTCGTGCGAATCCGTCCCTCGAGGTACTCCGCGATGAATCGATACTCGAGTCCAAGCTGTTCGAGGCGTTCCCACGGGACGCCTTTCTCGTGCAGTCCGGCGACCTCCTCAATCATTCCGGCCTCGATGCGATGACGTAACCGGACGAGTATCCTCACGCGAAGCTCGCGCCGATCCCATTGGACGCCAAGGATGAGCGGACGGATTTCAGGGGCGGGATCAGGATCGTGATCGCGCGAATAAACCGCTATCTCGATGGCGCGGATAAGGCGATCCCGGTTCTCGAGATCGGTGACATTGTGAAGCCGATCCTTCAAGGACCTCAGATAATCTTCCAACTGCCGGGTGGACAGCGCGTCGAGTTCAGCCCGGAGCGCCGCGTTCTTGGGCACGGCCACCATTCTGTAACCTTTGATCGCGGCTTCGAGGTAAAGCCCGGTTCCGCCCACGACCACCGGCAAGACACCACGGCTTTGCAGCGATGTGAACGCCTCGTAGAAACGCTGCTGATAGTCGAATACGCTGAACTCCTGACTGAGATCGGCGACGTCGATGAGATGGTATGGGATCGTGACGCCGTCGACGACATACTCGGTCAGATCCTTCCCGGAACCAATATCGAGCCCGCGGTACACTTGGCGCGAATCGGCGGAGATGATCTCGCCGTTCAACGCACGCGCCAACTGCACGCCAAGCCGGGTCTTGCCGGACGCGGTCGGACCCAGCACAACAAGCGCGTTCTCTTGCATTCGAGGCATGGCCGTATCATACTCACCGCCGGATGTGAGGGTCCATTCGAGCGAAGCGGTGGAACGGGGATTAGGGCGATGGGCTTGCGGAGAGCCAGCCACGGGATCGGCCATCTGTTCCCCGTGTGGAGTCGTTGTGTTCCTGGAGGGCTGCGAATGACGCGCTGTATGTTGTTCTTGGCGATTACACTGGCGTGCGCGACGTACGCATGTGGGGAAGAGTGGTTCTCGGATGGAACGTTCCTTCCACCTGAGCCGGCGAGCGACGCCTTGCTATACCCGTTGCCGGCCTCTGATGTCTCTCGTTATCTTTCGAACGTCGCGGTCACACACACGTTTGAGGACATGGCCGGTCAGAACGAGGCGATGAAATCCGCCACGGCGGACTCGCCGCTGTTTCAGGTGGCACAAGGGTACGCCGTTGACCTCGATGCGGACACGCTGTTTCCGCGGCCGCTCGATGATGGTGGCCTTCTGGCTTATATCGCCGCCGTGCAGTCGGTGGATGCCTACGCGTTGCGGCTGCTTGTAGATCTCTCAGGTTTGCGCAGTGATGACGAGCTATGGCTCCTGGATCCATCGGCGCCGCGCGCATTTGGCCCGTACACCGCTGAGGACGACGTCCAGGGAGGACGATGGATGCCCACGGCGTTTGGCGATACGGCCGTGCTGGTGCTTCGCGCGCGGCAGGCGGCTCTCCCGGCCCTCAGGCTGCTGGGCGTCTCCCACTTCTACTGGAATCCGGCGGAGGCCAAGGAGCTGTCGTGCAACATAAACATTGCATGCGATCAAGATCCGATTGTGCGCCAGATCTCGACGGCGATAGGGTTCGTGCTGGTCTCGGTGGGTCTTGAGACGTTCGCGGGATCGGGAGCGCTCCTCAACGCGCCTTCGACTCCGGAGGTCGAGCCCTTTTTCATAACCGCTCACCACCTCATCCCGGATCGCGAGACCGCACTGAATGCGGATGTCATCTGGGATTTCCGTTCCACCCGCTGCACCGTCAACAATGCTCCAGCGCTATCGAAGCTGCCGCACAGCCAAACGCGTGCGCTCCTGGCGACCAGCGCGACCCTGGACGCGACGCTGCTCGAGTTGGATTCCGTTCCCGTTGGGGGGTATGGGCGCGCCTATCTGGGTTGGGACACGCGCGTGCCGCAGCTCGAGGAGGAAGTCATCGTCATTCATTATCCCGGGGCCAAACACATGCGGATCACGTATGGCCGCATACAAGCTATCGACCAGAGCGTTATGTCCTACCTGTACGAGACGCGCGCGGGATGGTATGACGGCGTGACCGAGGCGGGTTCTTCCGGGGCGTGCCTGCTGTACGCCGATGGAACGTACCGGATTGCGGGCACGCTCACGGGCGGCTCGAACCAGACCTGCGATTTCGACCCGTTGGACAACTGGGACTACTTCTCGTCGTTCCGGGATTTCTACAAGGATGTCTCGCCCGCGTATCTTCGCGGCAACGCCGGCCATTCCGTATACCATGAGGCCGGGGAAGGTGAGGGCGAGGGGGAAGGCGAGGGGGAGCCCACACCCGACTGCGCGGGCGCCTCGACGGTTCGATGGCCTGAGGGACCCGTCGACGCTCCGGTTGGAGACGCCGTGCTGCTGTCGCTCTCGCTGCTGGCCCTTGCCCTATCGGCGGGCCGGGGACGCACGGCGGGCCGCAGGTAGCTATCTTGAAGAACCGGCGTCAGCCGCCGAGCCCTGCGACCGGCTTCGGCACACCGCCATTTCAGGCCCGGCACTCGTAACGTTTCCTTGTGAATCCGCCGGCAGACTGGCACAATTGAACTTGGCCTGACCGGACTTGCGGACTCGAACTGACAATTGGCGGGGCAACAGGGAGACATCGACAAATGCTCAAGCTGTGCATGTACATCATGTTGGGGGGATGCGGAGTTCTCATGTGCTCGTTGTGTGCCGCGGCCAAGGACGGCGGGCAGGTGGTCCGCTTCTACGTGGCAACGGACGGGAACGACGCGTGGTCCGGGAAGCTGCCGCAAGCGGCAGAGTCCAAGACGGACGGGCCGTTCGCCACCCTCGAACGGGCGCGAGATGAGATCCGAAAACTCACCGCGGCGCAGGGACTGCCGCCGGGCGGCGTTGTCGTGATAGTGCGCGCAGGAACGTATGCGCTCAATGCACCGTTCGAACTTGGCGCCGAAGATTCCGGCACGGCGGAGTCGCGCATCTTCTACACGGCGTTTCCGGGCGAGGAGGTCCGTATCAGCGGCGGAAAGCGCGTGACGGAGTTTTCGCCGGTAACCGATCCTGAGACGCTCGAGCTCTTGGATGCCTCCGCGCGCGGCAAAGTGTTGTGGGCGGACCTGAAGGCGCTCGGGATCGCCGATTTTGGTCCGCCGTTGGGCGGGGGGCTCGAGGTGTTCTTTCGGGATGACCCGCAGACCTTGGCGCGTTGGCCGAACGAAGGGTTCGTGCGCATCAGCGGGTTGGCCGTGGACGATGGCCACAAGATCCATGGCATCCCCGGCAGCACCGTGGGGAAGTTCTACTACGAAGGGGATCGTCCGAAACGGTGGGCAAAGGAAAAGGACCCGTGGCTGAGTGGATACTGGTTTTGGGATTGGTCGCAGGAGCGGCAGCGGGTCGAATCCATTGATACGGAGAAGCGGATCGTCTCGTTGGTCCCGCCCTACCACGGTTACGGATACCGCAAGGGCCAATGGTACTACGCTTTCAACCTTCTCTCCGAGTTGGATGTGCCGGGAGAATGGTACGTCGATCGCGAGAAAGGCATTCTGTACTTCTGGCCGCCTGCGCCCGTCGACAGCGGCAGCGTCGTCGTTTCGATCCTGCCGAACCTGGTGACGCTCAAAGATGCGTGCTACGTGACGCTTCACGGATTCACGTTCGAGGCGGCGCGCGGCACGGCCGTCGTGGTAAGCGGCGGGCATCACGATGAGGTGGCGCGGTGCGTGATCCGCAACGTGGGCGGCGGGGGCGTCGACGTTTCCGGCGAATCGAACGGCGTGACCGGCTGCGAGATCTACCGGACTGGAAACGGCGGAATATCGCTGAGCGGCGGGGATCGCAAGACGTTGACGCCGGGGAATCTCTATGCCGTCAACAATCACATACACGACTATGCCCGCGTCAACCGGATGTACCAGTCAGGAATCGCCATCAACGGCGTGGGCCTCCGCGCGGCGCACAACCTTATCCATACCGCGCCGCACATGGCCATCCAGTTCGGCGGCAACGACCACGTTATCGAGTACAACGAGATCCATGACGTCTGTTTCGAGTCGAACGACGCGGGGGCCATTTACGCGGGGCGCGATTGGACAATGCGCGGGAATGTGATCCGCCATAACTACTTCCATCACATCAGCGGCTTCGAGAACCGCGGCTGCGTGGGCGTCTACCTCGACGACATGTTCGCCTCGGCGGCAATCTACGGCAACGTGTTTTATAAGGTGACGAGCGCAGCGTTCATCGGCGGCGGCCGCGACTGCTCGGTCGAGAACAACATCTTCGTGGATTGCAAGCCCGCGTTGCACGTCGATGCTCGCGCCCTCGGTTGGGCGTTCGAAACGGCGGACAACTGGATCAAGGAAGAGAAGGAAAAGGGCACCCTCAGCGGGATCGCGTACAAGGAGCCGCCGTACAGCACGCGATATCCACAGTTGCCGAAGATCCTCGATGGAGAGCCAAAAGCTCCCGAGGGCAATACCATTGCGCGCAATATCTGCTGGGGCGGGAAATGGGATGACGTCGAGGACAAGGCGCGAAAGTACCTCCACTTTGAAGACAATCTTCTGGATCAGGACCCGCGTTTTGTCGATCCGGACAACCTCGACTTCCGGCTGAAAGAGAATTCGCCCGCGTTCAAGATCGGTTTCAAACCCATCCCCATCGGGGATATCGGGCCGAACAAGGGAACGGATCGCGACGAATCGACAGCCGCCCGGCTCGATGAGGAGGTGCTCTCGTTTCCGGAGGTCGCGGCGCGTAACAAGGCCGGCGGCATGTTGAGCGTCGCGCGGCGATATCGCGAGGAGAATGATTGCGCCCGTGCACGAGAGTGCTACAAGCAGGCGCTGAAGATGAAGGAACTGGCGCCCGCGGATCGGCTGAATGTGTTGCTCGAACTGGGCCACGTCGCGGTGCAGGCGCATGATTACGCATCCGCACGCAAGGCGTTCTCGCGCCTCGCCAAAATGGAGTGCGCGCCCGCTTACTTCAGGAGCATCGCGCGGTTGTGTCTGGCCGAGAGCTGTGCGCGGGACGGGAAACCCGAGAACGCGGGGGCGAACTATCACAAAGTGGCGTCGATGCCAGACGCACCGAGGCATCATCAGTGGGAAGCTGAGGATCGCCTGCGCGAGATTGAGCGCGTCGAGACAGGAAAGCCGGAGCGCGATCCGGCCGAGAACCGAGTGAAACTGCCGGAGCAGGCCGCGCCCGCGCTGACGTTCTACGTGTCGCCGCAAGGCTCTGACGGCAACCCGGGCAGCATCGAGAAGCCGTTCGCGACGTTCCAGCGCGCCCAGGAAGAAGTCGTTGCGCGGAAAAAGCAAGGGGGATTGCCCAAGGGCGGAGTCGAAATTCGCTTCCGCGAGGGCGTGTACAAGCTGTCGGAGGGGCTGACGATTCGCTCGGAGGCATCCGGCACGGAGGAAGCGCCCGTCGTCTATTGCGCGCACGAGAAGGAAAAGCCGCGTTTCGTTGGAGGCGTGCAGGTGGCCGGGTTCCAGCCGGTGGACGACGCTGCGATTCTCGCGCGGCTGCCGAAGGAATCGCGAGGGAAGGTAGTGCAGGCCGATTTGAAGGCGCAGGGTATCGCGGATTTCGGTACACTCGAGCCGCGCGGGTTCGGATGCAAGGTTGTGCCCCCGACGATCGAGCTGTATTTCAACGGGAAACCGATGCAGCCCGCGCGGTGGCCGAACGAGGGGTTCGTTCGGACGGGAAAAGTCATCGAGCCCGGTTCCATGCTGGAGAGCCGCGGTGCGATCTTCGAATATGACGGCGATCGTCCCGCGCGATGGAAGCAGGCGCACGACGTGTGGCTCTACGGATACTGGTACTACGACTGGGCCGACAACGCCATCGGCGTGACCTCGATCGATCCGGCAACGCATCGCAGTTCGACCGCGCACACGAGCCCGTACGGGATGCAGGCCGGGCAGCCGTACTACGCATACAACCTGCTCGAGGAAATTGACGTGCCGGGCGAGTGGTATCTGGATCGCGCGAATGGAATTCTCTATCTCTATCCGCCGTCGGACCCCGCGGCCGCCGTCATTGAGATCTCGATGGTAAACGGGCCACTTGTGCGGATGGACAAAGCGTCGCATGTCACATTGTCGGGCCTCACGTTCGAGCTGGGCCGGAGCCAAGGAATCGTGATAGAAGGCGGCGATCATTGTCTCGTGGCCGGGTGCACCTTGAGCCGGCTCGCGGGCGACGGAGTTGTCATCGATGGCGGCGCAGCCCATGGCGTTTTCGGCTGCGACCTCCACACGCTGGGCCGGGGCGGGACGGTTGTCAGCGGCGGAAATCGGAAGACGCTCGAGCCGGGCGGCCACTTCGTCGAGAACTGCCACGTCTATGATTTCTCTCGCATCGATCGCACGTACACGCCGGCCGTTCTCATGAATGGGTGCGGCAACCGGATCGCGCACAATCTGTTCCATGATTCGCCGTGTCATGCAATCCGTCTCGAGGGCAACGACCATATCGTCGAGTTTAACGACGTCCACGACGTGGTCCGCGAGTCCGACGACCAGGGAGGACTCGACATGTTCCTCAACCCGGCGTATCGCGGGAACATCCTTCGCTACAACTTCTGGCACGACATCGGCAGCGGACGGGCTTGCGGCCAAGCGGGTATCCGGCTTGATGACGCCATCAGCGGAACGCTGATCTACGGGAACGTCTTCCAGCGGTGCTCGGTGAGCCAGTTCGGCGGCGTCCAGATCCACGGAGGAAAGGACAACTGGGTCGACAACAACATCTTCGTCGACTGCAAGTTCGGCGTCAGTTTATCGCAGTGGGGCGCAGAGCGCTGGAAGAAGTTCCTCGAGAGCGACACCGTGAAGAAGTTCCTGCAAGAAGTGGATGTCACGCAGCCGCCCTATAGCGTGCGCTATCCGGAACTCAGCGGTCTCTCGGAGAATCCGGACGTCAACATGATCTGGCGGAATCTTCTGTATAACTGCGGGCCGTTTCTCACGCGAGACCGAGGCATCGAGGCCCTCGCTGACAACTACATTGCGGAACAGGATCCTGGCTTCATCAATGCCGCGTCGGGAGACTTCCAACTCAAGAAAGGCGCGGCCGCCTTCGACAAGCTCGGTTTGCGTCCCATTCCGTTCGACGAGATGGGCCTATATGAACACCCGCTTCGGGCATCGTGGCCCGTTGAAGAAAAGAAGTAGCGCGGGGCAAGCTGAACGCAACCAAGAAACGGTAGGGAGGCACTGGGAACAATGCGGACTGAACGAACGATTGTCGTGATGCTGTTGGCCCTGATTCCATTGGCGTTTTGTCTCGAGGGGGTTGGATCCACGGAGGACCTCCCGCCGAATGCGCCGAACCCGGCTGCCGTTGAACAAGTGAAGTCGGGCCAGCACACGGAGGCGAATGCGGCCTGGTGGGGTTTCAACGCTGAGGACTCGACCGGGTGTCTGCAAGCGGCGATCGACTCCGGCGCGCGGAAGCTTGTCGTTCCATACGTGGGCCGTGAGTGGATCGTGCGCCCATTGAAGCTGCGCGGCAACCTGGAGATCGTGTTTGAACCCGGCGTGGTGGTCCTCGCGAAGAAGGGTGAGTTCAAGGAAGGGGGCGATTCGCTCTTCTCGGCGTCGGATGCGAGCGACATCACGCTGCGTGGATACGGCGCTGCGTTGCGCATGCGCAAGAAGGACTACCAGAACGAACCATACAAAAAGGCGGAATGGCGCACGGTGTTGAGCTTCGACGGCTGCCGGCGCATACGCGTCGAAGGACTCCGGCTCGAAAGCAGCGGAGGCGACGGCATCTACCTGGGAGCGACGGGCAGCTTGCCCTATTGCGAGGACGTGGTGGTCCGCGACGTCGTGTGCGACGACAACCACCGCCAGGGCATTAGCGTGATTGGCGCGGTGAATCTGCTGATCGACAACTGCGTGTTGTCGAACACGGACGGTACGCCGCCTCAGGCCGGGATCGACCTCGAGCCCAACGGTCCGAAAGAGAAACTGGTGAACGTTGTAATCCGGAACTGCCGGATGGAGAACAACACGGGAGCCGGCATTCTGCTCTATCTGAAGAACCTCTCCCGCGAGAGCGACCCGGTGTCGATCCGTTTTGAGGACTGTTACGTCAAGGGGGGAAAGGATGCGGGCATCGGCCTCGGCGCGCTGAAAGACGATGGGCCGCAGGGCAGCGTCGAGTTCGTCAACTGCACCATCGAGGACACGCAAAAGTGCGGCGCCTACATCTATGATAAGTCGCCCGACGACGCCGCGGCGCGTTTTGTGAACTGCAAATGGAAGAACGTGGCCACCCAGGACCCGCGGAATCCGTTCCGGGTCCCGATCATGGTACACTCCTTTCGCAAGTCGCTCACGACGAAACTTGGCGGCGTCGAGTTCAATGATTGTTACGTGTATGACGAGCAGGATCGCCCTGCCTTCGTGGTCAAGTGCAGGGACGAGCCGGATACCGCTTCGAACCTGAAAGGAACAATCTACGTCCGCAATCCGCACGGCGTGCGGGCTCTCTTTCCGAAGGGAGTCCTGGCGCCGGAACTCCGAGTGGTCGAGACCCAGGAGTAGAAGCGGAAGGGATACAACCGGGAACGAGCGTTCGATGCTTTGACGGCTTGACGGGTTCTCGCTGTGCGTATACAATAAGGCCCGGTTTCCGAGCCGCCAAGCGATGGGGAGTCAGGGCATCATCCTGGACAGATAAGGAAAAGGGGTAATGAAAAAAGCAGTCGTTCTCCTGGCTGTTGTCATCCTTTCCTCGTCGGGCGCTTTTGCG
>Ga0315273_10010934_pt1 | contig 11598 bp, 11 predicted proteins | sample YL17G02_0_MG_FD_205753 | JGI IMG/M metagenome (GOLD analysis project Ga0315273, IMG submission 205753) | Sediment microbial communities from Yellowstone Lake, YNP, Wyoming, USA - YL17G02_0 | ecosystem: Environmental > Aquatic > Freshwater > Lake > Sediment | place: USA: Wyoming | collected... | reverse complement strand
GGGATCGGGGTGGCGCTGATGATGACCGTGTCGCCGCGGCTGATCGATATCTGCTTGTGCTCGGCCACCGCCATCCGCGACAGGGCCGACAGCGGCTCACCCTGGCTGCCGGTCGTGATGATCACGGTCTCGTCGGGGTCGACGCTGTCGAGCTCGTCGATGCGGAGTCGAGTGCCTTCCGGAACGGTCAGATACCCGAGTTGCTCGGCTATCCGGCTGTTCTCGGCCATACTGCGCCCGATCACGGCAACCCGCCGGCCGTGCCGAGCGGCGCTGTCATAGACCTGCTGAACCCGATGGATGTTGGACGCGAACGCCGCGATGATGACCCGCCCGGTTGCCCTGGCGAAGACCTGTTCGAACGCCTGTCCGACCAGGCTCTCACTGGGCGTGAACCCGCTCTTCTCGACGTTAGTGGTGTCGCAGAGCAGGACCAGCACGCCCTCCTCGCCAACTCGGGCGAGACGGGCGGCGTCGGTCAGGTTGCCGTCGATCGGGGTCTGGTCGAACTTGAAGTCGCTGGATTGGACGACCGTCCCGACCGGCGTTCGGATCACCAGCCCGACCGCGTCGGGGATCGAATGCGACACGCGGACGCACTCGACCGTGAAATCGCCGAGCTTCAACACGCTGCCGGCCTCGATCTCGTGCAGACGGGTCACTTCGACCAAGTTGTGCTCCTCCAGCTTGTTCGCGACAAAGCCGAGCGTGAGGGCAGTGCCGTAGACGGGAACGTCGAGCCGGCGAAGCACGTAAGGCAGCGCGCCGATGTGGTCCTCGTGGCCGTGCGTGAGGATGATGCCGACGACCTTCTCCGAGTTCTGCTCAAGGTAGGTGACGTCCGGTATGACTATGTCTACGCCGAGCATCTCCTCCTCGGGGAACATCAGGCCGGCGTCCACGACCAGGATCTGGCCGTCGAGGACGTAGGCGGTCATGTTCTTGCCGATTTCGAGGACTCCCCCGAGGGGGATTATCTGGAGTTTGCTCTGCTTCTTCTTTGATCTAGGTGGCATGTATGCTCGGGCAGTTCAAACTGCGGCAACGAAGGCACGAAGTCCCCCTTCGGGGACTCGGTCACTTCGGCTTGACGAATCCTCGTTCGATCGCCAGCTCGGCGATCTGGACGGCGTTCAGCGCGGCGCCCTTGCGAATGTTGTCGGCGACGATCCACATGTCGAGCGTGTTCGGGTTGCACGAGTCCCGCCGGATGCGGCCCACATAGGTCGGGTCATTGTAGGCGGCAAAGAAGGGCATCGGGTATTTGCTTGCGCTCGGGTCGTCGATCACCTCGATCCCGGGCCAGGCGGCGAGGGCTTTGCGGGCCTCGTCTACGGTAATCGGTTTCTGGAACTCGACGTTCACCGCCTCCGAGTGCGCCCGAAAGACCGGCACGCGCACGCACGTTGCGGAGACAGCCAGGTCGGCCAGGCCGAATATCTTGCGCGTCTCCTTGATCATCTTGATCTCTTCGCCGTAGTATCCCTCGAACTCGTCCTTGAGGCCCATTATCTGCGGGATCAGGTTGGCGAAGATCTGATAGGGATACTGCTCGTTTGTGAGCTTGCTGCCGGCGACGTAGTCCTCCACCTGCTGCTGGAGCTCCTTGATCGCGGCGCTGCCGGTTCCGGAGACCGACTGATATGTCGAGACCACGATCCGCTTCAGCCCCGCGACCTTGTGCAGCGGCGCGAGCGCGTGCACCATCTGGATCGTGCTGCAATTGGGGTTCGAGACGAACCTGTGCCCGCTCTCGACCGCGTCCGGGTTCACCTCGGGGACAACCAGCGGCACGCGCTCATCCATCCGAAAGTCGTTGCCGTTATCGACGACGAACACGCCTCGCTCGACCGCCTCCCAACCGTAAACCTGGCTGGCGCCCTTGGCGCCTTCCGTCCCGGCGAAAAAGGCGATGTCAACGCCGCCGAAGGCTTCGACGGTCGTCTCCTTCACATCGACCTCGATGCCGTCGATCTCTTGCTTGCGGGAGGACCGCGCGAGGACCGTGAGCTGCGACATCGGGAAATCGCGATCGCGCAGAACCTTGACCATCTCGTCGCCCACAGCCCCGGCGCCGACTACTGCGACTCTGAATCCCGGCATACTACCTCCTACAGCAACTTGTCCAGGCCGTGGATCACGCCCCGGATATCGGTTGCCCGCCGCACTGCGAGCAGAACACCCGGCATGAAACTGGTCCGGTCGAGGCTGTCGTGCCTGATCGTGAGGACCTGACCCGTCCCGCCGAATATGACCTCCTGATGCGCCACGAGTCCGGGCAGTCGGACGCTGTGGACGCGGATGCCGCACTTTTCCTCACCGCGCGCGGGATCGTCCGGCGACCCCGCAGGTACGGCCGCCTTCGCGCCTGCTTGCTTCCGGGCGGCGTCGATCATCTCAGCGGTCTTGATCGACGTGCCCGATGGGGCGTCGGCTTTCTTGTCGTGATGGAGCTCGATTATCTCGACATCGGGCATGTAGGCCGCTGCCTGGGCCGCGAACTTCATCATCAGCACCGCGCCAATCGCGAAGTTGGGGATCACCATCGCGGCGGTACCTGTTTCCTCGGTGAGCCGCCCGATCTCGGCAAGCTCTTCGGCGGTCTGACCGGTCGTGCCGATGATGGGGACCACGCTGTTATGCATGGCGAGGCGAATATTCGCGAGCACGAATGGCTTGGCGAAGTCCACGACGACATCGGGTTCAGATTGTCCCAACACCGCCGCAAAGTCGCTCTGGATCACAATGCCCGGCGCTTCGGCCAGCGGCTCCCCGACCGACACCACATCGCACGCGCCGACAAGCTCCATGTCAGGCGCGCCGCCGACGGCTGTCACGACCTCGCGACCCATCTTCCCACACGCGCCCAAAACCGCGACCCTGATCGTATCCATCGCGCGGATGCCTCTTCCCCATCACGAAAGCACGAGAGGCGGGAAAGCACGAAACCGGCTGTAGGCCCCCGGCTCTCTGCCCTTCCCCTCAGCCCTTCGCCATCTGGCCCGCCAGCTCGGGGTGCCTCTTGAACGGCCCGATCGCGGCAAGGGCGAACTTCGAGCCCGCAAAGAGTTCCGATGCCACCGCAGCGACCGTCTCGCGCGTGACGTTCGTTATCGCCGATATCACCTCGTCCAGCCGGACGATCCTGCCGAAATAAAGCTCGCTCTTGGCCAGTCGGCTCATGCGGTTGGACATGCTCTCCTGGCCGAGCACGAGCGCCCCGCGAATCTGATTCTTTGCGCGATCGAGCTCCACGTCGGTCACGCTGTGCTTTCCGATGCTCTCGCACTCCACCTGTATGAGATCGAGCACGGTTTTGGTGTTCTGTATGCTCGTTCCTCCGTAGACGGCGAACAGCCCGGCCTCCTGATAAGCGGCGGAATAGGAACCGATCGCGTATGCCAGCCCACGGTTTTCGCGAATCTCCTGGAACAGCCGCGAGCTCATTCCGCCCCCCAGAACGGAGTCGATCGCCGCGAGCGCGTATTTCTCTTTGCGCTCCTGCGCGTAGCCGGTGGTGCCCATGCAGAAATGGACCTGCTCAGTCGCCCTGTCGAGGTATCTCTCCTCGACACAGGGTGTGGCCTGCACGCTGGGCCGGACCCGCCTCTCTCCTGCAAGATGCCCGAATGCTTCCGCGACCGCGTCCACGAACTCGCTGTGATCCACATTCCCGGCGGCCGAGATCGCAAGCGCATCGGGCCGGTAGAACTGCTCGATATACGCCACCAGGTCCTCGCGTGTCAGCTTCCTGACGACCGAGCTGGACCCGATCACCGAATTGCCCAGCCGGTGCCTTTTCCAGAGGGTCTGCGCGAGCATGTCGTGCACGCTCTCTTCGGGTGTGTCCCGGTGACGCTTGATCTCTTCGATGACGACGTTTCTCTCGCGCTCGATCTCGGCAGGGTCGAAGAGCGAGTTCAGGACCATATCGGAGAGTATGTCGAGCGCCCTGAACCGGTGCTCGCTGAGGACCTTGGCGTAGTAACAGGTGAACTCCTTGTCGGTGAAGGCGTTCAGGTGTCCGCCGAGGCCGTCCATCTCGTCGGCTATCTGTCTGGCGGTGCGGTTGGCGGTCCCCTTGAAGAGCATATGCTCGACGAAATGGCTTATGCCCAGGTGGCTCTTGGTCTCGTCACGGGCGCCGGCCTTGGCCCATATCCCGACGGAGACGGAGTCCACGTAAGGGACCCACTCGCTCAGCACGCGCACGCCGTTTCGCAGTATCGTTTTACTGATAGATGACTTCGCTGCCATCCCTATAACTTCCCACAGTCGGTGAGGTCAATGTCATTCTGAGCAACCGACCGCACCGGCGGCGCGGTTGCATTGGAAAGGAAGTCACCCGCGAAAAGGGGGACTTCCTTAGGAGCGCAGCGAAGAATCCGGCCTCGGGAAGCAGATTCTTCGCTGCGCTCAGAATGACTAGAATCGCGCTCAGAATGGCGGGGATGCGAACTACCGCTTCGGTCGGAACTTGACCCCGGGCCCGGAGTCGTCGTCGGACCGGCGCGGGCCGCTGTCTCTAGGGCGTCCTCCGCGGTCTCCGCCGCCGTGGAACGGCCTCCCGCCGCCTCCACGCCCTCTGTCGCCCGAGCTCGGCCTCGGCGGCTCGGAACCGGGATCGTAATCCTCGTCGCCTTCGATGAGGCCGCGGCGTGTGAGCCGGATCTTGCCGTCGTCGCCGATCTCGATCACCCTGACAATAAGCTCGTCGCCCACGTGGCAGACGTCCTCGGTCCTGTTGATGCGCTCCTTGGCAAGCTGTGAGATGTGAACCAGCCCGTCCCGGCCCGGCAGTATCTCGACGAACGCGCCGAACGCCTCTATCCGCGTGACGCGGCCCGTGTAAACCTCGCCGATTCGGACCTCTCTTGTGATGTCCTCGACGATCTTCTTCGCCCGCTCTCCGCCGGCCGCATCGACCGACGTGATGTACACGTGCCCGTCCTGCTCGATGTCGAGCTTGGCGCCGGTCTCGGCCTCGATCCTCTTGATGATCTTCCCGCCCGGGCCGATCACGTCGCCGATCTTGTCCGGGTGAATCTCCACCACGAACACCCTCGGCGCATACTGGCTCAGGGACTCGCGCGGCTCGGGGATTGTCTGGGCGATCGCGTCGAGTATCTTGAGCCTGGCGTCGCGAGCCCTCCCCAGAGTGCCCTTGACGATCTCGCGGTCGAGGCCGTCGGTCTTGGTGTCCATCTGAATGGCGGTCACGCCCTCTCGCGTGCCGGCGACCTTGAAGTCCATGTCGCCGTAGAAGTCCTCCCAGTCCGCGATGTCGGTGAGGAGGATCTTCTTCCGCTCATCCGAGACGAGCCCAATCGAGATGCCGGCGACCGGGGCCTTGATCTTGACGCCCGCGTCCATCAGGGCGAGAGTGCAGCCGCAGGTCGCGGCCATCGAGGTCGATCCGGCGGATTCGAATATCTCGGAAGTCATGAGCAGCGTGTACGGAAACTCCTCCTGCTCCGGGATCATCGGCCGGAGCGCCTTTTCGGCGAGCGCGCCGTGGCCGACCTCCCGCCTGCCCGCCCCTCTGAGAAAGGCCACCTCGCCATTCGAGTAGGGCGGGTAGTTGTAAAAATGCATGAACCGCCTTTCGGAGTCCTCGTCGAGGGTGTCGATTATCTGCGCGTCGTCCAGAGAACCGAGCGTGAGCGTGGTCAGGACCTGGGTCTGCCCTCTCTGGAAGAGGCCCGAGCCGTGGACTCGGGGCAGCAGTCCCACGTCACAGGTGAGCGGGCGTATCTGGTCCTGCGCTCGGCCGTCCGGCCTGGCGCCCTGCTCGAGTATGAGCCGCCGAACGTGCCGCTTGAAGAGCTTCTCGAGCACCTCTTCGATCTCGGCCTCGCGTTCCGGATACTCCATGGCGAGCGAGGATGCGAGTTCCGTCTTGAGCAGGTAGACCGAGCTCGACTTGCCGCCCTCCGTGCCCGGATTGCGGATTGCCTCTTCGATCCTCGCATCGATCTTCGAGTTGACCTCATCGACGAACTTGGGATCCGGAACGAGCAGCGAGACCTCCAACTTCGGCTTCCCCGCCAGTTCGACCAGCTTCTTGATGCCCTGGACCTGCTTGTCGATCGCCGCGTGTGCGACATCCATCGCAGCCATCAGATCGTCTTCCGAAGCCTCGCTCGCTGCGAGCTCGATCTCCATCGTTTTGCCGTTCGATCCGGCGACGATGAGCTCGATGTCCGACTCCTTGATCTGGTCGAGAGATGGGTTCACCACGAACTTGCCGTTGACGCGGCAGACGCGCACGGCGCCGATCGGACCGTTCCACGGGATGTCGGAGATGGAAAGCGCCGCGGACGCGGCGAAGATGGCGATCATGTCCGCGGGGACGTCGGGTTCCATCGAAAGAGGCATGGCGATGACCTGGACATCGTTGCGCATGCCTTCGGGGAACAAGGGCCTCAGGGGCCTGTCGATCAGTCTGGAGGTAAGAACGGCCTTTTCGGAGGGGCGGCCGCCCCTTTTGACGAATCCGCCGGGGATTTTGCCGACGGCGTATTTTCTTTCCTCATAGTCACAGGTGAGAGGGAAAAAGCTCATGCCTTCCCTCTGTTTGGCGCTCATGCATGCCGTTGCGATCACCACAGTGTCGCCGCATCTGGCCAGTACAGCGCCGTTCGCTTGGCCGGCGACCCGTCCGGTTTCAAGGACGACGGTCTTGCCGTCAAGCTCGATCTCCACGCTATTGGTTGTCATTATGTGTGTGTATTCTCCTATCGCCTAAGGCCCAACTTGGCCACGACATCGCGGTATCGCGCGATCTCTTTCATGCTCAGATAGTTCAGTAGCCGCCGCCTCTGGCCGACCATCATCAGCAGGCCCCTGCGGGAGTGGTGGTCTTTCTTGTGCTCCTTCAGGTGGTCCGTGAGCTGGTTGATACGGGCGGTCAAGAGGGCTATCTGAACCTCGGGGGAACCGGTATCGGTGTCGTGATGTTTGAACTCCCCCATGATCTCGGATTTCTTCTCTTTGACTAGAGCCAACTAATCGCACCTCCCAAACCAAAATGCAAAAGCCCCCGCGCAACGCCCCGCGCCCACGGGCTTTTGCATTTCGACTAGCGTAAGGATACCACAAAATGAGATACGGTGTCAAACGAGGGAGCAGAGGACCGGGGAGCACGATCGGGCCGGGCATTCTGCCCGGCCCGACCAGAAGTTACGTGTTTCGGGATTTGAGGGTTGGACCACCGGCCTAATGCTTCGACAATGGAGCCCGGTCCCAACCCGGAAATCCCGAAACCGCCAGCCACGCGGGCTACGGCTCGAACGGCGTCACCGGCAGGCAGACCTCCTCGCCATTCTCATAGAACCTGTAGCTGGAATATGGCCAGTCGCCGGGATGCGGCACGAGCCCGCGCCTCACCGGATTCGCGTGGATATACGCCACCTTGGCCAAGAGTCTAGGCATGCCCGAGATGGCCAGGGCCCTCACCTGCTCCTTCCACGACGCGTAGCGGCATCCGCCGCGCGCATGTGCAGCCAGCACCCGAAGCGCATCTGTATGGCCCAGCCTCTCCAGAATCTCTGGTATATGCCTGCCGGACCTGCCGCGCCAGAGTTTCGTGAACTTGTGCAGCAACCCGTCCGGCAAGTGCACCAGCAGATGCACGTGGGTCGGCATTATCACGAAAGCGAGAAGCGACCCATTGCAGGCTTCCAGAGCGACCTTGATGTCGTCGCACACTCGCCGCCTGATCTCCGGGATATCGAGCAACGGGAGCCATTCGGTTATCGTGCCCGTGATGTAGTAGCAGGCGTTGCCGACGTCGAAGTTCTTCCACTTTATGTCGCAGGTTTAGACACCACCGCCCTCTTCTCATTCTTCGCGGGCAGCCGGTTCTGTTTCGGGATTTCCGGGTTGGGTTGCCGGCTCTGTGGATCATCCCTTAGCCTGTGCTCCAACCCTCAAATCCCGAAACACCGAAAATGCACTCGCCTGCCTGCGGCCGCACCACTCGGGCATCGCCCGTCACCCATCACCCGATACCCGCTCGAGGTCGCGCTTGATCTGCTCGACGAGCTTGTCGGGCGATTCGAAGACCATGTCGTCGCGGAGACGGCGGGCAAAGATGACATCCAGGGTCGATCCGTAGAGGTCGCCCTGGTAGCCCATCAGGTGGACTTCGACCGACTCCTTCTGCCCGCCGAACGTTGGCCTCGTGCCGATGTAGCAGAGGCCGCCGTAGGTCGAGCCGGATACAGGAACCTCGACTGCGTAGACGCCGTGAGCCGGCACGAGCTGGCGCGGGGCGGTCTGGATGTTGGCGGTCGGAAACCCGAGAGATCGTCCGACCCGGTCCCCGGGCACCACAGTGCCCCTGAGCGCAAAGCGCCTGCCAAGGAGCTTCGACGCATCAGCGACATCGCCGCGGGCGATCAACGTGCGGACTCGCGTGCTGCTCACCGGCGCCCCCGCCACGATCACCGAAGGGACCACGCTCACCCCCAGCCCCAACGCGGGCGCGGCGGATGCGAGATAGCGGATGTTGCCTTTGCGGCCCTTGCCGAACTGGAAGTTGGAGCCGACGACCACGTGCCTCGCCCGCAGCGTCCCGCGGATGACGTTCCTCAGGAACTCCTCGGGCGAGAGCTCCGCCAGCGCGAGGTCGAACTCGACAATGATGATCCGATCAACGTCCGAGGCCTGGATCAGCTCGATCCGCTGGTCGAGGGTCGTGATGTAGGGCGGCGCCATCTCCGGTACGAGAAGCTCAGCCGGGTGCTTGTCGAAGGTCAGGGCGACCGGCGCGATGTCGCTTTCGCGGGCGACGTCCACCAGCCGTTCGAAGATCGCGCGATGGCCCCAGTGTACGCCGTCAAAAACGCCGACCGCGACAGCCGCGTGCTCGAAGTCGGGAGTCAGCTTCTCCAGCCCTCGGATCACGGTCATGGGAAGGCTCCGGGGGTCGGGGGCCGGGGGTCAGGGGCCGGGGGTTGGGAGTTGGGGGTTGGGTCGCCGATCAAGACCTTGCGGGGCTTGACAATGCGGCCGGCTGACCGATCCAGCACCTCGCCAATCCCGACAAGGACCCCTTCCGGCGAGAGTATGCGGACCGTGTCGGCTTCCGAGTGTGCCTCTGAGCACGGAACGGCCATGCCGTTTGAGGCGCGAGCCACGTCTTCGCCGGCAATCGCGACCGAGGGCAGGCCGGCAAGAGCATCGTCCATGGTCATTGCCAGGGAGTCGAGCCGGCCGTCACGCGTGGCCGACTCCAGCTCCTCGATCGTCACCGATCCCTCGATGGCGAATTGCCCTACCCTGGTTCGCTCCAGCGCCGACATGTGCGCGCCGCAGCCGAGCCGGTCCCCGATGTCCGAGCAGAGGGTTCTTATGTAGGTTCCGCTGGAGGAGCGGACGACCAGCTCCGCCCAATTGGGAGTTGGGAGTTGGGAGTTGGGAGTTGGGGATTCGGAGTCGGGAATTGGGAATTGGGAATTGGGAATTGGCCCCGACGAGAACTCGGTCACGTCGATGGAGTAGATGGTGATTTTTCGCGCGGGGCGATCAACAGTCTTGCCCTGACGGGCGAGCTTGTAGAGGCGCGTGCCTTCATGCTTGAGGGCGCTGGTCATCGGTGGGACCTGTTCGATCTCGCCGACGAAGGCTGCCGCGGCGTTTTCGAATGCCTCGCGGCTGATGCCGGAGGCGTCGCGTTCGGAGATCACCGTGCCGGTGGAGTCCTGCGTGTCGGTGGATATCCCCAACACCATCCGCGCCCGATACTCCTTCGGAAGGCCCATCAGGTACTCGACGACCCGCGTCGCCTTTCCCAGACAGACAACAAGCACTCCCGAAGCCATCGGGTCGAGTGTCCCGGCATGCCCGACGCGTTTCTGGCCGAATATCCGCCGGACCTGATCGACCACGTCATGCGAGGTCGGGCCGGAAGCCTTGCGAATGTTCAGGACGCCGTCCACTTGAGAACCTCCTCAATAAGCATCTTGCGTGCCTCGTCCAGCGGCGCCTCGATGGTGCACCCGGCGGCGGCGTGATGGCCTCCGCCCCCGAATGCGCGCGCGATGCGGTCAACGTCCACACCGTCACACGATCTCAGGCTGATCCTGATGGAGTTGGGCTTCGTCTCGCGGAAGAGCGCGGCCACATCCGGACCCTTGACCCATCGGACAAGGTTGACGATGCTCTCCGTATCGGCATCGGTGGCCTGGAGATCGTCCAGGTCCTTTCCCGTGACCTCGGCCCATACGATCCGGCCCGTCTCATGAATCCTCAGGGAGGCCAACGCCCTGCCCAGCAGCTTCATTGAGCGCAGCGACCGGCTCTCATAGACCTCCCGCGCGATGTCCGAGGCCTTTGCCCCAGCCTCGGTGAGCCGCGATGCGACCTGAAACGTCTTCGGTGTCGCATTTGCGAACCTGAATGCGCCGGTGTCCGCCACCAGACCGGCCATAAGCTGAGTGGCGAGCACCTCGTCGATCTCGATTTCATTCGCCTCGAAAAGCTCGACCACAAGCTCGGCGGTGGAGCTTGCCTCGGGGTCGATGATCCTGATGTCGCCAAACTCGCCGTTGGGAACGTGGTGGTCGATGCAGGCACTGGTTCCGCAGCTCAATACGGCGTCCTTGGCGGAGCCGATCCGCTTGACGCCTTCGCAGTCCACGAGCACACCGACGTCGAAGTCGCGGCGGTCGGTGGAGGCCAGAATGGTCCCGGACTCGGGGATGAACTTGTAGTTCTCGGGCACGCCGTCCTCGCACACAACGACCGCGTCCTTGCCGGCCTGCCGCAGGACGCGCGCGATGGCGAGGGCGCTGCCGAGAGCGTCGCCGTCCGGGCGCTGATGGCACGCGAGAACGAACGAGTGCGCGCCCGTCAGCTTCGACCAGGCGTCCCTAAGTTGGTTTATCCTCTTCCTCACGCCTTATCTGTTCCAACAGCTCGAGCATTCGGACGCCCTGATCCACCGAGGTGTCCAGCCTGAACTCGATCTCGGGCAGAACCTTCATTTTGACACGCCGGCCCAGCGCCTGCCGGGCGAAGTGCTCCGCCTTCTTGAGCACGGCCATGTTCCGGGCCTTCTCCTCGTCTGAGCCCATGATGCTGATGAACACCTTGGCATAGCGCAGGTCAGGGGTGATCTCGGCGCCGGTGATGGTTAGGAACCCCAGCCGGGGGTCCTTGAACTCTCGGAGGAGGATCTCGCTCATCTCTTCTCTGAGGAGTTCCTGGAGTTTCTCCTTTCGTGTGCTCATTGTCAGATCAACTCCATCTCCGCCTCGGCTATCTCGCAGAGCGGATTCGACTCCACAAAGCCGCGAATCTTGTCGAGGAGGCTGTTGGCAACTGCCTTATCGTTGCTGACGCAGGCAAACGCGATCCCGGCGCGGCGGTGCGAGTCCAGATGGTCGATCTCCGCCGCGGACACGTTGAAGCGTCTGCGCGCCGAGTCCAGGATGCTCTTCACGACCCGGCGCTTGTCCTTGAGCGAGTCGCTTCCTGGGATCGAGAGAACGATAGTGAGTATGCCGACGGTCATGGAAAGCCTGTGGCGGAAAGCGGAAGGTGGAAAGTGGAAAGCCCGGATCGGCGCTGGCTGCTTTGCACTTTCCACTG
>Ga0315273_10010933_pt1 | contig 11598 bp, 9 predicted proteins | sample YL17G02_0_MG_FD_205753 | JGI IMG/M metagenome (GOLD analysis project Ga0315273, IMG submission 205753) | Sediment microbial communities from Yellowstone Lake, YNP, Wyoming, USA - YL17G02_0 | ecosystem: Environmental > Aquatic > Freshwater > Lake > Sediment | place: USA: Wyoming | collected... | reverse complement strand
AGAAGTATTGCGAACAATTGGATGTTATTGCGTTTCAATAGGCTTTTAAGGAGGTTAAAGTACATCACCTCTGCTCCAGCCCATAGGTCACCAGAAATAATTTGAAATATTCTCATCCTGTTTATTTTTTCCTTAACACAAACACCGCATCTTCACCTAAGTATTTCGTGAATGGTAATATTTTGAAAATAATATAGTCGATTATCTCAAGAGGCGATGATCGTTGACCATAATATTTCCTTAAAAAGCGGTCGAACCTTGAAATAAAAGTAAATCTGTCCTCCTCAATACCACCGAATATGTTCTTTATAATATCAATATCGCATTTAGTAAGCTTCCTCTCATCATCTGTTATATGAATCCCTGGAGTAAAATTTTTTTCGTTGGGAACAATGTATTTGACAATTTTTGTATTTCTTACATAATCCAAAATAGGCACTTCAACAGGCTCTCTGAAAATCGCAATACCGTTACTCTTCAACACTCTTAAGCATTCCGGAATTGCCATTTTAATATCAACATGGTGTAATATGTCAAAACCGATAATGATATCGAAATGATTTGGTGGGTAATCCAGTTGTTCTGCTATTTGTAACGATAAATTAATCTGTTTTTCGAAACCATATTTCTTAGCTAAATTATTCCCTACTTCGATGTTATTTTCTGAAATATCAAAACCATTCACTTCATACCCGATTTTTGCAAACCGAACTGATGTTATCCCGCAGCCACACCCAAAATCCAACAGGTTCCTTTTTCCATCTTTATAATAAGATTTCGCCAACTCATAGACATGCCAGTATGAATTCCACGGTCTCCTACTGTTACTGCAAATCGGATCAAAGGAAATATCATCAACGCTTAACAGTCCAACATATTTGTTGTAATATTCCTCCTCCCTCTTCTGCCTTTCGGTCTTTTGTATCATTTTCCGAGGTGAATTATGTTCCATGACAAATCCCTATCATGCAGTTGATGTCCTTTACTTCCTTAAATCAATATATTCCAGCGATTCGGCATTTCAACATTTCGATTCCAAATGACATATCCTGGTGCAATGCAACCCGATTCAGGTCATAATTCGACGACTTCGGATAATTCCATCCATTTTTCGTTGTCGTGGCGACATGATAACCTGCATCCACCACTTTCCGAACGATATTTTCATCATGATTCCCATTCGGATAGCAGAAAGGGATGAACGATGGATTCACTACTCTCTCCAATAGCAATCTGCTTTTTGATGTCTGGAGTTCTTCTTCTATTTCATTATTCGTCAAGTGAACAAGTATCCGATGGCTATCCGTATGTGAGCCAAAAGTAACCAGTTTGGACGCGAACATCTCCCTCGCTTCATCCCAATTCAAAAATACCCTTTCCTTCCTGTCTCGATCGAATCTTGGGATATCGCTAATTTCATTAATTATTTCCTCTATCCTGTCTTCGCGAAAGTCTTTCAACATGGAAATTGCTTTTTCTATTTTTTGATTTACGTCTCCACTTATATTATTCAATTTATTGATTACCACATTCGAAGAATTGCTATTTACACTTTGTTTTTTAGATACATTTACTATATATCCGGCAATTATATCTGTCCAAAAGCGATTCTTTGTTCCTATATATTTCGTAGGCAGAAATACCGTTGCCGGCACATTATTTTCCACAAGAATTGGGTACGCATATTTATAGAAGTCCAACCACCCGTCATCAAATGTCAATATGCAAATCGGCTTATTGTTAATTTTTAAATTCACATCATTAGTAAAGGATGGAGCCTCGGAAAATGGAATAACTGAAAATTCATTTTTTAAATATTGAACATGCATACTGAACGTTTCAGGTTCTACATACATCCCTGCCTGCAGACCATGTTCTGCTTCTCTGAAGGGAATAATCCTGTGATACATCAATATAAGGTATTGCGCATTGGATCTGCTGGTAATTGCCTTATCGATTTGTCCCGATATTTCCATAAAGTTTGCCAAAATTGATCTTGCTTTTATCCGTAGATTCATTATGTAAGGAATCTGCTAACTGAAACCCGTTTATCAGATGATGTAGTGGGCTCGTTTATGCTTTTCATGACTACATTTTTCATTGACACGACGAATCCCATTGAGAACCAGAAATTCGGATAATAGAGTATGGAAATAAACACGCCACTGACCAGATATCCGATCATGCTTCCTTCGAGAGCCAAAGCCAAGTGATAATATCTCGATTCAATTGTGTTTCCCTTTTGTTTTATTTTATGTTTCATGGATTTTTTAATATAATTCAAGTCCTTGATGTTCATCACCACCATCCCCAGGAACAACATGGTCCCGATCAACCCAAGTTCTGGCAGCAAGGTAAAGTAAATGGAATGGGCCATTCTCCCCGCCACGGATCGTCCATGGAACGGTTCATCGGATCGCGTTACCTCGTACTCGTATTTCTTGAAAACCCAAGGAAAATTCCCTTGCCCGACACCCATGATCGGATGATCGAGGAACATGTGCCACCCGATTCCCCACATATATATTCTTTCGGCGCCTGTCCCCTTGCTGGTGCCTTCTTCCTGGATCGAGCGCACCTCGTTCCAATAGGAGGATGGCGCGACGAGCAGAACGAAACCGGCGAATAATGCGATTAGAAGCGCCGACAATACCTTTTTCTTCGTCCTCAGCCAGCAATAAATGATCGTGGCCAACAACCCGACAAACCCGCCCCTGGATTGCGTCAAGATGATTACGAACAGGAACATCAGCGCAAGACCCAGATAAAAGATCCTTTTCTTCCCAACCTCGCTTAGTGCAAGAAAAAATGGAAACGGGATGATCATGTTCATCGTCATGCAGAAATCGTTCTCGTCCCCGAGGAATCCACCGATGCCCCTCCCGCTTCCTTTAACGATTCCGATCACCGCAAGAAGCACGTGGATGACAAGCCACACCTTGATGAGTTTTTCGTAATTTTCCTGGTTGTCCACGAACAGAATCAGCGAAAGGAAAACGATGAAATTGATCGTCATCGTGATGAAAATCATCAGTGCCCAATAGTTATTCACCGCGATCGGTCCATGAACGACCATGAGGCCCAGCAATCCGAGGAACAGGAACGTTTGCGTCCCCTTTATCCGGAATTTCCCCGAGAAAAGGACGCTGAGAAGGAGCAGGACGATCGTGATCGCGGGTAGATGAAGGACCGAAAGATACGGGATCTGGTCCTGCGGCCTCCCGTATTCCAGCAACAAATAGAATAAAAGGAGGGAGAACGGAATCCGCGCATCCTTTCTGTTGAAAGGCTGCCGCCTGGAGAGAACGGTTCCTTCCGGATCCCCCCCTGCTTCCTTCCTGTAATAGATCGGGGGTTCATTCCCCCTCAGTTCAGCCATCCGAAAGGAACCCTTCATAAATCTCTTCGTACCGCTTTGCGACATCCCGCAGGAGGAAATGACGCTCCACCCGCCGGCGTCCCTCCTCCCCCATCCGCTTTCGAAGTTCCCGGCTCATCAGAAGAGCGGTCGCGCGGGAAGCGAACGCGGAAACGTCTCCCGGCGGAACGAGATATCCCGTTTCGCCTTCGATGACCACCTCCGGGTTCCCACCGACCCGGGTGGCGACGACGGGAATCCCGCACCGCATCGATTCGAGAAGCGTGATCGAGAGTCCTTCGGAGAACGAGGTGAGCGCCGATATGTCCATGATGGCGTAATAGCGGTGGATGTCGGGGCGGTACCCGGCGAAGATGACGTATCGGTCGATCCCCATGGAACGGGCCTTTTCCTTCAACACCCCATCTTCCTTGCCACGCCCCAGGAGAAGAAATCGCGCGGAAGGAACCTGCTCCACGATCGGCGGTACCGCGTCGAGAAACAGGGAGACGCCCTTCACGGAACGATTGTAATTCGCGACCATTCCGACGACGAGGTCTTCCGCTCCGATTCCCAGTTCGTTCCGCAGTTGCAGCGATGATTCCCCTGTCTCCGGCAGCGTCTCCACGCCGTTCCGGATCACGACGACCCGGTCTTCCCTTACCCGCTCCCGTTCCAACACAACGTGCTTCACCGCGTCCGATACGCAGATGATCCGGTCGGGAAGGTTCCGGGTCAGGCGCAGCCAGGAATATTCGTGGAACCCCCAGTCGAAACCCTGGTCTTCCCGGTTCTCGACCAGGACCTTCACCGCTCCCCGCCATTTCAGAAACCGCCCGAAGAGAATCGGCCAGAAAAAGTAGGAGTGAACGATGGCGGGCTCTCTCTCCGAGACCTGTTTCCATATCCTCGCGAGAGACCGGATCTGTGGGATCGGATACAGATTGATCTTTCCATCGGTGGGAAGGTAGCGGACCGGCACGGGAGGGACCACACGCGAAGTCAGAGGAACCCTGCTGAGGATTTCCGCCTGCCAACGGTCCCCGTCCCAATGCCGCATCATGGAGAGAAGGTGATTTCCCGTGCCCCCTCCCAGGTCGTCGGTAAGGAAGAGGACACGCGCGGCGTCTTTCATTCCGGGTCTCGCATATGCGGCCTACCCGTTCGCCGCCACGACTTCCTCGAACGCTTTCAGAATGGGGGGCCATGAAAACCGTTGGCGCACGAAGTTCCTTCCGTTCTCCCCGATCCGCCGCCGCTCCTCCGGGGAATCGAGGAGTCTCGATGTTTCCTTTCGGAACTGATCGGGGTCCCGGCAGATCAGAATGTCCCTTCCGTCCACCGCGTCGATCCCCTCGTTTCCGATCGGGGTCGTGATGACGGGACGGGCCGCGAACATGCTCTCGAGAATCTTGTTTTTCACCCCGGTGCCGGACCACAGCGGGAAGACGAAAAGATCCACCGCGTTGACGTACGGCCAGATATCCTCCACGTCTCCGGTGACGCCGACGCCCGGTTCTTGACCCAGTCTAAGGATCGGCTCCAGCGGATCCCTTCCGATGATGGACAGGGACAGGGCGGGCGTCTTTCCCTTGAGCGGCAGAAAGACTTCCCGATGCAGCCATTGGACGGCTTCGACGTTAGGGTGGTACGCCATATTTCCGAGGAAGCCGAGATTCGGCGAGGTGATCCCGTTATATTTCGCGGACGTGTAGGATTCGAAATCGACCCCGTTGGGGATGATTCTCCTTCGCCTCCCGGGAGTCAGCGCATCGGGCACCGTCCGGGAATCGAAACCCGATATGTAGATGGTCTCGTCCATTTTCCGGATCACTTCCCCTTCCCACCGGATCGTTTTCCAGAGTTCGTACCGGTTCGGTTCGCTCTTCTCCCGTTTCCTGATCAGGGAGGGGGAATCGATGAAGTCGACGAGGACCTTGTCCACCGTTTTCAGGGGCATCGCCGACATCAGGTGGGGCAACAGGAAGGCCCCGACCCACAGCAGGACGTCGTACCGGTCTTTTCCCGCCTGCTCCCTGATGATCCGTTCGATGTCGGAACCGCCATGGGCAACGAGGGAAACCGGCGCGGACCAAGGAGCTCCGTACTTCGCGTACGTCGAGATTCTCTGGAAGATCCCGTGGGGAAGGTACCGAGGATTCCGGAAGACGGACACGTTGCGGCAGATGCGCCGGAGAATCTCGACTCTCTCTTCCTCCGCCGGCCTCGGGTGGAAGAGAACGAGATCGAGGGTGTGCGACCGGGAGAGGTGCTGGAGGATCGGGAAATACCGGATGGAGATCCCGTGCTGCCGCAAGGGGAACGGGATCATCGGGACGAAGATGAGGATCTTCTTCCCGGGGTTGATACGGCTCGAGTCGGCCACCGCGGAAGCGGAATCCGTCATGGCGTGGGCGAAAAGTCCCCTTTGCCCATCTTCCCGGCGAAAAAATGGTACAGGCCCACCAGGGGGGCCGTGTCGATCGGCGTCACGGCACCCTTAGGAAAGAGCCCGGGGAAGATCAGCCGGCAGATCGTTCCCTTTGAGGCGAAGAGGACCCGCGCGACGGAACGGGCAAGGTAATATTCCCTCCTCGGGAAGGGGATATTTTTCCGGATCAGGTAAAGAAAGTTGCGCGTGTTGTAATAGGCATATATAGGAACGCTGTTCTCCCCCGAACTGACGGAAATCTTGTGATACACGACGGATTTCGGAACATAGTAGTTGCGGATCCCTTTCTTCCGCGCCCTCACGCATAAGTCGACCTCTTCGTCGTACAGAAAAAATTTCTCATCGAACATGCCGATCTTTTCGAAGACCTCCCGCCGTACCAACATCGAGCAGCCGGTCACCCGGTCCACTTCCGTCGCCAGGTCGTACTGGCCGATATCATTTTCCAGCCGCCCGATGTGCGGACTGATTGCACGATGCCAGTCGATTGTGGCGCCGGCGAACCAGAGGACTTCCGGCTGGTCGAAGTAGTAGATCTTGCTGCCGAGGATCCCGATCCCTCGATCCCTCTCCGCCAGTTCCACCATGGCGATCAAGGCATCCGGGTCCACGACGGTATCGTTGTTCAACAACCAGATGTAGTCGGCCCCGCGTTCGAGCGCATGCAGGATCCCGACGTTGTTCCCTTCCGCATATCCGAGGTTGTCCTTGTTCCGGATCAATGTGACCCGGTCGAACGCCTTTTCGATCCCCGCCGCCGAATCGTCGACCGACCCGTTGTCCACCACCACGACCGAATAGTTCGAATATCGGATCTTGAAAACGGATTCGAGACACTCGGCGGTGTCCCGGAACCGATTCCAGTTCAGGATGATGATTGCGACGTTCGGCTCCGTCATCGGTTGCACCCGCTCCGCAACCTGTTTTGCACCACCTTGAAGATCTTTCCTGGCACAAGAGGCAGTATTCCACGATACATTCTTGCGGACTTTTTCCCTTTCACATATTTCAAGCAGCCGCGGGGATCGATCCGGAAGTAGTCGACGATTATCCTGTCAATGAAGGGATAATCGTTCATTCGAAACGCCAGATCTGCTAAATGTGGGTACGAATCCCCCGCCTTGAAGTATTCCTCGTATTGGCTCTTTATGTCCTGATAAGGAACGGAGGCGCGCTCCATTTCTCCCTTTTCCCAATGGAACGTCGCTAAAGACAGCATCCCCTTGTAATACATATGATAATTTCTCACGAGGTTCGTGTAAAAATCGATCCAAAGCCGATTGTTCGAGGTCACGTTCTTTCCGGTGAAACGGTATTCGCTCGTCGTCTGGTCCAGGTGGTGAAACGGGAATTCCAGGGATGCTCTCAACCAGAAGTCCCAATCCATGACCATGTTCAGATCTTCCGAAAAGAGCCCGACGCGGGTGAAAACGCTTTTCTCGTGGATCACGCCGAGGTTTGCGATGTAATTGTTCCGGATCAGCTTGTCCCGGTCGTGCTCCTCGTTCCAGCGGTACATCAATTTCGTTTCGACGAATTTCCCTTCCCGCAACTCCCCCCGAACGAATTTCGTGTTCGAGTAAACGAATTTTTTCCCCGAGGACGCGATCGCCTTATGCAGGGACTCCAGATGGTTCGGGTAATAGACGTCATCGTCATCCAGGTAGGCGATGTATCTTCCTGCGGATCTCTTCACCCCTTCGTTCAGCACGGAGGCGTGTCCCCGGTTCTCTCGCATCCGGAAATACCGGATTTTCGGCGAATGGAAGGAACGAACGATCTCTTCCACCTCTTCCGGTCCGCCGTCGTTGATGATCAGCAATTCGTACTCCGGGTAGGTCTGGTCCAGAACGCTCTGGACGCTTTCCCGGATCTCGTCGGTCCGGTTCCAGGTTCCCATGATCACCGAAATGAGGTTTTCATCGGTTCCGCCGGTCGGGACATATTCCGGGAAGGGTGAATCGCATGAGGATTGCAATCCCTCGAATATCTCCTCCTGGACCGGATTCAACCGCAACGACTCGAGAAGGCACATTCGGGCCAAATAATGCTTCTCCTGATCGGCAAACCGACGCCCAAGCAGGTTGAGCGCATTCCAGTCCCCCGGATCGTTCAGGAACTTGCGGATCCACTCCTCGGTCCGGAGGCGAAGACCGGCCTCCGTTTCCCTCTCCCCGGATACCTCTCCATTCCTGTAGTGCGGGTCAAGGTAACCTTCGATCCCGGAACAGAGACGGTTTCGCGCGGAGTCGCTTACGAGGGGATGCGTGGGCAAGGTCACCAACGTGCGCACGATCTTCTCGGAGGAAGGAACCGTCGATCCGCCGAAGTGGTGTTGAATCTCACGGATCCGGTTCACCGGGGACGGATACATCGGGCTTACCCCTAAATGGCCGAACGATTCACAAACGGTCTCCTTGGCGCGGAGATCGCGCAGGAAAACCGGAAACCGGAGGCACGGAGATTCTTCCGAATATATGCCGATCCCCTTCTTCAACCCCAAGGTGTCCACATACCGTTTCGCAGACGCCTTCCGGATACCGTTCAACCGTTCCATCTTCTTCTTCCAGTCCTTCAACAGGCCGGCCTTGAGGCGGCTCATCCGGAAGACCGGAAAGTCCCGGTGATATTCCGTTTCCCCGAGCTTCAGGAACGGCAAACCGCGCGGTAGCCAGTACAGGGAAGGGGAAAGGAAGAGACCCATGAAACCGATTTCGAGAAACATCCCCGCCGATTCCCCGAGCGGCTCCGGCCGCAAGGAATCGTACAGGGAACGGATCTTCCCCGCGACCTCGGGGGAGGAAGTGACGATCATTCCGCCGGACCCGCAGGTGACGTTCTTTCCCCGACCGAAGCTGAAGAAACCGACGTCCCCGATCGTGCCCAGCTTCTTCCCGTCGCGGGAGACTCCCATCGCCTGGGCCGCGTCCTCGACGACGTACGCCCCCTCCTTTCCGGCGATCTCCCGCACCTTCGAAACATCGACCGGAATGCCGAACAGATGGGTCGGGACGACGCATAGCGTGTCCTGGTCGCACAGACCCTTCAGTTGACCGGGGTCGAAATCGAGGGATTCGGGCAGGATGTCGCAGGGCACGATCTCGAGTCCCGCCTTGCGGATCGCCGACGGGACGGAGAAACAGGTGTAGGCGGGGATGATCACCTTCCGCCGGTTCCCGGTCTCCTTCAGGGCGGAAAGGATCAGGAAGAGCGCCGCCTTGCCGGACGAAAGGAAGAACACATGCTCCGTACCGAACCAATCACGGATTTCCCCCTCCCTCCGTTCGACGACTCCCTGTTCGAGGCACCCGATAAGACCGGACAGGAGGTCTGGAAAACCGATCGGCGCGGCGGTGGGCGGTGTGGTCTTCCGGATCCTCACGGGAGGTTCTTTACGATCAGCGGCCCCAGGAGGCGGGTCACCGGCAACGGCAATCTCTTCCAAAGGGCGATGGCAAGCCGGAACTTTGGGTTCCCGGGGTTCATCTCGGGAAGCGGCTTCCCTCCGTCCATCCAGTAGTGCCAATACATCGGATGCGGCGAAGCGCCCCACTGTTCCTTGAACCGGTATGTCCCCCCGTCCACCGTGGAGCGCCCGAAATCGAACGATCGGAATCCGCTCTTGCACGCGAACTCGAGGCAGCTCCAGTACAGCAGCATGTTCGGTCCCAACCGGTTGTATTCCCGGAGCGACGAGGCCCACGGGATTTCCATTCTCTCCTTGAAGCCGACCAGGAACCCGGAAGCCACGGCGGTCCCTCCTGCCGATACCGTGCAGATCCAGGAGTGCGAGGGGAACCGATCGAGGATGTTCCGGAAAAAATGTCGCGGATAGACGGGGGTACCGAGATCCCTCATGTTGATCGAAAAAACCTCGTAAAAATTATCCAGTTCGTCGTGCCGGGAAATCCGGACCGTCATCCCCTCCTTCTGGGGTTTCCTGACCTGGCTTCTCAGTTTCGAGGGCAACGATTTCCACAAGTCCGCGTCGGATTCCGGGAGTGGGAGCCGCATGGAAACTTTCGACGTTTTCACGGGAAACCCTTTGTCCATGGGAAGTTCCTGGCGAAATTCGATGTGGCTCGCCCCGAGGGACTTCGCCGTTCGGACCGCCTCGCCGACGAGCACCGCCTGCGCGGAAGGAACCGAGGAACAAACCCCCCCGTAATTGAAGTACGGCATGGAAACGAGGAAGTTCCCGAACAGCATGCTTTTCAGGTGAACCAGCGGAAGGGCTCCGATGATCCGTCCCTCCGGGTCTTCGCACACGAGATAGTGGCATTTGTGCCCGAAGCTGTTCTCGACGACCCCGGTCCATCGATAATCGTGGTAGAGCGAGGAGGTATCGTTGTCGCGGACGAAGCGGTCGATCTCCGGAAGATCTTGAGAAGCGGCAAGTCGTACGTTCATGGCGCGATCGGTCCTCCGACCCGATCAACCGTTCCGGATATCCAGCAATCGGAAAATATTGGCGATCGACTTCTCTTTCTCGAAAAGATCCATGACCGTGGCCCTTGCACGTTCGGCAACTTCCCTTCTTCGCCGATCGTCCAGGCGCAACGCCTCCTCCAGCCCTTTCAACACTCCGGGATCGTCGGGGCTCGCTAGGAAGCCGTTCTCGCCGTGCCGGATCACTTCGTTCGACCCCGGTATGTCGGTCGCGATGCAGACGAGTCCGGTGGACATCGCTTCCGTCAAGGAGACGCTCAACCCCTCCCGGTCGCTCGGGAGGACGAACAGGTCGCTCGCCTGAAGCAGCTCGGGGACGTCTTCGACCAGGCCGAGAAAGCGGACCCGGTCCCGTGCGCCGGAGGAGGCGGAGGAATCCTCGAGTTCCTTCCTCATGGGCCCATCCCCGGCAAGGAGCAGCCACAGGTCCCGGCGCTCCTGCGACGATGTCGCGAAGGCGCGGATCAACCGCTCCAGCCGCTTCTCGCTGGCCAGCCTCGCGGTGCTGACGATGACGCAGGCGTCCTCCGGGATGCCGCGTTCGCGACGCCACCGGATCCTGTTCGCGGGGGATGGGGAGAACCTTTCCGTATCCACTCCATGGTAGGCGATGGCGATCTTCTCCTTTTCGTAGCCGTACGAAAGGAGCGTGTCCCTCACCGCTTCGCTGACCGCGAGGATCCGCCGGGACAGGTAGCTCCGGATTCGAACGCCCCACATCAGCCGGTACCACCACAGTCCCACCCCCGGGAGGAACCCGAAATGGGTGGACCGGGTCTTTTCCGGGGGGTCGGGCCAGGCGAGATGCTCCGTCATGTAGACGTTTCCCCCGGTCGCCGCGTAGCCGGCCAGGACGGCGGAAAGCGGGAGTTCATCGACTCTGCCTTCGAGGAAGACGACCTTGTCCGGGGAAATTTCCCGGATGTCACGGGACCAGCTGCTGTAAATTTTCAGGGGATTGCCCATCACCGGGAGCGAACACGTCTTGTAGGATACCGGCACTCCCTTGGCGGCGATCTTGTCGCTGTAGCAATCCATGGTGGACGCGACGGTCACCGAATTTTTCCCGAAATCGATGGAGGAGATCCAGTCCATCAGGAGCACTTCGATTCCGCCGAACGCGGCGGATCTTCGAATGAACAGGATTTTCTCCATCTCAGAGAGCGCGCCGCTCGAAGGAATCCTTTTTCCCGGGGGACGTGCGGGACAAGGCGACTTCCGGGTTCAGCACGAATTTCCCTTCGTACCGGTAGTCGTTGGCGATCAACAGGTTCACCGTGCGGAACGTGTGCTCGTGGTAGAGTCCGGTGTCCACGTCTTCGAGGTGGACCCCTAGGTC
>Ga0315273_10010932_pt1 | contig 11598 bp, 11 predicted proteins | sample YL17G02_0_MG_FD_205753 | JGI IMG/M metagenome (GOLD analysis project Ga0315273, IMG submission 205753) | Sediment microbial communities from Yellowstone Lake, YNP, Wyoming, USA - YL17G02_0 | ecosystem: Environmental > Aquatic > Freshwater > Lake > Sediment | place: USA: Wyoming | collected... | reverse complement strand
AGGCATATCTTTGGTAAGCCTGAGAATTTGCAAGATGCCAAAAAAATGCTAAAAAGATTAGCCAAGAAACCGCAGTGGATATATACCGGTATTGCCATGATTGATAAAGACAATAACAAGACGCTTATGGATTACGAAAAGACTAAAGTGTATATTGATAAATTAAGCGATAAGGAGATAGGTGAGTATTTTACCCATGTTTCGCCTTTAGACAAGGCAGGCAGCTTTGATATTCAGGGAAAAGGCGCATTTTTTATCCGGCGCATTGAGGGTTGTTTCTATAATGTGGTGGGGCTACCTTTAAGGAAGGTATATCGTATGTTTAGGAAATTGAAAATAAAAGTATTTATATTCTTTTTCTTCCCTTTGGCTCTTGGCTCTTGGCTCTTGGTCGGTTGTTCCACAGAATATAATGTGGTTACCGGAAAAGAAGAAAGTTACTATTACAGCACGGATAAAGAAGTCCAGATGGGTCAGTCCATCGCTAAAGAAGTGGAGAAAGAATATAAATTTAACGAGGACCCCTTAATCCAGAAGCGCGTAGAGGATATCGGACAGAAAATAGTCAGCGTTTGCGATAGAAAAGATATAGACTATCACTTTAAAGTTCTGGAAGACGACGAAATAAATGCAGTATCTTTGCCGGGCGGATTTGTTTATGTTAATAAAGGATTAATTGATAAGGTAGCTAATGACGACGAGCTGGCTGCGGTCCTGGCTCATGAGGTTGGCCATATTGTTGCCCGGCATAGTATCAAGAAACTGCAGGCAATCATGGGCTATTCTTTGTTTAGCATATTGGTTGCTCAGGTACCAAAAGGAAGAGGAGGGGTTGGCACTGCTGCGGATGCTGCTTTTACCGAGTTGCTGCTTGGTTATAGCCGGGATGATGAGTTACTTGCTGACCAGTTAGCTGCCCGTTACACCAAATTAGCCGGATACGACCCTCACGGTATGATTACTTTCTTAGAAAAATTGCAGGAGATTAACCGCAGAAAGCCATTGATGCCAAAGTCATATTTTAAGACCCACCCTTACGTGCCGGATAGGATTCGCATAGTCAAGCAGGAATTAGGAGAAAAAATTAACTTCAGCGATTATATCAACATTGAAGAGACCAAGAAATGAGCAAGAGGATTTATGTATGTCTTGGGTTATTTCTATTAGGTATTCTTGCCTTGGAAGGATTTGCCCAAACTTTGGAGCGGGAAAATAAAATGCAAAAAGAACTAACCGGTCTTGCGCAAAAAAATAATGACAGCCCTTTCGGGGTGCTTGAATTCTTGCATTGGAACCACGCTTGGAATAATTATAAATATCCCTCTAGAGAAGATTTAGAGAAGGTTATTAAGCTGATTAAAGAAGCGGGGGTGGGGTGGATAAGAATGGATTTTGTATGGGGCGATATTGAGCCGGAACCGCAAAAATTCGATTTTAATAAATATGATCTTATTGTGGATTTGCTGGCTAAAAATGAAATAAAGATATTGGGCATCTTGCATTATAGCACTGACTGGGCTTCCTCCTGCGGAAGATGGAACTGCCCGCCAGCAGATACTAAATTATTTGTCAATTATATCTCTAAAGTAATCGGCCGTTACAAAGATAAGGTTAAACACTGGGAGATTTGGAACGAGCCGGACTCGCATATATATTGGGCAACGCAGGATGGACTGAAAGGTTACTGTTCCCTGCTTAAGGAGGTATATATTGCTGCCAAGGAAGTCGACCCTGAATGTAAAATCTTAAACGGCGGCTTGGCGGGCGGGATTTCCAGCGTCAACCATCTTTATGATAATGGAGCCAAGGATTATTTTGATATCCTGAATTTACACATTTTTGAATCTCCCATATATGCTGATTCGATAAAAAGAGTCCTGTCATTTTTTAAATTAGCCAGGAAGATAATGGCAAGAAACGGTGACGCGCAGAAAGAACTCTGGGTTACCGAAATAGGCTGCCCCGGAGTAAAAAAAGGTCTTAACGTAAAGAACTGGTGGATGGGTAAAAACCCCAGCGAGCCTCAACAGGCGCAGTGGTTAAAAGATGCGTATACGCAATTATTAAGGCAGGGGTATGCGCATAAGATATTTTGGGCCTTCTTTCGCGACTGCAAGAACCATTGGGGTAATGGAATAGATTATTTTGGTCTGGTGCGTTGGGATTATTCTACCAAGCCCTCATTTTTCTCTTACCAGAAATGCGTTAAAGAATGGAATAAATCTCAATAAATTTTAAATTGGTGCTCTTCCTCTAAAGGAATACCCGAAAGGCTGTTTTTCAAATATCCTAGGTCCCTTCAATAAACTGTAAAGCCTTCCCTTTTTGTTTCTGTAGATAGTTCATTTGAAATATCGCTGTTTTAGATTCCTTTGTCAAGAGATTTGAGTTGTTTTTCGGTACATTTAAGCAGACACCAGAGAACAAGCGTTGACACAAAAATAACTGTCCACAGCACATCAAAACAGAACTTCTTATTTATGATATAGTCGCTCAAAAGCTCCATTGCATAAAACCCCCAGATAATACCCATAAAAGCGTCGTGTTCACAATGCAACACTCTTAAGAAATTAAATTTAAGCTCGGGTTTCTTCCATAGTTTAAAATTTGGCAGAAAAGTAGGCGTACGTTTCACATATTTTAAATATACCTCCCCAAAGGCTTGAACCAAAAATTCCTCTTCTCTTAAGACGATGGGGACATAAAAACAAGTGTAAAGCAATAAATTAATGATGATTAATTCATAGTTTAGAGAAAGCATAGATACACCTAAAATTATAAAAAGATTGCCTAAATATAAAGGGTTGCGCATAATGGAATACATGCCGTCTGTGTTTAAGTTTTGTGCGTATTGACCTTTTATATTTTTTCCTGAGGTTCCTTTCCTGCAATATCCTATTGTAAACACGCGAATAGCAAAGCCTAACAAAGATACTGACAAACAAACAAATTCAAAAATAAGATCATATAAATGGCTTGAACCGAAATAATAAAAACGCCGCATTCCCAAAATAAGAAAAATAACCAGTAACAAGGGAATATAAGCACGGAATCTGAAGAGAGAATCTCCTATCTTTTTCAATCTTTCCTCTAATAACATTTTTCAGTCCTCCTTGATACCCGCAAGTCTGGCTTTGATTGATATTCCTCCAGAAAATACCTTTATTAAAAGAGGAATATTAGAATTTTGTTTTAATAACACAAATGTAAAACTTGACCGATGATAAGGATTCTTATCTTGCCTAAAAACCATGCCTTTTAGAAAGTATGTCTTGTAAACTTTGTTATTGATTGTTAACCGCTTTTCTTGGATATTCGTTTTTAAGATATAATTTTTCTTGTGAGCATTGATATCCATCTGGAATTCTTTTATCTTTTCCAAATCCATATGCATAATGTTAAACATTGACGTAAGAGGATCCTGCGTATTTGGTGATATTTGACGTTTAACTCCAGCCATGGACATAAAACATTCCTTGTGGTTATAAATTATCTCTTCATTTATATCTTTCCTTCCGGCAGCGGTTAATTTCTGTCTGTAGAGTAACGGATTTAACCGATGAATATCAACGAAGGAATCTAAAGATACCTCTGCACTAAAGAATCTGGGAAAAAACCTTGAAGTCTTTGCAGTCGCTCTTAGATGATAGACTTTCCCGCCCGCAAAGTCTTCTATTCGCGCAGGATAAAAAACTGCATCACCGATGGGAATGATCCCTAAGAAATAAACTATATACCTTAATTCAGCCGGCTCTCGAATGTTGCTAGTCTTGAATAAACGAGAAATAATTATTTTGGGATTATTGTGATATCCACTAGATAATACTAAAATCAAAAATATTATTAAGAATGAAACGAACAAAATCTTTTTCATCTTTCGATTACCTATCTTATGATCTCATCTACCAGCTCACGGATTTTCTTCTTACATTCTTTCAATGACGTGCAAGTTCCCTAAGGCAAGGAGAAATTTTCTTGCCCTTAAGGGCAAGAGGCTTCGGGGAAATGCTACTAAATGGTGCGGAAGGAGGGAGTTGAACCCTCAAGGGTTACCCCATACGCTCCTGAAGCGTACGCGTATGCCAGTTCCGCCACTTCCGCAAAATTTAATTTAAGTATATCCTACCGCAATAAACCTGTCAAATCAATTATCTCCTTTTCATAAAAGAATTGCGGCGAGATGGTTTTGCTGTTATAATAACATCCTTGCAAAAAGGAGAATTAATGTTTTTAGAGTCATTTAAGATTACTTCGTTAGCAATGGCCCAGATTTTTATCTTGGGCGCAATAGGATATTTTTTGCTAAAAATGGGCATCCTGGGAGAAACAGGTTTGGATATTTTAAGTCGCCTGGTAGTCGAGATTACACTTCCGCTTCTCATATTTTGCCAATTAATTAAAGATTTTAGGTTCAATCTATATCCGAATTGGTGGATTTTTCCGCTTTTAAGTTTAATCATAACTATTGCAGGTTTATTATTCGGTTATCTCTTTATGGGTTTTATTAAAGGCGAGCAACATAAATTACAATTTTTAAGTTTAGTCGCTTTTCAAAACTCAGGCTATCTTCCGTTAGCATTGATCGTGGCGTTGATGCCAAAAGATAAAATGGATACGATGTTGATTTATCTATTTTTATTTTTATTGGGATTTAATTTGATCGTCTGGTCATTTGGCGTATATATGCTTTCTTGGCATGAAAGGAAGAAGTTTGAATTGGGAAGCTTATTCAGTCCACCAGTAATTGCTACCCTGATTAGCCTAGTAATCATATTTTTTAATTTAAATAAATTCATTCCCGAGACTTTGTTGAAACCATTACGCATGATAGGCGACTGCACGCTTCCCCTTGCTATGTTTGTGGTAGGTGGAAGCCTGGCTTTGATACATTTGAAGCACATTGATAAAAAAGCGATTTTCTGGGTAGTTTTGCTGAAGCTTGTAATTTTGCCGATTTTGGGTTTATGGTTAATTCTAAAATTTAAACTACCCGCCTTGATGGGCTTGTTAATTCTGATGGAGTTGGCTGTACCTCCGGCAACCTCCTTGTCGGTAATTGCAAGGCATTATAAGAAAGAAGACCTGCTCATCAGCCAGGGAGTATTCTTTGGACACCTGATAAGTCTAATAACCCTGCCTTTATTTTTAAGTTTATATTTCACCCTGGTTATGATAAAATAAGTGAGGACATAACTTACGGAATATCGTATTAGAAACTTACTGACGTAAGTTATTGTCCGAACTTAATTCGCAGACGGCCTTAAGGCCTTGCGACTTACGTCGCTATAGCGCCGTAAGTCGTCTGCTCATTTAAAATGAGTAAAATTATTGCCACTAATCGCAAGGCGCTGCGAGATTATGCGGTCTTAGAAACTATTGAATGCGGGATAGAACTAAAGGGTAGCGAAGTTAAGTCCTTAAGGGAGAGCAAGGTTAATTTAAATGACAGTTTTGCCCGTATTGAAAATAATGAAGTAATTCTTTATAACACGCACATAAGTCCTTATGAGCAAGCCAGTTACTTAAATGTTGAACCGACAAGATTAAGGAGGTTACTTTTACATCGTAATCAAATAAGAAAATTAATCGGGCAAGTTACCCAAAAAGGTTTTACGCTTGTCCCTTTAAAAATATATTTTAACGAGCGCGGTTTTGTTAAAGTGGAACTTGCTCTTTGTAAAGGCAAAAAACTCTACGACCGACGTGAAGATATTAAGCGCCGCGAAGTAGAATTGGCAATGCGCAGGATTTTGAAGAGTAGAAGGAAGTAAGGTCATTCTACCCGCTAGGGCGGGGATCAGGATCAATTTTCTTACAGTAAAACCAGAGAAAATTGAAAAATCGGGGGTGAAAGGGCTCGACTTAAGATAGCCGGGTAAAAGTAGCATGCCGCGGAAGCGAGGTTAGCCGCGTTAACAATCCTTGCACAATATAAACGCAAACAGACTAACGTTTGCTTCGGTAACTCCGCTTAGAGTGGCAACACTCCCGGCGGGTGTGCCGATGTTCGCAGTCTCGCCCTTCTAAAAGTGGCGAGCCTCTCTTTAGGCTGCCTGTGGCCTAAATGAGAGCCGAAAGCAGGCTGGCTCTGGTAAATTAGCCTTTGGGGTCAGAGCAAGATTTAAAAAGGCTGCGGCTTGCGCAATCCTGTTTGTCGGAGTACGCAAGATTAAGTTTAAAAGATAAACTAAGCATGTAGTGGCTTTTATTCAGATACTTAAGGACGGCGGTCCAATTCCGCCCACCTCCACCAAAGTTTTCATTAATGAAAACTTTGGTGGATTCCGTTTTAATGTAAAACGGAATCTTTATGTGATATTTTAATGTAATTTAGCATCTCCGTTTTTAATGTAAAATAGCATCCAGGGCACACCATAATGAAAATTAAAAATTTATATCTTTTAGGGATTTTTTTCTGTTTATTAGTTCTTTTCTTAAGCGGCTGCGTAAGTGTTCCTATGCGAGAAGCCCTGCCTACCTATGACATTAACGGGATAACTTACTTATCGTTAGCCTCGCTTTGCAACTTAAGGGGTATCAACCTGGAATACGATACCTTTGCCAAGACCGCAGTTTTAATCAAGGGTTCGCATAAGATAAATCTTATGGTAGGAGAGAGATTGGTATTGGTAGATAACCTGCCTAAATATTTAAGGCACCCCGTAGATATGTATCAGGGCACAGTAGTCGTGCCTTATAACTTTAAAGAGCTAATCTTAGATAGTTTATTCAAAGAAATATATCCGCCGCGTAAAGTCGTTCCACCGACTGCGATTAAAAAAGTAGTTATTGATGCCGGTCACGGCGGAAATGACCCGGGTGCAATAGGAAGGACAGGCGTAAGAGAAAAGGTTATTACTTTAGATATTGCCAAACGCTTGAGTAGCCTTCTTAAGACAGACGGTATTAATATCGTGATGACCCGCTCAATAGATAGATACGTTTCTCTTTCTTCCCGGGTGGATATGGCCAACAATGCCAAGGCGGATATTTTTTTAAGTATCCATGCCAATGCTAACCGGGTCAAGAGCTTAAGAGGGTTTGAGGTGTATTATGTTTCTCCTACGGTAAATGATTCCGTAAGAGCCTTATCTGCGGCACAGGATGCGCGATTGGATTTTAACAGTTCTTGTTTTGCCAGTAACTCTCAAGACTTAAAGGCTACGCTCTGGGATATGCTTTATACGCAAAGCAGGGCAGAATCAATCGAATTAGCCCGTTACATATGCCGGAGCATGCAAAATAATTTAGATACTTCGATGCTGGGTATAAAGGGCGGCCGTTATTATGTTTTAAAAGGAGTGCGCATGCCTGCGCTATTAATTGAGATTGGTTTTTTATCTAATTCCAATGAGGAGCGCATGCTTAAGAACGGTTATTACCGTCAGAACATAGCCGAGGCAATAGAACGGGCAGTGCTGGATTATGGCCGGGATTTAACTATTATGGAGGCAGCTAAGCGATGAGGGCAATCGGCGTATTTGATTCGGGCGTAGGTGGTCTGACAGTGGTTAAAGAGTTAATCCGTCAATTACCCAATGAAGATATAGTCTATTTCGGAGATACCGCCCGCGTTCCTTATGGGATAAAATCTAAAGAGACGATAATCCGTTTTTCCATCGAGAATATTTTATTTTTACTGAAACAGGATGTAAAGCTTATTTGCGTGGCTTGTAATACCGCATCCAGCGTGGCGTTACCCATAATCAAAAGTCATTTCCGCGTGCCCATTGTCGGCGTGATTACGCCTGGAGTAAGAGAGGCAGTCTATGCTACGCAAAATAAGCGCATCGGCATCATTGGTACCCGCGGCACCATAAAAAGCCGCACTTATGAATTTGAAATAAGGCAGCTTGACCCTTCAATTAAAGTTGTAGCTATGGCTTGTCCTTTGTTCGTTCCGTTTGTGGAAGAGGGTTGGCTTAAGGGAAAAGTAGTTTTGGATGTGGCTAAAACTTATCTTAAGCCTTTAAAGAATGCCGGCGTAGATACAGTTATTCTGGGTTGCACGCACTATCCTATACTAAAGCCTGTAATCAAAGAAGTGATGGGACCAAAAGTTACCTTGATAGACTCGGCGAAGCAGGTAGCCATGGAAGTGAAAAAGATTTTAGCTACTGAAGGGCTTCTAAACCAAAATCGCAAAAAAGCCAAACGCAAATTTTATGTCAGCGATAATCCGGAGTGGTTTAGCGGTTTAGCGTCAAGATTCTTAGGCAGGCCAGTAAACAATGCACAGAAGGTAAACAATGTATAATATCAAAGTAGAATCGAATTTTAGTTCGGCGCATAATTTGAGAGGTTACAAAGGAAAATGCGAAGAATTACACGGCCATAATTGGAAGATAGAGGCTGTAGTCTCGATGGATAAATTGGATAAGGCGGGCATGGTTTTAGATTTTAAATATTTAAAGATGAAATTGAACAGGATCCTCGATAAATTAGACCATAAGTATTTGAATAACATACCTTATTTTAAAAAGGTTAATCCCACCTCAGAAAATATCGCTCAGTATATCTATGGTCAGCTCAAGTCGCAACTCGCAAACCTTAAATCAGTAACCGTCTGGGAGAATAATACCAGTTCTGCCACGTATGAAGAATGAGAAGAGTCTGCTTACCGGCAGGCGGGCAGTTGTCCTTTTATCCGGTGGTCTGGATTCGGCAACCACTTTATATCTGGCTAAGAAAAAAGGTTATAAGTGTTTTGGTCTTATCTTTGATTATGGCCAGCGCCATAAAAGAGAGATAGAATTCGCCAAAAAGATCGCCCGTGCTGCAAATTTACCATACCGGGTTTTAAAAATAAGACTGCCTTGGAAGGGCTCAAGTATTTTAGATAGAAAAATAAAGATTTCTTTACTCAAGAGCCAAGAGCCAAGAGCCAAGAGCCAAATACCAAGTACCTATGTCCCTGCCCGCAATATTATCTTCTTAAGTTTTGCTTTATCCTGCGCCGAAGCCATAAAGGCGCAAAGCATATTTATCGGAGCGCATACTCAGGATTATTCCGGTTATCCTGATTGCCGACCCGAATTTTATCGCGCCTTCAGTAGAGTAATCACGACAGGAACAAAAAGCGGAGTTGAGCAGAGAAAGATTAAAATTGAAACTCCTTTAATCCGTAAGAGCAAAGCTCAGATTATTGAAATGGGTAGAACTTTAGGCGTTCCATTTCAATTTACCTGGTCTTGTTATCGGGGAGGGAGAGTTCCTTGTGGCAAGTGCGATAGTTGTTATTTTCGGGCAAAGGGATTTAAGGAGGCGGGAATAAAAGATCCGTTGATAAAAAGATGAACCCCGCCCTTCCTAAAGGACGGGGTTAGAACAGAAAGGAAGAGCGGGGTGAAAGGCAGAATCACCGAGATTTTCGAGAGCATTCAGGGAGAAGGGCTGTATTTAGGCGAGAGGCAGCTCTTTGTGCGTTTTTTTGGCTGCAATCTTAGCTGTAAGTTCTGCGATACCAAATTAGATACCTTTAGTGAATATGTGCCTGAGGAGTTACTCGAAGAATTAAAACAACACGCAGGCAATCATCATTCCATATCTTTTACCGGAGGCGAGCCGCTTTTACAAAAAGATTTCTTAAAAGAGACATTAAAGCTGACCAAAGTATCCGAATTTAGAAATTATTTAGAGACCAACGGTACCCTGCCCGATGCCTTAGGAGAAATAATAGAATATGTAGATATCGTGGCTATGGATTTGAAATTACCCAGCTCCACAGGCTTAAATAATTTTTGGGATGCGCATAAAAGGTTTTTAGGAATTGCTTCGCAAAAGAAAGTTTTTTTAAAGGCAGTAATCTGCCAATCTACGCTTGAAAAAGATTTAGGGGAGGCAATAAAATTAATTAAAGAAGTCAATAAAAATGCAATATTTGTTTTGCAGCCGAATAGTTATGAAGATTATAATCAATTAAGCGAAAAATTAGAAAACTTTAAAGGTATCTGCGCAAAAGAGAATATCAGCGCCCGTATAATCTGTCAGATGCATAAGATAGTAGGGATAAAATGAGAAAGACAAATATTTATCTTAGTGCCCTGATTATATTTGTCAGTTTGATGGTTTCTCCTGGAGATGTCTATTCTCAAATCAAGATAGCCAAAAATAGCGAAACAGCGCGCGGCGAAGATTCTCCGTTTGGGATTCATGACCCCGTAGTTCCCCAGGTGGATAGCCTAGAAGACGTGGCGACAGCGGGGGCAAAGTGGATTCGCTATGCCGGTGGTAGTGGTATAGTGTGGGATTTGATTGAACCACAAAAAGGGCGGTTTGATTGGATGTATCAAGACCGACTTTATTTAGAAACATTCAAAAATAATATAAAAATGTTTGTTACTATTCTCCCCGCAAATAGGTGGGACCGAACCGTAACCCAAAGACGACCTGAACAGATGCCTAGGGATATGGAAGCTTATAAGAATTTCTTAAGTAAAGCCGTTGAAAGATACGATGGAGATGGCATTGACGATGCCCCTGGCTCGCCTGTAATTAGCGTCTGGCAGATAAGTAACGAGTTAGATTTATTCTGGAATGATACCCTGGCGGACTACGCCAAGTTATTAAAGGAATCCTACAAGATAATCAAGCAAGCCAACCCCCAAGCCAAAGTTGCCATAGGTGGAGTAGGGACCCCCCAGGGATTCGACGGCGTCACAAAGTTTTATGTTCCTTTGCTGGAAGAGTTAGCCAAAATTAAAGATAATCCTACTGACAGATATTTTGATGTTTTTGATTTTCACTGGTATCCCTTTGAAAGTCAATATAATTATTTAAGGGAAAATTTACTGGGAACCGATTATGTTACTTATCTGAAAAGTTATATTGAGAATATTGATAATACCCTAGCAAAATATGGTTATGATAGCACTCCGATTTTTATAACCGAGACCGCCCAGTATAGTGATCTCCCCGCTCCTATGCCTACTCCTCCCGAGGTGATGCAGCCTCTTCCTGCTTTGCAGTTCCATACCGAGAAAAAACAAGCGCTTGATTTGTACAAAATATATCTTTATTCCTTAGCCAATGGAGTAAAGAAACTATTCTGGGTAACCTTAACCGAGTGGCACGATTTTGCTGGCGTACCGAATGGTGTGTTTGATAATGTGGGTTTAATCAACAATCCTCAAAACGGTGGCCAATCCCACAAAAAACTTGCTTACTACACCTACAAAAAGATGGTAGAAATCCTGGAGGGGAGCGATTGGAATAATATCCAGACCATCCAGGAAAAAGACGGTATCTATATCTATAAATTTACCAAGCAAGGCAAACCCATCTGGGTGGCTTGGAACGACAACGCCGAAGCAAAGCAAGTGACAATTTCTGGTATTATTTCAAACCAAATAAAGCTCACAGAGGCAATCCCTCAATATGAATCAGGAAAAGAGGTAACAGATTATAACGCTGCCTTTAAAACCGAGACAAAGGATGTCAGTGGCGGTAGAATATCAGTAACGCTAGGAAATATCCCCGTATTTATAGGAGAAGAGTAAGATGAAAAAGAAAACTTCTTCATATGAAGGTTTGCAGGAGAATATCAGAAATCTTAAGACACCTAAAATTGAGGTTTGGAAGAATCAATATCAAGACAAA
>Ga0315273_10010931_pt1 | contig 11599 bp, 11 predicted proteins | sample YL17G02_0_MG_FD_205753 | JGI IMG/M metagenome (GOLD analysis project Ga0315273, IMG submission 205753) | Sediment microbial communities from Yellowstone Lake, YNP, Wyoming, USA - YL17G02_0 | ecosystem: Environmental > Aquatic > Freshwater > Lake > Sediment | place: USA: Wyoming | collected... | reverse complement strand
CGACAGCCGCTACTGCGCTCCCGACCGGCGGACGAAAACGAACGTCTGGTAGCCCGACCGCGTCGCGCCGGACGGCTGCACGACAAAGAGCAACTCGTCGCCGCAATCGTAGTTCACACCCTCCCGCAGCAGTACGCCGAAGGGGTCTACCTCAATGAAGGGCGCATCCGCAGCGGTCACGGCGCCCTGCTGGCCGTTTTGCTGACCGGTCGTCAGGTCGCCGAGGAACACAACCGCGCCGGGCGTCTGCAAGTTCGAGACGTCGCCGAGCGTGATCTCCGTGACGGGGCAGGCCAGCATTTGCCCGTTCTGGTCGCCGGGCGCGAGGGTGGTCGTAAAGCGGTCCACGTTGTCCTGACCGTCGCGGAAGGAGACGTCCACGCCGGCCCAGCGGTTGGTCCGGTTCTCCACCTTCACGAGCAGCCCCGGCGCATCGCCGGGTAAGGCGGCGACGCGCTCGCCGAGCCCCACCGCGGCCAGGAAGTCCGGGTTCAAGATGTTCAGCGCGCTGCCGCACCCGCACAGCGTTGCGCCGAGCAGCAGGACCGTTGCCGTCATCAAACCATTCCGCCTGGACATCCGCTCGCGCTCCTTTGGGCCGTCACCGGCCCGGAATCACCTGCACGGTCAGCACGAACTGCTGCTGATTCGCCGTCTGGCCGTTGGTTCCGCCGGCCGCGGCCGAGAGCTCGATCTCAATCACGTCTCCGCACGTGTAGGCGCTCCCCGAGGTCAGCGGGTCGCCGGTGTACGCCACTTCCACGTCGCTCTGCGTTTGCGTCTGCTGGGCGGTGGTTACGACGTGCACGATGGCGGCGCGCGTGTCGGGCGTGAAGTCTGCGGCCAACTCGCCCGGCGAAATGAGCCCCACCGGGCAGTCGAGCACCTCGTTCTTGACCTCGCTCGGCCCCACATCGACCGAGAAGTTCCGCGAAGATTGGCTCAACCTGATCGCGCTCACGGATTCAAACGCATAGAACGTCGCGGTGTGCGTGGTGCTGTTCTTGAACGCCACAATCACCGAGCCCTGCTGCGGGATGACGGTGGCCGGATCCAGGCCGAGACCCACCAGGAAGCTCGGGTTGAGCAGGTCCACCGGGATCCCGCAACTGGCCACCGGCGCCAGCACCATCCCCAGCATCAGCCCTCGCACAAGTCGCGTCTTCGGCCATGCTCTCATCACGAAGCCTCCAGCCGCCGTCAAACCTGTCCCGCCGCGCCGGGGCTGCCGGGATCTCGCGACAGCCGCGGTCCGACTGGCGGCGGTGTACCGCGAAATCGCACCCGCGGCAAGTAGTGCCAAGCCCAACTTCGCGCCTACGGTGCGACCGCGATCAACGTCTCCGTTCACATTCTGGCCATCGCCGGCAAATCCCACAGTGTCTCGGGCTCCGCGCGGGGCGCGGCGTGCTCGTCGGCCACAATCCCTTGGCAGTGCGAAGTTTAACTTCGCACCCACCCTCTGGACAGCGCCCGGCCGAAAGCCGGCGGCGTGGTCAGTACGCGATCACGCTGAAGACCGGGCAACCGCTCAACCGCTCGCGTCCGCACAGTGCCGTCAGCTCGATCAGGACCGCGACGGCTTGGATGTTGGCGCCGGCCGCCCGCACCAGGGCGCAGCACGCCGCCAGCGTCCCGCCCGTCGCCAGCACGTCGTCGACGACGAGCACGTTCTGGTCCGCGTGCAACGCGTCCGCGTGCATCTCCAGCGCGTCGGTCCCATATTCCAGCGTATATTCGTGCCGCCGCGTCCTGGCCGGCAACTTGCCCGGCTTGCGCACCGGCACGAACCCGACGGACAGCGCCTTGGCCACCGCCGTCCCGAAGATGAAGCCGCGCGATTCGGCGCCCACGACGGCATCGACGTGCTTGCCGCGGAACGGCTGCGCCATCAGCTCGACCGCCAGCGCCAAGCCGGATGCGTCAGCCAGCAGCGGCGTGATATCCCGGAAGACGACCCCCGGCTTCGGGAAGTCCGGCACCTCGCGGATCAGGCGCTGCAAGTCGGCTGCCCTCGAAACCGCACGCCAGGTATCTTCCGGGTCCATGCTGCTGCGCCTCGGTCTCCCGTCTGGAAAAGGTGTCAGGAACCTGCTCTGTGGCGGAAAAGGTTCCTGACACCTTCTCTGGCCCGCACCCGCCAGAGATGGCCATGTTAGTGCGCTCCGCTACGCCCCGCAACGGCTCGGCGGGCGGATTTGAGTCGCCCCGCGCCAACTACCGATATTGGCAGGGGTGGGCGGTAGTGCGAAGCTCAACTTCGCGCGTACCAGCGGAGCGCAGCTTCGTGCGTACCGGCGAAGTCCAACTTCGCGTGTACCAGCGGAGTTCAACTTCGCACCTACCACACAGCCGGCAGGCCGTCCGGCCGCGGAGCAGACACCGTGTCGATCTGGCTGTTCATCCTCGCGGCAACCGCACTCGGCGGGGCGTTGGTCCTGTGGCACGCCGTCAGCCGCACCAAGCACGTCAGCGAGCAACTGCTCGTCACCTATGGCCGGATGCTTGTCGAAGCCCGCGCGGAGCGGGCCAGGAAGCTGGCCGCGCAGTCCGAGGAGGCCGACGCGGCCAAGGCCGGGAAAGCGTCGCTATCCGAGACGCCGGGGCGAGCGCCCCAGGCGAAGTAACGTGGGCCCTGACTCAGCAGGGCGTTACGCGAATTGGGGGAGCGCGAAGCTCCGCTGCACAAACTGGGGGCGTGCCAAGCTCCGCTGTGCAGCAGCCAACCAGCGGTTTGCACTCCTCGGCGCGGGCGCTCCCCGCCATACAAGATCGGCGACGACGCGCCACGCGGCCGGGCTGCGCCGTCGCCGAAGTTGTGCCGTGAGGCAGTGCGAAGTTCAACTTCGCACGTACCAGCGAAGCTAAACTTCGCACGTACCAGCGAGGTTCGACCTTGCACGTACCGGCGAAATCTCACTTCGCCGCTGCCAAGGGGAGGACCGGTCGGAAACCGGTCCCGCCGGGGGCTAGACCATCGCCTTGAGGTTCTTGAGCGGCCGGACCTTGACGACTTTGCGGGCGGGTTTGGCCTTGACGTGCATGATCTGGCCCGGATGGAACGGGTCGGGGCGCGTCGTGGCCTTGCTGGCCGGCTTCCGGATGACGGTGATCTTCATCAGTCCTGGGACGGTGAAGACACCGGGCCCGCGGAGATCCTTCTTGATGATTCCCGTGAGCTCATCGAAGACCTTGGAGACCTGCTTGCGGGTCAGGCAGGCGGTCTGGGCGATGGTGCCAAACACTTCGGACTTGGTGCGGGCCTTGGTCACACTCTTCTTCGCCATTGCTGTTCTACCTCCCGGGGTCGCTTGCGGGCGAGCCGCTTCATCGCGCCCCATCCTTCATTAGGGTCCACTGTCCAACACTCGGACGAATACCGTGGCGCACGGTCGGCCGGTCAGAGGGTTCGTTCGTAAACTGCAACACGACCGCGCCGGCACACCAGCCGCGTGGCGCACTTCTCGCACGCCCATTGCGTTTAGTCAAGGGGTTTTTCACTTAAATGCGGCGAAAAGTGCGGAATTTCAGGGATTTCCCGCGCCGCGCCGGCCGTCGCCGCCCCGTCCCCGTCCCAGCGCCCGTCCGCGGGCCGGGGCCGCTTCCTGGTTGATCACGTCGATGCACCGCCGCAGCAGCCCCAAACTCCTACGGTCGAAGCGCAGCTTCAGTCGCGGCAAATCGGGCAGTTCCCCGCCCTCGGCCTCCAGGATGGGCGTTTGCTCAATCCGGCCCGCGGCGACGATCCGTCCGAATTCGTCATTGAGCCGGTCGAGCAGGCCGGCGCTGAGCGGCCGCTTCAGGCGCAGGACGAGGTCGTCGCCGACGTAGCGCATGGAGTGGTAAACGCGGTAGAACTGCACCACCTCGCGGACCGCCGTTTCCACGTCGTCCGTGATGCGAAACAGGCCCATGTCCTCCGGGTTAATCATGCCGGCGGACAGCAGCTCGGATTTCACATACGCCCGCCACTGGAGCCAATACGTTCCGCCGGGCTGTTCGAGCATTACGATCGGAATGAGCGGCGTCTTGCCGGTCTGAACCAGCGTCAGCGCCTCGAAACCCTCGTCCAGCGTTCCGAAGCCGCCGGGGAAGAGCGCAATCGCGGAGGCTTCCTTCATGAAGATGAGCTTGCGCGTGAAGAAGTAGCGGAAGCTGACGAGCTTCGCATCGTCCGCGATGATGGGGTTGGTCTTCTGCTCAAAGGGGAGACGAATGGCGACCCCGAAGCTCGCCTCCCGCCCCGCTCCGCCGTGCCCGGCCTTCATGATCCCGTCGCCGGCGCCGGTAATCACCATCCAGCCGTTCTCGCGCAGGCGGCGGGCAAAGAGGAGCGCCTGGCGGTAGTCGGGATGGTCCTCGGGGGTGCGGCTGGACCCGAAGATGCTGATCTTGGGGACCTCGCGGTAGGGGGCGAAGGTCTTGAGGGCGTAGCGCAGCTCGGCGACGGCCTTTTGCAGGAGCTTGACGTCGCCCCGACCGGCCCGGTCCCGCGCCAGGCGGCAGAGCGTGACCAGCAGATCCTCGAAAAGGTCCTGGTTGCCGCCCGGGAGGAAGGCGTCGGCAAACTGCCGGATCGCGGCGGCGCGATCCTGACGGCGCTCCTGGTCGGTCCGCTCCTGGGGCGTAGTCGACAATATCGTACTCCCACCGGCCGACGGCAGGACGCACGGCCCGCTGCCGAGGGGGCCGGCGGCGTATCCCACGACCGGCTTGCAGGTTAGCATGATATCGGGCGGCGGCGCGAAAACACAGATCGTGCGGATTGACCTGCGCCGGACCCGGTCCTACGATACGCGCTTACCGCACGGACAATGACCCGTTTCCCGGTTGGCGGGCCCGGTTGCGATGGATACCAACACCCTAGCTCGGCTGGTTATTGCGGCCTACCTCGCGGTGCTGACCGTGATCTGCATCTACGGCGCGCACCGCTACTTCCTGGTACTGCTGTACTACCGCGTCCGCAACCGCGTGCCCACGCCCGCCGGCACCTTCGCCGAGTTGCCGCGCGTCACCGTCCAGCTCCCCATGTACAACGAGCGTTACGTGGCCGAGCGAATCATCGAGCACGCCTGTCAGATCGACTACCCGCGCGACCGGCTCGAAATCCAGGTTCTCGACGACTCGACCGACGAGACGCAGGAAATCGCCCAGGCCGCGGTCCAGCGCCTGCGGGCCGCCGGCCACAACATCGTCTACCTGCACCGCACGGACCGGGTCGGTTACAAGGCCGGCGCTTTGGAGGAGGCCACCAGGCAGGCTACGGGCGACTTCATCGCCATCTTCGACGCCGATTTCCTGCCGGCCGCCAACATCCTCAAGGAAACGATTGATTACTTCACGGACGAGCGGGTGGGGATGGTGCAGTCGCGCTGGGAGCACCTGAACCGCGGCCTGTCGCTCCTCACGCAGGCCCAGGCCATCCTTCTCGACGGCCACTTCATCATCGAGCACACCGCCCGCAACCGCACCGGCCGCTTCATGAGCTTCAACGGCACCGGCGGCATCTGGCGGAAAACCGCCATCGCCGACGCCGGCGGTTGGCAGCACGACACCCTCACCGAAGACCTCGACCTCTCCTACCGCGCCCAGCTTCGCGGCTGGAAGTTCGTATTCCTGCCGCACCTGACCTCCCCGGCCGAGTTGCCGCCCGAAATGAGCGCCTTCAAGGCCCAGCAGCACCGCTGGACCAAGGGCGGGGCCCAAACCTGCCTGAAACTGCTGCCGCGCGTGCTGCGCAGCGACCTGAATTGGCGGGTGAAGCTGGAGGCCTTCTTCCACCTGAACAGCGGGGCGGTCTACGTCCTGGTCGTCATCCTCAGCCTGCTCCTGGGCCCGGCCCTGCTCGCCAAGCTCAAGCTCACCCAGCCGCAGTCGCCGTGGGTCCTCGGCTTCGAGATGGTGCTGTTCATCATCGGCTTCGGCTCCACCATCGCCTTCTACGTCGTGAGCCAGCAGCAACTGCTCCGCGGCTGGTGGTACGGCCTGCGCCATGTCCCGACGCTGATGGCCGTCGGCATCGGCATCGCCTTCAACAACGCGGTCGCCGCCCTGGACGGCTGCTTCGGCCAGACCGGCGAGTTCGTCCGCACGCCCAAGTTCGGCGCCGCCGCCCAGCACACAACCGACTGGCGCCAACGCCTGGGCGGTTTTCAGCTCAAGCGCAACTGGCGGGCATGGGCCGAGCTGTTCATGGCGGTCTATCTGACAGCGTGCGCGGCGTCGCTGCTGTTCTTCGAGAACTGGTTCGAGCGGGTCTCGATGGCCCTGCCCTTCCTCGCGGTCTTCATCGTCGGCTACTTCTATGTCGCCTTCCAAACGTTCTACACGCGCTGGCTGTCCGCCCGCGGCCCGAAGAACGCGATGGCGTAGGGCGTTGGGCAGCGCTGGTCAGGGCGTGACGGGGGCGGGCAGCAACCCCCGCAATTCCTGCTCGACGTGCCGGGCTTCGTCAGCCTGCATCAGCGGGAGATTCGCACGGACGTTCGCGGCGGCGGCGTGAAGCGCGGCGCGCGCCAGGTGCCCCGCGGCCTCCATGTCCGCCCGCAGCAGCGGATTGGCGACCTTCCGCAACTCGTCCAGGTCGGCCAGTACGCGCGCGCTGACTGCGGCCGTCTCCAGCGGCACGCTCGCCGCCAGCCTGGCCGCTGCCGCTATGTGATCGGCCCGGCGTGGGTCGGACTTGTCGAGCTTGAACGCGGCACTCAGCTCCCCATACGCCGCCGCGTCTTCGTCGATCAGGCGGCGCAGCAACTCGTCCGCTCGCGCCAGCCGTTGCGCGAGGCCCCGCACCTGCGGCTCGACGGGGGCGAACTTCGGCTTGCCGACGGTGAACGCCGCCACCATCCGCCCCAGGGCCGCCGCCAGGGCGCCGGTCAGGGCGGCCACGCTGCCGCCGCCTGGCGTAGGTGCCGCTGACGCCAGCCGATCGAGAAACTCGGCGATCGGGAGCCGAGCCAGCGGTTCATCGGCCATGTTCGTCCTCCAATTGCCGCTTCGCGTCCCGCCGCTCCCAACTCGCTACTCGCCACTCGCTACTCAGCCGGTCATCAAACCTCAAAGACTTCCGACACGTGATACCGGCTCGCCAGGTGCAGCGGATAATCGCGGCCCAGGCGCCGCCGGTGCGTGTCCAAGGCCAGTTCGGGGCGGTTGTTGTGCTCGCTCAGGTGGGCCAGCGCGACCCACCGCGGGCGGCGCCGGCCGCAGCCCTTGAGCAGTTCCGCCGACTCTTCGTTCGACAGGTGCCCGCCGGCGCCGCGGATGCGGTCCTGAAGGTCCGGCGGATACGGCCCCTCCGTGAGCATCACCGGGTCGTAATTGCTCTCCAGGTACGCGGCGTCGAGGTTCGCCAGCGCCCCCGCTAGCGCCGCGAACGGGTGCCCCAGGTCGGTCAGGATGCCGAGGCGTTTGCCGCCGCAGGTGACGACGAACGCAACGCTGTCCGGGGCGTCGTGCGGCGTTGGCAGGGCGTAAACGCTGACGGGGCCGAAATCGAGCGTGTCGCCGGGCCGGAAGTGACGCACATCACGGAGCCGCCTGTCGAAGCGGGCCATGTAGCGGTGCGTGGCGGGTGCCGCATAGATGGGCAGGTGAAAGAGCCGCTGGTAGATGCCCGCACAGCCCGTGTGGTCCGAGTGGGCGTGCGAGAGGATCAGCGCCCGCACCTGCCGGATGTCGCGGTCGTGCTCCGCCATGCGGAGGCGGGCCTGGCGGCCGCTGATGCCGGCGTCGAAGAGCAGGCGGACGCCGTCGGCCTCGACGTAGATCGCGTTGCCGTTGGAGCCGGATTGGAGGGCGAAGGTCTGCACGGGGGGGAGTATAGCACCGGGGGTGCGGGGGCGGCAGGGCGGTGGGCGGGGCGGGCTGCTTGGGGCGTCGGCAGGGGAAGGTGCGCAAGGTGCGCGTGCGCGCGCTACCTAGCTGCGCATGTTGGTTACCGGGACGTAGGCGGGGGGGCTCACCACAGAGTCGCGGGAAAGCGGAGACGCGGCGATACGGGGGCGCGGAGAGGCGGCGAGTTGCGGATGGCGAATGGCGAGTAGCGAGTTGGGGGCGCCGGCGGGCCGTTGCTGAAGACGTGGCCGACGTGGGCGCCGATCAGAGCTGCGCGCGTGAGCAAGCGTGAATCGGAACCCCGCCCTCAAGGGCGGGGCCGCGTCTGCCGTATGGCGCAGCCCGTCGTGCTCGCCACCACATGCCTGCCGCACTCAACGCCAAGCATGTTAACACCGGCAGGCCGCACACGCCGGCCGGCGGTGCACATGGAACGGGGTCGCACGTGGTTCCTCCGCCCTGCCATGTGCCGCTGCAATCGGGCTGCGTCATCACCGCGCAGGAACCGTCCGGGTGGCAGCACGCGCCGGCGGCCTGCACGGCCAGGCTGTGCCGGAGGCCGGCCGCGATGGCGACGAAGTCGGCGTTGGGCGCCGGGACGTTGCACTGGCCCCAGTAGTTGTACCCCCACGCCACGATGGAACCGTCGGTCTTCAGCCCCAGGTTGTGGTACCCGCCGCCCGCCAGCGCCACGAATCCGGCGTTTGGCGCCGGGACGTTGCATTGGCCGTAGTCGCTCTGTCCCCACGCCACGATGGAACCGTCGGTCTTCAGCCCCAGGCTATGGCTCCAGCCCGCCGCAACGGCCACGAATCCGCTATTGGGCGCCGGGACGTTGCATCGGCCGGAAGCTCCGCAGGCTACGATGGAACCGTCGGCCTTCAGGCCCAGGCTGTGTTCTCTGCCCGCCGCGACGGCGACGAAGCCGCTATTGAGCACCAACGATTGCGTAGGGGCTCCCCATGCCACAGCCGAGCCATCGGCCTTCAGGCCCAGGCTGTGTCGCGCGCCGCCCGCGGCCGCCACGAAGCCGCTGTTGGGCGTCGGGACGTTGCATTGGGCGGAAGCGTTGTCTCCCCACGCTACGATCGAGCCGTCGGCCTTCACGCCCAAACCGTGCGCGGTGCCCGCCGCGATGGCGACGAAGTCGCTGCTGGGCTCGGGGGTTGAGCTGATCAAGCCCCACGCGATGATCGAGCCCTCCGCCTTGAGGCCCAGACTGTGACTTGCGCCCGCTGCGACAGCGACAAAGCCGCTGTTGGGGACGGGGACGTTGCATTCGGTGTAGTCGTTCTGGCCCCACGCCACGATCGAGCTGTCGGCCTTCAGTCCGAGGTTGTGGCTCGCGCCCGCCGCGACCGCGATGAAGTCGGCATTGGGTGCCGGGACGTCGCACTGGCCGAAGTTGGTGCTTCCCCACGCCACGATCGAACCGTCGCCCTTGAGGCCCACGCTGTGGTACTCGCCCGCCGCGACGGCGACGAAGGCGCTATTGGGCGTCGGGACGTTGCATTGGGCAGAAGCGTTGTCTCCCCACGCTACGATCGAGCCGTCGGCCTTCAGGCCCAGGCTGTGGCGGCCGCCCGCCGCGACGGCGACGAAGCCGCTATTGGGCGTCGGGACGTTGCATTGGCCAGAAGCGTTGTCTCCCCACGCTACGATCGAGCCATCGGCCTTCAGGCCCAGGCTGTGATCCTTACGCGCCGCGACGGCGACGAGGGCGGTCAGTTGCGGCTGTGGAACGACGACCTGCTCGCCCCACGCCACGATCGCGCCCTGTTCCTCTTGCGCTGTCGCCGGCGTCCATGCCAGAGCGGCCACCAGCGCGCAACCCAGGACGCGCGCCGCGCTGGGAATCTGCGTCTTCATCGCGTTTCTCCCTCTCTCTCGTACTCCGCTGCATCTCCGCGCGTGAATCGAACCTTCGCAGTCGTGCACTCTGACGAACGCCGCGCGCCCTGACTCGCCGCGGTCGCTTGAGAGCGACAGACGCCCACGGTCGCAGAGGTCGGACCAGCGTCTGCCGTCCAGGTCGGCCATTCACGACCGCACATAGAGATCTTGGGGCGCCGACACAGGCGTGAGCCTCGCAGGCACCGGCCTGAGAGGCTCAGCCCGCCGTGCTCGCCACCACAGACCTGCCGCACTTACCACCAAGCACGTTAACACCGGCAGGCCGCAAACGGCGGGCGGCGGTGCACATGCATCGGGGTCGCACGTCGTCCCTTCGCCCTGCCACGTGCCGCTGCAATCCGCCTGCGTCGTCACCGCGCAGGAACCGTCCGGCTGGCAGCACGCGCCGTTGGCCAGCGGGCAGGGATTCGTTGGCGTACAGAAGGTGCCGTTGCCCAAGTATGTGCCGCTTGCCGTCGCGCACGCGGCCTCGGTCAGGATTTGGCAGGAGCCCTCGGCAACACAGCACGCACCACCGCCCTTCAGCCCCAGGCTGTGGTCCCCGCCCGCCGCAACGGCGACGAAGCCGCTGTTGGGCGCCGGGACGTTGCATTGGCCGTAGTGGTTCCATCCCCGCGCCAGGATCGAGCCATCGGCTGTCAGCCCGAGGCTGTGAGACCCGCCGGCTGCAACGGCCACGAATCCGCTGTTGGGCGCCGGGATGTTGCATTGGCCGGAGCGATTGTGTCCCCACGCAACGATCGAGCCGTCGGCCTTCAGCCCCAGGCTGTGCCCCCAGCCTGCCGCAACGGCGACGAAGGCACTGTTGGGCGCGGGGACGTCGCACTGCCCTGACCCGTTGCTGCCCCACGCCACGATGGAACCGTCGGCCTTCAGCCCCAGGCTATGGCTCGCGCCCCCCGCGACGGCGACGAAACCGCCGTTGGGCGCGGGGATGTTGCATTGGCCGTAACGGTTGTCTCCCCACGCAACGATCGAGCCGTCGGATTTCAGGCCCAAGCTATGCCAAGCCCCTGCTGCGGCAGCGATGAATCCCGCGTTGGGCTTCGGCACGCGGCATTGACCCGTGGGGAAATAGTTCTCGGGGTCGACGTAGCTGTTGCTCCCCCACGCCACGATGGAACCGTCGCCCTTCAGGCCCAGGCTGTGTTCGCTGCCCGCCGCGACGCCGAGGAAGCCGCTGTTCGGTGACGGTATGGTGCTTTGGCCGTCCCAATTGGCTCCCCACGCCACGATCGAGCCGTCACCTTGCGCTTGGACGGTCACCGCCCCGACTAGGGCCACCGCGCCAACCAGCGCGAGCGCCGCGAGGCCCCGCCGAATTCCGTTTGAGCATCGGCACCCCATTTTGCATCTGCTCCGCGTTGACAGGTGAACCCCGCGGGATCGGCGGTACGGAAAAGAAGCCCGCGCCCGCACGGCGCCGGCGGTCCGCGGCGGCCTCCTCACCTAGCATTATGCGCGCGAGGGGCTGTTGGGGACAAGAAATCTTCGAAAATCCCGGAATTGCTCGGGCGGTTGGATATGGGGGCGGCCAAGCAGAGAGGGAGGAAGGGATCGAGAGGGGAGGGCGCGGGGCGATTTTGGATTTTCGATTTTGGATTGCGGAAGCGGGGACAGGTAGCGGCGCAAAGACGCGGAGATACCGGGACAGGGGGGACGCGGGGAAAAGAGTGAAAACGGGGACAGGCGAAGCGGAGGATTTGAGATGCGGTATTTGAGCGGGGGGGGGAAGAGCGCGCGAAGGCGGGGACGGGCGGCGACGCGGAGACGCGGAGATACGGCGACAAGCGCAAACGGGGACAGGCACCTCGCCGCTGGCGCGGCTCGGAGCCAGTCCCCGTTTTCG
>Ga0315273_10010930_pt1 | contig 11600 bp, 9 predicted proteins | sample YL17G02_0_MG_FD_205753 | JGI IMG/M metagenome (GOLD analysis project Ga0315273, IMG submission 205753) | Sediment microbial communities from Yellowstone Lake, YNP, Wyoming, USA - YL17G02_0 | ecosystem: Environmental > Aquatic > Freshwater > Lake > Sediment | place: USA: Wyoming | collected... | reverse complement strand
CGGAACTCTTTGCTCCCTTGAGGCGTATCGCCCAGGCTCACCTGCACGATGTAGGCGGTCATCGTCTGCACGCTCTCCAGCGGGTTCCAGGTGAGGTTGGGTGTCGCGCCCGCCGCCAGGGCAACGATCATCGTCTCACCGACGGCACGGGAGATGGCGAGGATGAACGAGGCGACGATGCCGGAAAGGGCAGCGGGAACGACCACCTTGACGGACACCTCGAATCTGTTGCTGCCGAGGGCATATGCCCCCTCACGCAGGCTATGAGGTACGGCGCTCATCGCGTCCTCGCTCAGGGAAGAGACCAGGGGGATGATCATGATGCCGACCACTATCGCTGCGCTCGCCGCATTGAACACCTGGGTGCCCGGGAATAGCCGCTGGATGATCTCGGGGGAGACGAAGGTTAGGGCGAAGAAGCCGAAGACGACAGTGGGGATGCCGGCGAGCACTTCCAGAACCGGCTTCAAGATGCTACGCAACCGCGGCGACGCATACTCGCTGAGAAAGATTGCCGTTAGGAGACCGGCGGGCAGAGCGACGATGGCGCCACCGGCCGCTACCAAGAGCGTCCCGCCCAGCAGCGGCAGTATACCGTAGTGGTTCGGGCTGATCTGGGGTGTCCACTTAGTGTCGGTCAGGAACTCGATGATGGAGACCTGACGGAAGAATCCGACCGTCTCCTGCAAGAGCGCAAAGATTATGGCGAGGGTTGTGATCACGGAGATGAAGGCGCAGAGGAAGAGGACGGCCTTGATTGCCGCCTCGCGACCCCGGCGCAGACGCGTCTCCCAAGGTCGCGTCCTCTTGATGCGTGACCCCCGGCCCGTTGTCTCGATGGCTTCTATCGTCATCGTCTACTGTTGCGGTATCTTCGCCAAGTCCTTCTGATACACGTCGTCCGGCGCTTCCACGTAGCCGACCTCAGAGACCAGCAACCGACCCTCTGTCAGGTAGTAGCGAAGGAAGGCGGCGACCTCCGGCTGCTGCAGGGCGTCATTGCGCACGTAGACAAACAGCGGCCTCGACAGCGGCGAGTACGTATTGCCGAGAATCGTGTCGTGGGAGGGGAGCACGCAGCCGGCGCCTTTACCAGCATCCACTGCTACCAGGTTCAGCTTGTCCTTGTTCTCGTAATAGTAGGCAAAGCCGAAGTAGCCGAGCGCGTTCTGGTCGCCCTCGATCCCCTGGACGAGGACATTCGGGTAGGCGCTGGCGCTGTAGTCGGCCCGCTGCTGCTTCTGCTTGCCGTTGATGACCTCGGTGAAGTAGTCGAAGGTGCCATTATCGGCTCCGGGGCCGTAGAGGTTAATCGACTTGTCGGGCCAGTCGGAGCGCACATCACTCCACTTCTTTACGTTGCTCCCGGCATCCCATATCTCCTTCAGCTCGGCGGTCGTGATACAAGAAACGAAGTCGTTCTTCTTGTTCGTGACAATCGCCACACCATCGAAACCGATCTGGAACTCGGTGTACTGGATGCTCTTGTCGGCGCAGGCCTTTTTCTCGTCCTCCGTGATCGGGCGGGATGCGTCATTGAAGTCCGTCTCACCGTTGCAGAACTTCTTGAAGCCACCGCCGGTGCCGGAGATACCGACGACGACATCCACCTTCGACTCCACCTTGCGGAACTCCTCCGCCACCGCCTCGGTGATGGGGAAGACCGTGCTGGAACCATCACCCACGATGGAGCCAGAGAGCTTCGTAGACTGGGACCCTGTGCCGCCTCCGCCACACGCCAGCAACAGCACGCCGATTAGCACTCCGGAAAGGATGCTGACAGCGCCACGGAGAGTCGTGAGTAATCGCCGTGTCCCGGCAGCGTTCCTTCTCACATACTTCACTTCTTGATCCTCCTAAGAATCACTATCCTTACTGTCAATCGTGCTGCCCGCCCTGTCCCGATCACCCCGGTAATTCCTGGTTCTCCGCTGCCTCCCAAGGGCAAAAAGAAGCCCGCAAGCGCTGCGGGCTCAGTTCGCGGGCACCTGCGGCGCCCGATCTTCGGAGCTTCATGCGCCCCGAATCCAGCAGGAAAAAGTCACCGGAGGGTGGTGCTGACATCCCTGCGCACCCCGTCGTCTGTGGCGGACAATCCATCAACATTCCTGGTTCTATTATACAGCAGCGAACGCACCGGCAATCAAGAGCCCTCTCACTCTCGCCGCTCGGCTGAACCCAGCCAATGGCTTCCTCTCAAGACGGCTGCTAGAATGGAGGTATCTCCCTGTAATGGAGACGTGTGATCAGACAAAGCAAAGGGGTGACCTAATGGCCGTCAAGACAGGCAAAGAGTATGTAGCGTCCCTGAAGAAGCTCGGCCTCGAAGCCCATGTGTTCGGCGAGAAGACCGGCGATCTGCCCGACCATCCCCTCGCTGCTCCCTCCGTCCGGGCAGTCGCCGCAACCTTCGACTGCGCCCACGACGAGGCGAGCCGCGAGCTGTTCCGCGTCCGGTCGTCTCTCACCGGCGAAGAGATCAACCGCTTCACCCACCTTCACCAGAGCACCCAAGACCTGATTAACAAGGTGCTCATGCAGCGCCACTGCGGCAACGTGACCTCCTGTTGCTTCCAGCGCTGCGTCGGCATGGACGCCGCCAACGCCGTGTTCAGCGTGACCTACGAGTGCGACCAGGAGCACGACACCGACTACCACCGCCGCTTCCGCGAGTACTGGGCCGGCGTTCAGTCGCAGGACATGGTGGTCGACGGAGCGATGACCGACCCCAAGGGCGATCGCGGCAAGCGCCCCAAGGACCAGACTGACCCCGACCTCTACCTGCGCGTCGTCGCCCGCAAGAGCGACGGCGTGGTCGTGCGCGGGGCCAAGCTCCACCAAACCGGCATTCTGAACTCCCACGAGATCATCGTCATGCCGACGATAGCCATGCGACCGGGCGAGGAGGACTGGGCGATCTCCTTCGCGATACCCACCAACACCGCCGGCATCAAGTACATCTTCGGGCGGCAGACCAGCGACACCCGCAAGCTGGAGGAGCCGAAGTTCGACGTGGGGAACCTCCGCTTCGGCGGCGGGGAGGCCATGACCGTTTTCGACGACGTCTTCGTGCCCACAGAGCGCATCTTCCTCAATGGCGAGGTCGACCAGTCGGGGAAGCTCGTCGAGCGCTTCGCCGCCTATCACCGCCAGAGCTACGGCGGCTGCAAAGTCGGCGTCGGCGACGTGCTGATCGGGGCGACGGCGCTGATCGCCCGCATGAACGGTGTCGAGAACGCCGGCCATATCCGCGAGAAGCTGGTGGAGATGATCCATCTCAACGAGACCCTGTTTTCCGCCGGCATCGCCTGCTCCGCCCTCGGCCACCAGACGGACGCCGGTAACTACGAGATCAACATGCTCCTGGCCAACGTCTGCAAGCTGAACGTCACCCGCTTCCCCTTCCAGCTCGCTCAGATGGCAATCGACATCGCCGGCGGCCTGCTGGGGACAATGCCCTCCGCCAAAGACCTCGAGGACCCAACGACCGGGCCCTACATCCGCAAGTATTTGGCCGCAGCGGACGGTGTAGAAGTCACCGACCGGATGAAGGTGCTGCGCTTCATCGAGAACCTGGTTGCGGGCGCGGGAGCCGTCGCCTATCTCATCGAGTCGGTGCACGGGGCGGGACCGCCAGCGGCGCAGCGCATCATGATCGGCCGTCAGGGCGATATCGAGGGCAAGATCGGCCTCGCGAAACGGCTCCTCGGGATTAGTTGAGAGAGCTGCAGCGAAAGGGCAAACCCAAACGTAGGCGGATTAGGACGCCGAAGTAGCCACCAAGAACGGAAGCAACAATGAAGGTCCTCTATATCGGTGGGACGGGCGAGATCTCCTACGCCTGCGTACAGGCCGGCGCAGCGGCGGGCCAGGAGATCGCCGTGTTCAACCGCGGCCATAACGATGAGCCGCTACCGCCCAACGTCCGGCGCATCACCGGCTCGGTAACCGATGACGACGTCTACCGTAAGCTCGGCGAAGAGCGCTGGGACGCCGTCTGCCAGTTCCTCGCCTTCACCACAGCAACGGTCGAGCGTGACCTTGAGGTCTTTTCAGGCAAGACGGAGCAATACGTGTTCATCTCCTCCGCCTCCGCTTACGAGAAGCCGCCGCGCAGCCACGTCATCAGCGAAGACACGCCGCTGGTCAGCCCCTACTGGGGCTACAGCCGCGCCAAGGCAGAGACCGAAGAGCGTCTGATGCAAGCGCACGGCGAGGGCAGGCTGCCGGTGACGGTCGTGCGTCCCAGCCACACCTATCGCCGGCGATTCCCCAGCGCGATCATCAACGGCGACCATGCCGCCTGGCGAATGCGCAACGGCAAGCCCATCGTCGTGCACGGCGACGGCACGAGTCTCTGGGTCGTCACCCATTCCGACGACTTCGCCGTGCCCTTCGTCAGGCTGCTGGGCAACCCGAAAGCGCTCGGCCAGGCCTTCCACATAACCAGCGACGATGCCTGGACGTGGGACCAGATCACCCAGGCCGTCGGCGCCGCTCTCGGCGTCGAGCCCCGGATCGTCCACGTGCCGAGCGATACCCTAATCCGCTACAATGAGAACTGGCTGGGTCCCCTACTCGGTGACAAGTCCTGGTCAGTGCAGTTCGACAACCGCAAGGTCAAATCGGTGGCCGGCGACTACACCTGCCAGATCGCCATGCCGGAAGGAATGAAGCGGTTGGCAGAGCACTACCGCCACCGCGCCGACGACTTCCAGCCCGATGAGCAACTGGACGCCCTATTCGACCGCATCGCAGCGGAGCAGGCAGCGTTAGGTGGACAAGCCCGCAACTAACATGGAGGTACGACTATGGCTAAGATCGCGAACGACATCACCAAGCTAATCGGCAATACGCCGCTCGTCCGGCTGAACAAGCTGGCCGACGGTCTGGAGGCGACTGTTGTCGCCAAGTTGGAGTCGTTCAACCCCTGCGGCAGCGTCAAAGACCGCATCGGCGTCTCCATGATCGCGGCGGCCGAGAAGGAAGGGCGCATCACCAAGGATACCCTCATCGTCGAGCCCACCAGCGGCAACACGGGTATCGCCCTCGCCTTCGTCTGCGCCGCTAAGGGCTACCGACTTGTGCTCACAATGCCCGACACCATGTCCGTCGAGCGGCGGCAACTCCTCGCCGTCTTCGGAGCGGAGGTCGCCCTGACGCCGGGCGCCGAGGGTATGCCGGGCGCCGTGCGGCGAGCGGAGGAGATCGTCACCTCAACACCCAACGCCTTCATGCCCCAGCAGTTCGCCAATCCGGCTAACCCCGCCATCCATCGCGAGACGACGGCAGAGGAGATCTGGCGCGACACCGCCGGCCAGGTGGACATCCTTATAGCCGGCGTTGGCACCGGCGGGACGATAACCGGCATCGCGGAGACCATCAAGCCACGAAGGCCTGAGTTCAAGGCGATAGCCGTCGAGCCGGTGGACTCGCCCGTCCTTTCCGGCGGCAAGCCCGGCCCTCACAAGATACAGGGCATCGGCGCCGGCTTCGTTCCCGACGTACTGCGGACCGAACTGATCGACGAGATCATCAAGGTCAGCAACGACGACTCGGGCGTGATGGCGCGGCGGCTGGCCAAAGAAGAGGGCATTCTGGCGGGCATATCGTCGGGCGCGGCGACATGGGCAGCGCTGGAGGTGGCGCGCCGGCCGGAGAGCAAGGGAAAGCTGATCGTCGCGCTTCTGCCCGATACAGGGGAACGATATCTCAGCACCTGGCTATTCCAGCAGAACGGCCCCGCTAGTCCCTAGACCTGAACCTGTCTGCTATAATACCAGCCAATCGTGCCTCTGCCGGGGGAGAAGACCCCCTAGAACCGGAGCAGGCTTTGAACGCCGAGATACGTCCCTTCCGTGACGAAGAGATAGAGCAGTACGTCTTCGCCGACTCCTACTCTTTCAACGCCCCCAGGACCGCCCAGGCATTCGCGGAATCACTTGCCTTCAATCGGGCCGCCTTCCCGCTGGAATGGACGCTGGGCGCGTTCGTGGACGGCCGGCTCGTCGCCGGAATGCACATCCTCCCCTTCTCCATGTGGATCAACGGCGCCGCGCCATCGATGGGCGGAGTCAGCAGCGTCGCCTGTCTGCCCGAACATCGCCGCAAAGGCCACGTGGGCGCCCTCCTGCGCCAGGGCCTGACGGATATGCGAGACCGCGGCCAAGTACTGTCTGCGCTATACACGCCCCACCATCCCCTGTACCGGCGCTACGGCTGGGAGATTGCCTCCCGGGCCATCCGCTACTCCTTCGCCCCCAAAGATATTCAACTCGTAAAGCCGCCGCGCGAGGAACGTGTCCGGCGCGTGACGGCGGATGAATGGCAGACCCTGGACGCCATCTATCTTGAGTACGCCCAAGACCGAAACGGTCCCCTGCTTCGCACCGAGGTCTGGTGGCGAGGAGCCGTCTTCAACAGAATGCGCGAACCTCAGGACGCCGCACTTTGGGAGAACGCAGCCGGTCAGGGACGGGGATACGTAATATACCGGAACCGCCGCTTCGACCGCCCGGAGCGCCTGTTTGGCGAGGATATCCTACAGGTGTGGGAGCTTGTCGCCCTTGACGGAGACGCCTACGCGGGGCTGCTCGGCTATCTGGCGCGCCACGACGTCAACGAACGCATCGAATGGAACGCCTCCCCCGACGAGCCGCTGCTGCACGCCGTCGTTGAGCCGTTCCGCATACAGATGAGATCGTCGCCGGCCTTGATGCTCCGCATAGTAGATGTTCCGCGCGCCCTGGAGGCCCGCGGCTATCTGGGGCAGGCCACAGGGAAACGTCTCGTCATCGGAATACGGGACCAGAGCGCGCCCTGGAACGATGGTGTCTGGAGGCTGGAAGTCGACGAGGGGAATGTCACCGCCAGGGCTGCGTCCGGAGAGGCCGACCTCACTATGGATGTGCGCACACTGGCGGCGCTCTACAACGGTCACCTGTGCCCGTCAGAGGCAGCGAAGGCCGGACTGATCGAGGTGGCGAGACCGTCGGCGCTGGCCGCCGCCGCCGCCATCTTCTCCGTAAACTACGCCCCGTTCTGCCTCGACTTCTTCTAGCCGGAGAACCCCACGGAGACTGGAGGAGTTCAATGTCAGACATGTTCGTCGACTCTCTCAAGGCGCGGATCAAGGCCATGAACAGTCTCTGGGAGCAGGCCGCCGGCGACATGACGCTGGGGCAAATCAACCACCACGAGCGCAAGGGTGTCCTACCTATCGCCTTCAGCTTCTCCCACTTCATGAAGGTGCAGGACATCGCCGTCAGCGGCACCTTCCTGGGAGAGCGCTCGCTGTGGGCCCAGGGCGGCTGGGCAGAGAAGGTCGGCGTCACCGTCGACGCGCTGGGTAGAGAAGAGACCGTGGAGGAGATGGAGAATCTCCGCTTTGCTGATTTCGAGGCATGGAAGCTGTACCAAGCCGAGGTGATCGCGCGGACGAACCGCGTTCTGCAAACGCTGACCGAAGAGCTGCTGGCGGAGGTCGCCATGCCGCGACTGCCGCCAAACATGCAGCACGTCTTCTGCAGCCGCGTCGTCGGCCCCGACGGCCCCGTGCACAAGCTGGATGTCCTCGAGTGCTTCGTCTATCAGCACGGGCTTCGCCACATGGGCGAGATCGAGCACGGGCGAGCGCTGGTAGGGCTAGGCGGCATGACTAGCTAGACGAATGGCCCCCTGCAGAACGGAGACGCAGTTCGACAGAGGAAGACTCTGAATGACGATCCGGGGAAATGGTCACCTTGTCGGGGTCGATGTGGGCACGGGCAGCGTCAGAGCCGGCGTATTCAACCGCGCCGGTGATCTTGTCGCCTCCGCTACCACGCCCATCGACATCTATCACCCTCAGGAAGATTATGTCGAGCAGTCATCCAGCGAAATCTGGCGAGCGGTAGGAGAGTCAGTCCACACCGCAGTCCGACAGGCGGGGTTAGCACCCTCAAGCATCGTTGGCATCGGCTTCGACGCTACCTGCTCACTCGTCGCCCTCGATCGCGCCGACCAGCCGATCACCGTCTCGCCCAGCGGCGCCCCCGGCCACAACGTCATCGTCTGGATGGACCATCGCGCCGAGGCCCAGGCCGATCAAATCAACGCCACCGGTCACCCCGTTCTACGCTACGTCGGCGGCAAGCTCTCACCGGAGCAGGAACCGCCGAAACTGAAATGGATTAAGGAAAACCTGCCGGACACCTGGGCAAACGCCGGCAAGTTCCTCGACCTCGCCGACTACCTCGTCTTCCAGGCCTGCGGCGACGATGTCCGCAGTCAGTGCACCGTCGTCTGCAAGTGGACATATCTTGGCCACGAAGGCGAGGACGGCGCCTGGGACATGTCGTTCTTCAAGCAGATCGGCCTCGACGATCTGTTTCAAGGCGGACGTGCCGGCAGGCGGGTGGCGCCGATCGGCTCGCGTGCCGGGACTCTCACTGTTGCGGCCGCCGCCGAACTGGGGCTTGCTGAAGGAACTGCTGTCACCGTCGGCATCATCGACGCTCACGCCGGTGGCATCGGCGTCCTCGGCATGTACACCCACGGAGACTCAGGTGCCGATCTAGGACGGTTGGACACCAAGCTCGCGCTGATCGCCGGCACCTCCTCATGTCACATGGCGGTGTCGCCCGATGCACGCTTCATCAGCGGTGTCTGGGGACCCTACTATGGCGCAATGATCCCCGGCATGTGGCTAAACGAGGGCGGCCAGAGCGCAACCGGCGCCCTCATCGACCACGTCCTTGAGAATCACGCCGCCTATCCCGCTGTCAGTCGCGCCGCCGCCGACTCCGGGCGCACGGTCTATCAGGCACTAAACGACGATCTCGCCCAAATGACACCGGCGGAGCTTGACGAGGCGATGTCGGAGATACACGTCCTTCCCTATTTCCACGGCAACCGCTCGCCCCGCGCCGACAGCCGCGCTCGCGGCATGATCAGCGGTCTGACGCTCGACTCCTCGCCGCGGAACCTCGCCCTTCTCTATCTGGCGACTGTCCGGGCAATCGCGCACGGCACGCGCCACATTATCGACGAGATGAACAAAGCGGGATACACAATCGAACGGCTTCATGCTTGTGGCGGCGGCAGCAAGAACCTCGTCCTCATGCAGGAGCACGCCGACGTGACGGGCTGCGAGATCTATCTCTCTCCAGCCACGGAGCCGGTGCTGCTCGGCTCGGCGATGCTCGCGGCAGTAGCGGCCGGCGTGTACCCCTCGGTCCTCGATGCAATCGCTTCCATGAGCCCTCGGGCCGAGGCCGTGAAACCTAACCGAAACCGCAAATCACTCCTCGATGCCAGACACCGCGTGTTCCTACGGATGTACGAGCATCAGCTTGAGTATCGTCAACTAACTGAGGAGACTGGGAAATGATGGACGACCGGATTCGCGTTGGCGTCTTCTCACCCAACGACAACCGCGCCTGGGTGCGCTCAGACAACCTCGACCTTATGCTCCGGCATGAAGCCCTGCTCATAGATGCCTTGACCAAGAACGGCATCGAGGTTGTCAGAGGCGGCGACGGGCTTCCACGCGAGGATCAGATCGCCTGGAACCGCGACTTGGTTATCCGCCAGGCGAGACGGATCGCGGAGGCTAAGCCCGATGCCCTCATCCTCAACCAGGGCTCTTGGACCTTCCCCCGCGACTCCGTGGATGCAGTGGATATCTATGAGTCCACACTCCAACCCATTCTCGAAGGAGCCAAGAGCGCAGCCTCCCGACTCCTGCTGTTCGGATACAAGGACACCCAAGTGCCGGGGCTCGTAGCCCTCATGGCGATCGCCGGCGCACTCAGAACGATGGGAAAATCGTTCCAGGTCGCCTACGGCCGCATCGACGAGGATCCGGCGACGCGCCAGGACGTGATGAGCAAGCTGCGTTTCTTCAAGCGGCGGGCGGTCGCAACCAACAGTGCCGCCACCGTCATCGGTCTCCTGCCCGAGCAGAAGTACCTCCAGTTCGGAGGAGAATCTCTGCGCATGCCCACCGCGACCGCCGATCCCAACCTCTGGCAGAAGCTCTTCAAGGTAAGCTACGACCACCGCGACCAGTCAGAGATCGTCAATCGCGCCTTGGCGATGGTGAAGTGGAACGGCCAGCCGGGCGAGAGCGAATACAAGATCGTCGACGTCCGCGTGGCAAACGCTGTCGACTACAGACAGAAGACAGGCGACTTTGACTTCAGCCGAGCAAGCCTGCCTTCCATCGACAAGTTCGTCCTTCAAGTAGCAATGTTCTACGCCGCCCGCGACATTATCGAGGAGACGGGCGCTACCTTCTGCGGGATCAAGTGTCAGGATGAGCTCAGCGCCAACCTCTGCACCGCCTGTGTAGCTACCTCCTACCTCGGCAACGATGTCGCGCCGGACGGTACGCCGCAGGCTCGTATCTACCCGACATCCTGCGAGAATGACATGGACACAGCCCTCACCCAACTCTTCCTGCATCTCCTATCCGGCCAACCCGCCGCATTCGGCGACTTCCGCGACGTCGAGGACGGAAAGCTCGCGATCGTCAATTGCGGTCAGCACCCGACCTACTTCTTCGGCGCACCAGACGAAGCCGGCAAGACAAAGGACCAGCGAGCAGAGTTCCTGGGACAGGAGATATTCTATGCCGGAGGTGGCGCCGCGGTGAGAGGGCGCACGCCCGGCGGACTCCAAGTCACCGTCGCCCGCCTGGGCCGGGAGAACATGCGCTACTACCTGGCGGCCACAGTCATCGAGACCGTGGACATCGACCCCAAAGAGCACGGGCGCTACAGCGTCTCCTGGCCGATCCTGAGGGGGAAGATACCGCTGTCAGAGAGAGCGCTGGCGACGATGTGGCCCTCTAACCATCTTGCCTTCACCTTCGGCGACTATACGCCGCATCTCGTGGAGTTGGCGGAGCAGCTCGACATCGGCTACCGGATAGTCGACGGCGACGGGAACGAGCACCTCCGGCCGAGCTAGAAGAGACGACAAGCGACGGCACGTCGCTGCGGTTCATCAGGAGGAGAGATGGACGCCTACAAGACGATCATCAGCAAGCGGGACACGCGACAGTTCTCGGACAAGCCCATCTTCGATGAGTCGTTGCGCCGGATCCTCCAGGCCGGAAGAATGGCGGGAAGCGCCAAGAACCTTCAGCCCTGCCGTTTTGTGGTCGTCCGAAGCGTTGAGCAGAAGGAGGCGCTGTCAAAGTGTGGCCAGTTCGCCCAGCACATGCCCAACGCTCAGGTCGTGATCGCCGTCGTTATCCCCTCTGACGGCCGGGATTTCGACGCCGGGCGCGCCGCTCAGAACATGATGCTTGCAGCCTGGGCCGAAGGAATCGCATCCTGCCCCGTCACCCTGCACGATGCGGACTGCGCGCGGCAGGTGCTAGGGCTCCCCGACGGGTATCGCGTCGCCATCGCTCTGCTGTTTGCCTATCCGCCGCCCACCGGCATCGAGACGCTTCGGGCGCCCCGCCTGCCGATCGAGGAACTCATGCACGAGGAGAAATGGTAAGCCGGGCCCTTCAGGGAAGAGCCCGGCTCTGAAAAGCTACCTGTGACCCCAAGAATCGCCTGAAGTTGGACTCGCCTTCTACCAGAACCGCGCGGCTCTCACCACCA
>Ga0315273_10010929_pt1 | contig 11600 bp, 9 predicted proteins | sample YL17G02_0_MG_FD_205753 | JGI IMG/M metagenome (GOLD analysis project Ga0315273, IMG submission 205753) | Sediment microbial communities from Yellowstone Lake, YNP, Wyoming, USA - YL17G02_0 | ecosystem: Environmental > Aquatic > Freshwater > Lake > Sediment | place: USA: Wyoming | collected... | reverse complement strand
ACTATGATCGGCATTTGAAATTTGGCGCCTAGCTCGACGCAGCGTGGATGCAATACCTTGCTGCCGAGCGATGCCATTTCAAATGCGGTTTCGTAGTCGAGGCTTTCGATCAGTCTGGCGTGGGGTACCAGGCGTGGATCAGCGGTGTAAACGCCATCGACATCCGTATTGATTTCGCAGAATCCAGCCGCGAGGGCCACGGCTATGGCGACGGCGCTGGTGTCGCTGCCGCCGCGCCCGAGGGTGGTGATTTCATGGTCGCTGGTGACGCCTTGAAAGCCGGCAATCACAGCAACTGTGCCACGTGCCCAACCCTGAGTGATGGTGTCGGTTTTGATATGGCGGATGCGCGCTCTAGCGTGCAGCGCATCAGTATAGATGCCGAGCTGGTGGGCCAGCAGCGGGAGCGCCTTGAGACCCTCGGCCTCAAGCGCTGCTGACAGCAACGCGACGCTTACTTGTTCACCGGCCGCAAGCGCCATATCGTAGGCGAGGCCCGAGGCTTCTGGATTGACGCTGTGCATCATGGCGACTAAGCGGTTGGTCTCTCCTGATTGGGCGCTGACTACGATGGCTAGGCTGCGGTAGCCGGCGCGCCATTGCCGGGCGATGCGGCCAGCGACGGACTTAATGCGCTCGCTAGTGCCGAGGGACGTGCCGCCATATTTTTGGACGATTGGGGTGCTCATGGAAACGGATGCGTACACTGTATAGACCTTTGTGCTGAAGTGGCGGCGAGATGGATTGAGGTCCGGCCTAAGTTAAATGAGTTCGTCCGCCCACAGTGCCGCCGGTGTTTCTCGGCGGCGGACGATCTGATAGCCACTGCCCCCCACTAATACCTCTGGTGCTCGCGGCCGGCTGTTATACTGCGAGGCCATCGACGCGGCATAAGCGCCGCAGCTGCGCAAAAACATCAAGTCCCCAGCCTTGGGGAGCGGCATAACCCGTTCCTTGCCGAGAAAGTCGCCAGTCTCGCAGATGGGGCCGACGAAATCGCACAGAACTGCTGCATCTTTGGTCGGGGCTACCGGGCAAATTTCATGGTAGGAGCCATATAGAGTCGGTCGAATGAGGTCGTTCATGGCGGCATCGACAATGATAAAATTGCGTTCCGGGGTTGTCTTAACGCCAAGGACCTTGGTCAACAAGATGGCTGTGTTGCCAACGAGAGCCCGGCCTGGTTCAATGATCAGATGCAGCCCGCTGGGGCGGACGATGTCGATTAAAGTCCGGCCGTACTCGGCGAAACTTGGCGGTGTTTCTTGGTCATAGCGGATGCCGAGGCCTCCGCCCATATCAAGATAGCGCAGCTTATGTCCCTGCTGTTGTAGCAGGCTGGCGAGCTGGACCATTTGTTTAGCGGCGATGCGTAGCGGCTCAAGGTCGACCATCTGGCTGCCGATATGACAGCCAATACCGATCAGTGCGATTTGGGGATCTGTCGCGATCCGCTCTAGTAGCTGTGGAAGGGCGGCTTCGGGTAGGCCGAACTTCGTCGAGTAAAGGCCGGTGGCGATTTTAGCATTGGTTTTGGCGTCGACATTCGGATTGACGCGTAAACAGATCCCCGCGGTTAGCCCACGCTGGCGGGCTAGGGTGGAAATAAGATCGAGTTCGTAGGGTGATTCGACATTAAACATCAAAATGCCCGCAGCCAAGGCCTGATCGATCTCCTCGGCTTGCTTGCCCACACCGGAAAAGACGATGCGATCCGGCCGCGCGCCAGCCAGCAGAGAGCGCTGTAGCTCGCCACCTGACACGAGATCAGCGCCAAAACCTGAGCTGAAGATGCGGCGCAGTAGCGTTAGATTGCTCATCGCCTTGACGGCAAAGCAAGGTAGCGTCGGGTAGTCGGCAAAGGCGCTCAGCATCTCGCTGCAATTGGCAGCTAATGCAGCTTGTGAATATATATACGCAGGGGTGCCGACCTTTGCGGCAAGCTGCGCCAGGCCTACATCCTCGCAGTGATAGGTGGAATTTTTTAGGGCAAACGAGTCGCGTTGCTTGGCCATGAACTGCTTATACCTTGTCGCTAGGCGTTGAGGCCTGAGTCTGGGGCGCCGTCAGCGAATCGCCAGCTTGGGCGGGCGGCGCTGGCGATAGCGTGATCGATGGAGCCTGGATGGCTGCGAGTGCCTGGGTTAGGTTGCGACCTGGTGTAAGGGCGTGAGTGCCTAAGGGTGCAACACTATCGCTAGCCGTGGTATGGGCGTCTGCAAGCAGCGCCGAGACCTCCTGTTTCACATCTAGAATCGGCTGCAAGGCCTCGCGCAGCGATTGGGCTTCTTCGCGCCGAATCTCGTCTTCGGCATCGCGGATCACCTGGTCAAAGGTTGAACGGACGTCATTGGCGGTGCGCCGGACGTGTACAAAAAGACGGCCGGCTTGCCGCATGACGTCAGGTAAGCGCTTGGGACCGATCACCACTAGGGCTACCACGGCGATAATGATCACTTCAAAAAAGCCAACGCCAAACATAAGACGACGCCCCTTTTAGACAAGACAAGACAATGCAGCGCATACTCTAATGGAAAGGGCCTTGCACGCAACCATAGAGCTGCTAAGCAGTGCTTCGCTCTCAGCGCTTAGCCCGTTGCGGTTGTGCCAGAGCTGCAACGGCCCGCATCGTCACGCCATCGTCGACGGACTCCAGGCCCAGGAGGAAGCCCGAACGGTCAGGAACGGAGCGCACCCAGCAGATTTTACAGGAGACCGACAGTTCTGATGGGTAGGTCAGTTGAAAGCCGATGAGGTCACCTTTTTTAAGCTTTTCGGTGATCCAAACACATAATCCTGTATCTGAGACATTCCATACCACTGTCGTTTCGATGAGATTGCCGTTGGCTTTGAGCAGATGGCCTTTTATATCCATGGGAGTGACGGGTGAGCGTGGACTTTTGCGGCCGCTGATTTTTTTCTCTAACATTCTGGCCTCGCCTGGACATGCGCGTTCCTATAGGACTTCGGCACCTGGCGGTTAATCTTTAATAGGGGCGCTAAGCAGCATGAAGAAAGTCATCACTTGGAATGTCAATTCAGTGAATGTGCGGCTTGAGCGCTTGCTCGGAGTCCTTGCCAGACATGCGCCAGACATCCTGTGTTTACAGGAGCTTAAGTGTGTGGACGAGGCGTTTCCGCATGCCGAAGTGGCGGCGGCGGGGTACCATGCCGCAGTTTTTGGCCAAAAGGCTTACAATGGCGTCGCGATCTTAAGCCGCCTGGAGGCCAGCGAAGTGCGCCGCGGATTTGACGACGGTGTCGACGACCCGGCCGCAAGGATGCTTACGGCCTGGTTTCCCGGGTTGACGGTGATGTCCGCCTATGTCCCCAACGGCCAAGCCGTGGGAGGTGACAAATATTACTATAAACTTAACTGGTTGGCGCGTTTATACGGCTATTTGCAGCGGCATCACTCACCCAATGAAGCCCTGCTGTTACTAGGTGATTTTAATGTCGCGCCGGCGGATTTGGATGTCTACGATCCAGTGGCCTGGCGTGGTGCTCTGCTTTGTTCGGGCGCCGAGCGGGCGGCCTATCAAGAGGTCTTAAGCTTCGGTCTTGTAGACTCTTTTCGGCATTTGGACGCGACTAAGGTCGAGTACTCGTGGTGGGACTACCGCGCTGGCGGATTACAGAAGAATCACGGTGTACGCATTGATTTGGCCCTTGCGACGGCGCCGATTGCGGCGCAGTTACGCCGTTGCTATATCGACCGCGCCGAGCGTGAGGGAGAAAAGCCTTCTGATCATAGCCCGGTAATCGTCGAATTCGGTTGAATAAGCTGAGTTAAGAAATGGCAAATAGTTCATTAAGACGGCCTTTTACGGTCTTTGGTAGTGGACTACTGGCGCAATAACCGGTAAGTCTGGGTCAGACATGAAGGCATAGTTCCAGCCTGACTCGGGGGATTTTATGAGAGTGAAGACACTAGGGCCGCGGCTGATTTGTTGTCTGAGCGTCGTCATACTTGCTTTCTCTGCGCAGGGATGCGGTAAGAGGGGCGATTCCAAGAGCCGGCCATCGCAAGCGAGAGCCGGCTTTTTTGTAAGTCCGACAAGCCGGATCATTGGCGACCGCGACCTGCCAAGTAATCCGAACGTCGGCCTAGGACGTCCTCGTGGCGAGGAGGGGACAGAGATTCTGATCTCCCGGAACCAAAATGTCGTCGCTTGGAGCACGGAGCATCGCGGTCCAAGCTGGGTGGCATGGCGCTTAAAGGATAGCGACCTGGGCAGCGTGCGTCGCACCAATGCCTTTGCCGTCGATCCCGATCTTGAGCGGTATTTGGCCGGCAGCGGCACCCATGCGGTCGAGCCGCAGGATTTTCAGGGTAGCTGTCTGGACCGTGGGCATATGACGCCCTCTGCCGACCGTACGGCCTCGGCGGCCGAAAATCGCCAGACCTTTCTGATGTCTAATATGGTGCCGCAGACAGCGCACCTAAATCGCGTCATCTGGGAGAGCTTTGAAGAGCACGAGCGCAATTTAGTGCGCGGCACGGACCAGACGATTTTTATTATCGCCGGTTCCATCTACGCCGAGCACCCGGGGCACATTGGACCGAATGAGGACATCGCCGTACCCGCGATGAATTTTAAGATCCTGTTCCAGGCAAACGACGCCAAGACACCTCGGCCAGCGGTTTTGGCGGCAGTGCTCATGGCCAATACTACGTCGACCGGTAGTGATCCAGTGACCGATCATGAACAGGCGTGTGCTGATTCGAAGTCCAATTTTGCGCCTGTCAGCGTGCCCGCCGCTTTGGGACCCCAGTTGTTTGCTGCCGATGCGTCGATCTCTGGTCGGCCCGCGAATGATGAATGGGAAGAGTACCGCACATCGGTCGGCGAGATCGCTCAGGCGACAGGTCTGGATTTCAGCTTTGCCGAGTAATGGCCCAAAGGTCAATGCGCCGCTAGCCAGTCAGGGCCGGTGTGGATATCGACTTTCAGTGGCACCTTAGTGACCAGGGCGTGCTCCATGTGTTCGCGGACCATCGCGATGACATGGGACACCTCAGAATGGGGTGCGCTGAAAACCAATTCATCGTGCACCTGCAGCAGCATACGAGTCTTTAAGCGCTGCTGAATTAGGGCGCGGTCGATGCGGATCATGGCAACCTTGATCAAGTCGGCAGCGCTGCCCTGGATCGGTGCGTTGACGGCGATATTTTCGCCGCGCGCTCGGTTGGCCTGGTTTTTGTCACCAATTTCCGGAATCGGCCGGCGGCGCCCAAGCATGGTGACGCAGTAGCCAGTGGCTCGTGCCGCGGCAATCAGCGACTGCGTGTAGGTCTTGATCGCAGGGTAGACTTCGAAGTAGCGTTGGATAAACGCCTTGGCTTCGGCCAGGCTCACACCGGTCGTGGCCGCCAGACGTTGCGGGCCCATGCCATAGATGATGCCGAAATTGACCGCCTTGGCACGCGAACGCAGCTGCGGCGTCACCGCAGCCTCGGCGACACCAAATATCTTGGCCGCCGTCACGGTGTGCACATCGAGGCCGGCGATAAAAGCGGCGATCATATCTTTGGCGTCAGCTAGGTGGGCAAGAAGCCGCAATTCGACTTGAGAGTAGTCAGCAGATACTAGCACCGAGCCAGAGTCCAGAGGCTTAAAAGCCTGGCGGATACGGCGTCCGAGGGGGGACTGGATCGGTATATTCTGCAGGTTGGGTTGGTCTGAGCTGAGGCGGCCGGTGGCGGCGACGGTCTGGCGGAAGGAGGTATGGACGCGGTTGGAACGCGGATTGATGAACTGCGGCAGCGGGTCGACGTAGGTGTTTTTAAGTTTGCTGACTTCGCGGTAGGCGACGATCAGTTTGGGGATAGGGTGTGATGCGGCAAGTTGTTGCAGGACCGATTCATCGGTTGAGTAGCCGGTCTTGGTACGTTTTAAGCGCTTGAGTCCGGCAACCTCTTGCAATTTAAGGCGATCGAATAGCAAGGCCTGTAACTGCTTGGGTGAGTTCACGTTAAACTCGCCGCCGGCGGCCAAGTAGAGTTCGGCGGCAAGGTCTTTTGCGGTCTTGGCCAGTTCGTTCGAGTAGGTGTCTAAAAACTCGGCGTCTATGTAAAAACCGCAACGCTCCATGCGAGCGAGAACCGGTACCAGCGGCATCTCCACTTCGTGCAGGATGCGCTCTAGTCCCGCCGCGGCTAGTCTTGGTGCTAGCTTACGGTAGAGTGAAATAATGGCCTCGGCCTGTGCCACACCGCTAAGCGCCGGGCTCTCCTGCTGCTCCCATCTAGCGAGCATCGATTGGAGTGAATGATCGTAGTGGTTCGGGTCGACCAGGTAGTCGCAGATTTCGATGTCGACGCAGCTAGAGTCCAGGTCGATGCCGACATTTCCTAGCATATGCAGGCTATGCTTTAGCCCGTGCGTGATCTTCAACTGTATGCTCTTGGTGAGCAAAGGGCGGAGGATGTAAATCCCTTCTTGCGTCAGTGGTAGCTGAAACGTTGCGCCGCTATCGGTGACTAGGGCCAGTGACATCGCGCGGTCTGCGAGGACGTCTAGGCCACTGCTGCAGATGGTAAAGGCGAAGTAGCCGCAGGCCGCTACGCACTCCTGCATCTGGGCTATGAGAGTCGGATCGATGGTGTCGCTTAGCTCCGTCGCAGCGGCTGCGACTGGGCTAGGAACGACCTCGGAGCTGCTCTTGTTTATAGCGGCGGCTTTGGCGGGTTCAGTCGGCTGCAATGCCGACTGAACTTTTTGCGCCAAGGTTCTGAACTGAAGGCGCTGGAACATCGCGAGCAATTGGTCATTTGCGGCTGCTTGTCGCCAGTCGCAGGCCATTTGCTCTAAGGTCAGCGACAGCTCCAAGTTTGTCTTTAGGGTCACCAGCTGGCGCGACAAGAAGGCATTGCTGCGGCCAGCTTCGAGGCTCGCGCGCAGCTTTGGACTGAGTGCTGCCAGATTCTCGTAGATTCCCTCCAGGGAACCATACGTCGAGATCAGCTTGGCCGCGCCCTTTTCGCCGATGCCGTGCACGCCAGGGACGTTGTCGGCGGTGTCGCCGATTAATGCCAGGGCGTCAATGACTTGCTCCGGGGCACAGAGAAACTTTTCGTGCACGGCGGCCCGGTCGATGAGTAGGGCTGCCTCATCCTTTTTCGGGGCCAACATGAAGGCGTGGTCGCCAATGAGTTGCATAAAATCTTTATCGCCGGAAATGATATAGGTGTCGAGTCCAGGGCCGGCGAAGCGGCGCACCAAGGTGCCAATGAGATCGTCAGCCTCGACCCCCGCCATTTGTAGCAGTGGGCAGCGATATTGGGCCATCAGCTCTAAGCATTGCGGCAGCTGGGCCGCAAGGTCGCTAGGCATCGCTTCTCGGTGGGCCTTGTAGGCGGGATACATGGAGTGGCGAAAGGTTGGCCCTTGGGTGTCGCATGCGGCGACCAGAAAGTCAGGGCGTTGTTCAATTAGCAGCTTATTCATGAACATGGCCGTGCCATAAATTGCCCCGGTGGGCTGCCCTTGGCTGGTCGCTAGAGAGCTACGGCCTAGGGCGTAAAAACTGCGGAAAAACAGCGCCATGGTATCGATGATAAACAAGCGTCGGGGAGCTGAGGGCATGCATGGCCACCATTGGTGTTTTTAGGCGGATTTATACAACGCCAAGGCGCAATCTGGCGCATCCGCGTCATCGAGAAAGGCCGAGCAGTCATCGATTTCGGGATCGAGATCGGCGGCAAACAGCCACTCTAGTGCCGTGTGTAGGTCGAGCGCTAGTGGGGCCTGGTTGAGGCCTAGTTGGTCAAATAGTGGCGGTGTCTGGTCGGATATCATGACGAACTCCTTGTGCAGCTCCTGTCCTAACACCTGAGGCCTGGCCTGGTCAAAGAGCACTGGCACAAGTAACGGCGCGCGCGGGGTGAAATTTACTAGGAGCTGGCGACTGTCGCCGCCGTGCTGCGAGCCATAGTGATTTTGGCTGCGGTTAAAGGCGCAGTTCGCCTCGTGATGGTGAATCATGCCGCCTTCGATCATCGTTTGGGCGCTGACCCAGTCGGAGTAACCGCGGAGGACGACTAGGCCGTGGTTGTTGGCTAGGAGCGAGCTGGCCCACATGTCGCCGCCTATGTTGCTACGACGTACGACATAAGGGTTAAATGACATAGCTTCAGCCACTAGGCGACCGCCGCCAGACTGCCGGATGATCCAGGCAGATTGATGCGCCTCAACCCGTCGACATGGGGGTTCGGGGGTGCTAGCGAGGAGGCGCGGCACCCCCAGCAGCGCGGCGAGCTTCTCTAGATCGGTCTCGACCAGGGCGGAGATACACATAGGCGGGCCCTCATAAAGAAATAGGGTGGGAGCATTTAGAATAGCTTGGTTTTTGCTTGGGTTGTGAGAGTAGCTCGCAAGCGAGGCTCCCCTTGGCCATCCAGCCCTTTGACAAATGACCGCATAACTCCTTATTATTACGGGTCACTAGGAGCAAACCATGATTATTGTGACAGGTGGTGCTGGATTTATCGGTAGCGCCTTGGTGTGGTGTCTTAACGAACAAGGCATCCAAGATATTTTGATCGCCGATCATTTGGGTCACGGCGGTAAGTGGCTAAACATAAATAAGCGATCATTCAGCAGGCTGCTGCACAAGAGCGCCTTGCTGCCTTGGCTAGAGGCGGGGGCCGACGGTGAAAAGATCGACGCGGTGTTCCACCTTGGGGCGAGCTCGTCGACGACCGAAACCGACGTCGATTACCTGATCGACAATAATCTAAACTATTCTGTGCGCTTATGGCGCTACTGCACTAAGCACCAAGTCCCATTTATTTACGCCTCATCGGCTGCGACGTACGGCGGTGGAGCGCAGGGTTTTGACGATGCGCTGAGCGCGGTTGCAAACCTTAGGCCGCTTAATCCGTACGGCTTTAGCAAGCAGAAGTTCGACCACTGGGCGATGAATCAGGCGGAAGCCCCGCCATTTTGGGCTGGGCTGAAATTTTTTAACGTTTATGGTCCACAAGAATACCATAAAGGCAGCCAATCCAGCGTGGTCTGTCAAGTGGTGCCGCAGGTACAGAGTACTGGTGCCATCAGGCTGTTCAAATCCTATCGCCGTGATTACGTCGATGGCGGTCAGTTGCGAGATTTTGTTTACGTGAAAGATTGCGTTGAAGTTATGGTGCATTTTTATAAACATTGGAGTCATGTGCAATCGGGACTCTATAACATAGGCTCCGGTCAGGCGCGTAGTTTCGCTGATGTGGCGCTAGGCGTATTCGCAGCGATGGATATTTCGCCGCCCCAAATTGAGTATATCGAGATGCCTGCAGCAATCCGCGATCAATATCAATATTTTACTGAAGCCAGTTTGAACCGTCTAAGGGAAAAGGGCGGCTATCAGTTGCCGATGACTGCCCTCGAGGCCGGGATTAATGACTATGTGCGGACCTATTTACTGGCCGAGGATCGCTATCTTTAAAACTCTGATGAAGGTGTTGTTGATAGCCGTGTGCCTGAGCCGGGGGGGCGATGTTTTTGCTCAAGCCTCTACGCATGTCGTCGGTCTCAAGCTAATTGGCCTTAACCGTACTGATCCTCGGTGGCTTGAGGAATATATCGGCTACCAATTTCCGATAGACCTTAGTGAACAAGATCTGTCAGACCTGCAGGCTGCACTAACGACGACGTCGGCGTTTACCTCGGTCAGAGTAACGATCATACCGGCGCCTGATAGCAAAGTTGAGCACTTGCTTCAGGTTGAAGTGCAGGAAAAGTGGACGTTGATTCCGGTGATTCGTGGTGCTTATGGCGGCGGAACTCCGCTCAAGGTCTTAGGCATATATGATATCCACGCACTTGGCCGCTTGCTGACTTTTGGCGCCGAGATGCGCCAATACGGCAACGCCCCGCCGGGATTTGTTCTGTATGGTCGCGATCCGCGTGGCGACTCCAATCGTCACTACCTTGGCGGTGAGGTCTGGCGTGAATTTCGTCGGCGTCAGATCATTGATGCAGCTGGTGCCGTTGTGGGAGCATTGAGCACCAATATGACTTTAAGCCGTCTGCGTTTGTTGCTCCCGTTTAACGGCGACGCTGGCGAACGCGCTCATCATTGGAAATACGGTGGCGAAGCGGAGACAGTGCAAGAAGCGCCGAGTGTTTTCGACCCGGATCCGGCCAGCACCACCAATCTAGAGGCACCGCCCGGCATTGTTCTAAATACATCCAAGCGCTTTTCGCTCAAGCTCCTACCGACACTGCTCTACGATGCTGTTACGGTCGATCACATCGAATATGATGGGCTTAGAGTTAAGCTTAGGTGTGGCCCGGTCCTGGCTTCGGGACAGAACTATGGCTTCGTTGAAGGTGAGGTCGATTATTTTCAAAGAATAGCTGGCGCCTGGAACTTTGCGATGCGGACCGTGGTCGGGCAGTCGAGTTTTTCCTCGCTACAAAGCGAATATTTTCTTGGAGGCTTAGACACCATCCGTGGACTTCCGGACGGTGCCATCTATGGGACTCACGCTGCCTTTACCAATATTGAGCTGCGCCATATCTCGCTAAAGGCGCAGCGCCTGTGGCTGCAAACGGCGGCCTTTGTTGACGCCGGTGCCGCCGGACCCGCATGGGCTGACGCCCGCCAAAATGCCAGATCTACGGCGGGAGTCGGGCTGCGCCTTGCGGTCCCCCAGGTGTATCGATTGATGCTGCGGATCGACTATGCGTGGAGCTTATCGGGTCCGCATCGGCAGGGCATAACGGCTGGGATCAATCAATTCTTCGATCCCTATACGCCGCTGTAGAGGCGGCGGTGTTTGGCATTGTCCAACTGTCCAAGATTTTAATGGACGGGCCCTTAGCGACCACGGTCGCAGAGGAGATCTTCATCGGGCGGCCCAACCCGGGTTAACTTCAGTTGTCCAGTCGGCAGAATCACACCATTAAGCTGCATATTGTTGTATTTACGCGTGTCGGTCTCCTGCACTTTAAGCGCCACGTCAGGGCGTCCTGGCGCACGCGTGAGGCTAAACGAGCCCTGCAGCCAGATCATTCCGCGTTCGCTCTTGGTATCAGAGATCTGGATGTTGAAAAGGCTGTTAGAAAGGAGGTTGATCTGCCAGAGATGGGTGAGATGATCGATGCAGTGCCATTCACCGTAGACCGGATCGGCAGCTGCAGCGTTTTGTTGAGGCGCTCCTGGGTTGTTTGCGGGTGCGCCTGGCGTATTACCGCTGCGGAGTAATTTTAAGCTGACGCGGTCGCTGCGCAATTCGAGAGAACTACCGAGTAAGGTGTAGCTGATTTCGGTGGTGGAGTTGGGTTCGCCGATGGTTGAGATCGTTGATTGAGCAATGTGCAAGAAGAGCGATGATTGATTAAATATCTGATAGGTGCCAGTTGCATAAACATTGTTTAGCTGTGGTAGGTCAATGCGGAAAGTCCCTGAATCCGTAGTCATGGCCTGAAAGCTAGCCGTAGCCTCAGTTTGCCTTAATTCAGCGCCTGTATCGGAGTTTTTATAGACTCCGCCCCAGGTCCCAAGGAAGGTGTAAGAAGCCACCTGGTTGCCATTGGCCGCACCGTTGCCGACGCCACTGCCAGGCGCGCCGCTGCCGCCGCCATCGTTGCCTA